>Ga0209598_10001478_pt1 | contig 19216 bp, 11 predicted proteins | sample M_140807_EF_Meta_FD_187317 | JGI IMG/M metagenome (GOLD analysis project Ga0209598, IMG submission 187317) | Freshwater microbial communities from Lake Montjoie, Canada to study carbon cycling - M_140807_EF_MetaG (SPAdes) (version 2) | ecosystem: Environmental > Aquatic > Freshwater > Lake...
CGGCGCCCACCCCGAGGCCGAGCGCGAGCCGCGTCAGGTCCGCGCCGCTGAACGGCGCGCCGAGCACGCCCGCTCGAAAAGCGTCCAGCGCAGGCGTCGTGGGCAGCAGACCCGCCGCGGCGAGCGCCCAGTCGGGCAGGACCTCTCGCGGGTAGGCGATCCCCGAGCCCAGCATCCCGGCGGCGGCGACGATTCGGCCCAAGGGATCGGCCCGCTGAACGACCAGGGTCACGCTCGCCGCGAGGAGGCCCAGCGGCCACAGCGCCAGCACGCCGAGCACCCCGCAGGCCAAGCCCGTGGGGTGAAGCTTGATGTCGAGCCCGAGCGCCCCCCACGCCACGGCGAGCACCGCGGCGGCGCGGACCATCGCGGCCGTGACGGGAAAGAGCGACAAGCCCAGCAGATAGGTCACGCCCCGGGTCGGCCCCTGCAGGTCGACCTCGAGTCCCCCCTGCAGCTGCAGCGCGCGCAGCCTCTCCGCGGCGCCCGAGATCGCGGCATGCGCGATGTCCGCGAAGAGAAAGCCGCTCAGGAGCCACGCGAAGTAGCCCCCGGGCAGCGCGTCCGTTCGCGGCGCGCCGAGCACCGCGCGCGCGACCAGATGGGTCGAGCCGACCGCGAAGGCCAGCGAGACCGCGCGCGAGACGCCCGCCCACGGCGTCGCCTGGGCCTCGAGCCAGTCGCGCCGAAAAAGCGCAGTCAAGACGCGCACTTGCGCCCGCGCCGTCACGTGGCCTCCAGCGTGACGCGCCCAGCATCCACCCGAAGCACCCGAGTCGCCAAGGCGGCGAGCGCGGTGTCGTGCGTGGCGTACACAACCAGGCTGGGGTCGCGCGCGGAGAGGCGCGCCGCGAGGGCCGCCCGCCCCTCGGCGTCGAGCCCGCGCTCCACTTCGTCCAGCAGGAGCACCTCGGGCGCGCCCACCAGCGCGCGCGCTAGGCCGAGTCGAGCGCGCTGGCCGGTCGAGCAGGCGTCGAGCGGCTGCTCAAGCTCGGACCCGAGCCCACAGGCCTGCGCGACCCGGTCGACCTCAGACGCCGGCGCACCCCGAAGCGCGCAGGCGAGCGCTAAGTGGGCCCGCATCGTCAGGCGTCGGTGAAAGGCGCGCTCGTCCGTCACGCCCCAGCCGACGCGGCCATGGACCCGAACATGGCCGCTCGCTGGGCTCAGCACGCCGGCCGCCGCCCGGAGCAGCGTTGTCTTGCCTGAGCCGTTCGGCCCGAGCACAACGACACGCTCGCCCGCGCTGAGCCGCACGTGGACGTCGTCGAGCACGGTCCGGCGCGGGCCGGTGAGCCGAAGTCGACACAGCTCGCGCAGACCGGCTCGGCCGAAGACGTCGAGCCGGACGCCGTCAAACTCCAGGATGGCCGGCGTCGTCATTGGGGTAAGCCTATCAGAGTCCGCGCGCCATCTTGACGCACCGGGGCACAAACGCGGCTACAATCGCCCCATGCGCGCCGCCTCCATGACCCCCCTCTGGACCGGGCAGAGCACCTCGAGCCTGCCCCGCTTTGATGAAACCTATTGGGATCCGCACATCTCGCGCCGCAACTTGGCCGACTTGGTCTGGCGCGATCCCGGGCTCGCGGAGCTGCTGGAGGGCCTCGCGGGACAGCGCATCGTCGCGGGCTTCTCGGACGAGTCCGCGCACCGTGTCTTTGAGCTGATCGACGCGAAGCCGGCGCCGCGCGGCATTCGCCTGTGGCTCAAGTGGGACGAGGCCGCGAGCCGCGTCCGCAACGTCAAGGTAGGGCTTTCCGTCGTCTGCTCGTGGGTCATGCCCGAGGGCTGGATGGCGACGCAGGGCGAGGTCGCGGCCCTGCAGCGCGGCGTCGTCATGGTGGACGTCTCTCCGAACGCCTGGGTCTACCCGTGGCTGGAGCGACCGTTCGAGGACATCATGGGCGCGGGGCAGCTCTTTCGCGGCTTCGACCCCACGCTCACGGACGCCACGGACCTGCACGCGACCACGCACGGCGCGCGTATTCAGGAGACGCTGCAAGTCTTGGCCGACCAGCGCCGCCCGCTCCTCGCCTTCTTTCACGACATCGGCGTGTTCTTCGCCGGCCGCTTCGTCGCGCCGGACGAGAAGAACGTCGTGGCCTTCGACCGCCGCCGTGACATCGAGCTCAAGCTCACGAGCGTCGACGGTGAGGCCCTCTACTGGCGACCGGGTCAAGCGGTCACAGTCTCGAGCGTCGCGGCGGGGCAGACCTTCTCTCTGAGGTCGCGCGTGACCGAGGGCAACGGCGACGTCGTTTTTCTTGAGCGCCCCGACATGCTCTACCGCTGGGACCGACGCCAGCAGCCGCGCGTGCTCGTCGGGCATCGCGCCGACGTCGAGTGCCATGTCCCCTCGCAGGAGCCCGGCGGAAGCGTCGCTTATGTGCGCGCCGCCGGCGTCGTCGACCTGAGCGTGGGCGGCGCCTGTGTCTTGTTGGACTCGAGCGCGCGCGACACCTTCGCGGTCGACGTCGCTCCCCTGCTGCTTCTCCTGCCCGGCCAGACGCGCATTCGCATCGCCGCAGAGCTCATCTCGAGCGAGCCGACCACTCAGGGCCTCTACCAAGTGTCGCTCGCCTTCAAAGAGGTCACCGCGGAGACGCGCGTCGTTCTCCAGCGCGCGCTGGGCGCGCTCGGCACGGCCGATACGCAGGCTTGAGTTGAGCCTCGCGCACATGCGCGGCGCCGTGTGGGCGCTCGGGCTCGCGCTCACCCTCGCGGTCGCTCCAGCCGCCGCCGACGTTCAGCGGCGCACCCACGACGCGATGGGCACGATCTTCACCATCGCGGTCGGTGATGCGGTCTCGACCGAGGTCGTCGACGAGGCCACCCGCGAGGCCTTTGCGGAGATCGACCGCATCGAGGCGCTCATCAGTGAGTGGCGACCGTCCTCAGAGATCAGCCTCGTCAACGCCGCAGCCGGGCGCGGCAGCGTCCTTGTGTCGCCCGAAACGTATGAGTGCGTGGAGCGGGGCCTCGCGCTGAGCCGCGCGACGGACGGCGCGTTCGACCTGACGTGGGCGGCCCTGCGCGGCTTGTGGAAGTTCGGGCCCGAATCGGCGCCTCGCCTGCCGTCGCCCGAAGCGGTCACGGCCGCCCTCGCCCGCGTTGGCTGGCGTGACATCGCCCTCAACCCGAAGGCGCGCACCATCGCGCTGCGCCGCCCCGGTATGGCGCTCGGCCTCGGCGGCATCGGCCAAGGCTACGGCGTGTCGCGCGCGGTGGCGCTCCTGCGGGCGCGCGGCCTGAGTCGCTTCATCATCGACGGCGGCGGCGACCTTTACCTCGCGGGCGAGAAGGCCCCGGGGACGCCCTGGACCGTGGGCGTGCAGGACCCCAGAGACCCTGCGCGCCTAACGGCCGAGGTCACCGCCCGCGACGAGGCCATCATCACGAGCGGCGACTACGAGCGCTTCTTTGAGCTCGACGGGCGGCGGTACCACCACATCATCGACCTGCGGACGGGCTACCCCGCCACGGACAGCGTGTCGACGACGGTCTTCGCCCGCGATCCGACCCTCGCCGACGCCTTCGCGACGGCGTGCTTCGTGCTGGGCCCTCGGGGCTGCGTGGCCGCCGCCGGGCGCTTGCAGGGCGTCGAGGCCGCGGTCTTCACGCCCGACGGCCGCGTTGTCACGACCCGCGGTGTCCGAAGCCGGTTCCCTGCGCGGTGGCGCTCGCCCTAAGGGTCACCGAGCGCCGCGGCGCAGGACGACCTTCTCGTGGGTGTCGACCTCGCGCGCGAACGACGCGAAAGCCGCGTAGTCTTCGGGCGCGACGAGCCCGCCCGCGATGCGAACATGGGCGCGCACCCACCACGTTGAGCCGTCGCGAACAATCTGGACCGTCTGGGCGTGACCGCCGAGCGCGCGCGCCTCGTCGTGCCCTTCGAGCTCTATCGGCCCGTCTGCGGTGATCACGACCTCGACGCGCTGGTCCGTGGGCAGCGTGATGTCGAGGGGCGAGGTCCGCTTGGGCAGGGCGGCGTAGCCCTTGCCGGGCGCCACGGGGAAGAGCCCCAGCGACAACGCCCCCTCGATCCGCGACTCGAACGTCGCGCGGAGGCGCAGCGGCCCGTCCGGGTCGTCTCGGCCGGTCGGGTCGTCGAATGTGAGCACCTGCGCGGCCCCAAGCACGGGCACGAGGAGCCGCTCCATGATCTTGGGCCTCTGCTCTGGCGCGATGCGGGCCAAGTAGTCCCCGATCACGATGGCCTCTTGACCAAAGAGCGTGTCGTCGACGCTGCCCGTGAGGCGCCCGTCGGCGTGCCAATGGAGCGCGAGGGACACTGCGCGAGCGTCCTCGACGACCCGCGCTGTGGGCAACGGCCTCGGCCCCTCGCCGGGGCTCGGCGGCCAGACCGTGAGCGCGTCCCCGCCGACAAACATCGCGGGGATAAAGTCGAGCGGCGCGCGCTCGGGGCCGGGGTCGACCCACACGGTCCCCTCGGGCAGCTGCGCCTCGACCAACGCCCACGGGAAGTCAGCGACCTGCAGGAACGGCCCAGCGGGCGCGTGGACGCGCGGGCGGGCGAGCAGGAGCCTGTGCCCCACCCCGACAGCCTCGAGCGCGGCGGAGAGGACGAGCGCACGGTGGCCTTGGCCGGTCTGCCACATCTGGGTCGCGGACGCGCCGAGCAGGCCCACTGCGCCATCGACGCGCTCACGCACAGCACGGGCGAGCCGCGCGAGCTGTACCCGCTGCGGGCCTGCGCCGGCGACGCCCCGCGCCCAGCGGTCAAACGCCTCGCTGCGCGTTCGCCGCGCGATGACGCGGTCGCGCACATAGTCCGCGTCCTCGGCGAGGGTGACGCCGCGCCCGATTCGGACGGAGGGCAGCCACAGAGCGGCTGGGCCCGCGTCCGCCTCGGCCGGCGCAGAGACCACGCCCTGCGCGTCGAAGCGCAGGCCTGCGCGGTCGCCGAGCCGCACCCGGTCGGGCTCTGGGGCGCCCGCGAGCCGCTGCGCGACCGGCGAGTCACCATCCCAACCGAAGACCTCGAAGCGCTGCTGATAGACCGGCATCTCTGTGGTCTGCAGGAAGACGCGCGGCGTCAGGAAGCCTGTGTCGTACAGGTAGCCATTGTCCCCCGGCTCGATGTACTGCGCGACCACGTAATCGCCCGCGGCCAGATCGGGCAGCGAGACGCTCTCTTTCTCAGCGCTGTCCTCGGCGGGCAAGCGGCGGCCATCGGCCTTCAGTGTGTAGACCGAGACCGCGCGCGCCTCATTCGGCAGCGTGAGCTCACCGAGTGACTCCGCCGCCTCACGGCTGCGGATCGCGATGATCTCATGCGCCCAGCGCAGCCGCCGCCCGTGGGGAAAGTAGAGCGTCGCGCCGTGGTCGAGGACCTGCACCGCGGGGCCTTGGAGCTGCGCCGCCGCGGGGTCGCGCTCGAAGGCCGCGACTACAGACCGCGTGTCGAGCATGAGTGGCGCGAACGGTCCCAGCTCTGGCCACCCCGCAAGCAAGTCCTGAACGTCCCGGGCGGCCGTGAATCCGTGCGCGAGCGAGCCCAGGGTCGCCGGCGTGGTCTGCGCGTCGGCCAGGTCCGCGCGCCAAAGCGCGGCCTCGGCGTCCTCGGGCGGCGCGCGCTCGGCGAGGGCACGCGCCTCGCCCAGACGGCCGAGCGCAATCAGCGCCCGAAATCGCAGGCGCGCGAGCCGCCGGTCTGTCGCCTCGGCGGTGCCCAAGGCGTCGAGCCGCGCGAGGGCCTCGAGCGGTCGATCTAGGTCGAGCAGCGCCTCGGCGGCCTCTCGCCCCCGGTCGCATGCGCTCAAACGCTCGACCATCCGCGCGCGGCCGGCAGCGTGACCCCGCGCACCCAGCAGGGACAGGCGCTCGTCGAGCAGCGCGCACGGCGTCGACGCGCGTCGCTCCGCCGCCTCGAGGGCGACCTCGGCCTCCTCGTGCCAGCCCTGCGCGAAAGAGAGGCGAAACAGCTCCACATGCGGGGCCGCCTGACCGTCTGCGGCCTTGGCCGCCGCGGTGAGGTGCGCGCGAGCGCCCGCCTCGTCGCCCGCCTGACGGGCGATCCGCCCCAGGACCAGATGCGCCCGAGCGGGTGCAAAGTTCACCAGCTCAAGCCACACCGCGCGCTGCGCGTCTCGCACGGCGGCGGTGGGCACGTCTGGGTCGAGCGCCAGCACGTCGGCGCTCAGGCGCGCCACGTTCGGCGCCTTCGGCAGCGCCGCGACGAGGGCGTCGAGCGCGCGCGTCGCCGCCTCTGCGTCACCGTCGCGCACGGTCCGCAGGACCTCGACAAGGCGCGCCCACGGCGCGTCGCTCGGCGGGGTGAACACGGGCCGCGACGCTGAGGCCACGCGGACTTCGGGCGCCTCGTCGGAGGACCACGCGAGCACCAGCGGACCGTCGTCCGGCGCCGAGAAGCGCACAGTCCGAGGCGGGTGCCGAGACGGGTCAGTCGCGAAGACGACGCGGCCGCCACGGAACGCGATGAGGTGCCCCGCTCGTCGCACCTGAAAGTGGGTCGCGCCGACAGGCGGCCGGGCGACTGTGACGACCAGCCCGTCGGCGTCGGGCTTCGGCGCGCGCGGCGTCAGCGCCCACACTTGGCCGAGCGCCTCAAGCTGGCCGTCGTCCCTCAGCCGCGGCGGCGAGGCCTCGAGGCGCGCGCGCGCCAGACGTGGCAAGAACGAGACCCGCAGAGTGTGCAGCGGCGGGGTGTTGAGGGGCTGGCTGGGGTCGAGCGCGTCGAGCGTCGCGTTGAGCGCGTCGTCGTCCAGCGCGTCGAGCGCGCGGAGCGCCGTGAGCACAGCCACCGCCTCCGGGTGGGTCACCTGTCCCGTCGCGACCGAGAGCGCGCCTGCATCCGCGCGGAGCCACGCGAGCGCGGCGTCATCCTCGGGTGTGGTCGCACGCGCCAGGCGCAGCGCATCGACCCGCATCGCGCGCGGGGCGCCACACGCGCAGAGCGCGAGGGCGAGGCTGGTCGCTTTCCAACGCGGCTTCATGGCGCACCGCCCACGACGACCCCGACGATAGCCTCGCTGAGCCGCGCCTCGACGCGCCTGAGAAACCCCCGGAACGCGGGGTAATCGTCGGGGTCGACGCGCGCGACCTCGAGGTCGAGCCGCGCGATGATCCGCAGGGCACCCGGGGTCGACGCCGCAGAGACGTCCAGCGAAAAGCGACCAAACGGGGACGCCTCACTCGAGGGTTGCGGGGGCGAGAGCGCGCGCCCAGCCGGCGGGCGCAGCGTGATCTCGACGCTGCGATGACGGGCAGACTCCAGCATCAACGGGTGCTGACGAGTCGCCGCGCCTGCGAGCGCGTCGACCAGCCCCCATGGAGCCCCGGTCACGGGCACCCGCGTCACGCCCGCCACGCGTGCCTGCCCCGGCCACTGAAAACGGGCCTGCACGAGCACGGGATCGACCGCCGGCGTGAGGCCGCGCGCTTCGATCCCCTCGAGCAGCATCCCTGGGAAACGCGCGGCGAGCGCTCTCTGGGCGCGCTCGGCTCGCGTCCCCGGCGCCTCAAGCTCCATCCGCCGCTGCGTCGCGACCCCGCCGACGAGCGTCCACGCCAGCGTACCGCGCAGCTCTCCCTCCGTCCCGAGCTGCGCGTCGAGGGTCAGCGACTCCCCTTGTGCGGCAGCGGGTTGGAGCGGCAGGTGGCGGGGCGCGGCATCGAAGCCAACGACGAACGCGAACGCGTCTTGGTCCGGCGGCGGCAGCGAGAAAGCGTCGTTGCGGTCCTGCGTGGGGTCGACAAAGGCCTCGAGCGTCGGAAAATAGACGAGCGCATGGTCGAAGGCCGCGAAGCTGGCCGTTTGCTCGGAGAGCGCGCCTTGAGGCCGCGTCCGGACGAGCACGATGTGCGCCGGGATGTCCACTGCCCGAGCCATCGCGATGAGCAGCGTCGCCTTGTCTTTGCAGTCCCCATAGGCCCGCGCGAGCGTGACCGCGGGCTGCTCGGGTTGGTAGCTGTGCTTGCCCATCTCAAGGCCCACGTAACGCACGCCGTTGGAGACGCGCTCGTAGAGCCGCGCGACGCGCTCCCGCTGCGTGGTGGCCCCTTCGACCGCGGCCCGCGCTGCAGCCGCGACGCGCTCGTCCGGCGTCTCCCGCCGCGCGAGGAGCGCGCGGTAGCGTCGGTCGACCTCGTCCCAGCCCCGCAGGCTGCTCAAGTGGACGTAGGCACGCGTACTCGACGCGCCCGGCATGTCTGCCTCGCGCTCGACGCCGGGGACCTCGGTCGCTTCGAAGCGGAGCAGCCCGCCCGCTTCATCCCGCCGCACGGCCACGCCGCGCGCGACCAGCTCCGCACTGAGCGGGAGCGCGGACATGACCTCGACGACGCTGACGGCCCGCGGCAAGGTCTCTTGAAGCCACGTCATCTCGCCGAAATAACCGGGAAACGCGGGGTCCGGGGCCAGATCGACGACACGCCAGGTGACGTCGAGCACATCGCCGGGCTCCGGTCGGGGAAACGTGAGGACCTCGGCGCGCTGGTCGAAGTAGAGCCGGTACTCGGGCAGCGACAGGTCGCGGTCGGACCGCGTCGGGCTGGCCGGGGGGGCCCCGAGCCGCAGCCGACGCGCCGAGAGCACATCGAGCCGCTGCGTGCCGGGCGTATAGGGCAGCTCCCAAGTCCCCCAGCTCCGGGCGCCTTCGGCCGTAAGCAAGCGCACTACGCGACGCACCTGCCGGGTCGCCATGCCACTGGGAGCGACCTCGACGCGCGCGTGGTGCAAGAGCACCTGAGCAGGCGCATCCGTCGAGGGCGCTGTGGCTGTGAGTGCTTCGATGGGCGGCCCTGGCGTGACGAAGGGCTTCGGCTGCGCCACCGCCTCGAGGTAGCGGCGCGTCTCCTCGCGCGCGGGATCGATTTCGAGCGCACGCTGGAGATGCACCATCGCTTCGTCCGTGCGACCTCGATCGACCAGCACGCGGGCGACCCGCTCATGCAGCGACGGCTCGTCCGGCGCCCGCTCGAGGAGCGCCCTCAAGCGGTCGAGCGCGCCCTCGTGGTCGCCCGCGAGCTGACGCATCTCGGCCGCCTCGAGGACATAGCCCCAGAGCTCAGGGCGCGCAGTCGAGATGCGGTCGAGCAGCGCCATCGCACCCACTTCGTCACCGCGCATACGGAGCATGTTCGCGAGCTGGTAGACATCGTCGGGGCTCGCCTGGCCCGCGCTCACGAGCGCTTCGAGCGCGGCTCGCAGGGCGTCCGTTCGGCCCGCTGCGCGCAGCGCCTCTCTGTAGGCGCCCTCGAGGATCGGCGGTGACGCCGCGCCGAGTCGACGCCGCGCGGACTCAAGCAGCGCGACCGCCTGGTTGGGCAGCCCAATTTCGAGCAAGAGCGTGGACCTGAGCCGAAGCGCGGGGAGAAAATTCGGCGCGTCGTACTCGAGCGCGTCGAGCACGACGCGGCAGTCCACAAATCGTCGGCCGTGGTAGTGAGCCCACGCTTCGTCGAGGCGATTGAACAGGTCGGGGAGAACATCCGCGCGCTCAAGGGGCGCGGGCGGGACGTGCGCCGCGCGAATCCCCGCCTGCTCGCCCTCGGAGACCAGACGCAGCCAAGCGCGCAGCGCGCGGGGTGACGGCTGCACGCTGTAGGCGGCCTCGGCTGCGACGAGCTGGAGCACCTGGTCACGGTCGGGCAAGCGCAGCGCGAGCGCGAGCTCGACGTGGTCCAACGCCGCCTGCGCATCACCGCGCGTCGCAGGCGTCACATGAGCCCGGCCTTCGACGGCCGACCAGACCGACTCGATCGCCTCGGGATCGGGCTTGGGGCCTTCGCTGGGCGCGGGGACCTCGCCGAAGGGGTCCGCGTGAGCGGTCACACCCGCCAGCGCCGCGCCGCGGATGTCTGTGAGCCGCGCGACCAGGCGCCAGGCGCCGCTCTGTTGACGCAGGCGAACAACCAAGCGGTTGTTCCCAGAGCGCAGTCGTACCGGGACCGCGACCTGGTCAAGCGCGGCCGCATGGGCCGTATTCGAGGCGTACACCTCGTCGCCGTTCAGCCATACGGTGACCTCGTCGTCGTAGCCCAACCGCAGCACCGCGCCGCGGTCCGTGTCGGACGCGAGGCGGGTGGCGAGCGTGACTTCGGTATCGAGCGCGGGCCGCGCGAAGGCATCCATCCACAGCTCCCCCGCGCCCGCGCCCTGAGGATAGGCTCGCCAACCGGCGCCCTCCTCGAGGGTCTCGAGCGGCCCCGGAGTCGGCCCGACACGCCACACGAACGCGTCGATCAGGCCGAGACGCCGCGCAGATGCCTGGGCGGCGGGCGCGTCGAGCCTGCGCAGCGCGCGCTCTCGCAAGAGCCACTCTGCAAGGGCCGCCGCCGAAGGCGTGGCACCCCGTGTGCGTGCGAATCGGGAGAGCGTTGCGTCGACTCGGCCGGGCGCGAGCCAGCCGGAGAGCGCGTCTAGGCGCACCCAGTCGACGGCCGCCACGGGAGACGCGCGCTTGGCCTGCGCCGAGGCCTCAAGGCGGCGCGCTTCGTCCTCAAGCGGGTCAAACGCCGCAGCGCGTGCCGGTCGCAGCGGCGCGAGCCACGCGACGCAGGTCAGCAGGGCAAAGAGCCCGAGCCAGCGAGCGCGCGCAACGCCCAGACGCGGATAGACGAGCATGGCGAGAGCGTCGTCACGCGGGCGCAAAAATGCAACGACCGCGCGCGGTGACGAGCCTTGCACCGCCCGCGACCCTGCCTTAGCGTGCGGCCGTGGAGTTGACTTGCCCAAATTGTGCCACCGACGTCCCCATGGACGCGCTCCACTGTGTTCAGTGCGGCCACGCCCTCGCGCTCGATACGATCTCGGATCACGGCACGTCGGACCGGCTGCGTGAGTTCCTCTTCGCCGGCGGGATGCTTGACCCGGCGAATCAGGCGCGCGCGCTCACGCAGGCGCAGACCCCCGTTGTCGAGGCGGCGCCCGCCCCCGGACTGCCGAGCGAGCCCACGCCGGCGCTGGCCGCCGCACCCGGAGACTCGAAGTCTGGGCCGACCGCTTCGGCCCTCCCCCGAACACGCTCGATCGTCAACGGCGAGCCGATGCCGCTGCCGGGTGACATCATCGACGGGTACGAAATCCAGAGCGAAATTGGACGCGGCGGCATGGGCCGCGTGTACCACGCGACCCATACCGTAACGGGCCAAGATGTTGCGCTGAAGATGCTTCTCCCGCACCTGAGCGCGGACCGGCGCGTGCGCGGCCGCTTCTTCAACGAAGCGCGGGTCCTCGCGAAGCTGGAGCACCCGAGTCTGGTGCCGCTCTTGGGCTTCATCGAGTCGGGCGCTCGGGCGTTTATTGTCATGCCCTTGGTCAAGGGTGAGACGCTCGATAAGCGCCTCCGTCGCGACGGCCGGATGTCACTTGACGTCATCGCGCGGCTCTTCGAGGCCATGTGTGGTGCGATCGAACATGTCCACAGCCACGACCTGCTGCACCGAGACCTGAAGCCATCCAACATCATCATTCGCTCGGACGACCGCCCCGTGATCACGGATTTTGGGATCGCGCGCGCCATCGGGGCCGAGAAGGTCACCCTCCCCGGCATGGTGGTCGGTACGGCGGAGTACTTGGCCCCCGAGCAAGCCAGCGGCGTGAGCCGGGACGACAAACGGAGCGACGTCTATTCGCTGGGCGTGCTGCTTTACGAGATGGTGACGGGCCGCTTGCCGTTCGAGCACCCCAACGCGGGCGAGGTCCTCCAGCGGCATGTGAACGCCCTGCCGCCCCCCCCTCGCCTGATCGTCCCGTCCCTACCCGAGGCGGTCGAGGGCGTGATCCTGCGCGCTCTTGAGAAGCGCCCGGATGACCGTTTCCCTTCGGCGGCGGCGCTCGGTGAGGCGGCGGTGAATGCCTTGACCACGGGTGCGCCCCCCGCGCCGCCCTCTGCGTCGCTCACGCCGGCCCCGCCGCCGACGCAGTCGCCGCTCACGACGGCTGAGCTCGCCTCGCTCTCCGATGTTGCGCCGCCCGTCTCCCACACGGGCGACCGTTCGTTCGTCCGCTTGGCCCTGTTCCTCTTGGGCCTTGCCGCCCTCGGGGCCGCGCTGGGTGCGGGTCTCAAGTGGCTCTCCAAGTGACGCTTTGAAAGAGAACACGATGGACGTCCAGAAACGGGACACCTCGGGGCGCTCACGGCCTGAGTGGCTGGTCCTCGCGTTGGCGTGTGTCATGCAGTGTCCTGCCCCCGCGTGGGCCGAGGACGCCTCCCAGGCCGCGCCTACGGGACCGACCTACATGGAGCTCGGGCATGGTGACACTCAACTCTGGCTCGACCTGGCCGCCGCCGGCCACTGGCTCACGCCGCGCGCACCGCTCGAATCGACGGCGCCGTGGGGCTTCGGGGTCGCCTTGGCGCACCGCATTGGGCCCGTCCGCGTGGGGGGTCGCGCAGACGCCTTGGTCGACCCTCGCGACTGGGCGCTCGCGTTTCTCGCGGTCGACTTCCTCGCCGTCGAGCGGGTCTACCGGGCTGAGACCTTGGTTAGACCGTTCTGGCGCCTTGCGCTCGGCTTCGGATTGGACCTGGTGGGCGCGCGCAAGCGCCTCGGGGACGATGGCTACTTCAACGCCGCGAATGGCGCCGCAGCGGGCGTCTCCGTGGCGCACGCTTGGGGCGTCGAGCTCTTCGTGGGCCCTCGCGTCTTCATCCGACCCGAGCTGGGCGTCCGCGCGCACACAGGCGCAGGGCGCGGGGGCTTCCTCACCGAAGGCCGCCTTGGCGTGGGGGTTGTTCTCTAGCGGGCCCGCCGGGGCTCAGGAGTCGCCGAGATGAGCAGCCGCCCACGCACGAGCTTCGTCTGCCAGAGCTGCGGCAACCGCACGCCCAAGTGGGTGGGCCGCTGCGGTGCCTGCGATGAGTGGGGCACTGTCGTCGAGGAGACCGCCGCGACCGCCACGGCCGATCCCAAGGCGGACGCGCGCGCTGCGTTCGGCGCGCTGGTCGCCACCGCTCCGAAGCGCCTGCTCGACATCGACGGTACCGAGGTCCCACGCCGCGGGACCGGCATCGGCGAGCTCGACCGCGTGCTCGGCGGTGGCCTCGTCCCTGGCTCGCTCATGCTCGTCGGCGGCGACCCCGGCATCGGCAAGTCCACGCTGATGCTCCAGGCCAGCGAGCGGCTCGCCGCCTCTGGGCTGCGTGTGCTCTATGTCACCGGCGAGGAGAGCCCGCACCAGACACGCATGCGCTTCGACCGCATCGGCGCGCGCGCCGCCGACCTCTGGCTTGTCGCCGAGACGAGCCTGCAGCGCATCGAGGCGCACGTCGAGGCGCTCAAGCCCCAGGTGCTCGTCGCGGACTCCGTGCAGACGCTCTACACCGAAGACCTGAGCTCCGCGCCCGGCAGCGTCGGTCAGCTCCGCGAGGTCACAGCGCGCCTGCTCGCCCTCGCCAAGGGGCGCGCCATCGCGACGTTCCTGGTGGGCCACGTCACGAAGGACGGCGCCATCGCGGGCCCACGGGTGCTCGAGCACATGGTCGACACAGTGCTCTACCTCGAAGGCCAGCGAGGCCATGCGTTCCGCATCCTGCGCGCGGTCAAGAACCGGTTCGGATCTACGAATGAAATCGGGACGTTCGAGATGCGCGCCGAGGGCCTCGACGAAGTCAAGAACCCTTCGGCGCTGTTCTTGGCCGAGCGGGTGACGGGTGCGGCAGGCTCGGTGGTGGCTGCGAGCTACGAGGGCACGCGCCCTGTGCTTGTTGAAGTGCAAGCGCTCGTGGCCCCCACGCCGCTCGGCACCCCGCGCCGCACAGCCATCGGCGCGGACACGGCCCGACTCGCGCTGCTGCTCGCTGTGCTCGAAAAGAAGGCCGGCCTGTTCTTTTCAGGGTGCGACGTCTTCGTCAACGTCGCAGGTGGTCTCAAGCTCGACGAACCTGCGGTCGATTTGGCGCTGGTGATGGCGCTCGCGTCGAGCCTGCGTGATCGCGCGCCCGACTCCAGCACGGTCGTTTTTGGCGAGGTTGGGCTCGCGGGCGAGGTCCGAGGCGTGGTGGGCGCGGACGCCCGCGTGGCCGAGGCACACCAGCTCGGGTTCACTCGGGCCGTTGTGCCAACGCGCAACTTGGACCGCTTGGAGCGGCGCCCCGGCATTGAACTCGTGGGCGCGTCCACGGTCGCCGAAGCCCTCGACCTGATGGGCCTCGGGTAATGCGGTGTAGGTTTTTGTATGCGACGCGGGTCAAAGTCGCTATGGTCATTGCCCTCGTCAAGGTCGGAGGCCTGATGCGCACACGCACACACATCGGACTCGCGCTCCTGCTCTGGGCTTGCCCTTGGAACGCGCTCGCGCAAGCGGCGCCTGAGGCCGGTGCGGTTGAAGCGCTCGAGGCGCCCGCCATCGCGGACGCCGAAGACACGACGGACGAGGCGGGCGAGCGTGAGGGCGACGAAGCGGCCTCGCCTCGGGAGGCGGTCGCTGTCGAGGCGCAGTCCACGCCCCACCTCGACGGCGAACTGGGACGCATCGTGCCTGCGCTCGCGCCTGCAGTCCTCGCGTTTGAACAAGGTCGGTCCGCGCAGGCCCGCGAGCTCTTCGAGGCCTGGCTGGCGAATCAGGCCGACAGCCCCGCGACCGGCGGAGCGCGCTTCCTCCTTGGCCGTACACTCCAGCGCCTCGGCGAGGCAACCGCGGCGCGTCAGCAGCTCGACCGCGCCATCGCCCTCCTGCCCGAGCTGGCGCCCATCGTCATCGCCGAGCGCGCTCGGATCGCTGCGCGCGACGGTCGCGTGGCTGATGCCGTGTCGTTGCTGGCGCGCTTGCCCAGCAGCCACCGCGGGTTCTCGTCGATCGCGTTCGAGGTCTTGGAGCGCGCACTTCGCACGGGCACGGCCGGCGAGGTCGAGGCGATCCTCCCCAAGGTCGCGCAGGCGACGACGACCGGCCCCGAGCGCGCCCGCCTCGCGCGCATCGAGGCCGATCTGGCCTTCGCGCTCACGCAGGACCGCACGGCGCTCCTCGAGCGACAGGCGCACATCTGGCGTCACTGGCCATCGAGCGAGACCGCGCGACAGGCCGAGCCGGCGCTGCTCGCCGCCACGCAGGACACCGCGGGCACGCCCCGAGCCCCCCTCACGCTGGATGACTTGGTCGGCACGCTCCGCAAGCGGGCGGGTCAAGGGCCCCAAGCGCTCGAGCCGCTGCGCGCCGCGGCCCGAGCACGCTACCCCCAGAGCTTGACCGGGCTGGACGTCCTCATCGACGCCCAAAACCAGCTCGATGGGCGACCCGCGGACACGCTCACTCGCGTCGAGGCCGCGCTCACGACCGCGACCGCGCCCGAGCTTCGGGACCGCCTGCAGGAGCAGCGCGCGCGCGCCATGCGCAAGCTGGAGCGCTTCGACGACGCCCTCGAGGTTTATCGTGCGCTGGGTCGCGAGGCGGCCGCGCCGGACCGCCAGTCACACGCGCTCCTTGAAGCGGGCCGCATGGCGCGGCGCATGGGGCGCGTCACCGAAGCACGTTGGTTCTTTGACCGCCTGCTCGCGCGGCATCATGAGCCCGGGCCGCAACGCGCCGAGGCGCTGTTCGCGCTCGGTTGGATCGCGTGGCGCGAGGGCCAGCTTGAGGAGGCGGACACGTACTTCTCCCGCGTCGAGACCGCGGACCCGAAGGCGAGCGACAGCTCCAACCGGACTTACGCCGAGCGTGCGACTTACTGGCGCGCGCGGGTGCACCACCGCCGAGGTCGCCTTGAGGCGGCGCGGACCGCTTGGCAGGACATCGAGCGTCGCTGGCCGCTCTCATACTACGCGACGATGTCCTCGAACTGGCTGCGCGTCACCGACCCGACGGGCGGTGCTGGGTCGATGGCCCTCTCCCGCCTCGCCGCGCCCACCCCCCCGCTTGTGGCAGATGTTCGCGAAGTAGAGCCCTCGGGCCGCGCGGGGCTGACGCTCGTTCGCTTGGGTCTGCGCGAAGAGGCGCGCCTCCACCTGCGACACCTCTTCGACCGCAAGGCGCTGGACAAAGGCGGCGTCCTTCTCTTGTCGGCGCTCTACCGCGAGGCGGGCAATGAGTCGCTCGCGCACTGGGTCGTGCAGGGCGGCGACCCGCTGGATGTCCCCCCGGAGAAGGACGCATGGGCGCGCTGGTTGGCGGCTTTCCCGCGGCCATTCGCCGAGATCGTCAACCGCGAGGCGACAGCGAGCGGCGTCGACCCGCTGCTGATCTGGTCCGTGATGCGGCAGGAGTCGGGCTTTCGCACCGAGGCCCGCAGTCACGCGAAGGCCCACGGCCTCATGCAGGTCTTGCTCCCGACCGCGCGCCTCGTGGCCACGCGCCTGCTGAAGGAGCGCGCGCCCACGCTTCGCAATGTCTACAAGGCCGACAAGAACGTGCGCTACGGCGCGGCCTACCTGCGTCACCTGCTTGACCGCTTCAATGGCCACCCCGCGCTCGCGATCGCCGGCTACAACGCAGGGCCTGGCGCGGTCGATAAGTGGCTCAAGCGCTTCGGCGCGCTCGACGCGGATGAGTTCGTCGAGGAGATCCCCTATGACGAGGCGCGCGGCTACACCCGCAAGGTCTTGCGCAGCTACGCCGCGTATCGCCGACTCTACGGCGAGCCGGGGCGGAGCCAGCTCTTCGTCCCCCTCGAGCTCCCCCTCAAGGGCACGCCGCTCGCGACGAACTGAGCGCGGTCCGAGCGCCTCACGCGCGCTCGACTGCGCGCTGCCAGCCGGCGCGGTGCGCGGCGACCTGCGCCTCGGTCTGCGCGCGCTCGAACCGACGCTCTTCGCGCCAAGCCCGCCGCACGTCGTCTAGGCTCGACCACACGCCCGTCGCAAGGCCCGCCAAGCACGCTGCACCGAGCGCCGTCGTCTCCACCATCGCGGGGCGCACGAGCGAGACCCCGAGCAGGTCCGCCTGAAACTGCATGAGCAGGTCATTCGCGCAGGCCCCGCCGTCGACCTTGAGGCGGGTGAGCGGCCGACCCAGATCGCGCTGCATGGCGTCCAGAATGTCCGCGTTCTGAAAAGCGATGCCCTCCAAGGTCGCGCGCGCCAGGTGGGCCGCGGTCGTGCCGCGCGTGATCCCTGAGATCACACCGCGCGCGTCTGGTCGCCAGTGCGGCGCGCCCAAGCCGGTCAACGCCGGCACGAAGTAGACACCCCCTGTATCCGGCACACGCGCCGCGAGCGCCTCGACCTCGGCGGCTGTGCGGATGAGGCCGAGCCCGTCCCGCAGCCATTGAACCGCCGCGCCCGCGATAAAGGCTGAGCCCTCCAGCGCGAAGGTCGTGCGCCCGCCGAGCCGCCACGCGACCGTGGTCACCAGCCCATTTGTGCTCGGCACCGCGCGCTCACCGGTGTTCATGAGCAGGAACGCGCCCGTGCCGTAGGTACACTTCGCCTCGCCCGGCTCAAAGCAGGCCTGTCCAAAGAGCGCCGCCTGCTGGTCGCCCGCCATACCCGCCACGGGGATGCCGTCCGGTAAACCCGCGACGCCGCGCGTCACGCCATAGACCGCGCTCGAGTCGACCACGGTGGGCAGGACCTCGGCGGGCACCCCGAGCAGCGCGCAGAGCGCCGGGCTCCAATCGCCGGTGTGCAGGTCGAAGAGCAGCGTACGGCTCGCGTTCGACGCGTCCGTCACGTGTGCCTCACCGCCCGTGAGCTGCCACACCAAGAAGCTGTCCACGGTGCCGAACGCCAGTTCCCCGCGCTCCGCGCTCGCGCGCGCGCCAGGCACGTGGTCGAGAAGCCACGCGAGCTTCGTCCCTGAGAAATACGGATCGAGCAAAAGCCCGGTCCGGGCGCGCACCATCGCCTCGTGACCCGCCTCGCGGAGCGCCGCGCAGCGGTCCGCGGTGCGGCGGTCCTGCCACACGATGGCACGATGAACTGGCGCACCCGTGGCGCGGTCCCACAGCAGCGTGGTCTCACGCTGGTTCGTGATGCCGATGCACGCGATCTGATGTGGGTCGACCCCGGACTGCGCCAGCGCGCCGCTGAGCGCCTTCGCGACCGAGCTCAGAATGTCCGCCGGCGCGTGCTCCACCCAGCCCGGCTGCGGATAGTGCTGCTCGAACTCACAGGTCGCGCGCCCGCGCACCTCGAGCGCCTCGTCGATCACGAGCACCGTCGAGCCGGTCGTCCCTTGGTCAATCGCCAGAACGTAACGCTTCATTCGAGGTCCTCCCGCAGGTGAGCACGTCGCGCGTCTCGCCCCTCGGCGAGCGCGTCCAGAAACCCGAGCGCGTCTTCGACCACCGCGTGCGACTCGACATCCAGCGGCAGGATGTGCCAGCTGCGCGGGTAGACCACCTTGCGTCGCTGGGCCATGCGCAGCAGGTCGAAGGTCGCGTCTGCGTTCTCCACAGGCGCCACATGGTCGTTGCGACCATGCTGCACGAGCGTGGGCACGCGGAGCGTTGGCAGCCGCGCCCGAGCCGCGCGCTGCCCCTCCACGAGCGTGGCCGCCGCCGCGAGCGGCACACGGTCGTACGACGGCATCGCCGCCGCCACGCCAGGGTCCGAAACGTCGGGGCCGCCCTTTTTGCGAATCAGCGGCAGCATGTCGGCGAATGGGAAAAAACGCGCCAGGTGAAAGGCCTGCTGGGTCTTGAAGTCGAGCGTCAACGGCGTCGCCATGAGCACCAAGCCCGCGACGCGCGCCCCCCGCTCGTGCGCCAGAGACGCCGCGATGAGCGCGCCCATCGAGAGCCCCGCAACAAAGACCCGCTCATGCTGCCGCGCGAGCGCGTCGAAGGCACGTCGCGCCGCGCCCAGCCAGTCGCTCCAGCACGTGTGCGCGAGCGCCTCGGGCGACGTCCCGTGACCGACGAGCCGCGGCACCGAGACCGCCCACCCACGCTCCTGCGCTGCGCGCGCCAGCGGCAGCATCTCGTAAGGCGAGCTCGTGAGCCCGTGCAGGCACAGCAGCGCCTCCGGCCCGCCCACAACGCAGACCGGCGCCCCCGGGTCGCTCGTCCACTTCGTGTTGTCGGGTGCGGCTGTCATCAGGCCGAGCGGGTAGCATGTTCGTCGCGGGGCTGACAAGGCAGCCAGCGCCGAGCCAGTCACGGTGCGCTTGACCATCGCCGCGTGCGGCGTTGATACTCGACCCATGGGTAGAGGTGCGTCCGTCCGATCGCTGTCCATCATCGGTGGGAGCGCGCTCTGTGCAGTCGCCTGCCTGCCGGAGTATGCCGACCCGAAGGCGCCGTCCGATGCCACCGTCGCCGCGGACATCGCTCCGACCCTCGACGTCGCG
>Ga0209598_10001480_pt1 | contig 19207 bp, 16 predicted proteins | sample M_140807_EF_Meta_FD_187317 | JGI IMG/M metagenome (GOLD analysis project Ga0209598, IMG submission 187317) | Freshwater microbial communities from Lake Montjoie, Canada to study carbon cycling - M_140807_EF_MetaG (SPAdes) (version 2) | ecosystem: Environmental > Aquatic > Freshwater > Lake...
AGTGCACCAACTCGTGTTGCTTCGTCACGGCGAAAGCCAATGGAACCGGGAAAACCGCTTCACCGGATGGGCCGATGTCGACCTGACCGAAGCCGGACTCGAGGAAGCCCGTCGCGCAGGCGCCCTGCTCAAAGCCGAAGGCTTTGATTTCGATATTGCCTACACCTCGGTCCTACGCCGGGCGATCCGGTCACTTTGGGCCGTGCTCGAAGAAATGGATCGCATGTGGCTGCCCACAGTCCATACCTGGCGCCTCAATGAACGGCACTACGGCAATCTGCAAGGGCTGAACAAGGCCGAGACTGCCGCGCGATATGGTGAGGAGCAGGTGCTGATCTGGCGCCGCGCCTACGCGATTGCGCCCGAGCCGCTCGCAGATGGCGATCCCCGACTGGTCCAGAACGATCCGCGCTATGCCCATGTGCCGGCTTCCCAGATTCCACGCACCGAGTGCCTGCAGGACACCGTCGCCCGCGTCGTTCCGTTCTGGAATGATTCAATCGCACCGGCTCTGATGCGCGGGCGTCGAATCATCATCGCCGCCCATGGCAACTCCCTGCGAGCCCTGATCAAGCATCTGGAGGGGACCCCTGACGATGAAATCGTTCAACTCAATATCCCGACAGCACGCCCGCTGGTCTACGAACTCGACGATGCCCTGAAGCCAATCAGCCACCGCTTTTTAGGCGATCCGGATGAAATTGCCGCGGCCATTGCGGCAGTTGCCGGGCAAGGTAAAGCGCGGCCGGCTTAGCCCTTGTTTGGCCCCCCAGTGAGCGCTTAGGGCGCGTCGTACCGTGCGGTGACCCCACCAGTCGACCGTAAATCAAGGGGTTGGCCGTTCAGCGTCGCAGTCATGGCGCGCACATTGCCGACAAACACCTTGTGCAAGCCCTGTTCGGGGAGGTCAATGACCTCGCCGGGTTGCAAAACCCGTGCAATTCGGCCCTGGTCATGCTGAACTTCAACCCAGCAGCGGTCGCCGTGGGCATTGAGCCTTAGTCGACCCCGGGAAGCCGCCGGGGCCGGGGCCGCAGCAACGACGGGGGCAAGGGCCGGAGCCGGAGCGGGAGCCGGGGCGGGAGCTGACGTTGCGGCCGGGGGAACAGCTGGTGGGTCCTCCAGGGCCGGCGGTTCAGGGGCAATCGCCAAAGGAACGTTCACCGGGGGAGCAACCGCTGCCGGTGCGAACGCGAGATCCCAGGCTTGAGCGCCCCACCACTGCCAACCGGCCTGAGCCAACGCTGCCCCAAGAATGACGACTACCCCAATCAGCAACCAGGGAATGCCCCCGTGACGGGTGCCTGCTGGCCGGGCCCGGACCGGTGTCCCTGGCAGCTGCAACAGGGAATCGGGCCGCGGCGAATCGGCGACCAGGTTTCGGGGTAGATCGAGAAAATCGCAGTACCGCCCGCCCAAGCGGCGCCGAACTTCCGCGTTGTGAAAGCTCTCGGCTCGGCCCTGTTCCAGATCCCGCACCTGAGAGGTCGACAGATGAATCTGCCGGGCCACGTCAACAATGGTCAGATTGCGCGCCTCGCGCGCCCGCCGCAGGGCATCACCCCCAATCGCGCTGGAATCGCGAAACGGGGCCGCATCAGTCTCGATTAGTCGATCCAAGTGAGTTGATCCAAGTCAGCACCTCAGGCATTGAGCATCGTTCCGGCCTCGATTCGGGCGGCGCCCCCCCTCACCAAAGCCGACACCGCCCAGTCGGTCAGACTCGAAGCACTTTCGAATCCCAAGTAATGCTGGTTCGCGGCCTGAACGAGTCCAATCGAGCCAAACCAATCCGAGAGCCCCTGGAGATCGATTCGCTCCTGATCCAGCAGCAGGAATTTCAACAGGACCTTGACTGCGTGTCGCGCGTTCCGTTCCGGTTCGGCACAAAGAACGTCCAGCAGGGAATATGCCGAGTCAAGGGCTCGGTCAACCTCATCAAACGCGGGGCCATGCCCCGGAATCACCAAATGCGCCTTGAGCTTGGCGATCCGATCCAGGATGGCCCGCTGTTCGCTAAACGCGCTCAGTTCACCCGCGCTCACTGCCCCAATTCGCGTGCCCGGCCCGGTGAGCTCCGGGAAAATCACGCCAAACCCCCGCTGCCAAAGTGCATCGGCTGAAATCAGGATGCGATGTTCCTCGCACCACAGGACGACCGAGTCCGGATCATGACCCGGTGCGGCAATCACCTCCCAATCCATTCCACCCAAACGAATGATCGAGCCCGATTCGAGAGCCCCATCCGCGGTAAAAGGCTCGCAACGCTGACCTGTCGCCTGAAAACTCAGCTGCTCAGAATCCCATGCGTTAACCGCCGCAACACTGGCCCTTGGCACAACAATCTGACAACCCCAGGTGCGCCGCAGGAGCGCGTTACCGCCGCAGTGGTCCGAATGCAAATGGGTATTGATGACCCGGTCGAGCGGCCGGGGCCCCAAGGTGTTCGAAACCAGCGCCCGAGTCAGCGCAGCATGTTTCACGTACCCAGTATCAATCAGCGTGGCGCTATCCGGATCCACCAGCAGGACCCCATTCGAGGACAACCAGTCGCGCTCAAAGAGGTGCATGCCGCTGGGCAGAGCGAGGCGTTCATGAAGGGCCTCCATCCAAACGACCCCTAGGTTGGCAGCGTCGCGCAGACCGCCCGTTTTTCGTCGTCGCTCATCACGCTCCAGCGCGCGATCTGATCCAGGGTGCGGCCGCAACCGGCACAGAGCCCAGTCTGCGGGTCAATCGTACACACCGAGTTACACGGCGAAGGTACGCCAGTCCGGGTCGCTGCGAGACGCGCCCTCTTGGACGCCAGGGCATTGCCGGCGCGGGTGGTCGCGCGACGTCCCAGGCGCTCCGAAATCCACTGGCCGATTGCCACCGCGGCATCCAGATCGACGCCGGTCGAAATACCAAGACCCTGAAAGAGATACAGCAAATCTTCGGTCGCGACATTGCCGGTCGCGCCGGGCGCATAAGGGCAGCCGCCGAGGCCGGCAATCGAAGAATGAAAAATCGTGACGCCGCATTGGAGCGCGGCCATCACATTGGCGATGGCCTGACCGTGAGTGTCATGAAAATGTCCCGAGAGTCGCTCAAGCGGAAATTGCCGAATCGCTGCCTCAAAGGCCGGGAAGACCTGGTTTGGCGTGGCAACCCCGATCGTGTCGGCGATATCGATGTAATCGCAACCCAAATCAGCCAGTCGGGCAACGACGTCCGCCACCGCGGACGGCGCCACAGCCCCCTCAAATGGGCACCCCAGGGCGCACGAGACGCTCCCGCGCAAACTCAACCCAGCCGCCTTTGCAGCCACGGCGACCGGGCGAAAACGTTCCATCGACTCGGCAATCGAGCAGTTGATATTGCGCTGGGAAAAGGACTCCGAGGCCGCGCCAAACACAACCACTTCATCGACCCCAGCAGCGATTGCCCCCTCGAGCCCGCGCAGGTTTGGGACCAAGACCGAATAGCGGACGCCCGCAATCCGCGAGATCCCCGCCATGACTGCGGACCCATCCGCCATCTGCGGCACCCAACGAGGACTGACAAACGAGGCTGCCTCGATCTCGACAAAGCCGGCGGCAGCGAGTCGGTCGATCAACTCAATCTTGATCGCCGTCGAGACCGGTTCGGACTCGTTTTGCAAGCCATCACGGGGACCGACTTCGACAATCCGAACGTGCTTGGGCAGAGTCATCCGCGTTCCTTTACATCCATCTCAGGGTCAATAGCCCGAATCCGCAGCAGCGCCACCCCTTGTTCGACCTGATCGCCGACCGCATAGGGAAGCGCTTCGACAATGCCAGCCATCGGGGCACAGATGGCATGCTCCATCTTCATCGCCTCCATCACAAGCAACGGGTCTCCGATGGCGACTCGCTGGCCCTCGGCCACGGTGAGCGCGACCACCTTGCCAGGCATCGGTGCGATCAGGCTGCCGGGCTCGGCGACCGCAACCATCCCTTGGTCGTGGTTTGCCTCCCACCCTAACTGTAGTTCCCAGGGTGGATCCGAATTCGTGCTGGCCAGATGCAAGGTGTCCTGATCGAAGACCGCATCGAATACAAACGCATGCACGCCGAGCCAAACGCGCAGCGTGAGGGCCTTCAGATCCGTAGCCACTCCGCTCGGGCGGTCTGGGATCGTTTCAACACTAAAACCACGCACATCCCAGCATTGACCGTCGACCTCGACCCTCAGACCAAGACAGCGTTCACCAACAGTGCCCGCATCCGTGCTCAGATCAGTACCCGGATCGGTGCCTGGATCGGTGCCTGGATAACGCACGCGGGCCGACCGGCGCAACACCGTTTCCGAAATTGATAAAAATTCAAGTAATCGTTCGGATGGCGCACCCAATCGCCACCCGTCGCGCAGCGCCCAAGGGTCTCCAGGAACCGCCGCCTCGAGACCGAGAACAGCCAGTGCGGCCAGTGCGATGCGCTCGGCGGGAACCTCCGCGTGGCCTGGGACGCTCGAGTTCCCCAACAATTCAGCGTGGCGCCGCTCAATCAGATGGGTATCCAGATCGGCCTCTTGAAATGCGGCGTCTCTAACCAGGCACCGCAAGAAATCCAGATTGGTTGCTGGCCCGGTCATGCGCACCGCGGCGAGCGCCTGCGAGAGACGATGAAGTGCGTCCGCGCGATCGCGCCCGTGGACAATGAGCTTCGCAATCATTGAATCGTAATGCGATGTGATGTGATCGCCCGCGCGTACCCCTGAATCAATTCGTACGCCCTCGGGCCAGACCAGACGGAGCACCCGACCGGTTGCCGGCAAGAAACCCCGGGCGGGGTTCTCGGCACACAGCCTTGCCTCGATCGCATGCCCCTGAACTCGAACCTCCGACTGCGCAAGTGGCAGACGCTCACCCGCTGCAATCCGCAGCTGCCACTCGACCAGATCGAGTCCTGTCACCATCTCGGTGACTGGGTGCTCGACCTGAAGTCGCGTGTTCATCTCCATAAAATAGAAATGCTCTGCACGACCGCTTTCATCACAGGCGACCAGAAATTCGACGGTCCCAGCGCCGACGTAATGGACCGCGCGCGCCGCAGCGACCGCCGACTGCCCGAGCGCCTCGCGTAAACCATCGGTCAGGTCCGGCGCGGGCGCCTCCTCGATGATTTTCTGGTGGCGACGCTGGACCGAACAATCCCGCTCGGACAACCAGAGTGCACCCCCGTGCTGATCGCAAAAAATCTGGACCTCCACATGACGGGCCCGAACCAGATAACGCTCCAGCAACACGCGATCATCGGCAAAACTCGATCGCGCTTCGCGCTGACAAGCCATTAACTGGGCCTCGAATTCACCTGGTTGGCGCACAACGCGAATCCCCTTGCCGCCACCGCCCGCACTCGCCTTGATCAGGACAGGCCAGCCAATTCGCTCGGCCTCCAGAGCCAGAAAATCCGCTGCCTGCTGGTCCCCGTGATAGCCCGGGATGAGCGCAATCCCGGCCTCGGCCATGGACTGCTTAGCAGCCGATTTACTGCCCATCGCCTCGATGGCAGCCGCCGGGGGACCCACAAAAATCAAACCCGCTGCCACACAACGTCGAGCGAATTCGGCATTTTCAGACAGAAACCCGTAACCAGGATGCACGGCTTTGGCGCCGCTCTCCTGCGCGACCGCGAGCAGGCGGTCAATGTTCAGATAAGAGTCACGCGCGGGTGCCGGGCCAATCGGCCAGGCTTCATCGCAGACCTCGACATGGGCTGCGTTTGCGTCCGCGTCCGAGTAAACCGCAACCGTGCGGATTCCCAGACGCCTGGCCGTGGCTGCAATGCGGCAAGCGATCTCCCCGCGATTGGCGATCAGGATCTTACTGAACATCAAATGATTCAAGACTCCGGGATCACATCCGAAACACGCCAAAGCGTGTTTCAGGAATTGGAGCATGAAGCGCGGCCGCAAGCCCGAGGGCCAGCACTCGACGCGTATCCATCGGATCGATCACCCCGTCGTCCCAGAGGCGCGCTGTCGCGTAGTACGGGTGTCCCTCGGCCTCATATTGGGCGCGGATCGGCGCCCGAAACGCGGCCTCATCGTCGGCGCTCCAATGCCCCCCGCGTGCCTCGATGCCGTCGCGACGGACCGTGGCAAGCACACTCGCAGCCTGCTCGCCCCCCATGACCGAAATCCGCGCGTTTGGCCACATCCACAAAAATCGAGGTCCAAAGGCCCGGCCGCACATACCGTAGTTCCCCGCGCCAAAACTCCCGCCCACAATGACCGTGAATTTAGGGACCTGAGCGCACGCAACTGCCGTCACCATTTTGGCGCCATGACGGGCAATCCCTTCGTTTTCGGTCTTGCGACCGACCATGAATCCCGTAATGTTTTGCAGAAAAATGAGCGGGGTTTTGCGCTGACAACAGAGCTCAATGAAGTGCGCACCCTTTTGTGCGCTCTCCGAGAACAAGATGCCATTGTTCGCAATGATCCCCACCGGAATCCCGTTCAGACGGGCAAACCCCGTCACCAGCGTGGTACCGAAACGGGACTTCCATTCGTCAAATTCACTGCCATCGACAAGGCGTGCAATCACTTCGCGAATGTCGTAGGGCTTGCGCGGATCGCTTGGAATCACCCCCAACAGACTATCGGGCGCATAGAGTGGCGGTCGCGTTGGCGTGAGGTCCAACCCGAACCGGGCCGCCCGCTCCGCCAGGGTTCCCGAAGCGGTCGCACCGTTCAGATGCCCAACAATCCGGCGTGCGATCGAGAGCGCATGCTCGTCGTTTTCGGCCAGATGATCGGCCACCCCAGACAGCCTTGTGTGCACGTCGCCCCCACCGAGTTCCTCGGCGGTCACAACCTCTCCGATGGCCGCTTTAACCAGCGGAGGACCCCCAAGGAATATCGTACCTTGATTGCGAACGATGATGGACTCGTCGGCCATCGCGGGAACATAGGCCCCCCCGGCAGTGCAAGACCCCATCACGACCGCGATTTGCGCGATGCCGGCCGCGGACATCGTGGCCTGGTTGTAGAAAATCCGCCCGAAGTGCTCCCGGTCTGGGAACACCTCATCTTGATTCGGCAAATTTGCCCCGCCCGAATCAACCAGGTAAATGCATGGCAACCGGTTCTCGCGAGCAATCTCCTGGGCCCGCAAGTGCTTCTTGACGGTGATCGGGTAATAGGTCCCGCCTTTGACCGTCGCATCATTACAGACCACCACACATTCGCGCCCGGCGATGCGACCGATCCCCGTGATCAGTCCTGCCGACGGCGCTTCTGCGTCGTACATGCCAAACGCAGCCAGCGGGGAACACTCGAGAAACGGGCTGCCCGGATCGAGCAACTGATCAATCCGCTCGCGCGGCAGCAGCTTTCCACGCGCCAGATGACGCGCTCGGGCGGACTCGCCGCCGCCCCGCGCAGCGATTGCAATCTGCTCGCGCAAGTCACGCACCAATGCCTGCATGGCCCGCCGGTTGTCAGCGAACTCTGCCGACTGCGGATTGATCCGGGTTTGAAGGACGGGCATCGGAGTCGGGGAGGTTCACCCAGCGTGCTGAGCGAGGAAGGCTTCGGAGCGCGCCTGCGCCAGGTCGGCACTTGCCACGTGATAATCGGGATGGCCGTAGCGATTAAAACCATGCCCGGCTGGATAACGATGCAATTCAAACGCATGACCGGACTGGGCCGCAGCCTTGCCAAAGACATCCTCAATCTTGGCCACGGTGGCCCCTGAAATCATCGGGTCGAGTTCGCCGAAATGCATCAGGAGTGCGGCCTGCGGACGCTCATGTAACTGATGATGGGTGCGACCACCGTAATATGAAACCGCGGCCAAGCCCATGCGCGTTGCGGCAAGGGCGGCCACCGTCCCACCCCAACAAAATCCCACCACACCACAGGGCAACCCCTGTCCGATCTGATGGCGGGCGGCATCAATATCCCGCAGCGTGGCATCGAACCCCAGTTGATCGACCAGAGCGATGCCGCGGGTCATCGTGTTGGCGTCATAGCCCATCTCAATCCCGGGTTCGATCCGATCAAAGAACGCCGGCGCCACCGCCAACCAGCCCGCGTGGGCCCAGCGGTCGCACACCGCACGAACGTAGGCGTTGACCCCGAAAATCTCCTGCACCACCACAACGCACCCTTTCGGGCTGGAATGCGGGCGGGCAACAAACGCACTCACCTGCAAGCCATCAATCGCCGTCAGGGTCGCGGTCTCGTGATGAATCGGGGAAGTTACGTTTGGATCGGAAATCGGGTTGGTCATGACATCGTTCCTCAAATCATGAATAAAAACTCACCAGGCCAGGGCCTGGCCACGGAAGTCATAAAACCCGCCCCCGGGATGGGCATTCGAATCGGCCAGAACCCCGCGCATGCCGCGAATGCTTTCGTCCACCGCCACATCCGCATTAGGACCACCCATATCGGTACGGACCCAACCCGGATGCAAGGAGACAACCCGAACGCCCGTGCTGCCGTAGTCGGCGTGCGCCAGTTTGGCCACCATGTTGACCGCGGCCTTCGAGACGCGATACAGCATGCCGTAGCTCCCGGAGGCCTCGGTGATCGATCCCATCCGGCTACTGACAAACGCCAGCGTCCCCGCAGCGGGCTTCAACAACGGGGCGAGTACCGGCACCATTCGCATCGCTGGAAGAACATTGGTACGCATCACCAGGTCAAATTCTTCATCGCCCGGCGATTTGGCCAAGGTGCTGTCGCGTGGCCCAAAAACCCCGGCGTTGACAATCGCCAGATCGAGCCGCTCGCCATCGAGTTGCCAGGCCAGGCCGGCCAGGTCTTCGAGGCGCATCACGTCCAACCGAAAGGTTTGCGCACCAAGGTCACGCAAGCGGATCCGGTCGGCTTCGGTACGGCAAGTCGCAAATACGGTCCAACCCTGCGCCACGTATTGGCGGGTGAATTCGAGGCCAATGCCGCGCGAAGCGCCCAGGATTAAGACCGTTGACATGATGGTGGCCGGATTAGAACAACTCAATGGCGCAGGCCACAGCCTCGCCGCCGCCAATACAAAGCGCCGCGACCCCGCGTTTGCCCCCGGTCTTGCGCAGCGCGCCAATCAGGGTTGCCATGATGCGCGCACCCGATGCACCGATCGGATGCCCCAGTGCACAGGCGCCGCCGTGAATATTGGTCACCTCAGGCGCCAGGCCATGCTCCTGCATCGCCGCCATCGTCACAACAGCAAAGGCCTCGTTGATCTCGAACAGATCGACATTGGCGGTCGTCCAGCCCGTCTTGGCGTACAACTTCTCGATCGCACCGACCGGCGCGGTCGTGAACCATTCTGGCGCATGCGCGTGCGTCGCGTGGGCGACCAGGCGGGCGACCGGCGTCAGCCCGAGGCGCTGCGCAGTGCTCAGTCGCGCCAGCACCAGCGCGGCTGCACCGTCGGAGATCGATGAAGCATTGGCGGCGGTAATCGTTCCATCTTTACGAAAGGCAGGCTTAAGCCCGCCAATTTTATCCAGTTGCGCCTTGAAGGGCTGCTCGTCGCGCGTGATCTGGAGTTCGCCCTTGCGGGTCTGGATCGTCACTGGCGCGAGTTCCCAGTCAAAACTGCCATCCTCATTGGCGAGTTTGCTGCGCTGGGTCGAGCGGATGGCGAATGCGTCCTGTTGCTCACGGGTAAACGAATACTTGCTCGCACAGTCTTCGGCAAACAAGCCCATGGCTTTGCCTTCGTAGGCGTCCTCGAGGCCGTCGGTCATCATGTGATCCAGGACTTGGCCATGCCCCATCCGCAAGCCGGTGCGGCCCTTGGGCAAAAGGTAGGGCGCATTCGACATGCTCTCCATACCGCCCGCCACAACGATTTCAGCCGAACCTGCGAGCAGAACATCGTGCGCGAGCATCGCGGCTTTCATGCCCGAACCGCACATTTTGGTCAGCGTGGTCGCCCCCGCTGAACGAGGCAAACCCGCGGCATGCGCCGCCTGGCGCGCCGGTGCCTGACGCAAACCCGCCATCAGACAATTGCCGAACAACACCTCCTCGATCTGCTCCGGATTGAGCCCCGCACGCTGAACGGCCGCACGAATCGCGGTGCCGCCCAGGTCAATCGCGCTGGCGGGCGCGAGTTCACCCAAAAAACCGCCAATCGGGGTTCGGGTCGCAGACAGAATCACAATCGGGTCATTCATGAAGGGGCTCCTTGCAGATTTCAGTTGTCCGCGACGATAACGCATGCCGCTGTGGACGCGCGCGGGAAGCGCGCGGACTCTGGATAGGGGAAGACATCTTCGAGTACGCCTGCGCGTATCCGCGACTGCTTGCTCTGCCAGTAGGTCACATCCAGCAGGTCGGCATGCTCGCTCATGAAACGGCTACGCAAGCCCCGGTCGCCCAATAAGAAGCGGCCAAACTCTTCCGGAAATACATCGTTCGGTCCAACTGCGTACCAAGGCTCGGCGGCCATTTCCTGCTCTGGGGTCTGCGGCTCGGGAAGGCGCCGAAAGTGACAATCCGTGAGATACAAAATCTCATCATAGTCATAAAAAACCACTCGACCCTGGCGCGTCACACCGAAATTCTTGTACAGCATGTCGCCTGGAAAAATGTTGGCCGACACTAAATCCTTAATGGCATTACCGTACTCGCGAACGGCATGATCAAGCTGACCTTCGGCACCACTCGCCTTCGCCTTTTGCAGATACAGGTTCAGCGGCTCCATACGGCGTTCGATATACAGATGCCGTACCACGAGAACATCCTCGCGTTCATCCAGCGCACTCGGCGCCACGGCGCGAAGTTGCGCCATCAGTTCGGGTGACACGCGGTCGCGCGGAAAAGGTACGTCGGAATACTCCCAGGTATCGGCCATCCGCCCGACACGATCATGAGTTTTGACCAGCTGATAGCGATTGCGGATATGTTCGGCTGATGTGTCCTTGCCGCGTTTGTCTTTAATAACCTTAAAGACATATGGAAAGGAGGGCAGCGTGAAGACTGCCATCACCAGCCCTTCGATACCGGGCGCCTTCACGAACGCGTCGGTCGAATGACGCAGATGATGCAGGTAGTCACGATAGAACAAGGTTTTGCCCTGCTTCTGCAACCCCAGCATCGTGTAGAGCTCGCTCTTGGGCTTGTTCGGGATCAAGGTGCGCAGAAACTGCACCCATGCACTCGGCACTTCCATATCGACGATGAAGTAGGCGCGCGCAAAGCTGAACAACAACTCAATCTGATCCGAGTCGAACAGCGCCGTATCAATGAAAATCTGGCCCCGGCGGTTCTGCAGGATCGGTAGCGCAAACGGAAAGATATCCCCGTCGTTAACCAGGCGCCCAATGACGTAGGCCCCCTTGTTGCGAAAGAAAAGGCTGCGCAGGACATGAATCTGGCAGTCCGGATGCGGGTCAAACGGCAATCGGCGGGTCTCACGCCAATGCGACCGGGCGGCTCCGATCACCCGCTCGACATCGCGCTCGACATCTTCCCAGGGACAGGCCAGTCCAAAGTCGACAAGCGCGTCACGTACCAGTGCAGTCAAGCGCACAACAACCTCACCCGCGTGGTTGGCCTCAGCTTCAGCCTGGGCCTGCTCGATCGAGGGGTAATAGACCCGGTAACACGGAGGATCACTGTCGAGATATTCCGTCGCGACCGCGGGGCGCAGGAAAATGAAATCGTTATTAAAATAATTTCTATGCAGAATTCTACAAACAACTGAATTAAAAAATGTCTCGGCCAGTTCAGGCTGGCGATGACCATCGAGCAGGCCGACATAGTCGCGCTTGATCCGCTGCCAGACCGTGTCGCTGAGCTCCCCCGCCTTGAACTCATGCCGCAGCCGGTCAAGCGCTTCCTGAACCCGCAAGCCGTAAAAATCGATTCGCTCGCGTTGTAATTGTCGGATGCGATTAAACTTTCCGGATTCGAAACACTGCTTCGCTAGCCACGCCGAGTTCCGAAAGAGCCCGTAATGTCGGTCGAATCCCTCCAGGATCGCGGTCGCGACTTCGAGGCTGCGACCCTTCATGTTTGCGTGTCCGCAAACAACTCGCGCCCGATCAGCATGCGTCGAATCTCGCTGGTCCCGGCGCCAATCTCATAAAGCTTGGCGTCCCGCCACAGGCGACCACAAGCGCTGTCATTGACATAGCCATTACCGCCCAGGCATTGAATCGCCTCACCCGCCATCCACGTGGCCTTCTCGGCGGAATACAGAATCGCGCCGGCCGCATCCTTGCGCAGGCTGCGCGGATCGACCTGCCCCGTCCGCGTAAGGTCGCATTGCCGTCCCACCGCGTACACATAGGCTCTGCAAGCCATCATCGTGGTGTAGAGATCGGCCAACTTGCCCTGCATTAGCTGAAACGTTCCTATCGGCTGACCGAACTGCTCGCGATCGTGCACGTAGGGCAGCACCACATCCAGACAGGCACTCATGATGCCGAGCGGCCCGCCGCTCAGGACCGCCCGCTCAAAGTCAAGACCACTCATCAAGACGTGCGCGCCGCGCCCAATGGCGGTCGCAGGGTCGTCATTGGTCGCGCCAAGCACATTGGCCAGGGGGACTTCGCAGTTCTCAAAGACCAGTTCCCCTGTATGGCTGCCGCGCATGCCGAGCTTGTCGAGCTTCTGGGCTGTCCTGAAACCTGGGAAGTGCTTCTCGACCAAAAATGCGGTGAGCGCACGTCGACCAGGCTCAGGATCGGTGCGCGCATAGACCACCAGGACATCGGCATCGGGACCGTTCGTAATCCACATCTTGGTGCCGTTCAGCACCCAGTGTTTGCCCGCACCCTCACCGCGCAGATCGGCGCGCAATCGCATCGACATCACGTCACTTCCGGCTCCGGGCTCGCTCATCGCCAAGGCCCCGATTGAGGTCCCAGCCACCAGACCTGGCAGATAGCGCGTCCTCTGAAGGTCCGACCCGTTACGGAAAATCTGATTGATACACAAATTTGAATGAGCGCCATAGCTCAGCCCGACCGCCGCGCTGGCCCTGGAGATTTCCTCGAGCGCGACGATATGGGCGAGGTAGCCCAGATCAGTGCCCCCGTAGGCCTCGGTCACCGTCAGACCATGGAGCCCAAGCTGACCGAGCTTGGGCCACAAATCCATGGGGAACTGGTCACTGCGATCGATTTCTGCCGCCCGCGGCGCAATTTCCCGTGCCGCAAATGCCTGCACCGCGGCCCGCAACTGAGCGACGTCCTCACCAAGGTCAAACTGCAGTCCGGGCAGGTCAGGCATCCACGTCTCCTCAGGGTCTCGCTGAGTGTCTTAGCGAGTGTTTTGTAATTTGGCTCCCATGTTACCGTGACGTCCCATCCCCGGACACCATCGACAAGCGCCATGCATCCGCACGAACTGGAACTCCAATACCCCCTCGCTGAACGCCTGCCAAGCCCGGCCGAGTTGGTCGAAGTGGCCCCCGGAATCCGCTGGTTGCGTATGCCGCTGCCCTTCGCGCTCGATCACATTCATCTCTGGCTCTTGCGTGACTGCTTTGAGGGACGCGAGGGCTGGACGCTGATTGATTGTGGAATAGCTTCCGACGAGGTCCGTGGGCTCTGGCAGCAAATTGAAGCGACCGCGCTCGAAGGCTTGCCACTCGTACGGATTATTTGTACGCACATGCATCCAGACCATTTGGGCATGGCGGCTGAACTTTCCGCGCGCCACGGGATCGGACTTTGGATGACGCTGGGCGAATACGCCATGGGCCGCATCCTCTCGGCCACCCTCCCGGGTACTGACGGCAGTGCTTCGATTGAGCATTACCGCAGGCATGGCCTGACCGATCCGGACAAGCTCGAACAGATGCGTCAGCGCGGCGATCGGCATTTCAGCCAACTCGTCCCATCGGTGCCCCTGGCGTATCGGCGCATTCACGCTGACGAAGTGATTACGATCGGTCAAGGTCACTGGCGGATCGTGATTGGTCGGGGGCACTCCCCAGAACACGCGGCCCTGTATGACGAGACCCGGCAGATCCTGATTTCGGGCGACATGGTGTTGCCGCGCATTTCGACCAATGTGAGCGTTCATGCGATCGAACCCGAGTCCGATCCTGTCAATGATTATCTGGAATCCCTCCAGCGGTTCGAAGCCTGCGCGCCTGACACGTTGGTGCTGCCCTCACATGGCAGACCCTTTCGGGGCCTGCATGTTCGTCTGCGGCAACTTCGGGAGCATCACGAGGCCCGTCTTCTCGACACACTCAATGCCTGCCGTGAAAGACCGATGAGTGCGATTGATTTGCTGCCGGTCCTATTTCGCCGAAAGCTGGACCTTCACCAATCCGGTTTTGCGATCGGTGAGGCCATTGCCCACCTGCATGCGCTTTATTTTCGGGATCAGGTCCAGCGTCATCGCGACGATGACGGCGTTATTCGTTTTTCGGCCTGACCCTCGACCAGACCGCTATCCACTAAACCGCGATCGGGCGGGCGCTTGGGTAGGCGTGCGCGGCCGCACCTTCTTGCGCAGCCAACGTCTCACGCACCATGGCCGCCGCGCCTTCGACCGCAGGCTTCATTACAACCCGTGGACGGGCCGGGGCTGCGGACAATCGAGCGAGCCCGAGCATCACGTTGAGGACCACCTCGCACTGGGCACGATCGAGTTCCGCCACCATGCCCACGAGGCGTTCGCGCAGATTGACATCGGACACCGAGTCAAGCGTGGGTGATCCGCTGCGATGCAACGGTCCGTTGGCATCGGACGCGGGTTCCTCGTTACTGTCGAGAGCCCGCAAATCCAGATTGAGCCATTCGGCCAGAACCTGCATTTTGGCCAACTCGGGCACCGTCAGGCCGCGCATCCACTTGCGGGCGGCCTCCTGAGAGATCGGCGATTCGCTACGCGAACGCAGGTTGAAGTCCCGCGCCACCATCGCTGCAGAGGGGTTGCGGCCGTAGTATCTAAATAGGCCGCGATTCAACGCACGAGCAAACTGCTGGGCGACATGACGGGTGGAACTGATTCTCATTCGGGAACTCCTGGTGGGATCTGCTTTCGAGTTGGGATGGCTGCTGGGATGAGTCAAAGCTACAGCAAAAAAGTAACAAACTTCGTCATCCTGCCAATCGTCAGGAGGATATTGCGCGATTCAAAAACCCCCAGTTGGGACTTCGCTGCATTGCAATAAATGCGGGGATCGCACCCCACCCCGCACGCTATAGTGAGCCGCGATTGTGACCCGCCGTTCGCCTCCTTGACCATCGCAGCGCTTGTCACAGGACGGCATCCTGCGTTGAATTCAGGGAGGCCAGACTCCGAGGTCGGCAAGCTGTTGGTTGACCTGCTCGGCCCAACCGCGATTTGCAGCCGGGCTCGCCGGACTTGGATGCAAGATCGTACCCATGCGGATCGCGGGCCATCCCCTCAGCGCGCTCTGCACGCGGCGCTCGGCGAACCCACCAACCCCAATCACCCACTGGGGCTGAAGTGCCCGGACCGCCTGTTGCAAGTGTGCATCGCAGGCGGCCTCGAGCGCCCGCAGGCCAGACGCTGGTAATCGGTCCGGGGTGAAGTTGCGCCCGCTCACTTCGAGAAATGCGAGGGGGCACCAATTGAGGACGAAGGATTCCGCGAAAAAGGTCTCCGGCGCGCCCCAGCGCTCGGCCACCCAGGTCCATAACCGCCGCCCACTGACTTCCGAGCGGTTGCAAGCGAAACCCTGGATCGGGCGTTTTGGATGTGGCTGCACCGGTTGTTTAACCTCGGCCATCAGGCCCATCCAATCCCGAACCGCGGCGACTTCGCCAAACGGGACTCCGGTCTGCATCATCCCGAACGGGCCAGGATTCATCCCCAGAAAAACCACCCGGCGCGGCCCCGCGGCAAACCGGCGAACGTAACGTTCGTAGACGCCCCATGCGTAATCGAGCGGATTGAGAACGGCTGCAACCGGCGGCGAAAAATGCATCGACGCCAACTGAGCATTTAGCGTTCGGGCGGCCGCCAGTAAGTCCTTACTGGTGTCCGTCAGGGGGGCAAGCGCGGATGCGGTCAGAGGTGCGGGAAGGGATGCAATCGGATCCATCGCGCGAGCGTAACCGAGATGGGGTGATCGGCTGCAGTGCTCCGATGCAGTGATCGGGTAGGGTTATCGGGTAGGGTTGTTGATTCGTATCAGGCGGTAGGATGGCGGAATAGCCACCCGCTAAAATCGTCACCTCACTAAGAGTCCACGCGCCATGAATCTAACGCCCAATCTGGCTGATCTTCCAACCACCATGCAGGCCATCGGTCATGGCAAGGGCGGCGGACCCGAAGTGCTGGAGTCGATCCAGGTACCGACCCCTCGGCCTGGGCCGGGTGAAGTGTTGATCCGGGTCGCGTACGCCGGCGTTAACCGACCGGACATCCTGCAACGCAGCGGCCGTTATCCACCGCCGAACGACGCCTCGCCACTGATTGGACTCGAAGTGGCTGGCCACATCGTGGCGCTCGGTGAAGCGGTCGAAATCCACCCCACCACCGCCATCGGTGCCGCAGTCTGCGCACTCTGTAACGGCGGCGGATATGCCCAGTATGTGGCGGTCCCTGCGGGTCAGGTCCTACCGATTCCCGCCGGGCTGAGCCTGGCCCAAGCCGCGGCACTGCCCGAAAATCTGTTCACTGTTTGGCACAACGTGGTCGAACGCGGGCATCTCGCAGCCGGGGAAACGTTCCTGGTGCATGGCGGTTCGTCCGGGATTGGACTCAACGCCATTGGTCTTGCCAAGGCACGCGGGGCGACGGTCTATTGCACCGTCGGGGATACACGCAAGGCGGCCGCGTGTATCGAGGCGGGCGCCGACGCAGCCATCGTCTATCGAAGCCAGGACTTCGTTGAAGAAGTCGCACGACTAACCGGAGGCCGCGGGGTCGATCTGATTCTTGACATGGTCGGTGGTGACTACGTGGCGCGCAACCTGCGCGCTCTGGCTCTGGATGGTCGACTGGTCCAGATTGCCTTCCAACAACCGTCGCGGGTCGAAGTCGACTGGATCACGCTGATGACCCGCCGGCTGACGTTCACTGGCTCCACCTTACGGCCCCGATCAAGGGAAGACAAAGCCGCCATGGCGCGCGCGCTCGAGGCCGAAGTCTGGCCCCTCCTCAGCCAGGGCAAGCTCTTGCCGGTGATTGATTCCACTTATGCGCTTGCGAACGCAGTCCAAGCCCATCAGCGGATGGAGACGTCCCAGCACATCGGCAAAATCCTCCTCGAAGTCCCCCAATCCGCCGCATGAAAATACAGATCGCAAGCGATCTACATCTGGAACGGCTGCGGCGTGACCCGCGGCTACGCAGCTGGCATGTGGTTGAACCGGCACCCAACGCGGCACTCTTGATTCTCGCGGGAGACATCCACCAGGGCGCAGCGGCGGTCGAAGCCTTTGTCGATTGGCCAGTGCCCGTCTTAATCGTGCCCGGCAATCACGAAGCGTACGAATCAACCATCGAAACTTCACTCGTAGCGATGCGGACTGCCGCCGTGGGCACACATGTCCGCGTACTACAACGCGAAGTTGCCGTCATTGAAGGGGTTCGATTCGTCGCGGCCACGCTCTGGAGCGACCCCGCCGTGATGGGTGAGCGCGAGGCTGCGGCGCGAGTCGCGCTCTTGCAGACCATGGTCGACTATCGTCTGATTGCCACTGACCGTCCCGGCGCCAACCCGCACGACCGATTGACAATTGATGAAACGACCGACCACCATCGACGCGATCGGGCGTGGCTCGAAACCCAGCTCAGCCAGGATTTTGATGGTCCTACGGTCGTCATCACGCACCACCTGCCATCTCAACGTTCGATTGCCCCACGTTACGCCGATAGCCTGTCCAATGCGGGGTTCGTGTCCGAGCTCGAGTCCCTGATGGGCGCCGAGCGAGTTCAACTCTGGATCCACGGGCATACCCACAGCTCTTTTGACTACGTGGCGGCCGGCACGCGAGTGGTCTGCAATCCGCGGGGTTATGCCCGCGGTCTCGGATCGGATCCAGAGCAAGCCAGTCCGACGCTGTCGTTCGAAAATCCAGAATTTCAGCCTGCCCTCGTCGTTGAAATTACGTCTGCACCAGCTTACGGTGGCGATGGATACTCATCAGCAGACCGGCTCCAAGTCCGAGGGTGACCATCGCGGTCCCACCATACGACATCCAAGGCAGCGGGACCCCGACAACGGGCAAAATCCCGCTCACCATGCCCATGTTCACAAAGGCGTAGGTAAAGAAAATCATCGTGATCGACCCCGCGAGCAGGCGCATGAACATGGTTGCCCCAGAAGCCGCGATCATGAGTCCCCGCAGCATGAGTGCGAGATAGAGAACGAGCAAGATCAGATTGCCGACCAGGCCGAATTCTTCGGCAAATACCGCAAACACAAAATCCGTCGTACTTTCCGGAATGAACTCGAGGTGGGCCTGGGTTCCCTGTAGCCAGCCCTTGCCCCAAAGGCCCCCGGAACCCACCGCGATGGTCGACTGAATGATGTGAAAGCCCTTCCCGAGCGGATCGCTCGATGGATCGATCAGCGTCAGGACGCGTTGGCGTTGGTAGTCATGCATTGCCATCCAGAGTAAAGGCGTCGCCGCTGTAATTCCCACCGCCAGTGCGATCAGTAACTTCCAGGGAAAGCCTGCAAAAAAAATGACATACGCGCCGGCCGCGAAAACCAACACCGCGGTGCCCAAATCAGGCTGACGTGCGATCAAAAGCGTGGGCACTAGCAGCAGCGCGGCGGACACCAAAAAATCGATCGCCCGCAAAGCCCCCTCGCGACGATGAAACCACCACGCGAGCATTAAAGGGGTCGCAATCTTGAGCAACTCAGAGGGTTGAATCCGCGTGACCCCCAAATTCAACCAACGTCGTGCACCCTTGGAAACATCACCAAACAGGGCAACGCCGATCAGCAGGACGATCCCCAGGACGTAGATGGGGACCGCCGTTCCGCGCATCCAATTGGGTGGCAAATTGGCCGCCGCCCAACACACCAACGCAGCGACGAAAATGTTGCGAAGGTGGGCCTCGAAGCGCCCCGGAAAATTGACCCCGGCCGAATACACCGTCATGACGCTCAAAATCAAAATCAGAATCAGTGTCACCGTCAGAATCGGATCAAAAACCAGAATCGTCCGACGCGCCGAGCGCTTGAAATCGTCAAACGTCATCGACGCTCCTGCTCAGCGGGCCGAACGGGCGCAGGCCCTGGCGTTGGGGTGGCCGGAATAGGAGGGCCCGGCGGAACGCCCGGGGC
>Ga0209598_10001481_pt1 | contig 19205 bp, 13 predicted proteins | sample M_140807_EF_Meta_FD_187317 | JGI IMG/M metagenome (GOLD analysis project Ga0209598, IMG submission 187317) | Freshwater microbial communities from Lake Montjoie, Canada to study carbon cycling - M_140807_EF_MetaG (SPAdes) (version 2) | ecosystem: Environmental > Aquatic > Freshwater > Lake...
CCGCCTATTTCGGCGCCCTGCCCAAGGCCCCGCTGGAAATCCGCCGCGTGCCCAAGGCCATCGAGGCCGGCGCGCCGGGCGGCTACTACAATTCGCCTTCGCTGGATGGTAAGCGCCCGGGGATCTACTGGATCAACCTGCGCGACACCAAGGAACAGGCCAAGTACACCCTGACCACCCTGACGGTGCACGAGGGCGTCCCGGGCCACCACCTGCAGATCGCGCTCGCCAATGAGAACACGGCGCTCCCCGCGTTTCAGCGCGAGCTCGGTCAGACCGCGTTGATTGAGGGTTGGGCGCTCTACGCGGAGAGCCTCGCGGACGAGCTCGGTCTTTACCAGAACGCCGACGAGAAGCTTGGCCAGCTCAGCTACGCCATGTGGCGCGCCGTACGCTTGGTCGTCGACACCGGGCTTCACGCTCAGGGGTGGGGTCGCCAGCAGGCGGTCGATTATCTGGTCGAGAAGACAGGCCACGACCGCGGCGAGGCCGAGAACGAGGTCGACCGCTACATCATCTGGCCGGGGCAGGCGCTGGCCTACGCGCTCGGCGCGCTTGAGCTGAGCGCGCTGCGCGCAGACGCGCAGACACGCCTCGGCGCGCACTTCGACCTGCGCGCCTTTCACGACGTCGTGCTCGAGCAGGGCGCGATCCCGCTGCCCACGCTGCGGCGCCGCGTCGGGCGATGGATTCAGGCCGGCGGGCCGGCCGTGGAGTGACGGCGCCGCGGCTCAGTTCAGGCTGTCCGGGTCGCGGGGCGTCTCGGTCATATGCAGCAGGGCCGAGGCGAGCGCGTCTGTGACGCGCTGCAACCGACGGGCGACGCGGCGCTCCTCGAGCAGCGCCTGTCTCAAAGGAGCGGGCGCGAGCGTGCAGGACGCCAGGGCATCGGCCAGATGGGCGGGGCCGCGGGCGTTCGCCAGGAGCAGCGTGAGCGCGTCGCGCGCCCGGGGCGCCGCGTCCGCGACCCGCGCCACGAGCGCGCGGAGCCGCTCTGCGAGCGCATCTGCGTCGGGGCTCACTTCGTCCGGCACTCTCACGCACTGCGCGCGCCGAAACGGCTCGTCGGTCGGCAGCTCACGCTCGATCAGGAGCCGGTCCGTCGCGTGCAGCACAAGGTTCCAGCGGCCGTCGGGCATGCGCTCGCTCGACACAATCCGCCCCGCGCCGCACACGCTGTGCACTGCCGGTCGCCCCTCATAGTCGGCCTCGTAGCCGGCCTGAAGCAGCGCAACCGCCATCGCACGATGTTCGGCCATGCACGCGTCCATCATGGCCTTGTAGCGCGGCTCGAACACATGGAGCGGGAGCGCTGTGCCCGGAAAGAGCACGACACCCGGGAGCGGAAAGACCGGCAGGTCCCGCAGCGCGGCGTCTGGCAGTGGGTCAAAAGTCGGCGTCATGGCTCTGTCGACATGATGCCACGAAGCACGACTTGGCCGCGCGACTGCTCGCTATCGTGCGAAACAGGTGCTCAGCGGCCCGCATTCGGGCGCGTTGGCTGCGCACGAGAAAGCGTCGGCGAGCCCCGGTGTGACCGCGCACACGAGCGCGCAGTAGTCGGCCTCGCCGAGCGCAGACGTCGCGCCGACACAGGGCCCCAGACGGTCGCACGCGCGAGCGCACACCGCGGGCGGGCGGGCCGGGCCGTCCGTGCACAGCGGCGTGAGTGGTCCGGCGCCGCCGCCGAGCCTGGGCGGCGCGAGGAGCTGTTCGACGAGCGTGCTCAAGCCCTCGGCCTCGCACGGCACCTCGGGACCGGCGTACAGCGGGACGTCCCCCACGCTGAGGTCCCCGACGGCCACGGCCTCGTCGCACGTCCGGGCCATCCACCAGACCAGCCCGGCGCGCACTGGCTCGATGGCGGCGCACTGGAGCGATACGCACTCGGCGACCCGCTGCCCGAACCCGACACACACCGCGTTCTCAGGCGCGGGTGACGGCGCACAGGCCACGGCGACGTCGCGAGAGAGCGCCTTGAGGGTGCCGAGCGCAGGGTCACACAGCGCAGCCTGCTGGTCGCTCGGTGCAGGGAACATGCGGTCGAAGTCCGCGACGAAGGCGCAGAGCTGTCGGCACTGGGTCTCGAAGTCGTCTGCGCCCGACGCGTCGACCCCCGCGCACGCGGTGTCCTCGGGCGCAGCAGCGCAGTGCGCCAGCCAGCCGCAGACCTGCGCGCACACGGCCGGGGCCGGCGGGACAGCAGCGTCGGGCTCGGGCGGGGCGTCGGGCCTCGGCGCGCTGTCGAACGGTCCGGGCTCCAGGCCCGCGTCCGCGGGTGGCGCGTCGTTCAGGTGCCAGTCACAGGCGGCCAAGGGCGTGAGCCAGACCAGCGCCACCCAGAGGTGTGGGTTGCGCTCGAGAGGGCGACGCGGGGACCGAGACTCCGATGGGGCGGCATTCACAGCGCCACCTTACCGCGGCCGGTACGCCGCGTGCACCTCTGGAGACAATTGAAGCCATTCGGGTTTTCCCATCGGCCGGCGCGGTCGTGATCCTCGTAGGCTCCCGCGACTGCATGGCGTCCCTCGAGCCCCAGAAGACCGGCGCAGCCGAGTCGCTGAGCAACCTCAGCGCCCTCGTCGTGACGACCGACACCGCGCTCTCCGCGTCGGTCGCGAGCGCGCTCGGGGCGACAGATTGGCGCGTCGACGTCGTGGCCAGCTTTGCCGAGGCGTTCCGCTACATCAACGGCGCACCGCGTCAGGCCGTGCTCGTCGACCAAGCGCTGACCGGCGCGCCGCTCGAAGAGGTCGTCCACTACGCGCGCCGCAAGTGCGGTCCGGAGTGCGTCGTCGTGACCTTCCTGCACAAGGCCGACCGCTCGCTCGCCGTGAAGCTCGTTCGGGCGGGCGTCAGCTTCTTCGCGGCGAAGCCGGTCGACCCCATCTTCATCACCGACCGCCTCGCGGACATGGTCTACGGCGCGCGGCGCATCGAGCCGCTGCCCGCGGCGAGCGACCCGCTGTCTAGGCCGTACATCGTCGTCGCGACCCGCGCCATGGAGCTCCCGCGCCAGATCTCGACCGCGCTCGAGGACGAGTACATGGTCCTGCATTACGACGGGGTGAAGCTCCCCGTCGAGTTCGGCGTCGCGGCGAGCATGTTCGTGATCGACGATGGCATGCCGAACGGCCTCGGCACGCTCGACCTGCTGCGCGCAGTCTTCGGAGGCGCGCCCGCGCTCGCGGCCGTGAACCGTGGCACGTCGACGCCCGATGGCTTCGTGGGCACGCTCACCAAGCCCGTGCGTGACGCCGCGGCGCGCAAGCCGATTCGGCAACTTTTTGGGCGAACGTACTTCGGCTTGTCTGGCTACCCGAGCGGCGTTGTCATCCGCTTGCGCGACACTTGGGAGGCCGCGGCCGAGCGCGAGACGATCAAGGCCGAGATGCTCAAGATCGCGGAGCAGTCGCGCGCGACCGGCCGAAAGTGGATGTGCTTCGAGACCAATCAGCTTCAGAGCCAGGAGCACAAAGAGGCCTTCACGGACATCCGCAAGGCCCTCGACCGCTGCGGCCTCCACGTGGGCGTCGCGACCACCACAAGCGACACTGTTCGACTGGCCTTCGATCTCGAGATGCACAAGGAGATGGTGCACACCTCCTCGGCGTCGTTCATGCGTCTCGCGCAGGATCTCGCGCCGGCGTGACGCCGAGCGCCTCGAGCTGCGCCGCGCGCAGCGTGTTCTCCCGCTCGAGCATGTGGTTCTGCATCTGGAGCTCGCGCATGCGCTCATGCGTCTCCCACCCCTGCTGCCAAGCGTAGTGCATCGAGCGAGCAGGCGTGATGTCGGGCTGGATGGGGTAAGGGTTCTCGCCCGAGTCCTGCGATGCCATTCGGGCCGCGGCCCCTTCAAGCTCCGCGCTGATCGACTCATGGGCGTCGACCTCGCTCGACATCACGTCGAGCTGAACACGCAGTCGCTCAACCTCGTCCGCTGCCTGGGCCGCCAGCTCGACGACCTTCACGGCGTCTGCGGCGCTCAAGGGTCCGCAGCCCTGGGACCGATACGCCTGAACAAAGGCGCGCAGAGCTGAGTGCACGGGCATAGGGAACTCCCCGAGGTGTGGCGCCAGACTGTCGCAGACGCGGCGCCTTCGCAAGGGTGGTTGCGCCGGATAACGCGGCGTGGGAGGAAGCCCCCGTGGACCGCAGCTCTCGCCGACATGCCCTCGTTCTGGGGAGCTTACTTGTCGCGCTCCCCGCACGCGCCAGCGTCCCCGACCTGATGGGCTACGGCGCGCGCGGCATGGCGCTCGCCGGCGCGGTCTGCGCGGACGCGCAGGGTCACGAGTCGGTTTATTACAACCCCGCCGGCTTGGTGCGAGACCCGCGGCGGCGATTTACGCTGGGCTACCAGCACCTGTCACTCGACCTTGAGCGGGACGGCCGCGCGCTCGAGCTCGATGCGGCCCCCGCGACGCTCCTCGGGTTCGAGGTGCCGCTGCCGTTTGGCGGTGTGCTCCGCGACCGCCTCGCTCTGGGCGCGGGTTTCGTCATCCCGGTGGGGAGCGTGCTGTTGGCGGACGTCCCGCGGCCCGACGAGCCGAGCTTCTTGCTGCTCGAGGACCGCGCGCAGACCGTGAGCCTGCAGGTCGCGCTTGGCGTTCGGCTCACGCCGACGCTGTCCCTCGGCGCGGGCTTTATTGCGCTCGCTCGCCTCGGCGGCGGCATCGTCGTGGCGCCGAACGAGACCGGACGCATTGGCTCGACGGTCAACGACGAGCTCCTGGCCGACTACGCGCCCGTGCTCGGACTTCAGTGGCAGGTTGAGCGACACGCTGCCGTTGGGCTGGCCTTCCGCGGCGAGTCGATGGCGACCTTCTCTCTCCCGCTCGACGCCGACCTCGGCGACGGCTTCCCCATCCCTGTCCCCCGCCTCGACATCTCGGGCGTCGCCCAGTACGACCCACGGCAAGTCGCCTTCGAGGTCGCTGGTCGGCCTTTGGACGCGGCGCCGCTCCGACTCGGCGGCGGCGTCACGTGGCGGGCATGGAGCGCCTACCCCGGCGCGATCGCGTTCACCGCGGTGCCGCGGGACTACCCCGCGCAGCCAGGGCCGGCGTTCGAGGATTCGATGACGTGGCGTGTCGGCGCGGAGTGGCCGCTCGACGCCTGGGTCCCCCGCCTCGGGCTCGCGCACGAGAGCAGCCCAGTCCCGCCCCAGACGGGCCTTCACACAGTCATGGACAGCGACCGAGTCATCTTGGGCGCGGGCGTGGGGTGGCATCCGCAGGCATTGCCGTTCACGGTCGACTTCGCCGGACAGTGGCACCGCCTGAGCGGCCGAACGGACACCAAGGACCCTGCGCGCCTCGCGCCTTTCGGGTCGCCCGAAGACCACCCAGCGTGGCCGTCGACGACCCATGGCGGCCACCTGCTCGCCCTGGGCCTTGAGCTGGGGGTCACGCTGTGAACCGCCGGCTCGGCCTCACATGGGGCTGTCTGAGCATCTTCCTAGGGCTGGTCACGCCTTGGGCCGCGTCAGCGAATCCACTCGATGCGTTCGGCTTCGGGCCTCGGGGCGTCGCGATGGGGAGCGCGGTCACGGCGACCGCGCGTGATGTCTCCGCGACCTACTACAACCCCGCAGGCTTGGCGCTCAGTGACGCGCTGCTGCTCGAGGTCGGCTACACGCGCGTCGAGCCCGCGCTCACGCTCAACGGGGTCGAGCAGGACGTCGACGCTTCTGCGGGTCTCCAGGGGGGCCTCGTCTTGCCCGGGGTCGTCGCGGGGCATCGGGTGGGCGTGGGCTTAGGCGTTCACCTGCCGGACCGCCGCGTGACCCGCCTGCGCGCGCTGCGCCAGTCCAAGCCGCGCTTCGAGCTCTACGACAACCGCCCTCAGCGGTTGTCAATCACCTCCGGCCTGGGCGTCGAAGTCACGCCGGGCCTGTCGCTCGGCGCGGCGCTGACCTACTTATCAGGCACCGAGGGTGCGCTGCGTGTGGGCGGCGTCGTGCACACCTCTGAACCCGAGCGCACGCGCCTCTTCAGCGGCATGGATGTGAACCTCAAGGCCGTGCGCTACCCCAGCTTTGGGCTCCAGTGGTGCCCGAGTCGAGCGGTCTGCTTGGGTGTGAGTGAGCGCGAGCGGTTCGAGCTCGCCCTCGACCTCGATGTGGACGTGCAGGGCCGCATCGTGAGTGGCGCGGACGACTCGGTCATCGTCGAGCGCGGTCGATTCTTCTTGAACTCGCGCAACGCTGACCTGTTCTCGCCCCGTCAGGTCGCGGTCGCGGCGGCGTGGACGGGCCCCGACCACACGCTCGAGGCCGACGTGACCTGGCTGCAGTGGAGCGCGTTCCCCGGCAGCACCGCGACGATCCTGATCGAGCTCGACCTCGGAGACCTGGACTTCACGGTACCGCTGCCCGACCCGCCCGGACCGGCGCGCTACCACGACATCTGGGTGCCGCGCGTGGGCGCCGAGCGTCGCGTGCTCGGGCGCGCGGGTCAAAACAGCCTGTGGACCCGAAGTGGGGTGTTCTACGAGCCGTCACCCGCGCCCGAACAGCGCGGGTTGGGGAACTCTTTGGACGCCGATAAATGGGGCGTGTCCGCGGGTCTGGCGGTTGACTGGGTGGACCCCTGGGGCCTTTCGCCGCGACCCATCGAGTTCGCGCTCTCGGGGCTCTGGATCGGCCTCTTGGAGCGATCTCACCTCAAGGCTTCGCCGGCAGATGGCGTGGGGGATGTGGTCAGCGGCGGCGCATTGGTCGGCGGGAGCGCGCATGTACAGCTCGCGTTCTGAGATTTTCGGCGGCCTCGCCCGGGCATCGGTGCTCGCCTGCGCGCTCGCGGCATGCGGCACCCTCGGAGACGAGCCCCCGAGCGAGGCCGCGCTGCCGAACCGAGGCGTGACGCCGTGGACCCTCGTCGACATTCTGCGCGGCGCGTGGCTGTCGTCTTGGGTGTTCGTACCCCCCGCCACGTCAGCGCTGCCCGCGGTCACTGAGCCCTGCGCGTTGTGGCAAGACGGCGTCCACGTTTTCGCAGCGGTCCAACTGGGGGAGCGTCGCTTTATCGGCCGTGCCGCCTCCGAGGATGGCATGGTCTTCGGCGCTTTCGAGCCTGTGCTTGACGCGGCGGATCTGCGCGCGCCGCATGTCGCGCGGGCCGCCGACGGTCGCTTGCACTTGGTCGCCGCGGTCGCGCCGGACTTTGGCCGCATCGTGCACGCAGTCGAGAGCGAAGACAGCGTGTGGCGAATGGATGAAACGCCGTGGGTCCAAGCGCGCGCCGGGGAGCGCCTCGAGTCGCCCTCGCTGGTCTTCGACGCGGATGACGCGCCGTGGGTGTACTGGACGCGAAGTGCGGATGGGACAACGCCGCGCGTGGACGTGCAGCGCGGCTCAGACGCCTCGACCCGGCGCGCGGTGCTGGAGGGCGCGACGGGCTGCGCCTCGCCCTCGGGCGCCGCGACACTGTGCTGGGATGCGGGCGTGGCGCGGCCGGACGTGCGCCGCGCCACGACGGCCGCCGGGCGGACCGTGTACCGCATGTTCTACGCGGGCGAGCGAGGCGAGGCGTCGTCGATCGGCTTCGCCGCAGCCTTCTCGCCCGATGGCCCCTTCGAGCGCTATGCCTTCAACCCCGTGCTCGAGGCAGACGGGCGCGCGTTTACGGCGCCGTCGGCCGTCGCGCGCCCGCGCGACTTCGCGCTCTACGTCGGCCTCGAGGGGGCTCGACCCGGTGTGATGCTGGCTCTAGACTCGGTCGGCGCGCCGAGCGAGACTTGGTAGCGGGCGCCGTGGGGGTGCGCTAGCGTCGCCCTTGGTATTGCACAGCATCGGGGGCCCACCACATGCGAAGTCACGTCTTGTCCAAACTCGTTCGCACGCTGAGCGCGGTGCCGCTGGTTCTGGTCACGCTGACCGCGCATGGGCACGCTCAGGGGCGCGCGCTGGGGCCCGACCCACGGGATGTCTACGAGGGGCACCTCGACTATGCGGCGACCGCGGGGAGCTTGCTCGACTGTCAGGACGGCACCTGCGCCGGGAGCGGGAACAATTGCGTGGGCCTCGACACCGGCTCAGCCGTGTTGGACACGCTGCCTGAGACGCCCGGTCTTCGTGTGGCCTACGCGCAGCTCACCTGGGTCGCGTCGATGCCCCAGCGACAGGCGCCCGACGCCCAGGTCACACTGACCCCCCCCGGCGGCGCGCCGATCCCCGCGGTCGCGGACGCCGACCGGTCCGAGGTCTTCAACGACTCGGCCGACGCGCAGACGTGCCAGCTCGTCCCGCTCTTGTGCGGCGCCGACAGCTTCAACTGCGACTTCACGTTCGCCAGTCAGGTCGCCGACGTGACGGCCGCGGTCGAGGCCCATCGGAGCGCGGGCGGCGCCCTGAACGGCACCTGGGCGATCGGAGACGTCACAGTCCCGGGCGCGTCGGACGCGGACCCCGACACCGCGCTGTCTGCCGTAGGCAGCATCGTCATCGGCGGGTGGTCCCTGCTCATCGTCTACGAAGACGAGGCGACGCTGCCGCTCCGTCGACTGTACTACTATCAGGGCTTCGAGCTGATCTCCGGCGGCGAGCGACGCCTGAGGCCGCGCGGGTTCCTCGCGCCGCCCGATCCGACCGTCGACCTCACGTTCTTCGCGCTCGAGGGCGACCCCGGCACGCAGGGCGACAGCCTGAGCGTCAACGGCTTCGAGGTGCAGGACGCGTGCAACCCCGCGCGCAATGTGTTCAACGACACGGTGAACGCCGGCCGTGCGGACGGCCGCTGCCAGCAAGGTGTGCGCGGCGTCGACCTCGACGCGTTTCGGCTGCGCGACACGCTGAACGCCGGCGACGAGACGGCGGACGTGCTCATCACGTTGCCTCGCGGCGATGGGCTACTCACGGCGGGCGAGCAAGTGTTCACGAACTGGCTGATGATGGCGTTCGACCACATCCCGCCGAACTTCGAGAGCTTGAAGCCGGAGAAGTCCGCGCAGCCGCCGTCGCGCAGCGTCGTTCAGCCCGGCGACCCCATCGACTACCTCATCGTCGTCGAGAACACCGGCGGCGACTTTGCGACGCGCGTGGTCGTGACGGATACGGTCCCGGCGGGCACGCGGTACGTGCCGGGGAGCACAGTCGTCGACAACGTCGCGCTCGCGGACCTGCCGGGCGACGTGCTGCCCCTCTCCGGGGGCCTTGAGCTCACCGCGCTGCCGGGGATCGATGTCGTCGCCCCCGGTGACCGTCACATCGTCCGTTTCCGCGTGCTCGTGAACGCGGACGCGCCCGAGGGCAGCGTCGTGACGAACATTGCGTCGATCTCCGCCGACGGGATCTCGCCCGTCCAGACGGACCCCGTCGTGCACCCTGTCGGCTTCGTTCCGGACAGTGGCCTCGAGCCGGTCGACCCGGTCGACGCCGGTCCACCGATGGACGACCTTGGGCGACGGATCGACGCAGGGCGCGACCTAGACGCTCGTGGACTGCCCGAATCGGATGGTTCGGCGTCGCGCGACGACGCGGGCGCGCTGTGCCGCGAAGGTCAGGTCGCCGTAAACGGTCAGTGCGTGACGGCGCCCGACGCGGCGGCACCCGGGGAGGACCTCTGCGGTCCGGGTCTTCGGCTGGGTGACGCAGGTCGGTGCGAGCTTCTGTGCCTTGAGGGCACGCTCTGGGACCCCAACTGCGGCGCCGCGGGTCAGTGCCGCGCCGAGAACGCGCCCGCGTGCGCCTCGCCCGCGGCGTCTGGGTGCGGCTGCGCGGTCGTGGGCGACACGCGCGGCGCGACGCTCTGGCTCGGGGTACTGGCCGTTGTAAGCTTCGGACGACGGCGACGTGCGCGGTGACGTTGCATCGCCCGGGCGCTCGGGCTAAACTCCCTGCGCTTACAACAGCGCCGCCTTCGCGCGGCTCTCGAAAGGACTCGCTCCATGAAGAAGCTCCCGCTCGCAGTCATTGGCTCACTCTTGGGCAGCACGCTCTCGCTGGCCGCGTGCCAGCCCCTTGAGGAGACGACCGTGATCGACGCGGGCGCGGGCGGCGCGCCGGCGGGGGGTGAGTCCGCGGGCGGTGCGCCCGTCGGCGGTGCGCCCGTCGGCGGTGCGCCGGTCGGCGGCGCGCCGGCGGGGGGTGAGTCCGCGGGCGGTGCGCCTGCGGGCGGCGCGCCTGCGGGCGGCGCGCCTGCGGGCGGCGCGCCTGCGGGTGGCGCTCCGGTCGGCGGCGCGCCGGTCGGCGGTGGCCCTGTCCCGCCGGTTGCCTGCGCCGACCTCCCGGACAGCCTCTACAAGACGCTCGGCTGCAAGGACGGCATCGAGGCCGCTACGGGCGCGTTCGTCGGCAAGGTGCTCGCCGACAACCGCATCAACGGCTACTTCCTGAATCAGAGCGTGGACGCCGGCCGCTTTGTGTCCTGCCTCAACAAGTTCATGGTGGCCGCGGTCGATGCCGGCGGCACCTACTCCGGTGTGACCTACCCCGGCCTGGGCAATGACCTCACGGTCGACGCCGAGGGCTGCCGCGACATGGTCGAGACCCACCGCGGCATGGGCGTGAGCCAGCAGGACTGGAACGACTTGGTCGAGGACCTCGTGACCACCCTCACGGAGTTGGAGGTGTCTGAGGAGACGATCAGCATCATCGCCGGCGCGCTCGCGCCTTTCGCGGCCCAGACGATCGAAGACGCCACGGATACCGCGACGCTCTACCACCAGCTCGGCGGTAAAGAGGCGATCATGGCGGTCATCGACGGCCTCGTTGCGAACGTCGCGAACGACCCGAAGTTGCTGTCGTTCTTCACCGACCTCAACCGCATCCCGCGCCTGAAGACCTGCTTGGTGCGTCAGGTCTGCGCCGTCGCGGGTGGCCCCTGCGAGTTCGGCGGCGAGGTCACGAACGAGTGGGAGCCCGGTGTCACCACGGAGACGGAGTGCCAGACGGACATGCAGGCGCTCCACCTCAACATGATGAACCCCGACGGTGACGTGATCACGGTCGCGGACTTCCTGGCGCTCGGCAACGCGCTCTCGGACTCCATGGCGAGCTTGAACGTGCCGGCCGAGCAGCAGGCGGCTGTCCTGGGCGCGATCGTCGCGACCTGCCCGCAGATCGTCACGCCGGCCGAAGCGGGCATGTGCCCCTGAGCGCGCGCGCCGCGGCCCTCGGCTTGGCGGTCTGCGCGGCGTGCAGTCGCGTCCCCGAGCCGCCATCGGCCGCACCGCAGGCCGCGCCCACCGCGCCCTCGGGCTTCCCCTCGGAGGCCGCCTCCGAGGCGTGGAAGCCGGGCAGCAAGCGCCTGGCCGTGTGGGAGCCGCTCCCAGACGTCGTGCCGCCCACGCAAGATCCACCCGTCGGGCCGCGTGCGCCCACGACTGCTCTGTTCGGCGCGCGCGTGGGCTTCTCGACCTTCGGAGAGGTGCAGGCGTGGACGCAGACGCGGGGCCACGCCTGCGCGAACAAGTCGGTCCGCGCGACGATCCAGGGCATGCGCGACGCCAAGGTCCGCGAGGTCAGCGCTGCGCGTGCCCAAGGTAAGCCCGTCGACACGGTCACCGGCGCGTCCATCGTCGTCTGGCGGAGCAACCGAGAGACGAACCCGCAGGTGCGCTGGGCGTGTGACCGCCTCGACCCGACGGCGCTGGGAGACCGGCCGCGGCCCTCGGTCCCGCAGGCGCGCCTGCTCTACGTCTTCGACTCGCCGACGCTGCCCCTGCGCGACGTGTCTCTCCAACGCAGCTATCCCAAGGACCGTGAGGCGGACGCTCTGGGGGACGTGCGCGCGACGCTCGCAGCGCTCACGGCCGCCTTTGGGCCGCCCAACGAGGGCGCCGCCGAGGTGCCGGATGGCCGTGCGCCGGTCCCGTCCATGCGGAGCCTGAAGTGGTCGTGGTCATGGTCCGACGCGTTCGTCAAGCTGCAGGTCGTTAACTTTCCGAATGGGATGACGCTCACCGAAGAGATCGGCATCCTGCCGTCGATCAGGTCCGACGCACCTGCGCTGCCGCACAAGGGAACCCCATGAACTTCGCTCGACTCTGGATCACGGCCACGGGCTTCGGCCTCTTGACCTCTGCGCTCACGGCCTGCGACGACGGCGCAGCGCCCGACTTCTCGGGCGGAGACGCGGCGGCGAGCGGGGGCGCGCCCGCGCCGGTCGGGAGCACGCCCGCGCCGGTCGGCGGCACGCCCGCGCCGGTCGGCGGCATGTCTGCGCCGGTCGGGGGCACGCCCGCGCCGGCCGGGGGTGCGCCCGCGCCTGTCGGGGGCACGCCCGCGCCGGTCGGCGGGACGCCTGTCCCCGCAGGCGGCGCTCCTGTGCCCATGGGTGGTTCGCCCGTGCCGCGCGAGATGCGGGATGTCGAGGGTGACGCGTCCGGCCTGTGGTGCGGCGATTATCGCGTCACCGGCCCAGTGACCATCCCCGAGGGACAGACACTCACGGTCTGCGCCGGCACGCACATCACGGTCGTCGGCGGCCCCGGCGCAGGCCTCGCGGTGGCCGGCACGCTGACGCTCCAGGGCACCCCAGGCGCGCGCGTGGTCATCGACGGCGACGCGGGTTGGCGGGGGGTGCGTGTCGGCGGCCTGCTCGTCGGCACGTCCTTCGAGCTGCGGGGGGCGGCGACCTGCCTGAGCACCGTGATGGGCGGGCGCGTGAGCGCAACCGACGCGCTGGTCGAGGGCTGCAGCCAGGCGATGGCGATGGACGGCGACGTCCGCCTAGAGCGCTCGCGGGTCTACGACGGGCAGAGCATCGGCGTCGACTCGGGCGTGCTGACGCTGATCGACACGGTGGTGGACTTCCGTCGCCCGGTCGTTGGCCCAGACTGCATCCGCTGGAGCGGCGGCGGCGCCCAGATCGAACACAGCTGGATCACAGGCTGCCACTGCCCGCTGCACTTCCAGCGCACGGACAGCGCCGTTTCGGTCACCGACTCCATCCTCGACGGCGCGACCAACCCCGTCATGATCGCGCAGACGACGGCCGCTTTTCATCGAAACAACTTCACCGGGACCTCGGCTCACCTGCTCGACATCGGTGGCGGCATCACCTGCGACGTCCTCGACAACTACTTCGAGGGCGCGCGCGCACGCATCGGCTCAGGCGATCCGGGACAGTTCTCGGGGACCGAGGGCTGGCGCGCCACGCCGGTCCCGGGGGCGGGTCCGCGCTGACGTGAAGACGTCCTCGACGCTTCGTGCGCGTTGTGTGACAGGGTAAAACTCCCTATACTCCCACAGCATGGGCGATTTCGCCTCGCGCAGGGAGTTCACATGACTCGACTCAGAGCGGTCCTCGTCTTCGTGCTGCTGTGTGCCTCGCTCGTCTCCGCCCCGGCGGTCGCGCAGGTCACGAACTTCAGCCGCGACGTGGCGACGTCCATTGACCGCGGCCTCGCGTGGATGGATGTGAACGGCGGCTTCAACAACCCCAGCGCCGCAGGCGACTCGGCGGGCTTGACGGCCCTCGCCCTGTTGGAGAAGCGCGCGAGCGCAGACCAGAACGCGGCGCCGACCGGCTACCAAAACGCGACGCCCGCTGACCGCGGTCGCCTCGACCGCGTGATGACCTACATCATCAACCGGTCGCAGGGGGCGGGCTTCTACGCCTATCGCGACGGCGCGGACCTGATGGCTCTGTCGGTCTATCTCCGCTCCGGCGGCCCCAATCAGGCGGGCGCGCTGAGCTCGATTCGTTCAGTCTTCGACCGCGTCTCCGCCAATCAGAATGGCGGCGGCTACTGGTGCTACAACAACGGCGGCTGCAATGACTCTTCGACGACGCAGCTGACGATGGCGGGCCTTGCCGCGGCAAGGGGCGTGTTCAACGACCCCGCCTACGCGGACGCAGGTCGCTTGGCGCGGCTCAACCAGATGACCGCGCTCACGGCGCAGGGCTACCAGAACAACGCGCGCGGTGGCGACCTGGGCGGCGGTGAGATCGGGCACAGCTACTCGGCCGGCGGTGGGCCTTCGATGCAGCAGACTGCGTCGGGCCTGTGGTGCCTGATCATCGGCGGCTTCGACCTGAACAACGGCACGGTGCAGGGCTACCTGCGGTTCCTGCGGAATCGCTATAACTTCCGAAATATCTATCGAAACCCAGAGTCTTGGTCGATCGCCTACTACTACTACATGTGGTCGTCGGCGAAGGCCTACACCTTCCTCGAGGATTCGGGCGTCGTGCCCGCCCCCGGCAATCTGTCGACGGCGGACCTCGGCAACTACGCGCCGAACCTGCCGCCCGCCGAGGGCAGCCGCCAAATGCGTTACAACCCGAACGCGGTCGCGCGCGCCCCTCAGTTCGGCGGTGAAGGCGCGGGCTATTACGCGTCGCCGTTTGAGCCTGCGCGGTGGTACTTCGACTACGCCTACTGGCTCATCAACAACCAGCCGGGCGGCTACTTCGACACGCCGGACGGTGGAGACCACTGGGATAGCTGGGCCGACCAAGCCTTCGCGCTCCTCGTGCTCGAGCGCTCAGTGGGCGGCGGCTGCAACGACAGCGACGACGACGGCACGTGCGACTTCGAAGACAACTGCCCGCAGGTCGACAACGACAACCAGTCGGACGCCGACGGCGACGGCGTCGGTGACGTCTGCGATAACTGTCCGGCGGCGAACAACAATAACCAGGCGGACGGCGACGCCGACGGCCGCGGTAACGCCTGCGATAACTGCCCGGGGACACCCAACGGCAACCAGGTCGACGTCGACAACGACGGCATCGGCGACGCCTGTGACGCGATCATCTGCATCCCGAGCGGCCCCGAGGCGTGCGACGGCGTTGACAATGACTGCGACGGCGTCGTCGACGACGGCAACCCCGGCGGCGACGCGCTCTGCAACCCCGGCGCCATCGGCGTCTGCGCACAGGGCGTGACGGCTTGCCGCGCGGGCCAGCTCGTTTGTCTGCAGGTCTTCAACCCGGCGCCCGACGGCTGCAATGGCCTCGACGACGACTGCGACGGCGCGGTCGACGAGGGCAACCCGGGTGGCGACGTGCCCTGCGCCACGGGCGCGCTGGGCGCGTGCGGCGAGGGGACGACCGCGTGCTTGGCGGGGCAGGTGCTCTGCGTGCCCACCTTCGACCCGCGGGCCGAGGTCTGCGACGGGGTGGACAACGACTGCGACGGTGACGAAGACGAGGACAACCCCGAGGGCGACCAAGCCTGTGACACGGGCGCGCTGGGCGTCTGCTTCGAGGGCCGGTCGGTCTGTGACCGGGGTCGCTTGCTGTGTATGGGCCTCAACGTACCCGACGCCGAGGTCTGCAACGGCGCGGACGATGACTGCGACGGCGCGATCGACGACGGCGACCCGCAAGGCGGCGTCGTTTGCGCGACCGGACAAGCCGGGGCGTGCTCCGTAGGCGTTTCGCACTGCGTCAACGGCGCGGTCGCCTGCGTGCCCGACAACCCGCCGCGGGCCGAGGTCTGCAACGGCCTCGACGACGACTGTGACGGCGCGGCAGACGACGGTAACCCCGGCGGCGACCAGCGCTGTGACACGGGGCAACGCGGCGTCTGCGCGGACGGCCGGACCGCTTGCCGCAACGGTGAGGTCGCCTGTGACCGCATCGGGCAGCCGGGTGTCGAGCTCTGCAATGGCCTCGACGACGACTGCGATGGCTCGGCCGACGAGGGCCTGCCCATCGGCCAGCCTTGCCGGACTGACTTGCCGGGCGTTTGCGTAGACGGGCGCTTCGCGTGCAACGACGGCGCCCTCGAGTGCGCGCCCATCGTTGGCCAGTCCGTCGAGTTCTGCGACGGCCTCGACAACGACTGCGACGGCCTGACGGACGACGACATCGAGGGCTTGGGCGATGTCTGCGCAACGGGGGACCGCGGCGTATGCGCTCGCGGCCGCCTCGCCTGTGAGGGTGGCGGGCAGTCCTGCGTGGCGGACGAGACGCCCTCGGACGAGCGCTGCGATCGCCAGGACGACGACTGCGACGGCGTGATCGACGAGGGCTTGCGGAACGCCTGCGGCGTCTGTGGCGCGCTGCCCGCGGAGTCCTGCGACGGCCTCGACAACGACTGCAACGGCACCATCGACGACGGGGCGCCTTGCCCCGGCGAAACGCTCTGCCGCGGCGGCCGCTGCGTCGACCCCTGCGTGAACAACGAGTGCCCGGAGAACACGGAGTGCATCGCGGGCGCGTGCGTGGGCCCCTGCGACCTGGTCACTTGCCCCGCAAGCGCTGTGTGCCGCGGTGGGGAGTGCGTCGACCGCTGCGCCGGCGTGACCTGCCCGTCGGGTCAGGCCTGCGCGCGCGGTGAGTGTGTCGAGGACAACTGCTACGCCGCGGGCTGCGCCGAGGGCGAGCGCTGCGTCGACTCGGTCTGCATCGCTGATCCCTGCAGCGGCGTGACCTGCGAGCTCGACAGCTTCTGCCGCGAGGGCCGCTGCGTGTCGAGCTGCGCCGAGGTGTCTTGTCGCCTCGGCGAGGTCTGCCGCGACGGCGCCTGTGTCGCGGACGCCTGCGGGGGCGTTGAGTGCGCCGCGGGTCAGGCGTGCGTCGATGGGGCGTGTCAGGTCGACGCCTGCGAGGGGATCGCGTGCGGTCCCGGTCAGCGCTGCGAGGGCGGCTTGTGCGCGGGTGATCCGTGTAACGGCATCGTGTGCCCGCCGGGTGAGGCCTGCGGGGTCTCGTCGGACGGCAGCGCGCAGTGCGTTGCGGACTGGGCGCCGGTCGACGATCCGAACTACCGGCCCGATGGGGGCACGAGCGACGCCGGCGCGATGACGCAGGACGCCCGGACCGGCGGTGGCCAGTTCGAGGAGGTCCCCTCCGACTTCGGCGTCGACAATGGCGCCGCGAGCGGCGACGCCGGGCCGGAGCCGCCGCAGGCAGCGGAGCAGGTCAGTGGCTGCGCGTGCCGCACGCCTGGGACCGGCCCCGCAGCCGCGTGGCCTTTGCTCTTGCTCTTTGTGCCCGCGCTTCGGCGGCGCCGCCGCGGGCGCTGAGGCATCGCCTCGACCCCTCACAGCATCTGAGTCCAAACGTCATCGGGAGCGAGTGAGTCGTGAAGTCTTGGCTTCGTATGGGCGTCGTGTGCGCGGCGCTCGGTCTAGGTGCGTGTGGTGGGCTGATCTCCAACACCAAGGAGGTCGAGATCGGGACGGGCGTTGATCGCGAGATCGAGACCCAGTTCAAGATCGCGGCCGAAGACGACCCGATTACGGGGTGGGCGCGCGACCTCGTCGAGCCGCTCTCCCAAGCCTCGGCGCAGTTCCGGGACCCGCAGGACTTCGAAGGCTACAAGGTCGAGGTCATCGTGGACGACGCGCTCGTCAACGCCTTCGCTGCGCCGGGAGGCTACACGTACATCTCGACGGGCCTGATCCTGCGCGCCAAAACGTGTGCCGAGATCGCTGGCGTGCTCGGCCACGAGCTCGGCCACGTGACCGAAAAGCACGGCGTGCGGCAGCTCGAGGGCGCCATCGCGGGGCAGATGCTCGCGGACGCCGTCCTGAAAGATGGCCTCGCGAAGGACGCCGCGACGCAGATCTGGGCGTTCCTGCAGAGCACGCAGTTCAGCCAAGCGCACGAGGCCGAGGCCGACAACGTCGGTGTCCAGATCGCCCACGATGCGGGCTATAACCCGTTCGGTCTCGCCGACTTCTTTCGGGCGCTGCTCGCGCTCGAGAAGCAGTCGGGCGGCTCGCCCCCCCGCTTCCTCTCGTCCCACCCCGCGACCTCGGACCGCATCGCCGCGGTCACATCGATCATCGAGCGCAAGTACGGCGCGTCGGTGGTGCCGGAGCGCACGCAGACCTACGCCTGCCGTGGGACGCGCATGACGCTCGAGCAAGCGCGCTCGCACATTGAGAGCGGCCGCGTCAAAGTCAAGACCGGCACGGGCGAGCGCAAGGGCGCCGAAGGGAACTGAGATGCACCACTACAAATCGAACCGGCGAGACATCGAGTTCAACCTCTTCGAGTTCCTCGACGTCGGCAAGACGACCTTCGGCAGCCCCCCCTTCGACCACCTCGACCAGGACACCGCGCAGCAGACGGTCCGCGAGCTGGAGAAGTTCTGCGTGAATGAGCTCGCCGCGAGCTGGGCGGCCTCGGACCGCGAAGGGCTCGGCTTCGACGGCCAGGGGAACGTGACCCTGCCGCCGGCCCTCAAGGCGTCCCTCAAGGCGTGGTATGCGAACGGTTGGGACCGCATGGAAATGCCGGTCCACATGGACGGCATGGGCGCACCGCCCTCGCTCGTGTGGGCGGGCTTCGAGATGATCGCCGGCGCCAACGCGCCCGCGGCGTTCTACATGTTCGGGGCGTTCCTCGCGCGCGTCATCGACCGCCTCGGCACCGACGACCAGAAGGCGCGGTTCGTGCGCGCGATGGTCGAGCGCAACTGGGGCGGCACGATGGTGCTCACCGAGCCGGACGCGGGGAGCGACGTCGGCGCGGGCCGAACGCGCGCCGTGCAGCAGGCCGACGGGACGTGGCACCTCGAGGGCGTCAAGCGCTTCATCACGAACGGTGACTACGACCTGCCCGAGAACATCGTGCATCTGGTGCTCGCGCGCCCCGAGGGTGCAGGCGCCGGCACCAAGGGCTTGTCGCTCTTCATCGTGCCCAAGGTCTGGGTCGAGGCGGATGGCACGCTCGGCGCGCGCAACGGCATCGTCTGCACGGGCCTCGAGCACAAGATGGGCATCAAGGCGTCCGCGACGTGCGAGATGACGCTCGGGGAGCACACGCCCTGCCGTGGCCTGCTGATGGGGAACGTCCACGACGGCATCCGTCAGATGTTCCACGTCATCGAGAATGCGCGCATGGCCGTCGGCGTAAAGTCGGTCGCCACGGTCAGCACGGCGTATCTGAACGCGCTCGCCTATGCCAAAGAGCGCGTCCAGGGACCCGACCTGCTGCGGGCGATGGACAAGGCCGCGCCGCGAGTGCGCATCATTGAGCACCCCGACGTGAAGCGCATGCTGATGCACCTCAAGGCGCACGCCGAAGGGATGCGCGCGCTCGCCCTCTTCACGGCCCACGTGCAGGACAAGGTCGAGGTCCTCGGCGGTCATGGAGACAGCCGGGCGTCGGAGCTCGACCGCCGCAATGATCTGCTGCTGCCGCTCGTCAAGGGCTACTGCTCCGACCGCGGCTACGACCTGCTCGGCACCGCGCTCCAGATCTTCGGCGGCTCCGGCTACTGCCAAGACTACCCGATGGAGCAGTACATCCGGGACCAGAAGATCGACACGCTCTATGAGGGCACGACTCACATCC
>Ga0209598_10001483_pt1 | contig 19186 bp, 17 predicted proteins | sample M_140807_EF_Meta_FD_187317 | JGI IMG/M metagenome (GOLD analysis project Ga0209598, IMG submission 187317) | Freshwater microbial communities from Lake Montjoie, Canada to study carbon cycling - M_140807_EF_MetaG (SPAdes) (version 2) | ecosystem: Environmental > Aquatic > Freshwater > Lake...
GTGAAGGAGCCCCGCAGTCTTGAGCGCTACGGTCTTGCCCCCGGTGTTTGGACCCGTGATGAGCAGGGAAGTCACTGGCTGCACGGCGACGGACTTCGTTGGAGATGGTGTCTCGGGGAAAGGTGGTTGCGCTTCGGAACCCGGGACCAGTCCCAGATGCACGTCAATCGGGACCACCCCACCGCGAAGAAGTGGATGCCTCGCACCAGGCAAGTTGAAGGCGCGATCGGTGCGAACTTCCGGATGCACTGCATCGAGCGTCAGCGCATATCGTCCGCGTGCGATCGCCAGATCTATTGAAGCAACGGTGTTGACCGACGCAATGATGGGTTCGGAAACTGCTGCTACAAGTGCTGAGAGTGCGGCGAGGACACGCTCTACTTCCTTGGCCTCAAGGATCTGGGCATGTCGCCAGTCGTTATTGAGCGCTACCGCTGCGATCGGTTCCATGAACACCGTCGCGCCGCTGGCAGATTCATCGTGCACGATGCCTCGGAACACGTTTCGCGAGGTCGCCCGAATCGGCACGACGTACCTGCCCGCGCGCATTGTGATGAGCGGTTCCTGTGCGAGACCACGCTGCACCGCGGAGTCAAGGATGCGCCGGAGCGTATCCATGAGCCGGTTGTAGGCGGTACGCACTTGTGTTCGGGCGCGCCCGAGTTCTGGTGAAGCGCGGTCCAGCACCTCAGCATCGTCAGAAATGGCGTCACGCAATGAGCGAACGAGTGGTGAGCACGGGTCGAGAGTTGACGCGCGGTTTGCAAGATTTGGCAGGTCGCCACCGAGACGCAGCACCGCGTTCCTGATGGCTGCAACGCTCTCAAGGTGATCCCGCAGGTCAACCAAGACCCTGGGATCCAGAGTTGCGCCGATCCGGGCGGTTGTGGCTGCCTCGCGAACGTCGCGGACGCTTCGAATGCTGAAATCTGGCGCGAGTTCGAGAAGACGTCGGGCTTCAGACGTTTCGGTAAGCGCGAGGTTGATGGTCAGTGGTGACGCGACGGGCGCGGATGCGAGGGCCAATTCCCGGCTTGCGCTGAAAGCAGCAAAGTCGGCAAGTCGTGCGCGGACCGTGTCGAACTCGAGCGTCGTGAGGGCGCGTGGGTCCATGTCGCCAAGTGTAAGGAATATCTGTCACCTCATTGGGTCCATCGAACCGTGCATCAGGGCGTGCAACGAGTGACCGCAGGAGGCGTGGGACGGTATCCGATCCCGTCCCGCAGCGAGTACGTACCTTTCAACCCTGGCGGGCAAGTGCGAGTAAAGGGCTATTCCTGCGCCTCAATCGACACTTCGATACCGGTTGCGTCTGGATCTTCGTTCTGGTGGATCACTACAGATGATGCCCGGGTGACACCTGCGAGGTCGCTTGCCGCCCCGTTCAAGTCGGACAGGAGCGACACGGGAGCAGTGATGGTGACGGTAGCGATCGGAACCGCCACGCTGACCTTTCGCTCGGACTTCCACCTGCGTACGGCCTCAGTCGCCTCGACGATTGCCTGTCCGGACGCGAGCGATTGCTCGACATTGGCAGTCCATGTTGGGTGACTTGACGGCCATGCGGATACATGGACCGACTTGGCCCCGTCAGTGTCGGCAAAGGCTCCCAAGTAGACTGCCTCGGTCACGTGGGGAAGATACGGCGCAAGCATTTTCGTGACGAATAGCAAGGCGTGGTGCAAGGCGTAGCGGGCGCCATCGGCTGACCCGGAATATAGTCTTGCCTTTACCAGTTCGAGGTAGTTGTCACACAGGTCTGTCCAGAAGAAGCGTTCGATTTCGGTGCGACCGGCTGCGAACTCGTAGTCGTTCAGGTCGTTCGTCACCCGATTCGTAACGTCGGCGAGGCGTGCGAGAATCCACCGATCCGTTGCCGTGAACTCGGTGACCGGGGGGTCGGACGGCGGAATGTAGCCACCGAGGAATCCTTGGCTGAAACGCACGGCGTTCCAAAGTTTCGTGACCAGGCGTGACCCATTCTTGAAGACTTCTTCAGAAAGTTGGGTGTCTCCCCCTGTCCGTACTGATGCCGTCCAATATCGCACCGCGTCTGCGGAGAATTGTTCGAGCATGGCCGTCGGGTCTTCGGCCGCTTTGAGCTTGCTTTTTGAAATCTTCTTGCCAGACGGGTCCAGCGCATGTCCCGAGATGAGGACATTCGTCCACGGGATGTCACCGGTGAGGTAGATGCTCCGGACGATTGTGTAAAAGTCCCACGTGCGGATGATGTCATGAGCGTTTGGACGCAACGTCATCGGCCGGAAGCGCGCGTCAAACGCGTCGGCGTCCACGCCATAGGGAGCAGCCAACGTCGCGCAGATTTGCGGCGTGACCGACGACGTCGCCCAAGTGTCCATCACATCGGGATCAGGCGAATACCAGTCGGGCCCAGTTGCGTTGCAGGAGGGGCACGCTTCGACTGGTGGAGCGGTGTCCTGTGGATCAACGGGCAACATTTCATTGGTTGCCGTGACGATGTGCTTGCACGCTTTGCAGTACCAAACTGGGAAGGTCACGCCGTAATAGCGCTGACGGGTGATATTCCAGTCCCAGTTCAGTCCCTCGACCCATGTTTCATATCGCGTCCGCATGTGTTCGGGGTGCCATTTGATCCGGCGCCCGGCATCAATCCAGACCTGCTTCTTATCGAGTAGGCGGATGAACCACTGCCCGGCGAGCAGGTACTCAATGTCCGTTCCGCAACGTTCGTGGACACCGACGGTGTGTTCGATCGGTTTTTGGGCGAGGATGAAGCCTCCGGCACCAAGGTCTTCCAGGATGCGTGCGCGGGCTTGCTTCAATGTCAAACCCTCATACGGGCCCGCAATCGCATTCATCCGGCCGTCCGGAGTTACTGCCATTTTCAAAGGCAGGCTGTGGTCTCGCCACCAGCCAACGTCCGTGACATCCCCGAAGGTGCAACACATTACGGCGCCGGTGCCCTTTTCCGGGTCGGCGTGCGTGTCGGCAAGGATCGGGACTTCGACACCAAAGATCGGGGTCCGCGCGGTCTTGCCAACCAGGTGGCGGTAGCGATCATCGGATGGATTGACGAAAACAGCGACGCAAGCGGCAAGGAGTTCTGGTCGGGTGGTGGCAATCTGGATTGTTCCCGACTCATCGCCTTGAGGCCCTGCAGGGTCCGTCCCGACGAGTCCAAATGGAATGGTGGTGAACTGCGAGGCAACACCCGGCTTGTCGTCGATTTCCGCTTGGGCAACACCGGTCCGGCACGTCGGACACCAAAGGGTGGGGGCTTCCTGCCGGTAGGCGTCCCCCTGACCGAACAACTTGAGAAACGCGGTCTGGGACACCTTCCGAGACCGCTCATCGATGGTCGAGTAGCGCAAGCGCCAGTCGACCGATAGCCCCAAACGCGACCAAAATCGTTCGAATTGGGTCTCGACCTGATGCGAAAGGGTCAGGCACTCCTCAATGAAGGCCCGGCGGCCAATATCCCGCGCACGAACTCCGCGGTTGTTCTCGGTGAATACTTCGGTCGGCAAACCGTTGTCGTCGAAGCCGAATGGATAGAACACACTGCGTCCGCGCATCCGGTGGTACCTGGTCATGATGTCCGCGTGGGAGTACGAGAACACGTGTCCAACGTGGATCCGTCCCGATACCGTTGGTGGCGGCGTGTCGACCAGGTATGGGTCACCCGGGTGAGAGGGATCAAACTGGTAGACACCGGACGAGGCCCAGCTATCCTGGATCTGGGGTTCAGCGGTTCGGAAGTCGTACTTTGCAGGCAACTCAGGCATGGTGCTGTCAGTATAGGGAAGAGCCTTGACAGATTGTCCGTTGACGGCATGTCCCCGACGCGTCCGGTCCACCCGGGGCTACGATTGCGCTCATGACAGCCAGTAAAGCTCACCCGGCGGCCGTCCGTCTTGGAGACGGCATCTATCGCATCCCCTGCCAGTTTGCTGCCGACGGCATTGTGCACCTGTATTACATCGATGCACCTGAACCGGTCCTGATCGACACCGGGGTGAGTGCGACGCCCGAACGTGATCTCTTACCAGCGCTTTCTGACGTTGGGCTTGATTTGCGGGCCGTCCGGCACATTTTCACGACACACGGACATTGGGACCACATGGGCGGGCACGGTTCGATGCGAGAGATTGCGCCGCGTGCATTGGTTTACATTCAGCCGGCAGACGCATACCTGCTCGACCGTCTGGAGGCCCACACCTTCGGCTACATCACGTACATGCCCCGGGCCCTTGGTGATGCGACGGAACTAAAGGCCGTCATGGCTCAAATGGCTTCAAACATTGTGTGCCCGGTCCGAGCTGACGTACTTGTCCTCGATGGTCACAGAATTGACATCGGTGGTGGGCGCACCATGCGGGCGGTCCACACGCCAGGTCACTCACGCGGTTCAATGAGTTACTTCTTGGAGGATGCGAAAACCTTATTCACGGGCGACGCAATCCAAGGTCTCGGCGGTGGGGTGGGTCGACTTCCGCTTGTGTTCGACGACTCTCGGGCCTATCGGGCGACGATTGCGAGGGTTGCGGGTATTTCCCCACACCGTCTTTGCCTCGGACATGCCTTCACCGGGCTCCCAGGTGGGACAGAAGCGAGCCCGGTTCGGGAGGGTGCAATTGCGCGTCAGTTTCTCGAGGAGAGCGGTCAGGCTGCCAAGGCGATCGAGGAGACCATGCGACGGGTCATTGCCAGCGGTGACGGAGGCTTCGTAGTGGTTGCGCGGACAGTTCTGCAGAGACTGGTTTCTGACCTTGGGGTGACGCTCGATGAAGAAGGGTTGAACCGCCGGGCAATCGCGACGCTGCATGCCTTCTACCGCGAACTAACCGGCTCGCCTCCTCCCGTCTGACCGCGCCTAGGCTCTTGGTGTCCGAACCCGACGAGGACCTATTTGCTCAGAATCATGATTCTCAAGGCGCGTGACGGACTAGGCGTGACCGTGGTCGTGGGCATCGTCCGCACCGTGACGATGGCCCCCATATAGCCATTCATCCTTGACACGCGGTCGCATGAGCCCCCGCAATTCATCTTCAAGGCGCCTGTATTGAGCTTGGACATTCGCGATTTCATCTTGTAGCGTCTCGTCTACCTCCTCACCTGACGCGAGAATGTGATCGAGTTCCTCCCGGAGTGGAAACAAGGTGCGTCCGACGGCCGCGAGCGCCTTGACCACCGCGGTCCGTCGTTCACGAGGCGTCATGGGAGCGCCTGTTTCTGGGTTGACCGGTAGTGACTGATTGTCGTGCTCGTCAAATTCGGAAGGCTTTGCCATTGGTGAACCCCTAGTTTTCCGACCGGCCGGCAAGGTACGCCTGGGCAGTTTGAACAAGGACATCGACACCTATTGGAAGACAGTCCTCGTCGATGTCAAACCGGGGCGAATGGCCGGGACCATCAATGCCACGGGCGGAATTGGCACTGCCAAGCCTCATGTAGCACCCCGGGACGGCTTCCAAGAAGTAGGCCATGTCGTCGCCACCGAGACTTGGCTCGTGAGTTACGACGTTGCCTGGCCCCACCACGGTGCCGGCGACGTCACGGACAAGGTCGGTGATCACCGCATCATTGACGCACGGCGGGTATGCACCTCCGTCCCATTCAAGGCTCGCCGTCGCGCGGAACGTGTGCGCGGTCCCCTCGGCTACCTCGACAACCCGACGACGCAGTTCAGTCCGGAGGGCGGGGTCATAGGTGCGCAAGGTTCCACGCAGTTCACACGTGTCCGCGATGATGTTTCCGGCGGTCCCACCGTGTATGGCACCGATTGTCAGCACGCCCGGTTGCGCGGGAGACTTTTCCCGCGTCATGAGCGTGTGCAGCGCGGTGATCATCTGTCCTGCCACGGCAATCGGATCCACTGAAAGATGAGGACGCGCGGCGTGCCCGCCCTTGCCTCGGATCACGATCACGAACCCGTCGGTGGCTGCCGATACTGGTCCGGGCTGGGCTGCAATCTGTCCGACCTGGATAGTGTTCGCTAGATGGATCGCGATCGCCGCGTCAACGCGCGGGTCGAGAAGTGCGCCGGCCGCAATCATTGGCGCTGCACCGCCGTCAGTTTCCTCAGCTGGCTGGAAGGCAAATACGACGTTGCCAGGAAGGGAGTCGCGGTGTCTGGCGAGAACTTTCGCCGCGGTGATCGCCATGGCCGTGTGCGCGTCATGCCCGCACGCGTGCATCCGGCCTGGCACGGTTGACCCAAAAGGACGGCCAGGGGTCTCCTGCAGAGGCAAGGCGTCCATGTCCGCCCGAATCAGGATTGTGCGGCGCACACCGCCGCTTGGTGTGGCGCCAGTGCCACGGAGTACTGCCACAACCCCGGTTCCAGCTACGCCTTCACGGACCTCGAGTCCGGCTTCACGCGCTGCACCGGCAACCTTTGCTGCGGTCCGGTGTTCCTCCCACGCAAGTTCGGGGTGCATGTGGAGGTCTCGCCGGAAGTCGACCAGGAATGATGCTTCGGCATCCGTCAGATTGGCGCGCACGTTTCGGTCCATTGATGTGAGTGTATCCCGGTGGAGCCTCTGTCAATTGTCATGTATGAAGGTCGTTGAGACTTTGGGGCAGCTCATGGCAGGCCTTAGCGCATAGGCAAACAAGAACCTTTCCTAGTGAATGGTGTCCTACTTCTTCACCCATCGTGCTGATGGAGCGGCGACGAGTACGGTCCGACCTTCCATGGTGGCGACAATCGGCGACATTCCGGTCAAAGTGCCGTCAATATGGACTGGTTGAGGCTGGTCGTTGGTGGTGACGGTCACGTGGCGACCTCGATGGAGGTGGAACTGGGGATGGCCGACATGGGTTCCTCGATACACCTTCGGGAAGATCCTGATCGCTTCCAAGCGGTGGATATCGCCGATGATTGCGACATCGATGAACCCGTCCATCGGGTCCGCGTCAGGGACAATCCTCAGACCACCGCCGTAGACACCGATGTTTGCGATGGTCACGGCGTAAGCGCGCGCGTTCCACACGACGTTTCCATCGACGGTGACCGTCACGTCCGTTGGGCGGTACGTCAGGATTCCCTGGATCGTCCCAACCCCGTACGCCAATGCTGCCGGACGGATTTTTGACACTGCTCGAAGCCTTGCCACGTGGGCATCGAGGCCCGTGCCTCCGGCTTGGACGCACGCGCGCCCGTTAAGCGTGATGACATCAAGCCTGATCCTCGGAGCGTTCGCGAGGATACGAAGTGCTCTTGCAAGTGATACCGGGCCGGTTCCAATTGTATTAATCCCGAGTTCCCCAGCAAGGTCGTTTCCGCCACCGCCGGGTAGCACCAGTAGGCAGGTGTCGGTGCCAACCAGGGCCTCAGCGACTTCACTGACGGTTCCGTCACCACCAACGACGGCGATGATGTTCGCGCCTTGGCGAACTGCCGATGCTGCCAGTTCCGTTGCGTGACCGGGGCCCGAAGTCTCTTCAACCGGACCACCAAACCCGGCGGCGCCAGCGGCGAGGGCCAACTCCTTGCCGATGGCAAACGCCCGACCGTTCCCAGCGACGGGATTGACGATGTACGCCCATCGGTCAGGTTCGATCAGGTGGGCAGGGCGTGGGTTGACCATCGTTGTACCTTGGTGACAATGGCTGAAGGATTGTTGGCCTTGCTTCTCTCTTACTACTCGAACTCGACCGACCCGGTAGGAGTCACATTAGTGACGTGTCCTAGACCATGTGCTGGCAGGTCAAAGAGTGTGAAGGTGAAGTCAACCGTCTCAGACGCACCTGGTTCCAACCAGCGGGCGGTTCCTGCTTCGATTGCACCAAGCAGGCCATGTCCCGGCCACGAGGAGTGGGGTTCCACGCCCATCACGTACGATCGTCCGTACCACGGATACCCCTGACCGCCGTTGAACTCCTGCCAAACCCACACGGATGGCATGACCTCGAGTGGCCACGTTACGGCAACGCCGATGCCAGTCGCTGGGCTTTCGAGGGCATACCAACCATTTGATAAGTCCAATGCATAGCCCATGTTGGCGTAGCCGGCACCCGGGCCCGGAATGATGCTTACATCGACGGTGCCACCGTCCGAGGCAATCGCGTTTGGCCACGTTCCGCGTGCGTTCGGCGCAATCCTGGTTCGACCGGGCGCGTTTGCCACGTCCCCCAAGTACGTCTTGGCCGGAATGGTCAATCGGGCACCTTCACACAGGAATGGTGCTCCGTACGCTGGGTGGTGCCCCCACATGTACGGCATGCGCTCGTTTCCAGTGTTCGTGATCGTTTCGGTGAAACGAAGCACCGGAGCAACCGCGTCAACCGACATGTGACGTGAGATCCTGAACGGCGACCTCATCAGATCCGCCGAAAGGTCAGCGCCTGGACCGTTCGTGGTTTCGACGATGGAGCATTCCCAAGGTGCGAGGGATGCTTCGCCGTGGAAACTTAGTTCCGCGCCCATGTACGTGCACGGGTCGCCGGCGTTCGGAAAGAGCACTTGCCACCCGCCGACATAGTGGTCCATCCAGACACCCTGGGAACCGCCGGACGTGGATGAACTCAGCCCGTGGGGTCGAAGTGCCCATGGAGCCTTCCACAGGACATTGACCGGAGACCCGCTCGACAGGTCCTCGATTGAAAGGATTTCCGCTCCCTTGCCCGGAAGAACCACCACGCGGATGCGGTCATTCTCCAGCGAGACAGTGTCCCACCCATTGGTGGTCCCGGATGAGACGCGTGAACGCGAGGTGTCGTGCTCGGCTGAAGTCATTTTTCAGTTGCCCCCGCGCGATGGTATCGCGAAGCGAAGCTTGCTGCGAAACACGTGAGACCGTCGCCAAAACCGGTTTCACTGTCAATCCCATAGAGACTGCTTTTAGGGTAGTATAGTCTTGGGCGAACGTGGAGGTTTCCACGCAATTCTGGATGAACCTTGCTGCAACATTGCGTCGCCACGCCAGAATAGAGGAGTTGGCCGGAAGATGGAACGTCATTCAAGCATAGGATCTTTGGTGTTGTGGGGATTGATTGGTGGGGCGTTCGGCGGGGTTCTGAACGTGCTGCTTCATGTTTTCGCTCTCTTTGGACTTGGCGACCCAATGGCCGGTGACGGAGGAATGGGGTTCATGGCAATCCCTGTCTTCCTGAGTTTTGGAAGCTCGGTTGTTCCGGGTGCCATTGCAGGGTTGGTGTATGCAGCGTTGGAGCGGCTTACGTCCAATCCCACTTCAAGGTTCTTGCAGGTATCTGGCGCCTTCCTGGTGGTATCCCTCGCAGGGCCGCTAACCATGCAGGGCGCCACGACGGTGACCGTGGCCGTGCTCTTGGCCATGCATGTCATTGCCGGCGTGCCGATCATGTGGGGTGTGATCAGAGGCGCGCGTCCGTAGAGGTCGCCCGCCTCTGACGTTCGGGGTCGACTTGACATCCCGTGTGCAATCATGCCTGTGTGGCAAAGGCTGCCATCACCGCGGCGTCAAGAAAGGTGTCTGGCAGCATCCTCCTTGCAAACAGCAGCAATGACGTTATGAAACCGGCAATGTATCGTGGGTTCGGATACCGCGCGATCATTGCCCGATGAATTGCGTCGGCAATTGCCCGTGGGTGGCGACTTGCGTCGCTCCAAGTCTTCATTTGCCATTGACTTGATGATTGCCGTCGGGTGCGGGCCGTAGGGTCCGGAAACGGACGCAGCACGGAGCGCTTCGACCGCGACTTCGGCAAATTCGGTTCGAATTGCATTGGGTTCGATGACAACCACATCGATGCCGAATGGTTTGCCTTCCACGCTCAATCTGTCGCTCACAGCTTGGAGCGCGACCTTGGCGCCGTGGTTCCACGCGCGCAGGGGTCCGGCCATGCATCTGCTGACCGAAGAGATGTCGACAATCGTGCCTGAGCGTCGCTCGCGCATTCAGGGCAAGGCCCGTCGTGCGATGCCCTCTGCACCAACTCCTTTTACTCCGGATTGCCGACGCCCCACATGCATTGGAATGTCTTGGATGGCGCCATGCGAACCATATCCCGCATCGTTGCCTCGCACGTCGATGCGTCCGAACTAGCGGACGACCTCTGCGAAACCTGCATTTATGGAAATTTCGTCGGCTACTCCGAGACAGACCGTGCTGATGCCCGTCTCACCGAGTGATTGCATGCGGTCGGTACGCCTCGGCGCCGCAAAAACCGATCATCCGGCAGCTTGCATGCGACGCGCGGTCGCCTCGCCAATGCCGAACCTTACGCCGGTTACACGCGCGTTTTGTGGGTGGGAAATGACGATCCTCGGAAAATCCTCTCAAAGTCAACAGCAGCTCACACTTTTTGCATGACCCGAGACTCATGTCTTTGAAACGGGGTGGGCACGCTCGGGTTTGGCCTCCGCCACGTCCGATCTGGAGGGGGCAAAGCCAGTCGGAGGACCAGGATTGCCCCGGGATCACGAGATCCTGAAACGCATCTTCCCCGTTACCCGTTGGGCGGCAACAATGCGCGACACCGCAAACAGAACTGCCGGGGGGTGAGATTGCGCTAACCGGGCGACGTCTTAATCGATCCGTCGACGGAACTCTAAGGCCGAAAACGTGTCATTCTGTGACGTCGCACGATGGGCTTGCGTGGTGAAGCTGACCCGTAACGTTGATCAACTTCGGAGAGCGAACGCAGCTACTGCATCTTGATCCACGACCCACCTGCGTCGGTTGACAACTTGGTTGCTTCAATGAGCCTGACAGCCTCCAACCCGTCAACGGCATCCGGTACGGTGGGTGCACCGGTTCGCACTGAGTGTGCGAACGCGTCTAATTGAAATTTATACGGGTTTGTATCGCCAAAGACTGGCCTCTCTGCAATCCCGGTGGCTTCGTCAAAAACTTCGACGTAGCTCGCTTGCAAGGTGACCGGGAACGGGGTTCGGACAGTTACGGATCCATGTTCACCGAAGATATTCAGCCCCTCTGACCACTCAGCATGCGCATCAACGACTATCTCGAAGTGGGCGAGGCCGCTCTGAGCGAGGGTCGCCATTCCGTGCCAAACATGGTCAAGATTGACTTGAGCATGACGGGCCATGACTGAGGCGGGGGTGCCACAGAAATTTCGAAGGGTGTCGAAAATGTGCGCGCCGTGGGTAGCGAGAAGGTACGTCTCGCGGTTTGCTCGATGCGCATTCTCGGTAGATCGGACTGCGGGATCTACCAGCATTCGCGGGAAGTACGTCGCCTCAGTCGATGGCCGCAGCGATCCCATTACCCGGTACCAGAACGTCGCCGAGATGATCCTCCCGATCCTTTCACGCGTGGCGCGGGCAGCGAACCGCACCCCAGGGTCATGTCGCTTCATCGCGCCGACCTGGACAACAAGACCGGTGTCGCGCATGGCATTCACGACGGTTTCGGCGTCTGCAACGGACGTCGCAATGGGCTTTTCAACGAGGACATGCTTGCCAGCAGAAAGGCATTCGAGTGTTGCCGATGCATGGACCCTGTCGGGGGCGGCAATAACGACCGCTTCAATGCGGGGATCGTCGAGAAGGGCATGGAGTGACGGGAACGAGGTGGATTCGTAGAGGCGCGCCACGCCATCTCGTAGGAAGGCTGATGGATCGTAAACGCCGATGAGATCAACCGAACTCGCATGCATGATCGCTGGGAGATGTGCGACCTGAGCAATCCGTCCTGCACCGACGACCCCGAGACGTACCGGTTGCGGAAATGAGTTGGGCATCGACGTGCTCCCTGCCTACTGGGGAGGATTGACTCCCTGCCGGGAAGAGCCCATCCCGGCGCGCACAACTGCCGACGCGCCGGAATGGGGTCGTATTGCCGGTCAGTGGTCCCAGGACTTGAAGAGAGCGAGTGACGCAGAGAGGTTCGATTGGACCGCACCGTAGTCTGACGAGTAATTGATGAAGTGGAACCCTTGTTCGTGGCGTCGGATCGCATCTTCCGCGGTTCCGCACACGTACCCGCATGCTGTCCCGGTGGCGCGGGCTGCGTCGACGACGCGTTGGACAAGCTCCGCATGGCGGGCTTCGTCACCCCCATTCGCCTTGATGTCGATCATCAGGTCACCAGGACCGATAAGTACCACATCAATCCCCGGAACACGCATGATCTCCTCGATATTGCTGATGGCGAGTTCGGTCTCAACCATGACACATAGGAAAATCTCATCGTTTGCATGAGCGAAATAGTCTGCCGCGCCATCGCCGATGAGACCGAGTCGCACACCTCCACCTGAACGGATTCCAATTGGCGGATAGTAGGTTGCCCGAACCGCGGCTCGTGCTTGGTCAGCATCTTGCACATACGGCACGATGACCCCCATCGCGCCCATGTCGAGGACCCGGTTGATGGTGCCGGGTTCATTTCCCTTGACGCGGACTATCGGAGCACTGGCAACCGTGAGGTAGCGGGCAAGGGCATCGTTCAGAGTGTGCTCACTCCACTGACCGTGTTGCCAATCAATCCACACGAAGTCGAACCCGAGATGGGCTACATGCTCGGCAAGAGATGGAGAATCATAGACAAGGTTTGGACCCGTGATGACTTTTCCGGCCCGAAGTTTTGCGAGTGCATGGTTCCTACGCACGTTATTCCCCTTCTTCACTGGTCAGCCACCATGCCAATCCCGCATGCCCCATCAGACCTGTCCCAGTCCGGCTCATTGTGCCGGACGTCAGCGTTTCTCGACGCGGGGCGGCCGTGGATAATCGCGCCTACAATGGCAATCAGATGCCGGGAGGGCTAATCCATGACCGAGGTGATCAGCGACCCCAGACCTGACGGTGGTGTTCGACGCCGGAGGCTAGGAAGAACCGGGCTACAGGTATCCGAAATCGGGCTCGGTGGCGCCTGGCTTCTTGGGCGAGCCGGTGAGTTGCCATTCACACATGGGGTTGCCACGATCCGACACGCTCTCGACCTCGGAATCACCTTCCTAGATACGGCGGAATGCTACATCGGGGGTCGTTCAGAAGCGCTTTTTGGCGAGGCGCTTGAGGGACATGCCGGCCCGTTTGTCCTCGGTACGAAATTCGGTCATGTGCCGGCCGATTTCGACTGGTCTCGTGGCGCGGTAGTTGCCAGCGTCGAGGCGAGCCTACGCCAACTCCGTCGGTCAAGTGTCGACCTCATTCAGGTCCACACACCGGCGGAACCCACCATGGACGCAATGTTTGGCACCGGGGGCACCCTAGACGGCTTACGAGAGGTGCGTGAGCGGGGATGGTGCCGTCACTTCGGGATTAACGGACGGGACCTGACATTCCTCAGGGAATGCGTACTGTCGGATCAATTCGACACGCTTCTGGTGTTTCAGCGGTTCGACCTCTTCGAACAATCTGCTCTGGAACTCTTTCAAGAGGCACATTCCCGAGACATGGGCATCATCGTTGGAAGTCCACTGCGCCTCGGTCTCTTTGGTTCGGCAAGGGATCAGCTGGTAGCTCATCTGGATGGCGACGACCGTCGACATCTCGAAGAACTGGAAACCCTGTTGAGCGACTACCCCGGAGGGATTGCAACCGCCGCATTGCGATTCGCCCTCATGCCTCCCGAGGTCAGCGTCGTTCTCAGCGGAGCATCATCCCCTGAAGAGATTGCGAACGTCGTCGAGGCGGTGCAGATCGGCACACCAGCGCTGCCTACCGAGCTGTTCGAAGCGATCAAGCGATTGGCCTCCGGCAAGCACCGAAAACTCTAGTCGTCACCAAACGGGCGGGCCGGCGCGTCCAAGAGGCGAGGCAAGACTTGCATCGCGGTGACGGACGTTCCACCACCGGTTCGCATTGCATTGAACACGGCGGTGACAGTTGCCAATCCGTCTGAGTCCCGCCGCGCGTCCGCGAGGGCGGACTGCAATGCGGCTAAACCCGAGCGGCACGCTTCAAGTTCGCGCTCAATCCGCTCGAGGTCGGCATCGAGAGAGACCGACACGTCGTCATATAGTCCAAAGTGGTTTGCGTCTGTTGGGAGTGACATAACGTCAACAGAACGGGCGGCAACCAACAATGATGCGCAGAACCGATCGGTTGACCCGCCGCCTTCACGCTTAGGCGTGGACGCCCGTAAGTGAGAGTTGGTCTGACATATGGCATGCCACGGTATGACCGGGTGCAATTTCGGTCAGCGGAGGCACGGTCGTCCGGCAAATCTCGGCGGCATACCGGCACCGCGGATGAAAGTGACAGCCGGGGGGCGGGTTCGATGCGTCGGGAACCTCGCCTGCCAGGAAGATGCGTGACCCCCGCCTGGTGGGATCGGGCGTCGGCACGGCCGACAGCAGCGCCTCCGTATACGGGTGCTTCGGCGAAAAGAAGAGATCCTCAGTTGGCGCGCACTCCACGATCCGACCCACGTACATCACCGCTACGCGAGTACTGACGTGTTGCACAACTGAAAGGTCATGCGCGACGAAGATGTACGTCAGACCCAGACGAGCCTGCAGGTCTTCAAGGAGATTTAGTGTCTGCGCTTGAATGCTGACATCAAGTGCTGAAACCGGCTCGTCACAGACAACGAGTTGAGGCTCGAGTGCGATGGCTCTCGCGATGCCGACGCGCTGGCGTTGTCCACCGGAGAAGGCATGGGGATACCGCGCCATGTACTCGGGGTGAAGGCCGACCAGACGCAGCAACTCTGCGACTCGATCCTGCAATTCGCTGCCCTTGGCAACTCCATTCACCATCAAGGGCTCCCCAATGATGTCTAGGAGGGTCATACGTGGGTTCAGGGAACTGTAGGGATCCTGGAAGATCATCTGCAGGTTGCGACGGATCCCGCGCACCTGGTTCGCGGACGCGGTGGGGATATCGAGCCACCCTTGGGTGCGGTCACGGAAGTAGATTGTGCCCCCGGTCGGCTGATAGGCGCGCATCACCATTCGGCTGGTGGTGGTCTTACCGCAACCCGACTCTCCCACTAGCCCTAGCGTCTCACCTTGACGAACGTTGAACGACACACCGTCGACCGCCCTGACCTGGCCAACGATCTTTGACCAGAAGCCTTTCCTGATTGGGAAGTGCTTGACGAGGTCGCGCACCACAAGCAGGTCGCCTTCCACCGCGCCGGCCGGAGCGGTGCCAGTCTGGAGTGGAATGTTCGTCGTCATCAGGCTACCTCTCCGGCACGGCTGCATCGGACCCAATGACCCGGGGCGACTTCAAGGTACTCGGGTTGATCACAGCGCACTGGAACGTAATGCCGGCACCGCGTGTGAAAGGCGCAACCGGCGGGCACACTGAACGGATCCGGAACCATGCCTTCAATGGCTTCCAGTCGTGCTTGCGCGCGCTTCCCGAGGCGGGGCATGCTGCGAAGGAGTGCCTGCGTGTACGGGTGTTGGGGGCGCAGGAATAGGTCGGTCACCGACGCACGTTCCACTTGCCTCCCCATGTACATCACCACGACCTCATCTGCGATTTCAGCGATCACTCCGAGGTTATGAGTAATGAACTGGATTGCCATGCCCGTTGTGTCCTGCAAACTGCGGACCAAGTCGAGAATGACCGCTTCCGTGGTCACGTCGAGGGCGGTTGTGGGCTCATCTGCGATCAGGATGCTCGGGCTGCATGCAAGGGCAATTCCGATAACCGCACGTTGGCGCATGCCCCCGGATAACTGGTGCGGATACCTGCCCAGGACCTCATCTGGCCGAGGAAGGCCAACCTGACGCATGACCGTCTCGGCACGCTCCCGCGCTTGGTCACGGTTCGCCCCTGTATGTAGTCGGATAACTTCAGTGATCTGGTGCCCAATGGTGTGGATTGGGCTCAGGGCTGACATTGGTTCCTGAAAGATGTAAGCGATTTCGTTCCCTCGAACGCTCCGGATCACCTTGCCTTTTGGGTCCAGCCCCGCAAGTTCCAAGGTAGATCCGTCTGCACGGGTGAGCACCATGCTTCCGCTGACTACCTTCCCCGGACGGGGCACGATGCCAAGGATTGACTGGGCGGTTACGGACTTGCCACAACCGCTTTCACCGACGATCCCAAGCGTCCGTCCGCGGTGCAGTCGGTAACTCACGCCATCGACCGCGCGGACGGTCCCAGCTGGCAATGTGAAGTGGGTGCGAAGGTCGTTCACGTCGAGCACGACCGGCGTGTCCATGTCGCGCGGCGCACTGGGCGTGCCGACCCGGACGGCATCAGTCGAAGTCATCATTTGGCGTTCGCTTCCTGCTCACGAAGGACCGGATGCGCGATGTCGATGGCAATTTGCGGTGGAGTGCGCACGTTCATCGTCCGTACGGGTCAGCGGCATCGCGCAACCCATCACCAACGAAGCTGAATGCAAGAACGATCAGGATCACAGCGGCGCCAGGGATCAGAAGCCACGGGAACAGTGCGACGGTCTGGATGTTCTGGGCTTCCTGAAGCAGGACCCCCCAACTGATGACCGGAGAGCGGAGACCCAGTCCGAGGAAACTCAGGCTGGTCTCGGACATTATCATTCCGGGCACGGCCAAGGTAATGCTGGCAATGATGTGGCTTGCAAAGCTTGGAACCATGTGCCTGAAGATGATCCGGCTTTCAGAGCAGTTCGTGAGCCGTGCAGCCAGGACGAAGTCTTCTTCACGCAGGGCGAGGAACCGGCCACGGACGACCCGGGCAAGGCCTGTCCAGCCAAGGAGCGAGAGGATGATCGTGATCCCGAAGTAGACATATTCGGGTGGCCACTTCGGAGGCATCGCGGCTCCCAAGGCCATCCATACCGGGATGGTCGGAAGGGATCGGATGAACTCGATGATGCGCTGGATCACGGCGTCGAGCCACCCACCGTAGTACCCAGAAATTCCTCCCAGGAGGATCCCGAAAACTAGGCTGAGCAGGACTCCGACGAGGCCAATTGAAAGAGAGATTCGCGCCCCGTAGACAATCCGCGAAAACATGTCTCTTCCAAGCCGGTCAGTTCCCAGCAAGAAGAACGGAGTATTTGCTGGCGCGTCAGGCGCAAGCCCCAGTAGATGGACATCCGATTCCCAGATGCCCCAGAACTTGTATTTCTCGCCTTTGACGAAGAAGTTCACCGCGAACCGCTTGGTCGGGTCAGGAACATACGTGATACGAAGCGTATTGGCATCCCGGGAACTTTTCATTCCGAGGACATACGGGCGAATTGAAACCCCGCCTTCTTTGTCTTGGAAACTGATTGGCTGGGGTGGCGCATACCGGTAGAGGTTGTAGACCTTGTTCGGGTCGAGCGGTGCGATCACTTCAGCGAACAGGGCAACTACGTAGAAGAAAAGGACTACCACGGTGCAAATCATCGCGAGCTTGTGGCGGCGAAACCTCCAGAACATCAGTTTCCACTGGGATGCCACCAACACCTTGCTCTCCTCGGTTCGAGGAGTTGCGATTGGCAGAGGGGCTCGTGGATCCGGAAGCGCTGAAGCCGGAGGCGGCATTGAGGAGGCGGTCGATGTCACCGATCGTTCCTACTGGTCCAAGCGGATGCGAGGGTCAATCCACGCAAGGAGAAGGTCAGACATGAGCGTCCCAAAGATGGTCAGGCTTCCCAGGAGTAGGATGAAGGCTCCAGCCAGGTACATGTCCTGTGACTGAAGCGCCCGGAGAAGCAACGGACCCGCGGTCGGCAGGCTCAGGGTCACGGAAATGATCGTGCCACCGTTCACCAAACCGGGCAGCGCCCATCCGAGCGTCGAGATGAACGGGTTCAACGCGACCTGAACTGGGTACTCGTAGGTGAGCACCGTCTCGTCAAGGCCCCGGGCACGGGCGGCGGTGACGTAAGGCTTATGGAGTTCGTCAAGGACATTCGCCCTCATGGTCCGGATGAGACCGGCAGAACCTTCCATTCCAAGGATCGCCATCGGTATCCAGAGATGTGATAGCAGATCAATTACGCGTCCGAATGACCATGGCGCGTTCTTGTAGCCATCTGAGAAAAGGCCACCGACGTCGGCACCGAAGTACGAGAAAGAGACCCACATAACCACGAGGGCGAGCATGAACCCGGGAACGCCAAGTCCAATGAACCCGATGGTCGTGAACACATAGTCAAGCAGGCTGTACTGGTTCGTTGCCGAATAGATCCCGATTGGGATTGCGAGCAACCACGTGAAGACCAGCGTTGAAAGCGTGAGGGCGATGGTCAATCCCATCCGCTCCCAAATCAGCGAAGCAACAGGCTGACGCCACTCCAAGCTAAGTCCGAAATCACCTCGGAGGACGATCCCGCCGATCCATTTGAGGTACTGGATGTACATCGGCTGATCAAGACCGTAGGCCTCTCGGAGCAAAGCCAACGTATCCCCGCTGACTTGCTCCCCCATGGACGCCAGTGTTGCAGCGTATGTCGACAGGAAGTCTCCTGGCGGCAACTGGATCAACACGAATGAAAGCAGGGAAATCACGAACAACGTGGGAATGGACAGCAGAAGACGCTTTAGCGTGTACGCAAGCATTGGTGCCTCGCGACGGCGGGGGTTTCACCGGGGAAGTTAGGTGACACACGATTGACCGGAGGATGAATGCCGTTCACGACATTCATCCTCCCACTGGCCGGAAGCGGTAGTTTCGCGGTTAGGCGCGCCCGAGGTAGAACTGTTGCGGGCTGATTAGGCCGTAGTCTCGGAGAGTGTCGTCGGCAATGTAGCCAGCGATGGTGTTGCCGAAGGCATTCGACGCAATCTGCGGAGCGACGATTTCGCCGACAACCCCGATGACCATCGGTGCGGCCTTGTGAACACCAAGCAGTTCCTGGAACAGGGCATTTCGACGGGCTTCGTCGGGCTCGACCTGCACTCGATCCCACAGGTCCCAGATCTTGCGGATCGGGTGGTCTGCGGGTGGTTCTTCCTGCTTGAACGGAGCTTTCGCGTACCAGTTACCGTACGTTGGCGCCCATGGTCCGTCGGTGATGGTTCCAAGCCAGCGCCCTGGATCTGCCTTGACCACTGAAGACCGGTCAAAGCCCCAGTTGCCGATTTCGATCTCGCCGGTGCGGCAATGCTCTTCGTAGAGTGACCGCTCGACGGCTTTCATGGTTGCCCGAATTCCGATCGCTTCCCAATAGCCCTTGACCAACTCGTGTTGATCATTCTCAGGAGAACCGGTCGGTGAGATGTGTTCGACGACGACTTCCAGGGCCTTGCCGTCCGGACGCTTGCGGATCCCATCCGAGCCTTTGGTGAGGCCCAGCTTGTCCAGAAGGTCATTCGCCTTCTTCGGGTCGTATTCGGTCCACATCTTCACGAGGTCGGCATCGAACTCGGG
>Ga0209598_10001486_pt1 | contig 19155 bp, 15 predicted proteins | sample M_140807_EF_Meta_FD_187317 | JGI IMG/M metagenome (GOLD analysis project Ga0209598, IMG submission 187317) | Freshwater microbial communities from Lake Montjoie, Canada to study carbon cycling - M_140807_EF_MetaG (SPAdes) (version 2) | ecosystem: Environmental > Aquatic > Freshwater > Lake...
ATACATCATCAACGCGTCCGGTAATTCTAAAAAATCCATCCTTATCTTTTAATGCACCATCGCCCGTAAAATACATGTTTTCATAAGTTGCAAAATAGTTGGTTCTGCAACGCTCATGATCACCGTAGGTCGTGCGCAAAATAGATGGCCACGGCGACTTAATACATAGGTTTCCTGAAATCGTTTCGTCACCCTCAGCAATTACTTCTTTACCATTTTCATCTACCAGTACCATTTCAAGACCTGGCATGGGAAGTGTTGCCCAGCTTGGCTTTGACGGTGTAATGCCAGCTAAATTTGAGATTAAACAACCACCGGTTTCTGTTTGCCACCAAGTGTCTACAATAGGGCAACGACCTTTTCCAACATTTTGATCATACCAGTGCCATGCTTCTTCGTTGATAGGTTCCCCAACGGTACCTAGTACTTCTAAAGAAGATAGATTTTTTCCTTGTAATGGACCTAAACCAAAACCCATTAAAGATCTAATAGCAGTTGGTGCGGTGTATAAAATATTGACTTTGTATTTATCAACCACATCCCAAAATCTTCCTGCATCAGGCCAAGTAGGAATGCCTTCAAATAATAATGTGGTGGCACCTGCACTTAATGGTCCGTAAACAATATAGCTATGTCCAGTAATCCAACCAATATCTGCAGTACAAAAATGTATTTGACCAGGTTTGTACTGAAATACATTTACAAATGTGTAGTTGGTAAAAACCATATAGCCACCGCAGGTATGTACCACGCCTTTTGGTTTTCCGGTAGAACCCGAAGTGTATAAAATAAAGAGTGGATCTTCGGCGTCCATTTCTTCGGCTTCAATAAAAGTGATGCCTTTTTCTTCCACTTGTTTCATTTCATCTTCCCACCAACAGTCACGTCCTTTAATCATTGAAACGGGCGTGCGTGTGCGTGTTGCAACAATTACACGTTTAACGGTTTTGTTGCCAATGAGCGCATCATCAATTACAGATTTTAATGGAATATCTTTGGCGCCTCTGTATGCACCATCACAAGTAACAATAAAAGTTGCTTGAGCATCTAGTAATCGGTCTGCAATACTTTGTGCCGAAAATCCGCCAAACACTACAGAGTGTATAGCACCAATGCGGGCGCAGGCGAGCACTGCAATAGCTAGTTCTGGAATCATACCCATGTAAATACAAACACGATCGCCTCTTTGAACGCCATTGTTTTTAAGTACTTGCGCAAACTGACAAACTTTTTCAAGGAGTTTACTATAGGTTAATACACGACCCGCTTCGTCAGGTGCATTGGGCTCCCAAATAAGTGCAGGTAAATGTCCTTTGGTAGGAATATGTCTATCCAAACAGTTTTCGGTAATGTTTAATGTACCCCCTTTAAACCATTCTACTTTTGGTTCTTTAAAGTTCCATTCAAGGGTGGTATCCCATTTTTTACGCCATGTAAAATGATTTGCAATGTCGCCCCAAAAAGCAGCAGGGTCTTCAATGCTTTTTTTATAGGCTTCTTTATAAGCGTCAAAGCTAGTAAGCTGATAAGGATAGGTCATAGCAAGGTCGTTTGAAGTCTAAATATACGTTACTAACTATTTTATTATTAATTTATTAGGCAAAGATTTAATAAACACTTGTTCGTTTATTCAGGGTCCAAAAAAATTGGTAAAATCCATTCAATAACGTAAGTTGTTGCAACAATTTGCGCCAACCATGAAAAAAGAAAATAAAATTTGGCAGGTTATTACGGCATCATCACTTGGTACATTAATTGAGTGGTATGATTTTTACATTTTTGGAAGCCTAGCCACCGTTATTGCAGGTCAATTTTTTCCTAAAACAAACCCTACGGCGGCGCTACTTTCTACCCTTGCCACATTTGCGGCAGGTTTTATTGTAAGACCTTTTGGAGCACTTGTATTTGGAAGACTTGGTGATTTAGTAGGGCGCAAATACACATTTTTATTAACCCTGGTTTTAATGGGTGGATCTACGTTTGCCATTGGACTAGTGCCTAGTTATGAATCGATAGGATTTGCGGCACCACTGATTGTTTTAACGCTTCGTTTGTTGCAAGGCCTGGCGCTTGGTGGCGAATATGGAGGCGCTGCAACTTATGTAGCGGAACATGCGCCTGTTGGAAGGAGGGGTTATTATACTTCATGGATTCAAACAACGGCAACACTGGGTTTATTTGTTTCATTGAGTGTTATTTTATTTACGCGCCATAGTTTAGATATTGACCCCGCTGTTTCGATTGCAAAATTTAATGCATGGGGCTGGCGTATTCCATTTTTATTTTCTATTGTACTGGTGGTTGTTTCAATCTATATCCGTTTAAAAATGCAGGAGTCGCCACTGTTTTCTAAATTAAAATCAGAAGGCGCTATTTCTGTAAATCCACTCAAGGAAAGTTTTGGAAACAAAGAAAACTTAAAGATGGTATTGCTTGCACTTTTTGGTGCGACCATGGGCCAAGGTGTTGTGTGGTATACGGGTCAATTTTATGCGCAATCATTTATTGAAAATGTTTGTAAAATAGATTTTGATCAGTCACGAACCATTTTAATTTGGGCTATTTTATTTGGTACGCCGCTATTTGTGGTATTTGGTTCTTGGAGTGATAAAATAGGCCGAAAATGGATTATGCTTGCTGGTATGTTTCTCGCCGTTGTTACCTACAAGCCTTTGTTTAAAGGGCTTTTAGACCTTTCCGATACGGCTACAAAAACAGAAGTGGTAGCGGAAGCTACTTCAAAAATTAATTCAGTTTCTATCCCTAATTCACAAAATTTTGTGAGAACTGCACAGGTAACAAAAGCTTACACTGATGGCACTATCCTGACTACCACCACCACCGATACATTATATGCAGACCCAGCACAAACAACTATAAAACCAGTTGTTAAAATAAGTAAAGTATTGGCAAATGGCGTTTATTGGAAAATGGTATTACTCGTATTTATTATGATCGTTTATGTCACCATGGTATACGGCCCTATCGCAGCATTTTTAGTGGAATTATTTCCAACAAAAATTAGGTATACGTCTATGTCATTACCCTACCATATTGGCAATGGTGTGTTTGGTGGCCTAACACCTTTTATTGCTACACTACTTACTACCATGTACACCGCAGATGCACTAGCGGGATTACAGTATCCCATTATTGTTGCAGCTGTTTCTGTTGTAATTGGAACACTATATCTCGATTCTAAAATTAATACCAAGCACGATTAAAAATATTTGCTATGAATCAAATTAAAAAAATTGCCGGCATCATTTGGTTGCTTTTAGGTCCTGCTTGTATTTATTTTATTGTGCGGGCGGCTGCTCATGAAATTGCTGCAAAACCTGGTATTGACACTGTCATCCAATGGGGTGTTTTTGTGGTTATTTTTATCCCAATTGCAGTAGGCATGAGCATTTTTGGATACTATGCCATTAAAGGCGAATACAATCATTGATTTTATAGATTGTTTATGAAACTGAAAGGCTTGGCCCACAATAGATTTAATATCTTTGCACTATGTCTATCGAAGTAAAAGAGATTAGTAAAAACTATGGCGCCCAAAAAGCAGTACAGTCCATTAGTTTTTCTGTTGCCGCTGGCGCTGTAGTTGGCTTTTTAGGCCCCAATGGTGCTGGTAAAAGCACCACTTTAAAAATGATTGCTGGTTATTTAACACCCGATGCCGGTTCTATTCTAGTCAACGGAATCGATGTTGTTAAAAATCCTATCGAAGCCAAAAAGCAAATTGGATATTTAGCAGAAGCCAACCCACTTTACTACGACATGTATGTTAAAGAATACCTTCATTTTATTGGTAAAGTGCATACGCTCACGGGGGTATCAAATGCAGTTGCTAATTGCATCGAACTTACAGGGCTGGGTATCGAATCTCATAAAAAAATAGGTCAGTTATCTAAGGGCTATAAACAGCGTGTAGGACTCGCCGCAGCGCTCATTCACAACCCAGCCGTTTTATTATTGGACGAACCTACTTCTGGCCTTGATCCCAACCAAATTATTGAAATCAGAAACGTGATTAAGGAACAAGGTCAGGTAAAAACGGTGCTCTTTTCGTCACATATATTACAAGAAGTAGAAGCCATTTGTGAACGGGCGATCATTTTATCAAAAGGTCAAATTGTGGCCAACGATTTATTGTCTAATCTTTTGCATGACAAGCGTCAGAGTCTAGAATCTGTATTTAGATCCCTAACAAGTGGTCTAGAAACGACCATAAATGCTTAAATTGCAGTCTCAATACCCAACTAATCAATCATAAAATAAGCAATCGAACATGAGTTACATTATTGAAGTACATGCCCGTCAAATTTTAGATAGTCGTGGAAACCCTACCGTAGAAGTTGATGTATTAACAGATGATGGCGCTATTGGACGCGCAGCTGTACCAAGTGGTGCAAGTACCGGTATTCACGAAGCTGTTGAACTTCGCGATAATGACAAGAAAAAATATGTAGGCAAAGGCGTTTTAAAAGCAGTTAAAAATGTAAACACATTAATATCTGACGCCATTGTTGGTTTTGATATTACACAACAAGCAGCCATTGACGAAGCATTAATTGCACTTGATGGAACACCTAACAAAAGCAAACTAGGTGCTAACGCAATGCTTGCTGTAAGTATGGCCGTTGCAAAAGCAGCAGCAGAAGAAGCAGCGCTTCCCCTTTACAGATATATTGGCGGTACCAATGCAAAAACATTGCCGATCCCAATGATGAACATTTTAAATGGTGGTGCACACGCAGACAATAAAATTGATTTCCAAGAATTCATGATTATGCCTGTAGGTGCTTCTTCTTTTAGCGAAGGCTTAAGATGGGGTGTTGAAATTTTCCACACATTAAAATCTGTGTTAAAGAAAAAAGGCTATAGCACCAACGTTGGTGATGAAGGTGGTTTTGCACCAAACATTCAAAGCAATGAAGAAGCGATCGAAACTGTACTATCTGCTATTAGTGCAGCAGGTTACAAAACAGGTTCTCAAATAGTAATTGCCATGGACGCTGCAAACAGTGAGTTATGGGACGCTAAGAAAAAGAAATACGTTTTCCATAAGAGTAGCGGTAAAGTAATGAGCAGTGATGAGCTTGTTAAGTACTGGGAAAAATGGGTTAAACAATATCCAATTGCTTCTATCGAAGATGGTATGGCAGAAGATGACTGGAATGGCTGGAAAGCCCTTACAGAAGCGGTTGGCAGCAAATGTCAATTAGTGGGTGACGATTTATTTGTGACCAACGTTGACCGCTTACAAATGGGTATCGATAAAAAAATTGCCAACGGCTTATTAGTAAAAGTAAACCAAATTGGTACTTTAACTGAAACCATCAACGCTGTTACACTTGCGCAACACAATGGTTACAATACCATCATGAGTCACAGAAGTGGTGAAACAGAAGATACAACAATTGCTGATTTAGCAGTTGCCTTAAACTGTGGTCAAATTAAAACAGGGTCGGCTTCAAGAACAGATCGTATTGCAAAATACAATCAGTTAATCCGCATCGAAGAAATGTTAGGATCAACAGCAATCTATCCAACAGGGAAAATCAAGTTTGGTACAAAATAAATTTTTCATAGTGAAAAAAATAACATCCATACTAAGTAACAAATACCTGCTTGCAGGGTTGTTTTTTATTGTATGGATGTTGTTTTTTGATCAACGTGATTACTTTCAGCAAAAAGAAAGGATGGCTGAATTACAAAAGCTCGAAGCCAAAAAAAAATATTACGAGGAGCAAATTGGAAAAGCCAAAAAAGAGCTCGCCGATTTACAAAATGACCCTGCAGCCCTCGAAAAATTTGCCCGCGAGCGTTACCTCATGAAGCGCGATGGCGAAGATGTTTACATTATTGAAGATTCTTTAGCTGCTACAAAATAAAGCAAGGACCTATCTCGTTTATAAGGAGTATGGAAACGTTTAAAGAGGAAGATTTGTTATTGTATCTCTACAAGGAGTGTCCAAAAGCTACAACCGATGCCATTGAAACTGCTTTAGATCAAGGCAATTACGCATTAGAAGAACAATTAAAAATGCTTCGTAGGTCAATTGCACAACTGGGCGCTTTGCAACTTAAAAGGCCCTCTCTTTTCTCATTAACAGCGGTTAAAAAGTACGCTAAAAAAGGTGTGGATTAATCATTTCCATGACTAAAAAAGAACGATACACCGGAGTCATTGCATATTTTGAAGCACAGGTCCCGATCGCAGAAACTGAGCTTTTGTACAATAATCCATTTGAATTACTTGTGGCCGTTATTTTATCTGCTCAGTGTACCGATAAACGCGTGAATCTTACAACTCCTTCCATTTTTGCAAAATTTCCTACGCCACAAAAAATGGCAAAAGCTAGTTTTGATGACATGTTTGCGCTTATCAAAAGCATTTCTTACCCAAGTAATAAGTCTAAGCATTTAATTGGTATGGCCAATTTGCTACTCACCAAATTTGGGGGTGAAGTGCCCATGACGGTTGATGCGCTTATAGAACTTCCGGGAGTGGGTAGAAAAACAGCCAATGTAATTACAAGTGTTATTGATCAGCAACCCAATATGGCCGTAGATACGCACGTATTTAGGGTGAGTAAAAGACTTGGGTTAGTGGCGCAAAAAGCAAGCACGCCACTGGCTGTAGAAAAAGAGTTGATCAAAAATATACCTTCCGAACTCGTGCATAAAGCACATCACTGGCTCATTTTACATGGCAGGTATACTTGTCTAGCCCGGTCGCCAAAGTGTAACAACTGTGGGCTGCAAGCAAACTGTAGGTATTACAATACCAAAGTGTTAAAAGTCAAATCCTAAAGAGAAGTAATAGATAGGTTTTCCTTTAAATACGCCTTTCATAGGCCATGCAGCGTCTAGTTTCATAAAGTAACCAAGCAGGGTACTTCTAACACCAAAGCCATAACCACCTGCAAAAGGACCTAACCCACCAGCATCAAGCTTTACTACCACAGGAGAGTTGGCGTCAACAATCACATCACCTGGACGTTTAATGCCGTTGTACTTACCATTCCATGCGGTTCCTAAATCAACAAACTGCGTTAGCTGGAAGTTGCGAATAAATGCATTGTTAATGGGCTTATTAAATATCGTAGCAAACAAAGGAAGTCTAAATTCAGAATTAATAACAAATGCGTTGTTACCATTTGCAATATTTTGTTGGTAGCCTCTCATGTTAACTGCAAGTGATTGAAATGCATAGCTCTGATCGCTTGCAGGAAAATTTTGACTGTTAAACTTTGGATTGATCCAGCTATCAACACCACCTAAGTAGTAAATAATTTTTTGTCCGCCCCACGAAAAATCGGCAGCAGCTCTTCCAGCCCATATAAAATTTCTATAAATTTTATAATAGTAGCGAGCATCAAATCCTAAGTTAAGTGTTGCCTTGCCATTGTTCATTTCCGTTTTCAATGTTGGCATATTAATGTCTAGGAAAACTTTATAACGAAGGCCGTTCCAAATATTTTGCGTCGTATTAATGGTGTTGTCGTGCACATACTCAAGTCTAGAAACAATATATTTACTAATGGTATCAGGATAGGCGAGCGCTCCAGGGTCAGGATAGCCCACGCTGTTATCATAAGACCTTAAGATACCTCTATCGATACGAAGTCCAAATGTTGCTCGCAAACTTTTTACTTCATTAAATGGATATGCCACATTGCCTTGGTACAAATTGGTGATAAGCATATTGCTAAATGGCGTATTAAAGTAATTGGTTACATTGCTTCTATAATAGGTAACGCCCCAGTCTAATCTTTTTCTAAAGTTTTGGTAACTAAAAATAATATCCTTGTCTTTTAAGTCAGTTCCAAAACGAATGCCACCCATAAATTTCTGATCCTCAAATAAATCACTGGTTCCAACGCGTAAGTTAAAATTAAAATTGTTTCCGTTGTTTAATTGAATAGGCCCCGCACCACCTGCATAAGGCTGGTATCTGTTGAGTAATAAATTATTTGAAAACCCACTTAAAATATAGTCGCTACTAAATTTAAGTCGGTAATCAAATAGCCTAGTGTCACTCAAAATATCCTTTGCTTTTGCACTTAACAGTTCTGCTTTTTTAACTGAAAAACTATCTACAGGTTCGTCTGAAAATTCTGATTGAAATAAATTTGCTTTTGCAACGGTGTCTCTATTTTTCTTGTATACGATTGCCTTTCCTTCCTGCGCTCTCATTTCGTCCATTACTTTTTTCATGTAAGTAGTGGGTCTTACATTAAGGTTTCTCTTTTTTAGTGCAATAGAGTCTACGCGTAGTTTATATAAGAATTTATAATCACCTTCGCGTCTTACTTCGCTAACCTGTCCTTTATCGCCTGCAATTCTTGTTTCTAGTAATGAGCTTTGATAATTGGTAATTGGAAATGTATAGGTAGAGTCTTTGTATACTTGAAAATAACTAATACTATCCGGCTTTTCTCTTTGCCAAGCATTAAGGGTAGAGTCTATTTCTTTTGGTGAGGCGTTGCGTAACATGTCATCGCCAATATGGTAGAGTGTATCTAGTCCATTTCTTTGGGTTGCAAAAAAACCTGCCCATCTATTGCCTACGCCATTTTCATCTGCAACAAAGGTAAAGTGGTTGGTGTTGTAGCCCATTGGATAGCTAGCGTTACCATATTTTAAATTGGTAAGCTGTGTGATTTGTTTGTTTTTGCTATTGTTTAAATAGTCCACCATAAATACATTGAAATGGTATTTGCTAGGGATTGCAGTATCGGCATTAGGCGCATACGGACTAGGTCTATTGGATGCAAATAAAATACCAGATTTGTTGGGAAACGAAACAAAACTTGGATGTAAATCATCGTATACATCGTCTGTGAATTGTGTTAACTGATTTTCTTCAATTTTATAGGTGTAAATATCGGTGTGACCATTTTTAGCGGCACTCATCACCACATTATTGGCATCTAACATATACGATGCATCTAAAATTTGATCGATGCCTGCAATTTTTTGTTTGAATCTTTTGATACGCGTTACAACATCGTACACAAACATTTTAATGCTGCCTTCTTCCGAATAAATCACCAGTAATTTTGTGCCTTTGTTATCCCAAGCCATAATCGGATAATTGGGATTGATGTCTCCCTGATTGGTTCTTACGCCAGACTTTAAAAGTACACGACCATCATAAAAATTTTCCATCAGCTTTACACTGTAAATACCTCTGTTAAATTCTACCACTGCATAATTGCTACTTTTTGGATTTGGATTGGCCTGAAATCTGAAGTAATCTTTTTTAGAAACGTCTTCTGAAATATTTAATTGACCTTTTGGTGAATTTTTTCTTTGACGAATGTCTTTAGCGTATTTCTCTTGTTCAAACTCCATGAAATCAGACAAGATTTCTTTGAATTTCTTTTTACAAACTTTTAAGCAAGCGCTATTTAAGTTTTTATAAATTCTTGCTAAATAAAGTAGATAGGTGATATTTTCCTTTCTGTATTTTTCACCAATATAATTCCAGAAAGCATGACCTGCAAGTGTTGGCTTGTCAAAAGCAAATTGATAAAAAGTATTGTAGGCGCCACTTAGCATAGCACTTTTAAGGGCGTCGTCTTTTTCTACACTCCAGTTTTCTGCAGCATATAATACATAGCCGTCTAACATCCATTTAGGTAAATCTAATAGCGCTTGATTGCTTGCAAATTCTCCAATATCTTCGCCAAACAATAAATTGTCAGATAACACTTTGGCAATTCCTTCTTTGATTTGTCTTTTTAAATTGGCATGATTGCCATCAAAGTACACAATAATTTTATTGTTAACTAGCTTTGTTAGACCGCCAGCACTTTGCCAATCAGAGCCAAGTCCAATATTGCTACTCTTATAATCATCATAATTACTGTACACAACAATATTAGCTCTACGTTGTAAAGAGTATTCTACAAAGTTTTCAATCCCGCCTAATTCTTGCTCTGCAACCTGTGCTACATATTTGCCAAGTTCAACGCCACCCTGTGAGGTGTAGGTGTTAAAATTGGGTGATTGATGAAATTTCCAAACCAATTTTTTATATTGTACTCTGTTTTTACCAAACTCAACAGCATTTACCTGCGCTTGGCTAAAAACAACCAAACTACTCATGATAAAAATTAGTCCTATTCTTTTCAATTTCATATCCGAACTTTAGTGTTTTAAAATTAGTCAATTACCTTGTAAAATTTTCATAAAACGCGCATGATCCATATCAAAGCCTTCACTTTTAGCCCAATTTCAGAAAATACCTATGTTTTATACAACGACAAGGGCAAAGCTATTATAATAGATCCTGGATGTTACTTTCCTGCTGAACAAGAAACGTTAAAAAATTTCATAACGGATACAGGCTTAACACCGGTATACCTTCTCAATACCCACTGTCACCTCGATCATGTTTTTGGTAACAAATGGGTGCATGAAACCTACGGTTTGGAACTACACATTCATCCTGATGAGGTCCAAATGCTTGAACTGGCGCCTATATCAGGTGAGCGCTGGGGCCTTCCCTTTCAAAACTATACTGGCCCACTTCATTTTTTAATAGAAGGTGACACGGTTTTATTGGACGATACTGCCATTCAGGTAATAGTTGCGCCTGGGCATTCTCCGGGTAGTATATGTTTTTACATACCTAGCCAAGGTGATCTAATAGGTGGTGACGTATTGTTTAGAGGAAGTATTGGAAGAACCGACCTGCCAGGTGGCGATAGCGAAACCTTGTTAAATAGTATCCGCGAAAAACTTTGGGTGCTACCAGATGAAACCGTGGTCTACTCGGGCCATGGCATTAAAACCACCATTGGGTACGAAAAACGAAACAATCCTTTTTTATAAAGAGGCTAGTTGGATTTAAAAGCCCTTAAGAGAAGGAGCCCTATGTTTTTGTAAGGCGGAATATAATCTTGGAAACTAATTTTTGCAGCACCTTTTAAGTTTTCGTTCATTTGATTCCAAATAGTGGACCATACTACATCCTGACCTTTTTCGAGTGTCAGTGCAATCTGGCTTAAAAGAGCCGCATTGATAACCCCTTTTCCTATTTGTTTTGAAGAAATAACCTGTGTATGCGGGGCACGCTTTAGAACGGCGGCCAATTTTTGATAACCGCCACAACTCCCTAGTAGCACAAGTTTTGCGCTACTATCAATGCCTGCAATGGTATGGTTTGCATAATAACTATGACCTCTATGAACAAATATGCTTGGTGTTATTTGTTGCGCCGCTAAGTAGCTTGTTAAACTGTCTTGCGCCTTAAGATCAAGTTCATTTTTTTCATCTAGTGGCGTATTGGCGTAAATAATTACTTTCCCATTAACACTACTTACTTCGGTCCAATATTTTTGTTTTTTGATTTTCCAGCCAGCTTTATTAAACCCATTGATAAAGGCATTAAATATTTGTATTCCATCTTTATCGCCATAAAAATATTGTCTAATAATAATTTTATGTAGGCTGTTTTGAAGTGATTGATAACTGAGTATACTTACAGCTTCAAGTGCCAAATGAAATGCAGCTTTTGAAGTATTTTCTTCAACAGTAGCCGTACAAAGTGTGTCTAATATCCTGTATAGCTTACTTGTATTGTTTTTTCTAATTTCTGCGCGTAATAAATTTCGAATACTGGTGTCTGTGATACTGGAAAAAGCACCTGCTACATCCACGGCATCTTCTAGTGTTGGCGCCTCATCTAAACCATTTGCAAAGCTGCGCATATAATACGTTCTTGCATTTGTTGGCATATGCGCTAAAAAATCTTGAAGCGTATTATAGTTGGCAGCTATCCCAATAAATTTTCTAAAATAATCTTGCTGTACTGTTTCTAATAAAACATGAGTACTCGTGCTGCCTAATTTTTGAATGATGAGTGGGTAAACACCTGAAACAAAACTAGAGGTATACAATTCATCAGCACCCAATACCGCTATGTAATAAAGTTCTTGCGGCGATAAATTTTCTAATTTTTTAAAACGGATATTGGCTGCTTCGGTTTGATGTAAACCATTGATATCATTTACATACAGCTCCATTACACGGCTTTTAAGCTTTGTTAAAAGAGCTACTTCTGCCACCAATTTTTTGCCTGCTTTTAATTTTTGCACTTGCGCAATTCGTGTATGTACTAACAGTTTAAAATAATTTTGAACCTGGTCTTCGGCGATAAGGGGTGTAATGGTATCTATACTTAATAGTCCTGTGTAGAGTTCATCTAAAAAGGGAAAATAATAGCGACCTGTTTTCATAAAAGCAAGTCTACCTATCCAACTAACAAGTGGGTGATGGATGGATTGAATTTTTTTGCCCAGCGCACTAGGGGCTGCCGCATAATTATACACCATTTCCGCGTTTTCAAATGCAGCTGCTATGAGTAAACTATCTGCGTACCTGTTGGTTGATATTTCTGCACCTTGTTTATCTAGTATTTGTAAAATTTGATTTGGATTGTTTTGACAGGCTTTTAAAATCAGTAAATCACTCATTGCTTGGTACCCAATATTATCTGTAAAACTTCCTGTGCCAATGATTACATTAACGTTGGTTATACTTTCTTTTTCAATAATGGAACTTATATTAAGTCCTCTAGCACTGAGGCGCATGGCTTCGTTAAATGCTCGAATGCATGTGACAACTTCAGAGGCTTTTATTTTATTGAATTTGAACTGAGCTTGCAATTCAAACAATAGGTTATTGACGCCGCGTAACCACTTAAATTTTTCGTTGTCTGTTTTAACCGCATTTGTTTCTATCCATTTTCTAGTCTCCTCAATCATTGTGTGAATTTGATTTTTAGAGGTCGAATCCAGTGCGGTAGAAAGCAAACTGGTTAAGTCTTTTTCGGATGTAACAATATAGTCGTGACTTAATTGTCTAATGGCTGGAATTGGAGGCATTTCGTTTTGCCCCTTTACAGTTTGTGCGATTAGGTGCGTACTTAATAAAATAGCTAAAAGCCATAGGCTCAATCGCAAAGGCGCTGCTTTAGATATGTTACCCTTATTTTTCATGCTCGAACCATGTAAAAATACAACCTTCTCACCCAGTTGGGGCCTTATTTTGTTAACGCCAACCTAAAAGGCTTAACAATTACATAATATTCGCAAAAGTTAGCTTTACCAATGTAAAAAATTAAATTTGTGTAAATTATAAATGCGCCATGGCTGCTGCCCCTGTTAAAAAAATATTGATTGCCGACGACGAACCCGATATTTTAGAAATAGTGGGATACAATTTACGTAAAGAAGGCTATGAAGTTTACACGGCAAAAAATGGTGATGAAGCCGTTGATCTAGCAAAAAAAATAAAACCAGACTTACTGATACTAGATATCATGATGCCTAAAAAAACGGGCATCGAGGTTTGTGAAATACTTCGTGCGCAAACGGCTTTTAAAGAAACGCTCATTATATTTTTGACTGCCATGAGTGATGAGGCTTCACAAATAACCGGGCTCGAAATTGGCGCTGATGATTATGTCAACAAACCCATTTCTCCTAAAGTACTTGTTAGTCGTGTAAATGCTTTGTTTAGAAGAGTTTTACCAAAAGATGCCTCTACTGTTTTACAATTTGGTTCGATGCAAATAGATACTGTAAAATTTATGGTAACTATAAGCGGTGAGGAAAAAGTACTCGCTAAAAAAGAATTTGAACTACTTTATTTATTGGCTTCAAGGCCTGGTCGCGTTTTTTTACGCAATGAAATACTCTCTCAAATTTGGGGTAATGAAGTGATTGTAGGAGACCGAACCATTGATGTACATATCCGAAAAATCAGACAGAAATTAGGGCTAGATTGTATTACTACCGTTAAAGGGGTGGGATATAAGTTTGATTTGCCTTAATTTGCAGTATGAAAAACCTTTCCATTCAGCAGTTGGCAGCCTTTACGGCAGCCATTATTGCCCTTAGTTTTTCTAGTATTATTGGGTTTATTTACCACAGTTGGGTTCAATTTACTGTTACATTTTTTATTGCAGGCATTGCCTCTTATTTACTCATACGCTATATTTTTGAAATTTTTGTAAACCGTAAAATCAAATTGATTTACAAGCTTATTTACAAAACAAAAGCGACCAAAAGAGAAGAAACCTACTATAAATATATTTTACCAAAAAAAGAACTCGACCAAGTGGGTGACGAAGTAGTGCAATGGGCAGAGCAGCGAAGTGCCGAAATTGAGCAACTAAAAACCAACGAAAATTACCGCAAAGAATTTTTACAAAACTTATCACACGAAATTAAAACACCCATTTTTGCCATACAGGGCTATGTAGATACTTTGTTAGATGGTGCACTTGAAAGTCCAGAAACGGCTATTCGCTTTTTAAAAAATGCTTCTAAAAATGTAGACCGGATGGTGAATCTGGTAAAAGATCTAGACGAAATTGCAAAGCTTGAAATGGGCGAACAGCCTTTAAATAAGGAGTCATTTTATATACAAGATTTAATTAAAGAAGTTTTTGAGGCCTTGTCTATAAAGGCAGCAAAACAAAATATCACTTTCATTATAAAAAAAGGGTCAGAAGGTCAAACCATGGTCTTTGCCGACAAAGAAAAAATTAGACAAGTACTTAATAATTTAGTAGTGAATGCTTCTAAATATGGAAAACAAGACGGGGCTATTGTAGCGAGTGTTTACAAAACAGATGCAGAACATGTGCTTATAGAAATCAGTGATGATGGTATTGGCATTGCTGAAGAACATTTGTCCCGCATTTTTGAACGTTTTTACAGAACGGACAAAGGGCGCAGCAGGGATGCAGGCGGCGCTGGTATTGGACTTGCCATTTGTAAACACATTGTTGAAGCGCATGGACAAACCATTCATGTGCGTAGTAAATTAGATATTGGCACTACCATTGGATTTACACTTGCAACGAGCGCATAATTCTTTTTCTATATTCCGTATCTCTGCCTAATTTGCAGGTATAATACTGTTTTCAAATGGCAAAAATTTTAGTAACAGGGGGTTGTGGCTATATTGGTTCTCATACCATTGTAGATTTATTAGCAAATGGTTTTGATGTCATTTCTATTGACAACCACGCTAGGTCTAGTAATTATGCTATTGCAGCTATTGAAAAAATAACGGGTACCCGCATTAAAAATTACGAAGTAGATTTAAAAAACTTTGATGATACACTAGCGGTTTTTCAGGAAAACCCCGACATCGCCGGTATCATTCATTTTGCGGCGTATAAGGCCGTAGGCGAATCGGTACAAGAACCTTTGTTTTATTACGAAAACAATATTGGGTCGCTGGTAAATATTTTAAAATGTGTGCAGGAATTTGATATTCCTCATTTTGTGTTTTCTTCTTCTTGTACCGTGTATGGTAATCCGGATGCATCACCCGTTACCGAAAATTCGGAAGTTAAAAAAGCAGAATCGCCTTATGGTGCAACCAAGCAAATGGGTGAAGAAATTCTACAAAACATTGCTACAGCAGGTGGTGCCAATGTTATTTTACTTCGTTATTTTAATCCAGTAGGTGCACACCCTTCTGCGCTTATTGGCGAACTTCCTATTGGTCGTCCACAAAATTTAGTGCCTGCTATTACGCAAACTGCGATTGGAAAACTTCCAAAAATGATGGTCTACGGAAACGACTATCCTACCCGCGATGGAAGCTGTATTAGAGACTATATTCATGTTTGTGATATTGCAAGTGCACATACGCTCGCATTACAGTATTTATTAGCAGAAAAAAATACGGAGGCCTGCGAAGTATTTAATTTGGGTACGGGCAATGGTATTTCTGTACTTGAAGCCATCACTACTTTTGAAGCAGTAAGTGGCACTAAATTGAATTATGAAATTGGTCCGCGCAGGGCTGGAGATATTGTGGCTATTTATGCCAACAATGAAAAAGCCATTCATACATTAGGATGGAAAATTAATTATTCCATCGAAGATATGATGCGCACAGCATGGGCTTGGGAAAAAGAGGTACAATTAAAAGAGTCGATTGCAAAAAACTAGTTTATTGTACGAGCATTTTTTCGGCGTTTTCTGCCATTTGTAAAGCCTCAATAAATTCTTCAATTTCTCCTCCAACAACAGCGTCTAAATTGTACGATGTTAAACCAATGCGGTGGTCTGTAACCCTACCCTGTGGCCAGTTGTAGGTTCTGATTTTGGCACTTCTATCACCGGTACTCACGAGTGTTTTACGCCTTGTAGAAATTTCTTCTTCTTGTTTGCGCACCTGCTCTTCGTATAATTTAGTACGTAGCATATTCATTGCTTTTTCGCGGTTACCTAATTGCGAACGCTCTGTTTGACAAACCACTACAACGCCGGTTGGAATATGCGTTAAAAAAACTTTTGTTTCTACTTTGTTTACGTTTTGTCCTCCAGCACCACCACTTCTCGCGGTTTCCATTTTTACATCACTCTCCTTTAATTCAAAATCCACTTCTTCTGCTTCTGGCATTACTGCAACCGTTGCAGCAGATGTATGCACACGACCTTGTGTTTCTGTGTTAGGAACACGTTGTACACGGTGTACACCACTTTCAAATTTGAGGGTGCCATAAACGTCTTCACCAGTTACTTCAAGTATCACTTCTTTGTAGCCACCAACAGTACCTTCACTTTCACTAACCACGGCTGTTTTCCAACCTTTTTTAGCACAGTAACGTAAGTACATACCTAATAAATCACCAGCAAATAAACTGGCTTCGTCTCCACCCGTTCCTGCTCTAATTTCTAAAATGGCATTTTTGTCGTCCTGCGGATCTTTTGGAATTAAGAGTTTGGTCAATAACGTTTCAAGCTCCTCTTTTTTAACTTCTAAATCTGGAAGCTCCATTTTAGCCAGCTCACGCATTTCTTCGTCACTGCTATTTTGACTTTCTTTTGCAAAAGCATAGTCTGCTAGCACGCGTACATATGTTAAATAGGGTTGTACGATTTTTTCTAATGAACGGTACTCCTTACTGTATGCTCCAAACTGTTTTTGGTCATTGATAATTTCGGGGTTGGTAAGGGCAATGCCTACCTGATCAAAACGTGCTTTTATGGCTTCTAACTTATCGAGCATAGGGTGTTGTAGTTCTTATTGGAGGGCAAATTTACGTTATTCAGGTGGAGATTTTCAACCTAAATGAGCCCAAAGAATACTTATCTTACCGTATAATTTTACCGTTATGCGTTTTAAAGTCTATTCTATCCTATTTTTTTTTGTTTTTTTGACGGCTTCGGCTACTGCTCAAACAGTAGATATTTTAATTAAGAATGCCAAAATTTTAGATGGCACAGGTAATTCATGGTTTTATGGCGATATCGCAGTAGGTGGCGGAAAAATTGTCCAAATAGGCAGGTTGTCAAGTTGGAATGCTAAAAAAGTAATAGACGCTACGGGCCTTGTGGCCGCTCCAGGTTTTATTGATGTGCATACCCATATTGAGGGTGACGAAGTTAAAAATCCGGAAGCAACCAATTTTATTTACGATGGCGTTACCACTGTAATTACGGGAAATTGTGGTTTATCAGATGCTAATATTGGAAGATACCTCCATAAAATTGACAGCTTACATACTTCTGTAAATGTGGCTGCACTGGTTGGGCATAATGATGTAAGAAAAGCAGTGATGGGCAGGGCAAGCAGAAATCCTACCGAAGCCGAAATGCAAGCCATGGAAAATATTGTAGACCAAGCTATGCGCGATGGAGCTGTTGGTATGAGTACCGGTCTTATTTATATTCCAGGAACGTATTCTACTACAGAAGAAATTGTGCGATTGGCAAAAGTGGCTTCTAAATATGGTGGAGTGTATGCATCGCATATGCGTGATGAAGGGGACAGTGTAGTAGCTGCCATTGAAGAAGCTTTGTATATAGGTAGGACTGCAAAAATGCCTGTACAAATTTCTCACTTTAAACTAAGTGGTCAACAAAACTGGGGAAGAAGTAGTGAAACTGTCCCGCTCATTATGAATGCACGAAAAGAAGGACTCGATGTAACCATCGATCAATATCCGTATACAGCAAGTAGTACTTCTTTAAGTACACTCATTCCTGACTGGGTACTTGCCGATGGACAAGATTCAATAGTAGCAAGGCTTGCAAGGCCTTCCGTTCGTAAAGAAGTGACAAATTATATGCTAGCAAAACTTGCGAAAAGAAAATTAAAACATTTTAGTTATCCCGTAGTGGCCAACTATACCGCTGACACTTCTTTAAATGGAAATAGTATTGAAGAAGTAAATACGATACTTGGAAAAAAACATACGGCAAAACAAGAAGCAGAAACCATTATTCAAATGATGGAAAAAGGTGGCGCTTCGATGGTGTTTCATGGCATGAGTGAATCAGATGTAAAAGCCATTATGCGTTATCCATTTAACATGTTTGCTTCCGATGCAAGTATTCGTGTGTATAAAGAAGGCAATCCGCATCCAAGAGGTTATGGTACCAATGCAAGGGTGTTAAAAAAATATGTACGAGAAGAAAACGTGATAAGTTTAGAAGAAGCAGTGCGCCGTATGACATCACTACCTGCACAAAAATTTGGTTTTACAAATAGAGGCTTACTTCGTCAAAATTTTGCCGCTGATATTGTTTTATTTGATGAAGCAGCAGTGGGCGATAGGGCCGAATATAAAAACCCACACCAATACGCAACGGGTTTTAACTACGTTATTGTGAATGGTGTTGTTACCGTGGATGCAGGCGTGCACACGGGTGCTAGGGCAGGGGTAACACTCAGAAAATAATTTACATTTCTATGTATTTCTGAAAACTAATATGGTACTCCTGGATTTGACTTGGGTTTGTTGGCGTTAAAGTGAAACTAATTTTAATTGTTCCGTTTTTAGTATGGATATAATAATAACCACGCAGTTCATTTTCTGGTATAAAATTACCGGGCCCGTCAATGGGGCCTGCCTCTTCAAAAATTGACTTGGCTTCTTTTATTAAGGCCTCAATTTTATAATCTTTAAAAAAGTTTTCGGCAAATAAATTGTATGCCGCTGCATTTTTCCAATTTGGCAAGAGCTCTGTTAATTTTGCTTGCGCATTTTTCAATGCTTCAGATGCTGGCAAAACTCTTGGTTGTAAATCTATATCTCCCATTCTTAAAATGGTATCAATAACCATGGTATTAAGCACTGCAGTTGGCGCATACGTTACATTG
>Ga0209598_10001487_pt1 | contig 19150 bp, 17 predicted proteins | sample M_140807_EF_Meta_FD_187317 | JGI IMG/M metagenome (GOLD analysis project Ga0209598, IMG submission 187317) | Freshwater microbial communities from Lake Montjoie, Canada to study carbon cycling - M_140807_EF_MetaG (SPAdes) (version 2) | ecosystem: Environmental > Aquatic > Freshwater > Lake...
GCGCTACCCAAGTCGATGAGGCTCTCTTAACAGGTGAGTCCATGCCTTTGGCCAAAGAAAAAGGCGACAGTGTGTTGGCGGGTAGCCTGAGCCTGGCCCCATGGATGCTTTTAAAGCTTTCAAGCCTGGGCGATGGCGCATGGGGCATTCGATTGGCCGGATTGGCCTTGTCTGTCATGTCTGCTTGGGCCTTGTGGCTAGGCTTGGCGCACCAGCAAGCGCCTTGGTGCGTGGTTGAGGGCTAGACCAAAGACGAAACGTCTTAAGCTGTCAGACCTTTGTAAAGCATGAAAGCCGCCAGCACGTACAAGACGCTGGCAAAGACGCGCTTTAATTGCTTGACGGGTAATTTGTGGGCCGCATTTGCGCCAAGGGGGGCCATGAACACACTGCAAAGCGCAATGACCACCAAGCCGGGAAGCCACAGATAACCCAGGCTGTGTTCGGGCAGGTTGGGGACGTCTTGCCCCGCAACCACATAGCCAATGACGTTGGCCAAAGCAATGGGAAAACCCAATGCTGCACTGGTGGCCACTGCATTGTGAATGGCCACGTTGCACCATGCCATGAAAGGCACGCTGATGAAACCACCTCCTGCCCCCACCATGCCCGACAAGAAGCCAATGACGCCGCCTGCACCCAACAAGCCTGCGGTGCCAGGCACTTCACGGTTGGGCGGCGGTTTTTTGTCCAGAAACATTTGGGTGGCAGAAAAGCCCACAAAAAGCGCGAAAAAGAGCGCAAGGTATGCGCCCTTGAGCACAGCAAAAGCACCCATGCTGGCCAACAGACTGCCCATCACAATGCCGGGGGCCAAGCCCTTGACCAAGTCCCAGCGAACGGCTTGCTTTTTTTGGTGAGCTCGAACGCTGGAGATGGATGTGAAAATGATGGTGGCCATGGAAGTGGCAATGGCCATTTTGACGGCCAAGTCGGGGGCAACCCCCCGGTCGCCCAGCATGAGCGTGAGAAAAGGCACCATGATCATGCCGCCGCCAATGCCCAACAGGCCGGCCAGGAAGCCTGTGAGCAAGCCAAGCGCGCCCAATTCAAGGATGAGGGTGGGTTCAAAAATCATGAATTGAAGTGGGGCGGAGGTTGAAAGAAAAAGGTGTCTGCAAGTGCCACTGGACCGGCATCCTGAACCGGGGTTCAGGTGGGCGAGGGCAGACTGGTGTTGGGTTCATCTGACGCGAGACGATCACGCTCACCAGACAATGTACCAAGCCCGGGCTCTAAGAGCATTGGTTCAAGGAAATATAAAGCCCAGCATGCACTGCAGACACGGGCATTGTAGGCTGAAGAAATCTTATTTGTCTAAATAAGTTGGCCATCTTGTTGCAAAGCTTGGTCTAATTTTTTTAACAATTGATCAAGCCTTTGCAATTCGCTGGGGGCGACTGCATCTTGATTCAAGGCAGTGGCTGCGCTTGAGTTTGCAGGGGCGGCTTCAGTGTCATCTTCGGCATTGACATTTTCGAATGCCAAATTGAGTGCGGCCAGAACGGCGATGCGATCGCGAGCCTTTATTTTGCCGGCATCTCGCACTTTGCACATGGCTTGATCGACTTTGTCGACAGCGGCCAGCAATTGCGCTTGTCCGCCTTCGGGGCAACCGAGCAGGTAGCTTTGCCCCATGATTTGAACTTCAATTTGTTGATGGCTCATGAGTCGGCGTCGGTGGGGGCGTTTTGGGGCAAGCGCTCGATGAGTGCATCGACGCGAGAGCGGGCGGCCGCCAATTTGGATTTCAGAAGGTCCCGCTCATGCGACAAGGCCAAGACCTGCTGGTGCAGCAGCGCGTTGGTTTTGTGCAGCTCTTCGTGCCTGAGCAACAAGTGCTCAACGCGGTCTGCAATCTGGTCGACGGTGGAGGGGTGCGTCATGTCAGATGAATTGTAATTGGCCACATTGTAGGGTTTGTGCAAGCTTGTATCTTACAATGCCGATTGTTGGTGCTCGAGGGCTGGTTCACAGCCCTCAGTTCAACGGGAAGCAGGAGAGAAAACCCTTTCAGGGCGATCTTGACCTGCGCTGCCCCCGCAACGGTCAGCAGACGGGCATTTTTTGCCCCGCTTTCATCGATTGCCACTGAGCGCCCTGAAACAGGTGCTTGGGAAGGTGATGAAGGTTGCTCTGCTTAGCCCGGATACCGGCCAACAAGGTGGTTCATCTTCGGATGAGCTTGATGTTCATGCACTGTCGGGGAAGGCGGTGAGAACTTTATTTGTAGATTGCATCATGACCTGTTCAATTTTTCGCTGCGCGAAGCGTTCTGTCTCGAGTTCTTCGTCGACCCCTTTTTACTTTCTTCTCTTGGCTGTCTCATTCAGTGCTGTTGCCGTGGCGCAGGCGCAAAGCAATTTGCCATTGGCCGAGACTGTCATCACGGCCGGTCGTGTGTTGCAAAGGGCTCAAGATGCTTTGCCCGACGTGTCCGTCATCACGCGCGCCGACATTGAACGCGCCCAAGCCAAAGACCTTCCTAGTCTGTTGCAAAACTTGGCAGGCATGGAAGTGAGTCAGTCTGGCGGCATGGGCGGCGTGGCCACCTTGTTCATGCGTGGCGCAGAATCAAGGCACGCCTTGGTCTTGGTAGACGGCTTGCCCATGAACAATTTGAATTTTAATTTGGCGTCGCTTGAGCACGTGTCTCTCAGTGGCATTGAGCGCATCGAAGTGGTTCGCGGCAATGTGTCTAGCTTGTACGGCAGTGCGGCTTTGGGCGGTGTGATCCAAATTTTCACAAGGCAAAGCGGCGGCAAGGGTGACAAAGCCCCTTGGCTGGAGGTGTCGGGTCAAGTGGGCTCTAACGATTACCGCAATGCGACGGCCAGCGCGGGCAAGCAATGGGCCTCAGGATTGGGTCTGAATGCCGCTACCGAAAGCATTCAAAGCAAGGGCTACAACGCCATCAATGGCATTCAACGCCCTGGCACCAACCCAGACCGCGATGGTTATAAGCGTGAATCACAGGCCCTCAATTTATCGCAAGATTTTGAATCGGGTCGCATTGGCTTGGTGATGCGCGAAACCCACTCCAAGGTGCAATATGACAGCCAGTTTGGCCCTGCTAATCAGGCCGATGAATCACAAAGTGGGTTGAGAAATGCTTTGCTCAGTGGCACTTACAAAGCCTCCAAAGACTTGCAGTGGGATGTGTCGGTGGGCCAGCAGGAAGACAAACTGAATGCAGCATTAACAGCTTACCCCTACTATGTGAATTCAAAATCAGACACCTCAGCGGTGGGTGCGGTGTGGACTTTGTGGCCCAACCATGCACTCACTTCGGGTTATGAAAACACCCGCCAAAAAATTGCCAGCGACACCGAATACAGTCCTGCCAATCGTTCGGTCAATTCGTGGCGCTTGGGTTATCAAGCCAAGCTGGAAGATCAGCAATGGCAGTTCAACATGCGCCGCGATCAATATTCAGATTTTGGTGAGGCCAACACCTGGTACGCTGGCTATGCCTATTTGTTCACACCCGCACTCAGGCTCAAAGCCAGTGCCTCTACGGGTTTTATGGCCCCCACTTTCAACGACTTGTACTACCCCTACGGTGGCAATCCTTTGTTGAAGCCAGAGCAGGCCAAATCTAAAGAACTGGGCTTGCAATACACCCAAGCCCAATGGCATGCCAAAGCCACTTACTTTGACAACCAATACAGCAATTTGATTGACAACGATCAAAACTGGACACGCACCAACATTGCCAAGGCCAAAAATCAGGGTCTCGAAATATCGGCTGCATGGCAGACGATGCTGCCAGATTGGGGCCCTCAGCAGTGGCGCTTGAGCATGACGCAGCAAGATCCTCAAAATGAATTAACCCACCAAGCCCTAGCGCGTCGCGCGAAGACCTTGGCTCAAGCCGGCTTATCGCAAAGCTTGGGCGATTGGGATGCCGGTATGCAGTGGCGTTACAGCGGCCAAAGAATGGACGGCGCCAAAACTTTAGCACCCTACACCTTGCTTGACTTCACCGCTACGCGCGCAATCACCCCCGAACTGCGATTGAACCTGAGGCTTGAGAACGCCACCAATGTGAGCTACCAAACCATTTATGGTTACAACATGCCATCTCGCGGGTTCTTCTTGGGTTTGAAATGGACCCCCGCTCTTTGAGCGAATGAGCTGTGAACAATCTTCAGCCAGCGCGCCGCATGCCGCCATTCACAGGTCATTTCAAACGGTTCTGCTTGGCCAGCATGTTGTGCCTCAGTGCGCTCAACACCTTCGCACAAACTGCAGCCTCATCGGTGCGCATTCAAGACGATCGTGCACGCTGGGTGACCATCGACACAGCACCCCTGAGGGTGGTGAGCTTGTTGCCCTCCTTGGGCGAAATTGTGTGCGAGCTGGGCGCTTGTGATCGATTGGTGGGCACAGATCGGTACAGCAATTGGCCAGAGCGCGTGAAGCAACTTCCCAAGTTGGGCGGTCTGGACGACACGCAACTTGAAGCCTTGATCAAACTCAAACCCGATCTGGTGTTGCTGGCCAAATCAGCGCGAGCCACCGATCGCTTGGAATCTTTGGGCGTCAAGGTGCTGGCCTTGGAGCCTCAAAGCCAAGACGACATGCGGCGTGTGATTCTGCAAGTTGCGCAGGCACTGCATCTGCCCAATGCCAATTTGAGAGCCGATCAAATGTGGCAAAACATTCAGAGAAAAATGGATGTTGCAGCAGCTCGCGTCCCGGCTGCAGCCAAGGGCGCACGCATTTACTTTGAAGCGGGCAGTGGTTATTTTGCGGCGGGTGAGGCCTCCTACATTGGAGAAACCCTCAAGCGCCTTGGCTTGCGCAATGTGGTGGGGCCCACCATGGGCGCGTTCCCCCAAGTCAATCCAGAATTCGTGGTCAAGGCCAACCCTCAAATTATTTTTTTGGGTGAACGGGCTGCAATCGATCTCCAAAACAGACCTGGCTGGCATCGAATCGAGGCTTTGCAAAACCAAAGGGTTTGCAGCTTCACACCCGCCCAATCTGACATTGTGGTGCGTTCAGGCCCCCGCATTGCAGAAGCTGCAGAATTGATGGTTGACTGTTTACAGCGAATGTATTCCCAATGAATTCGAATGCGCCACCCACATCGCATCAGTCCCGTAACATGGGCTTTGCTGGGTTATTGCTATTGGGTTTGATTGCGGTTGTGTTGATGGGTGTGCAGTTAGGCAGTGAAGGCTTGGCGTGGCGCTCAGTGCAGGCCGATTGGACATTGATGACAGACATTCGCCTGCCCAGAACCCTGGGCGCTTGCCTTGCTGGGGCATTGTTAGGTTTGGCAGGTGCATTGGCGCAAGGTTTGTTTAGAAACCCCCTGGCCGATCCCTACCTTTTGGGCAGTGCGTCAGGCGCCAGTTTGGGTGTGGCCTTGGGCATGGTCATGCTGAGCCACATGGGCACCAGCCTTTGGTTCGTGAAAGTCGGCATTACCGGCATGGCCTTCTTGGGGGCGTGGGCCGCAGTGGCCTTGTCCTTGTTGTTGTCTTGGGGCGTGCAGCACACCTTGCGTTTGTTGTTGGCCGGTGTCGTGGTGGGTGTGGTGCTGGGGGCCTTGGCCTCTTTGTTGCTCATCATGTACCCGTCCATTCAAGGCTCGGTCCAATCCTTCATGTTGGGCTCAACGGCCTATGTGGGTTGGCCTGCTTGTTTGTTAATGGGCTTGGTCTTGCTGCTGTCTTGGTTGCTTGCCGTGGCGGCCAGCCCCATGCTCGATGGTTTGGCTTTGGGAGAATCTACGGCCCAAAGTTTGGGACTGCCTGTCAGGCAACTGCGTTGGCTTTTGTTGGCCGTCTTGTCTTTGTGCACAGCGGCCGCCGTGGCGCAAACAGGATTGATTGCTTTTGTCGGCCTTGCGGCACCGCACTTGGTGCGCGCGCGCATGAAGGGCGTTCATCGACAGTCTTTGAGCTTGTCGTGTCTGATGGGGGGCTTGCTTTTAGGTGGTGCCGATTTATTGGCCCGCGGGCTCATGGCCCCCATCGAATTACCCGTGGGTGTGCTGACGGCCATTTGTGGGGGTGGCTATCTGCTTTATTTGATGCACGGCGTGACAACATCGTCTCGTGCATACAAAGGAGCGGGGTCATGAGCCATTCTTTGCCTACGGTGTTGTCTGCAAGCCATGTTTCTGTGATGCATGGCCAGCATCTGGCGGTCAATGATGTATCGCTCACACTCCAATCGGGTGAGTGGGTGGCCTTGACAGGGCCCAATGGCGCCGGCAAATCCAGCTTGCTCAAGGCTTTGGCAGGCTTGGTTCCTGCGCAAGGCCAAGTCTGCTTGATGGGCAAAGCATGGTCTGCATGGAGCCGGCAAGCGCGTGCGCAAACCTTGGCCTGGCTAGGCCAGTCGGAAGCCAGCCAAGACGAGTTAACAGTGTATGACGTGGCCATGCTGGGCCGCTTGCCACACCAATCTTGGTTGGCATCGCCCAGCTCGCAAGACCATGCGGTGGTGGAAGTTGCGCTTAAGACGGTGCAAGCTTGGGATTGGCGCGCCCGCAGTTTGGGTCAATTGTCAGGCGGTGAACGACAGCGTGTGTTGTTGGCCCGCGCCCTGGCGGTGCAAGCCAAGGTGTACCTGATGGACGAACCCTTGGCGGGTGTTGATGTGCCCCATCAGGCAGATTGGTTGGAGTGGGTGAAATGCTTAACCGAGCAAGGCGCGGCTGTGGTGAGTGTGTTGCACGAACTCAACTTGTCATTGAAAGCGGATCAGGTTTGGGTGATGTCTGATGGGCGCATGGTCCATGCTGGCAGCCCTTTGGCGACAGACACACGCCAAGCCATGTCCAAGGTGTTTCAAAATCGATTGCAGTGGCATGAATGGCAAGACGAAGGCCAGACGCGTTGGATGGCTTTGCCCAAATAGGTCAAAGTTCTTTGTGCTTGTAATCGCAATACGCCACCACAGCGCATTGTTTGCACAGCGGTTTGCGCGCTTGGCAAACATATCGGCCATGCAAAATAAGCCAGTGATGGGCGTCGACCAAGTAATGCGCTGGAATTCTTTTCAGCAATTTCATTTCCACCGCCAATGGGTTTTTGCCTGGCGCCAAACCGGTTCGGTTACCCAATCTAAAAATGTGCGTGTCCACTGCCATGGTGGGTTCGCCGAAGGCGACATTCAACACCACGTTGGCCGTTTTGCGGCCCACCCCCGGCAGGGCTTCTAAGGCTTCGCGCGTACGAGGCACTTGGCCTTGGTGTTGCTCTATCAAAATTTGGCAGGTTCTCAGCAAATTGCTGGCCTTGTTGCGGTACAAGCCAATGGTTTTAAGGTAGCGCTCTAGGCCTGCTTGGCCTAAGGCCAAAATGGCTTTGGGTGTTGAGGCGACCGGAAACAGCAAGTGCGTGGCTTTGTTCACGCTCACGTCGGTAGCCTGTGCCGACAGCAGCACCGCCGTGAGCAGTTCAAACACCGAGGTGTAGGCCAATTCGGTGGCGGGCTTGGGGTTGGCTTCTTTCAGGGTGTGAAAAAAGAGTTCAATGGCTTGGGCGTTCATGAGAGAAAATGTGAAAATAATTCAACCGTATTCAGTGGAAGATACACCATGTCCTTGCAATTTGCCGATCGTCTGAACAATGTCGAAACTTCGGCCATCCGAGAGTTGTTCAAACTCTTGGGCAAGCCTGGCATTATCAGTTTTGCGGGCGGCTTTCCAGACAGCGCCATGTTTGATGTGGAAGGCATACGCGTAGCCTCTTCTGCAACCCTGTCCCAAGAGCCTGGTGCCGCGCTTCAGTATGGCGCCACCGAAGGCTACGGTCCCTTGCGCGAGCAGCTGGTGCACTTCATGTCTCAAAAGGGCGTGTCCCAATTGTCCACCGAGCAACTCATCGTGACCACGGGCAGCCAGCAAGCCCTAGACCTCATTGGCAAAACCATGATCAGCCCCGGCGACAAAGTCATTGTGGAGGGGCCAACTTTTTTGGCCACCATTCAGTGTTTCAGGTTGTATGGAGCCCAGCTTATTGCGGCGCCTGTCGATGGCCAAGGCGCAGACACCGATGCTTTAGAAAAACTCATTGCCGAGCACCGTCCTAAGTTTGTGTATGTCATCCCCACGTTTGGCAATCCCACAGGTGCTTTGCTCAGCCTTGAGCGCCGTCTCAAGTTGTTGGCGCTGGCCGTCAAATACCAAACCCTGTTGGTGGAAGACGATCCCTATGGCGATTTGTATTTTGACGCACCGCCGCCGCCCAGCTTGTTGGCTCTAAGCGCTCAAGTGCCTGGCAGCCGCGATTGGTTGGTGCACTGCGGTTCGCTCTCCAAAGTGCTCAGCCCTGGCTTGCGCGTGGGATGGATGGTGGCACCGGCAGAGCTTTTAAGCCGAGCCGTCATGTGCAAGCAGTTTAGCGACGCGCACACCAGCACGTTTGCGCAAGCCACCGCCGCGCATTATTTAAAAGCGGGTCGCATGCCCGCCACCTTGGCCCATGTTCGAAGTGTGTATGCCTCACGCGCTCAAACCATGTGCCACGCACTGCGCCAAGAGTTGGGTGAAGCCATCTCGTTTGTGCCGCCACAAGGCGGCTTGTTTGTGTGGGCCAGGCTGACAGGCGCAGGGGGCCGGGTGGCCGATGGCAATGTGTTTGCCAAGCAGGCCATCGAAAAAGGCGTGGCCTTTGTGCCTGGCGCGCCGTTTTATTGTCAAAACCCAGATCTCAGCACCTTGCGTTTTAGCTTTGCCACTGTGGGCGAAGACAAAATCGTGGAAGGCGTGCAGCGCCTGAAGCAGGCCATTCTTTAAGCTGGCCCATGACTTCTTTCAAGGTTCAAGGTGTCGATGTGCTGGTGGAGGGGCAGGGGCCCGACACGCTGGTGTTTTTGCATGGCTGGCCCGACACGTCGGCACTTTGGACCGACACCGTGCTGGCGCTCCAGCCCCACTTCCGATGCGTGCGCTTTACTTGGCCTGGGTTTGACAAGCAAAATCCGCTGCCTCCGCAAAGCTTGAATCAGCTGGTTCAATTGGTCGAAGACGTGATTGAGTCTGTGGTGGGCCAAGCCAGTCAGGGTCATCAAGCCGCGCCCAAAGTGAGCTTGGTGTTGCACGACTGGGGCTGTGTGTTTGGCTACGAATACGCTGCTCGGTATCCGCATCGCGTTCAGCGCATTGTGGCCGTCGACATTGGCGATCACAACTCCAGGGCCTTGTTTGAATCTTGGAAGGGCAAGTCGATGCGGGCTGTTTTTGGCTATCAAATTTGGTTGGGCATCGCTTGGCAAATTTCGCGCTGGCCTTTGCCGTTTTGCAAGTCTGTGTCCAATGCCATGACCCGCTCCATGGCCCGATCTCTCAGAAGTCCCAGTCCACAATCAGACATGCACAGCGGCATGAATTCGCCTTATGCCATGCGTTGGATGGGCTCGCTGGGGGGCTTGGGCAAAATGGCCAATGTGCTTAAAGTACATGCAAGCTCTTTGCCCATTTTGTACATCTACGGCAAGCGCAAACCCTTCATGTTTCATTCTGAAGAATGGCTCCAAAAAGTGGCCGCGCATCCTGGCTCAAGGGTGGAGGGCTTTGACACCGGGCATTGGGTCATGACGTCTCGGTCTGCGCAATTTCATGCCCTTGTGAAGGAATGGCTGAGCGCTGATGAACTGAACAGCGTTGGTGGCTAAATAGCCCGTTTTTTCAAGCAAATACTTCCAACAAGCGGTCCAGGCCGCCTTCCTCGATGGCCACCATGGCTTGCTCGCGCACCTTGGGCTTGGCGTGATAAGCCACCGACAAGCCGGCCACACTCATCATGGGCAAGTCGTTGGCGCCATCGCCCATGGCAATGGCTTCAGAGGGTTCAATGCCCATGTTTGCGCAGGTTTGCAGCAGCATCTTGCGCTTTTCGTCGCCGTCGCAAATGTCGCCCCAGTCTTGGTCCACCATGCGGCCTGTGAGCTCGCCGTTGATCACTTCCAGCACATTGGAGCGGGTCCAGTTGATGTTGAGCCGGTCGCGCACGTGGTCTGTGAAGAAGGTAAAGCCACCCGAGACCAAGAGCACTTTCAGGCCTGCGGCTTGGCAGGCTTTGACCAAAATTTCTGCGCCAGGGTTGAGCTGAAGACGGTGGTTTAAAACCTCTTCCATGTGCGCGACTGTGACGCCTTTTAAGAGTGCCACACGCCTGCGCAAGCTGTCTTTGTAATCGGAGATTTCGCCGCGCATGGCTGCTTCGGTGATGGCGGCCACTTCGGCTTTGCGGCCGGCAGCATCGGCAATTTCGTCGACACACTCGATGTTGATGAGCGTGGAGTCCATGTCAAACGCAATCAGCTTGAAATGGCTTAACTTCAAGGGGGGCGTAAAGCCCTTGATGCGCATGCCTTGAAAGGCAGGGGGGTTGTGGGAGGCGTTCATGGCTTTATGCTTCAGCAGTTTCAATTTTGGGTTGCCCCAAAGATCGCAAAATATCGCGCACCATTTGCGCACGCGCCTTGGGGTCGGGCAGCTCGCGCTCGATGCGAAGTTTGTCGTTGCCGGCCAATTGGATGTGCTTGTTTTTCTGGATGAGCTCAATGATGCGCATGGGCTCGACGGGGGGATTGGGCTTGAAGCTGATCACAATCACGCCAGGAGCCGCATCGACTTTGACCACGCCGTAAGGCAAGCTCAAAACCCGCAAGCGGTGCACATCCATGAGGGTTTGCGCCTGCGCTGGCAGCTTGCCAAATCGATCGACGATTTCTTCCAACAAACCGTCAATTTGATCGGATGTTTTGGCCGTGGCCAACTTTTTGTAGAACGACAAACGCAAATGCACATCGCCGCAGTAGTCGTTGGGCAGCAGGGCGGGGGCGTGTAAATTGATGTCGGTGGCGGCAGACAAGGGGCTGAGCAAGTCGGGCTCTTTGCCTAACTTCAAACAGCGCACGGCTTCGTTCAACATTTCGTTGTAAAGCTGAAAGCCCACCTCCAGCATGTTGCCGCTTTGGTTCTCACCCAACACTTCACCCGCACCGCGAATTTCCAAATCGTGCATGGCCAAATAAAAGCCGCTGCCCAATTCTTCCATTTGCTGAATGGCATCCAAGCGCTGCGAGGCTTGTTTGGTGAGGCCCTCAATGTCGGGCACCATCAAATACGCATAAGCTTGGTGGTGGCTTCGGCCCACGCGTCCGCGCAATTGGTGCAACTGGGCCAAGCCAAACTTGTCGGCCCTTGAAATCACAATGGTGTTGGCCGTGGGCACATCAATGCCCGTTTCAATGATGGTGGAGCACAGCAAAATGTTGTAACGCTGCGCCACAAAATCGCGCATCACTTTTTCCAAATCGCGCTCGGGCATTTGACCGTGGGCCACCGCAATGCGCGCCTCGGGCAGTATTTCCTCCAGCTTCTGCCGACGGTTTTCTATGGTGTCTACTTCATTGTGCAGAAAGTAAACCTGCCCGCCGCGTTTGAGTTCGCGCAGTATGGCTTCTCGAATCACGCCCACACCTTCGTTGCGCACAAAGGTTTTGATGGCCAAGCGGCGCTGGGGTGCCGTGGCAATCACGCTCAAATCTCGAATACCCTCTAAGGCCATGCCCAAGGTGCGGGGGATGGGGGTGGCCGTGAGGGTGAGCACGTCCACCTCAGCGCGCATGGCTTTCATGGCTTCTTTGTGCCGCACGCCAAAGCGGTGCTCTTCGTCAATGACCAACAAGCCTAGGTTTTTAAATTGGGTGGATGCACTGAGCAGCTTGTGGGTGCCCACCACAATGTCGACGGTGCCATCGGCCAAGCCTTTGAGGGCCTCGTTGACTTCTTTGGTAGACCGAAAGCGCGACACTTCGGCCACCTTCACGGGCCACTTAGAAAAGCGATCTTTCAAGGTTTGAAAATGCTGTTCGGCCAACAAGGTGGTGGGTGCCAAGATGGCCACTTGTTTGCCACCAGTGACCGCCACAAATGCAGCACGCAAGGCCACTTCCGTTTTGCCAAAGCCCACATCGCCACAAACCAATCGGTCCATAGGGCGCGGGCTGATCATGTCTTGAATGACCGCATGAATGGCTGCGTTTTGATCGGCCGTTTCGGTAAAGCCAAAGTCGTTGGCAAACACTTCATAGTCTTGCGGGCTGTATCTAAAGGCATGGCCTTCACGTGCGGCGCGGCGTGCATAAATGTTGAGCAGTTCTGCTGCAGAGTCGCGCACTTGCTCAGCGGCTTTGCGCTTGGCCTTTTCCCATTGGCCACTGCCCAGGCGGTGCAGCGGTGCTTCATCGGCGCTCACGCCGGTATAGCGGCCAATGAGTTGCAGCTGGCTCACGGGCACATACAGCGTGGCTTTGTCGGCATATTCCAAATGCAAAAACTCTTGCAGCGCGGGCGTGCCATCTGAATTCTTTTCACCCAAATCCATGTTGACCAAACCACGATAGCGGCCAATGCCATGCGCGTTGTGCACCACCGGATCGCCCACATTGAGCTCTGACAAATCTTTGATCAGTGCCTCGACATCGCTCACTTGCTCTTGTTTTTTACGCCGGCGTGTGGTGGCGCCAGCCGCAAACAATTCGGTTTCAGTGACCAAATCGATACCAGCTTCAAACCAATGGAACCCTGCATTCAATGCCGCGGTGGCAATGCCTATTTTTTCGTCACTGGCTTGAAACTCTTGCAGGTCATCAAAGGCAGGTGGGTTGACGCCACCTGCGCGCAGAAAGTCCAGCAAGCTTTCACGTCGGCCAGCGCTTTCGGCCAAGATCAAAACCCGATGCGGCGTGTTGCGAATGTGCGATTGCAGTTTGGCCAAGGGCTCCTCGGCGCCACGCACCACCGTGAGATCGGGCAGCACTTGCGCCAATGTGTTGTCTGCATGGGTTTCTGCGCTGTCTGGCGCTACCGGCCTTAGCGCCAATTGCGCATGTTGGTTGGTGCCCGTGTAAAACTGCTCAGCCGACAAAAACAAGGCTTCAGGCGGTAAAGCAGGTCGCTCGGGATCGCCTTGCACCAAGCGATAGCGGTCTTTGGTGTCTTGCCAAAAACGCTGAAACGCCGGCTCTAAATTGCCATGCAACACCAAGGTGGCTGGGGCCTCTGTGCCCGCGCCCAAGTAGTCAAACACCGTGGCCGTTTCTTCAAAAAACAAGGGCAGGTAATACTCAATACCGGCCGTGGCCACGCCATTGCCAATGTCTTTGTAAATACGGCTTTTGGTGGGGTCGCCTTCCAACAGTTCACGCCAGCGGCTTCTAAACTTGGCGCGGGCCGTATCGTCCATGGGGAACTCACGACCAGGCAACAAGCGCACTTCCGGTACGGGGTAGAGGCTGCGCTGGGAGTCTGGGTCGAAGGTGCGGATGGAGTCAATTTCGTTGTCAAACAAATCGACCCGATAGGGCACCAAAGAGCCCATGGGAAACAAATCGATCAGGCCACCGCGCACCGCATATTCGCCGGGGCTGACCACTTGGCTGACGTGGCTGTAGCCCGCCAAGGTGAGCTGGGCTTTGAGCTTGGCTTCGTCCAGTTTTTGCTTGGTTTTAAATTGAAAGGTGTAGCCCGCTAAAAATGAAGGCGGTGCCAAACGATACAACGCCGTCGTGGCTGGGATAAAAACCAAGTCGGCGCCTTCAGCTTTGTCGCGCTGATTGATGCGCCAAAGCGTGGCCAAGCGTTCACTGATCAAGTCTTGGTGCGGTGAAAAAGTGTCGTAGGGCAGGGTTTCCCAGTCAGGAAAAATAGCAGAGCGCAGGCCCGGTGCAAAGAAGGCCACTTCGTCTACAAGTCGCTGCGCGTCTGATGCGTCAGAGGTGACCACAGCCGTGAGCCTGCCTTGTGCTTTTTCGCGTTCGGCCAATTGGGCCAATAGCACAGCGTCTGCCGATCCCATGGGACGGGGCAGGGTAAAGCGTTTGCCTAAACTAAGGGCAGGTAATTTCATGAGCACCAATAGTATAGTTGGCGTATTGGACACCCTACCGCAATTCACCTTGAACGCTTCCTCAATGAACAGCCCCCTTAGCCCCAGCCACACAAGGCCTGTGGCGCGCTGTTTTGCGTTGGTGCCTTGTGCGGGTTCTGGATCGCGGGCAGGCACTGCAGTGCCCAAGCAGTACGAAATCATTGCGGGCCAGAGCATGGTGATGCACACCTTGGATGCTTTGCGATGGGTGGCCAGGCTTGCACACATTGTGGTGGTGCTGTCGCCGCATGACTCGCATGTTTGGCCAGATTCATCGGCTGAATTGTCAGGTGCGCCGCAGTTGCCCCTTGTCCATCGCATTCATTGCGGCGGTGCCACCCGAGCGCAGTCGGTGTTCAACGGCTTGAGCCAGTTGCTCAAAGAGGGCCAAACCAACCCAGATGGCGTTCAAGCGCATGATTGGATCTTGGTGCACGATGCAGCCCGGTGCCTTGTCACACCCACCGACATCCATCGCCTCATTGATGAATGCATCAACGATGAAGTGGGCGGCTTATTGGCCGTGCCCTTGCCCGACACCTTGAAAGCCGCTGTCCATGGCCGCGTCAGTCAAACCTTGCCCCGCGAAGACAAATGGTTGGCGCAAACACCTCAAATGTTCAGAGCCGGCCCTTTGCATGCGGCCTTGTTGGCCAAGGCCTCTGACAATTTTGAAGGCATTACCGACGAAGCCAGTGCCATGGAAATCGCAGGCTTTGCGCCCAAGCTGGTGATGGGCAGCCCGCACAATTTCAAAATCACCTACCCATCCGATTTTGCCTTGGCAGAAGATTTACTCAGGAGCAGAACATGAACATCAGAGTGGGAGAGGGCTGGGACACACATGCCTTGGTGGAAGGGCGTCCTTTGATGCTGGGCGGCGTGCAAATTCCGCACGACAAAGGCTTGTCAGGTCATTCCGATGCCGATGTCTTGTTGCATGCCATTACCGATGCGCTCTTGGGCGCGGCAGGCTTGGGCGACATTGGGCACCACTTTCCCGACACGGATGATCAATACAAAGGCGCCAACTCGGCCCTGTTGTTGCAAAAGGCCTACGACACTGTGAAGCATTTGGGTTGGCACATGGGCAATGTCGATTGCACCATCATTGCGCAAGCACCCAAGTTGGCGCCATACCGTTCCGACATTCGCTCGTCCATTGCCAAAGCTTTGGGCGTAACCGAATCGATGATCAATGTGAAAGCCAAAACGGCCGAAAAAATGGGCCCTGTGGGTGAGGGCCTGAGCATGGAAGCCAGGGCGGTGGTGCTCATTCACAAGACCTGATCAACAGTGCAATGGCCACCTTTTCAGGTGGCTTTTTTTACTGTGCTGTCCAACCGCCGTCCATGTTCCAAGCCACGCCGCGAATGTTGTTGCCGGTGGCAGAGCAAAAGAACACAGCCAGATCGCCCAACTCTTCGGGCGTGGTGAATTGCAAGGAAGGCTCTTTTTCTCCCAACAACAATTTGGTGGCTTCATCATTGGACAAACCCAAGGCCGCAGCCTTGGCGTCCACTTGTTTTTGCACCAAAGGTGTCAGCACCCAGCCTGGGCAAATGGCGTTGCAGGTCACGCCGGAAGTGGCGTTTTCTAAAGCCGTTACTTTGGTCAGGCCCACAATGCCGTGCTTGGCGGCCACGTAGGCGGCTTTTTCGGCAGAGCCCACCAAGCCATGCACCGATGCCACATTGATGATGCGGCCCCAGTTGGCCTTTTGCATGGCGGGCAACACAGCGCGCGATGCATGGAAGGCGCTGGACAAATTGATGGCAATCACAGCGTCCCAGCGTTCAACGGGGAAATTTTCGACGCGGGCCACATGCTGAATGCCGGCGTTGTTGACCAATATGTCGACGCTGCCAAAAGTGTCTTGGGCAAACTTCACCATGGCTTCAATCTCGGCGGGCTTGCTCATGTCGGCGCCGTGGTAGGCCACCTTGGCCCCCAAAGCGGCTATTTCTGCCTCAGGTCCAGCATGGTCTCCAAAACCATTCATGACGATGTTGGCACCTTGCTTGGCCAAGGCTTTGGCAATGCCCAAACCAATGCCGCTGGTGGATCCGGTAACGAGTGCGGTTTTGCCTTGAAGCATGGGGGTCTCCGAATGAATTAGGATCTGGAAGAGATAATTATGGCGCCACAATTGTGCAGCCTGATGATTTTCAATTCTAAAAGTATCTCTATCATGAACGACCCCGTCCTTGCCAAAGTTCACTGCCCGCATCCGAACGGCAATCACCAAATGGCCTATTGGTCATGGGGGCCACAGTCTGCTTCGCATGTGGTGTTGTGCGCGCATGGCCTGACGCGCCAAGGCCGAGATTTTGACATTCTGGCTCAGGCCCTGACGGCGGCGGGTCAGGCCTCTGGCCGAGGTGCCATCAAAGTTGTTTGTCCCGATGTGGTGGGGCGCGGCCAAAGCGATTGGTTAGAAGACCCCATGGGCTATCAATTTCCGCAATATGCAGCCGACATGGCTTTGCTCATTCACACCTTGAACGCTCAAAACCCCATCGTCCGTTTGGATTGGGTGGGCACCAGCATGGGGGGTGTGATTGGCATGTTGTTGGCGGCGCAAGATTTGCCCATCCCCATTCGCCATTTGGTGCTCAACGACATTGGGCCTGTGGTGTCTTGGAAGTCCATCCTGAACATGAAAACCTATGTGGGGCAGGTGGGCAAATTCAATACCGTGCAAGACGCAGCCAATGCCCTGTGGCAAATTTCCAAATCGTTTGGGCCACACACCCCCGAAGAATGGCTGGCATTGTCAGAGCACATGGTGCGGCCATTGCAAGATGGTACGTTTTGTTTGCACTACGACCCTCAACTCAAAGTGTCTATTCAGTCTGTGACCGAAGAGAGTGCGCAAGCAGCTGAAGCCCTTTTGTGGACTTTCTACGACCGAATCCAAACACCTACTTTTTTAATTCATGGCCAAGAGTCTGAACTCTTGAGCTCGGAAACTGTGAAGGCCATGACCGAGCGTGGGCCACGTGTTCAAGTGGCTACTTTAGAAGGTGTCGGTCATGCACCCACCCTCACGCACCCAGATCAAATTGACATCGTGATGCGCTTTTTAGGTTTGAATGCATGAGTGAATCGCCTAGCGATGTGTTGGTTCGTGCCAGGTCGTTTGCCGAACCTTTTTTGTCGGGTGAGTTTCTAGACACCGGCGAAAACATCCTCGCACATGCCGATGCCGTGGTGGCCATTTTGGACAGCATGGGGAGTGGGCCGGACGTGAAGGCTGCCAGTTACTTGGTGTATGCGTGCCCCCATTTGAGCAGGCCGCAAGAAGTCATTGCCAAAACATTTGGTCATGAGTTTGCGTTGTTGGCTCTCGAGACCAACAAACTGGTGGAGGTGCAGCGAATTTCCAGAACGGCCGCAACGACTTCGCAAATGCACAACAACCCGCATTCGCAAACTGAAAGTGTGCGCAAAATGTTGCTGGCCTTTAGCAAAGATTTGCGCGTGATCATGTTGCGCTTGGCATCCCGATTGCAAACGCTCAGGTACTTTGCCAGTTCCAAACAAGAAGTGCCCCAAGGGCTGGCACAAGAAACTTTGCAGGTCTTTGCGCCTTTGGCCAATCGTTTGGGCATTTGGGAAATTAAATGGGAATTGGAAGATCTGTCGTTTCGATTCTCTGAGCCCGACACCTACAAAAATATTGCCCAGTTGTTGCATGAAAAGCGCGCACAGCGAGAGCACAACATGCAGCAGTTGCGCTTGCAAATTCAATCCGAATTGCATGCGCAAAAAATTCAAGCCGAGGTGCAGGGTCGGCCCAAACACATCTACAGCATTGTTAAAAAAATGCGTGGCAAGTCGCTTGATTTTTCACAAGTGTTTGACATTCGAGCCATGCGCATCATTGTGTCCTCGGTGGCCGATTGTTATGAGGCCCTAAGTTGGGTGCACACCCAATATGCGCCGGTCGTCTCAGAGTTTGACGACTACATTGCCAAACCCAAAGTGAATGGCTATCAGTCTTTGCACACGGTGGTGCGCGACGCGCTGGGCAGCCCTATTGAAATACAAATTCGAACACAAGCCATGCACGATCACGCCGAAACTGGCGTTGCTGCTCATTGGGCCTACAAAGAAGCCGGCGCCAAAGGCTATGCAGGCGTGAGTGCCAACAGCAACTACGACGCCAAAATAGCGGTGCTCAGGCAGTTGCTGGCTTGGGAAAAAGAAATGTCCACGGCGCCATCTGTGCAAGATGCCAGTGCCGCGCCCGTGTTTGACGATCGCATCTATGTGCTGACGCCCAACGCCGCCATTGTGGAATTGCCCAAGGGCGCCACAGCCATCGATTTTGCCTATGCGGTGCACACCGATCTGGGCCATCGATGCCGCGGCGGTAAAGCCGATGGCGTCATGATTCCGTTGCTCACGCCCTTGCAAAGCGGGCAAACCATCGAAATTACCACCGTGAAAGAAGGCGGTCCATCGCGCGATTGGCTGAACCCAGAACTGGGCTACTTGGCCAGCCACCGCGCGCGCACCAAGGTCCGTGCTTGGTTCAATGCCCAAATTGCGCAAGACAGTATTGCCAAAGAAATTGTTGCGAAGCCAGCCGAACCGGCCCTTCAGCCCGATGAATTTTTGCTTCTTAAAAAGTCAAAGATTGTGCCCGCGAAATCGCAGTCGGGTGTGTTGGTGGTGGGTGTCGATTCATTGCTCACGCAGCTGTCCAAATGTTGCCGCCCCGCACCCCCCGATGTTATTTCTGGCTATGTAACGCGGGGCAAGGGCGTTAGCATTCACCGAGAAGATTGCCGCAATTTTCAAAACCTCTTGAGTCGGCACGAAGAGCGCGTGATTGAAGTGCGTTGGGGCTTGCAAAAACCGGGTCAACCCATGCTGTACCCTGTGGAGGTGTCTGTGTCTGCTGCCGACAGACAGGGCTTGCTGCGGGACATTTCCGAGGTTTTTGCCAAAGAAAAAATGAACGTGGTAGGGGTTCAAACGCAATCGGTGAAGGGCATGGCGTTCATGACTTTTACGGTGGAAGTGGCCGACACTTCGCTTTTAAAGAAAGTGATTCAAGCCGTCAAAGCGGTGTCTGGCGTGGGCTCGGTTCGCCGCAATTAGAGGCGCAGCGTGCTCAATTTGTGTCAATTTTTTGATGCTACAATGCGTGGTGAATTTGTAGGCGCGTAGCTCAGCTGGTTAGAGCACCACCTTGACATGGTGGGGGTCGTTGGTTCGAGTCCAATCGCGCCTAC
>Ga0209598_10001488_pt1 | contig 19148 bp, 17 predicted proteins | sample M_140807_EF_Meta_FD_187317 | JGI IMG/M metagenome (GOLD analysis project Ga0209598, IMG submission 187317) | Freshwater microbial communities from Lake Montjoie, Canada to study carbon cycling - M_140807_EF_MetaG (SPAdes) (version 2) | ecosystem: Environmental > Aquatic > Freshwater > Lake...
CACCGCGCAGATCGCGATGACGATAAAGTTTATGAGCGGGTGTGTAACCTTTCGACGACGCGGGTCGGGAAGCGTCGCGAAATGGACCTGAATCTTGGCGCTCACTGACTTCGAAATAGGCATCGTGAATCCTCCATGAAGATCGCAGCCCGACCGATCACCGAAGCACCTTCGGAGACACCACGGACGAGATTGCCTAATCATGCCAGATTGCCCACTGTGGCGCAATCGCCCTGGGTAGAAGGTGCAGTTACCAGGTCTTGTTTAAGAGTAACCGGGCGATCTTCGAAGCGGGGTTTACCTGAGCGACGATTGTAGGGCCGGCGTGGAGCGCGGCGGCAGCGGGCTCGATGTTTACAGCTACCGTTTCCAAGGCTGCTGCCGATCTGACGCGGGCGCTGAACGCCGTGCAGACGGGATTCGTCGACGCCGCAACGGCGGCGAGCCTCAAGGCGACAAAGACGATCGCCGCAGCGGAGACCGTCCAGCGGAAGGCGGTGACGAAAGCCGATGTCGTCCTCGCAAAGGATCTCCAGTCGGCCTGGGGCACGTACGCCGCGGTCGAGCGATCCGCCGTCACCCTCAACGCCCGCGAGCGAGCGACGATCGGCGCTGACTTCAAGAAGGAAGTCGCCGGGGCAGAGCTTGCCGCCGTGAAGGCCGTCGCCCCGGCCCGAAAGACCTCGATGGTCGCCACGGCCGAGGCCAACGGGGTCTATCACGTCAAAGTGACGGGTATCATCGCCGACCTGGGCATTCTCGGCGGCGAGATCAAGGTCGAGGCGACGAAGGCGAAGGCGACAAGCATCAGCGCCTGGCTGGGGAAGGCAGCCCAGGGGCTGTGGGACACGGCGAAAGGCGTCGTCGGTACGATCAGCAAGTCGTACGACGCCATCAGCCTGGCGGCCCATACCGCCTTGGGCGCGGGCGGAGCGATTCCCATCTTGGGAGTGGTTCCCGACGCCGCCGACTTCGCCCTCACGGCCATAGAGCTCCCGTTTGGGAAGTCGGACGGCAAGGATTTCGCGCTCGCGACGATAAGCCTCGCTACCACGGTGGCCCCCGGGCCGGTTGACGGACTCGCTGCGGGCGCCAAAATCACGACGAGAATGGCCAAGGCCGGCGCCAAGGTCGCCGACGGGGCCGGGGCTGCTCGACGTGCTATTACCGAACTAGGCGAGTGTGGTTCTCAACTCGAACTCTCTTCAGCTTTGATGCGCCGACTACTTGGGGCGGCAGGAGACTACTGGGCTTTCGGACAAGGAATTGATGCGACCAAGGCCGCTAGGTGGGCTAAGGCTGAGGGATTTGGCTTTGAGATTGGCCGAGCATCCCGCTTCGAAAATGCACGCAACGCAGTAGTCATAGGAAGGGATAAATTAAAACTCGGCCAAGTAAATGTAATTGAACTGGCTGAGGAAATTCAGCACGGCCTAGACAAGGCCACTGGCGAGGCGGGGCGATTCCTTCGAAAGTATTCTGGCAGTGGCCTAAGCCCGGAACGCATCAATGAACTATTTCACATTGAACATTTCAGAAGAATAATACACAACTGGGAAAAAGGTCGCTTTTCGTTTCTTTCAGCTGATGACATTTCCGGCATAAGGCGAATCATTGGAGAACTTGAATAAATGACAATTTCTAGCATGCGCGTGCCGATCGAGACCGACGAGCTTGGGCTTGTCGAGGAATGCTCATGGGACTTGGTCCCGGTCATTCACCCCGACAGCACCAAGCATTTGGATGTCGACGGATTGCCACGAGAGGGGACCGTCTTGCGGCCGGGAATGATCCTCGTTGGAAAGCTGGGGAAAACTGCCGCATACGCGACCTCACGAAAGCCAACCGCGCTTGAATTACAGGGCTTGGAATTTGAACAACTGCGTGATCAGTTCGGGCACTTATGGGTCGATCGTTGCGCTTACGTTCCTCCCGGAATGGCAGGGCGGGTTGTCGGCGCAGAGTGCCAGAAGAATGCGGATGGAAGCGAGGTTGTCATCCTGACAGTCGAAACGTAGGGGGAAAAAGGTGCCAGCCACCAAATCTGGGGTAGCGCACCCGGGAGATCGCTGGGGCGGGGCTCGCTTGGTTGCAGATCGTGGGGCCAGGCCACGGCGGCCGCCGCCGCGATCGGCGCTCTGGCCGACGCTTCGCGGGCTTGGGCTGCCGCGGTCGGCAGTGCCTTTGTCGGCTGGGCGATGGCCCAAGTGCAGGCCGATGCCGATGTGGGGATGGCCAGCTTGATCGCTCAGGCAACGGCCGGGAAAGCCGGCGCGGCAGCGGATCATTCCGCGGCGTTGGCTGAGGCGGCCCGGTGGCTGAGCTCCTCGACATGGGCCACCAGGGCTGCGGTCCACGTGGCCGCCGGTCCCTCGTAGTAGGCAAGCCTAGCGGAGAGGGGGGCCGAGCGGCCGTCGCGCCGCAGGTCGGCGAGGTAGTCCTGGAGGATGCGGCGCCGCAAGGGGGTCGTGTGGAGGAGCCAGTGGACCCACGCCCACGACTCGGCGTAGTGGTCCTGCGACATCTCGCCGGCGGTCGCGAGCGACTCCAGCCGCGCCAGATCGACGCGCCAGGTCCCCTCGAGGAACCGGCCGGCGAGGTGGGCGACATGCTGCGGATGGATCCCGTCGCCGCCGCGCGGTAGTTCGAAGTGTTCGGCGATCCCCTCGTCGAGCCACAGAGGCACGGTGGGGACGACGGCGTGGACATAGCCATGCGTCGTCTCGTGACGCAGATCTTCGGCGATCCGGTCCTGCCAGGGGGCGAAGACCGCGAGCGTCGTGTCGGTCTCGACGAAGAACGCGCGCCGCACCGGAAAGTTGGGGAAGTGACGGGCGGCGAAGGTGTCGTACCGGCTGGTGTCGGAGAAGAGGTAGAGATGAACCGGCTCGTCGGAGATCGGCAGGCCCAGGTCTTGGGAGACCTCCGTCCGCAGCGTCTCCAGATCGCGGATCAGGCGGTGCTGCTCGGCGAGGCCGAAATCGGCGTGGATCATCAGTTGGCCCGCTTGGACGACGTGCCGCTCGGGGAGCCCCTCCTGCCACGGACTCCCGCGGTTGAAGGCGCTGCCGACGGTCTCCTCGAGCCGCGCCGGATCGAGGGCGGGAACCGCAGCCAGATGCCGGCACCCCAGCGCCGCCAGCGGGAGCGCTGCCAGCGCGACGAGCATCGCCAGCAGCGCCCTGGATTGACGGTCATGCCGGTGGGGCTCGACGGCGGTCATGGACGGCTCGCGGGGAAGGGACGGGCAAGGCCGCCACCGCGGCCCGATGCTAGCGATGCCGGCGGGTCCCACCAATCCCACTGTCGGGGCCGGAAGACTGTCTGGGCCGGAAAGCGGGGCGCGCCTTGCCGCCGCCGCGCCCCGGTTTCAAGGCACGCTTGTCACCGCGGCGAGGCCGCGGAGGGTGCCAGCGAGCACCTCGAGCGCCACCGGCCGGCCGAGGAGGGCGGCCCCCCCCGCGCGTAGCACTCCCCGGCCGCTGTCGCCCCGGGGGAAGGAATCGAGAACCACAACCGCCACGCCGGGGCGGTTGGCGACGAGCAACCGCAGCCATTCGAGGTCGGCTCCGTCGAGCCGGCCGGCATCCCAGACCACGAGGCGGCCGGGGGGAGAGAGCTCCGGCCGGCCGAGCGTCCGCTGCACGATCGGATGTCCGGCGGCGGCGAGGAGATCGGCGAGCCCGTCGAGGTCGAGCGCCGTCCGGGCCGCCACGGTGACCGGCGCCTGCCCCGCCGCGGGCCGGGGATGGGGCTGGAAGGTGGGCGCCTCGAGAAACCGATCCTCGCGCCGCACGGTGGGGGCGAGGCCGAGCGAGCCGGGGAGCCCGGCGTCGAGGTCGACGAACCATCGGGCCAAACGCCCGGCGGCATCGTGCCACGGCAGCTCCTCGATCCCCGGCAGCGGCGGGCCGCTCCGCCGCCGGCCGTCGCCGAGGCTCGAGGCGATGGCGAAGATCGGTGTCAGGCGAAAGGCCTGCGCCAGCGCGAGGGCATCCTCCGTGCTCCATCGGCCCGGCCGATCGACGGCGAGGAGGATGCAGTCGAGGAGGGGGGGCGATTCGGCGGGGCTGCCGTCGCGCCGGCGCACCGCCAGGCCCGCGGAGGGGCTGGCCAGCCTCGTCACGGCGCATCCGGTCAGCCGCACCAGCGCGCTCCGCGCCAACGACAGCTCCTCGTCGTCGCCCACCTCGACCCACAGCACGCGCCGCGGGCCGCTGCGGGGCGCCGGGCCGTGGAGCAACGGGGGGGCCGGCCACTCGGCGCGCGGCAGGCCGCGGACGATCGGATCGCTCACGCGGGCTCCATGCATGATCGGCGGTTCCTGGCAAGAGTGGTCGCGCGGGATTCCTGTGGAGGGACGCTAGCCGATCGGCCACTGACGCGGCAAGAGAGGAGGGATGAGCAGTCGCGGGGGACGGTGCGGACGGCCGCGAAAAGCCGACGGATCGCGGGGTTGACCCCGGATCCGCGCCACGGACAATGCTCCTCGCGCCGTGGTCAAGGACGACCCCGGTGGAGACGCCCGCGGACACGCGGCACAAGGCAGCGAGGAGGCCGTCATGGTCGATGGCGTGCGTGGTGATGGGGGGCGGGAAGCCCGGGGATCGTCGAGGGCGGCCGCGGGAAGCGTCGCGGTTCGGCTCTCGGAGATATTTCCGCGGGCCCGATTCGTGGCCTGCGACGACATCGTCGCCCGCGGCTGCCACGACACCGTCGAGGCCTGCCGGCCGGAGGACCTGTTCATCGCCCGGCTCGAGGATGGCGGGGATGGCCACGAACAGGCCGCCAAGGCGATCGCGCGGGGCGTGGCGGGGATTGTCGCCGAACGGATCATCCCCACCTTCGGCACACCGCTGTGCCTCGTGCCCGACACCGCTTGGGCGCAGGCCCGTCTGGCGCACGCGTTGGCCGGCGACCCGGCCCGGAAGATGCAGGTGATCGCCATCACCGGCACGAGCGGGAAGACGACGACGGCATGGCTAACCGCGTCGGTCCTCTCCGAAGGGGGCATGAGCGTCGGCGTCCTCTCCGATCTCGGCTGCCTCGACGGTGACGCGACCACGCTGGTGCCGGCGGCCTTCGATCGCCCCGCCGAGCTCGCCGCCTGGCTGGGGCGGCTCGCCGCGACCGGCTGCACGCACGCCGTCATCGAGGTGTCAAGCGCTATGCTCGCCCGCTCCGCGCTGGCCGGGGTGTCGTGCGACGCGGTCGTCGTCACGAACCTCGCCAGCGCTCACCTCGACCGCCACGGCACGATCGGGGCCTACCATGAGATCAAGGGGCGGATCCTCGACTCTCTCGGGGAGGATGGCTGCCTGGTTGCCAATCTCGATGACGCCCGTGTCCGCCGGCTCGTCGGCCGTCACACCGCGGAGCGCCGCAACACGTCGCGCCGCAGAACCTTCGGTGTGGGGCTGAACCGCCGGGCCGATCTGACGGCCAGCGCCGTCGAGCGCCATCTCGGCGGGCAGACCTTCCTCCTCCGCCATGCCGGGGATGCGGCGGCCGTCGGCGTCACCGTCCCGGTGGCGTCGTTCGTGCGCGACGGGCTCCTCGCGGCGGCGGTCGGCATCGCCCAGGGGGTGCCGATGGAGCTGGTGGCGCGGGGCCTCGAATCGACCGGAGGGGTGCCGGGGCGGCTCGAGCGGATCCGCCGTGGCCAGGAGGTCCATGTGTTCGTCGACCAGCCGACCAGCGGCCATGCCCTCGCCTCGACCCTGACGAGCCTCCGGCGGCTCACTCCCGGCAGGCTCGTCGTCCTCGCCGAGGAGCAGGCGCTCGGGCCGCTGGGAGGGGGAGGGCGTTTCGCGGAGCGGGCGTCGCGGTGGTGCAACGATTGCCTCGTCGCCCCCGAGGGGGTTCTCGACGCCGGTGCCGGCAGCCGTCAGCTGGCCGTCTACGCCCGGATCGATCGGCTCCTCTCGGGGCTCGGATCGCGCGACTGCGTCCTCGTCGTCGGCGCGCACGCTGCTCCCCGGCCCGATCCGGGCGATCCGAGTGATCCGGGGGAGCCCCAGGTGCCGCTGGCGGTGGTCGTCGATGCCTGGCTGGAGCTCGCCCATCCGGCCGACGAGACGGTGCGGAGGAGGCGGGCGGCCTGACGCCGGCCGCGTGGGCATGGACGGGAGTGGATCGCCGGCGTCACAATCGAAGCTCCTGCCGCGGCTCGACCGGGCCGGAGATACGGCAGCCGTGCCCGGCCCCCGGCCGCGGATCTTTCCGATGCCGGTTGGCGATCGACAGACACCGACGAGGGACCATGGATGAGTGTGAAAGCGAGTGGTGGTGACGCAGTGGGGAGCGGGGAGGGATCGCCGTTTGACGATCTCGGCGTGGCGGTCGGCGAGGCCGAGCCGCTCGCCCCGCACACCTGGCTGGGAGTCGGCGGGCCGGCCAAGTGGTTCTGTGAACCGGTCGACGTGGCGGCCCTCGGCCGAGTCGTGAAGCGCTGTCAGGAGCGGTCGATTCCGTTGCGCGTCATCGGCGGCGGTTCGAATGTCCTCGCCCCTGCCGCGGGGTTTGCGGGGATGGTCGTCCGCCTCTCGGCGCCGGCCTTCTCCGCGATTGAGGTGGAGGGGACGACGCTGCAGGCCGGCGCCGGCGCGAAGCTCGTCCATGTCGTGGCAGCCGCCGTTCAGGCCGGGCTCTCCGGGCTCGAGACGCTCGTCGGCATCCCGGGAACGGTGGGCGGAGCGCTCGTCGGCAATGCCGGGGGCCGCGGTGGCGACATCGGCGACACGGTGCGGACGGTGACGGTGATGACCGCCGAAGGCACGGTCGTGGAAAGGGCCGGGGCCGATCTGACGTTCGGTTCGCGGTGGAGCAACCTCGACGACGTGATCGTCATCGGCTGCCGCCTCGTGCTCGAGGCCGAGGATAGCGATCTGCTCACGAAACGGATGCAGAAGCGCTGGATCGTCGATCGCACCGAACAGCCGGCCGGCGTGCGGACGGTGGCGATGATGTTCAAGGATCCCCACGGCTCCACCGCCGAGGCGCTCGTCACCCAGGCCGGGGCCCGCGACATCCGCGTCGGGGAGGCCTCGATCCACGGGCCGCGGTCAAACTTCGTCGTCGCCCAGCCCGGCTGCACGAGCGACGATGTCCGCCTCCTCGTCGAGCAGGTCCGGGCACGCGTGCGGGAGCGCCTCGGCGTCGAGCTCACCCCCCAGATCGAGCTCTGGTGACCGGCCTGCCGGCGATGCCATGACACCCAACCCCCCCCGCCGCCGCGCCCCGCTCCCCGAGCCCCCCGCGGAGGAGCCCTCGATCTGGAAGGCGATTCTCGCGCGGCGCGTGGGGCTCGGCGCGGTCGCCGTCGTGCTCGCGGCCGTGGGTCTCGCCGCCTTCGTCTGGCCCCGGGTGGCCAAGCGCGTGGGGGGGAGCGACGACGTCGTCCTCCTTCCCGACGCGATCGAACTGCGGGGGCAGGCCCCGTGGGTGAAGGCCGACATTCGCGCCGAGGCACTCCACAGCGCCAGCCTCGACCATGGTCTGCCGCTCCACGACCCGGAGCTCGCCAACCGCCTCGCGCGGGCCTTCGACATGCACCCCTGGGTGCGGCAGGTGGTGAAGGTGGAGCTGCGCCACCCGGCCGCGGCGCTCGTTGAGGTGCGGTGCCGCGAACCGGCGGCGATGGTCGGCGTGGCCGGCGGCCTCCTCGCCGTCGATGCCGAGGGGGTGGTGCTCCCCAGCGCCGACTTCACCGCCGAGTCGGCAGCGGCCTACCCGCGCCTGGCTGGGATCGAGTCGAGCCCGCAGGGGCCGGAGGGCGCGCGATGGGGCGACCCGGCCGTCGAGGAGGGAGCGGCGCTGGCGCACTGCATCGCGCCGGAATGGACGAAAATGGGGATGAGCGAGTGCCGGGCGGTGACTGTCTCCACGGCCGAAGGGCAAGCACGGGTGTGGGAGCTTGTCGGCATCGACGGCCGGATCATCGTTTTCGGTGCCGCCCCGGGGCGCGAGCCGGAGCGCGAGCCCTCCGCGGCGGCGAAGATCGCCCGTTTGCGCACGCTCGAAAGCGCCGCGGCCGAAAAAGTCGATCTCCGTGACCCCCCCGCCGGGTCGTGAGCCCGCCGGCTCCGGTCATGGCGAGGGGGACGGGCCTTCCCCTCGCGGGTCGAGGACGAGCTGCCGAACCTCCCGAAAGGCCGGATGGTCGGCCGAGCGGCACCATTCGAAGAGGATCGCCTCGGTTGTCGTGAGGATTGCCCCAGCATTCTCGAGGCGCCGGAGGGCGACGTCGTGATCGATCCGGTGCCGCGAGGCGACCGCATCGACGGCGACGAACACGGCCATGCCGGTGGCAAGGAGATCGAGGACGGTCTGGCTGATGCAGACGTGGGTCTCGAGGCCACAGACCACGACCGCGCTGATGCCGCTCCCCGCCGCCGTGGCCGCAGCGAACCCGGGGCAGCCGGCCGAACTGAAAGCCCGCTTCGCCTCGGCCGCAGGGAGGAAGGAGAGAAGCCGCGCGGCGGTGGGCCCCAGCCCCTGGGGGTATTGCTCGGTGAGAAGGCGACCGACTCCGAGGATCTTTGCCGCTTCGGCCAGCCGGGCGACGCGGGCCACGAGCCGCTCGGCCTCAGGGATCGCGGCCAGGAGCCGCTCCTGGACGTCGATCACACAGACAACCGACGTGGCGGGGAGAAGACGCATGGGGAATGGCTCCTTTTCTGGAGAGGGGAGTGTAGCGGCCCGCCAGTTTTTCTCGCGGGGGCCCCGCGTGGCTGACCGACTTGCCCCCGGAGGGGAGGATCGGCTATCCCCATGCCGGCTGGCGGCGTCGGAGGCCGGTGCCGAGGAGACGGCGGAGGGATCTGGCATGGCGGAAACGGGCATGACGATCAGCACCAGACGGCTCGACGGCCAGCGACGGCTCGTCGGCGACATCGTCCGCCTTGCCCACCGGGTGCCGATCTTCCCCGTCGACCGGATCATGCCCCTTGCCGATCTCGACGCGGTCCGCCGGGCCGCCGCGCCGCGGATCGGATGGTCGGCGGTGTTCATGAAGGCGTGGGCGATCGTGGCCCGGGACCGGCCGGCGCTGCGGAGCTGGTATGTGCCGTGGCGGATCCTCACGCCGTGGCGCCGGCCAGCTTGGGCAACAAGCCCGGTGAGCGTCGCCTCGCTGGCGATCAGCCGGCCGCGTGATCCCCAGGAGGGCGCCGACCGCCACGATCTCGCTCTCGATCCCGAGGCTCTCTGGTGGGCCCGGCTGCGGGAGCCGGACAACCGTCCGCTCCCCGAGCTCCAGGCGGCGATCCACCGCCATGCCACGGCCCCGGTCGGGGAGGTCTTTGCCCGGCAGCTCGAGCTCGTCATGGTGCCTGGCCCGCTCCGTCGTCTCATCCTCCGCTGGAACGCGCACGCCCCGTCGATGAAGCGGGCCCTGCGCGTGGGGACCTTCAGCATCTCCACCCTCGCCGGCGAGGGGTGTGCCAACCGCCTCCATCCCACCTTCCTGACGACGAGTCTGACGTGGACACCGCTCGACGACGCGGGACGGATGACGGTGACGGTGCTGGCCGACCACCGCCTCCTCGACGGTGTCCCCGTGGCCCGGGCGCTGGCCGCCCTCGAGGAGACGCTGCGGGGGCCGATCCAAGCCGAGCTGGCGTCACTGGCCGGCGGGCCGTCAGCCCGGTGAGGCCCCGGGGAGCGCCAGGAGCGCGGCGAGGAGTGGCGCGAAGGCCGTCCCGCGGCCGGTGAACCACGCCCGCCGCGCCCCCTCCGAGACCACCTCGAGGGTGATGTCGAGCCGCCCAGCGGGGAGCGCCTCGGCGATCCGGCCTGCCCATTCGGCCGCCACCCAGCCCGGGGCGGCGGTGAGCTCGTCCCAACCGAGTTCGAACAGGTCGTCGCTCCCGGCGAGTCGGTAGAGATCGGCATGGACGAGCCTCCCGGCCGGATGTCCTGCGGGGAGGGGGTGGAGATGGACGAGGCCGAAGGTCGGGCTGACGACGGCGGTCGGATCGATGCCGGCCGCGGCGGCAAGCGCCTTGACGAAGGTCGTCTTGCCGGCGCCGAGATCGCCGTCGAGCGCCAGGAAGGCGTGGGCCGGAAGCGTGGCGGCGAGGATCGTCGCCAGCGGCACCAGGGCGGCCTCGGTGGCGATCGGCACGATCGCCCGCGCGGGCCCGGCGGGAAGGGAGTCAGGCGCCGTCATGGAGCCATCCCCTCGGCTGGAGCGCATGCGTCGAGCCGTCGGCATGCCTGGCAACGAGCCCCGTTCCGGTCGCCACCTCCCCAATGATCACCGGGGCGATCCCGGCCGGCGGATCGGCGACGAGTGCCCGGGCATCGGCCTCCGCAAGGGCCAGGAGCAGTTCGAAGTCCTCGCCGTCGCCGAGGGCGTGCTCCAGCGGGCTGACGCCGTCGCCGTCGAGCCGGCTGCGGCGTTCGGCGTCGGGATGGATCGGCACGCGGGGGAGGTCGAGGATTCCCTGGGCGGCGCTGGAGCGCATCATCCGCGCCAGGTCGAGCGACAGGCCGTCGCTGATATCGATCGCGGCCCGGACGGCGAACCGGGCGGCGATCGCGAGGGCCTCGTGGCAGCGCGGCTCGACATCGAGGTGGCGCCCCAGGAGGCTACCGCCACAGGGGCCGGTGACGACGAGGAGGTCGCCGGGCCTGGCGCCGTCGCGGCGCCAGGCCGCGCCCGGGGGCACGCTCCCGATCGCCGTAACGCTGATGACCAGCGGCCCGTCCCAGGTGTTCGTGTCGCCACCGGCGATCGTCATGCCGAAGCGGGCCGCCAGCGGCGCGAGGCCGGCATGGATCCCCTTCCCGAGCGCCGCCGCCCCTTCCCGCGGGAGGGCGACGGCCACCACCGCCGCCTCGGGGCGGGCCCCCATCGCGGCCAGGTCGCTGAGGTTCACCGCCAGTGCCTTGTGGCCGACGCGCGCGGGGGTCGTGTCGCCGCCAAGGAGGAAGTCGACCCCTTCGGTGAGGAGATCGACGGTGACGACCGTGCGGCGTCCGGCCGGCGGCCGGAGAACCGCGGCGTCGTCCCCCGGCGGCACCTCAAGGCGTGGGTCGCGCGGGAGGCGGGCGAGGAGCCAGTCGACGAACGGCGATTCCAAGGGAGCGGCATCCGGAGGAGAGGAGCCCCGATTGTAGGCTCCGCGCCAGATTGCTAGCGCCGGATCGTGTCGCTCGTGAGGTGGCCGAAGAGCGTTTCCCGGCCCCGCAGGACGTAGAACTTCAGCTGCCCGAGGTTGTCTTCGCGGGCCTTGTCGAGCACGTAGACAATGTTGTCGGGGGAGATCGTCTCCCAGACGTGGAGCCCGACGAGGACGTCCCCCTCGCGGATCCCCTGTTCCCCGGCCGGGCCGCCGCTGCGGACCGACGTGACGAGGAGGCCGCCGCGGTAGCGCGACTGGAGCCGCTGCACCTTGGCTGCGGCCATCGGCTCTACTTTGAGCCCCAGTTCGTGCCAGCAGCGCTCCCCCTGACCCATCGGTTGGGGACGGGCAGCGGCGAGCGGGAACTGGATGTTCGTCTCCTCGCCGCCGCGGTTGACACTGACGAGGACCAAGTCGCCCGCCTTGCGGCCGAGCATCGCCTTCTCGACGTCGAGCTGCGTGCTGACGGCGACGTCGGCGATCCGCAGGATCACGTCGCCGGCCCGAACGCCGGCCAATTCCGCCGGGCTCTCCCGATGAACCGTCTCGACGACGAGGCCGGGCTCGGCGCTCGGCCCGCCGACGATCCCGTGCCAGGTCTTGTCGATCCGTTCCGACGAGATCAGCTCCGTGACGATCTGCATCGCCCTGTCGATCGGGATCGCGAAGCCAATCCCCTGGGCCCCGGCGCGGACGGCGACGTTGATGCCGATCATCTGGCCGTCGATGTTCAGCAGCGGCCCACCGGAGTTGCCCGGATTGATGCTGGCGTCGGTCTGGATGAGGTCGTCGTAGCGCTGCGTCCGGCTCACCTCGACGCTGCGGTGGAGGGCCGAGACGATCCCCCGCGTCACCGTGTGCTCGTAGCCGAAGGCGTTGCCGAGGGCGAGCACCGTCTCGCCGATCATCAGATCGCCCGACGTTCCCACGTCGATCACCGGGAGATTCCCCTCGCCGGGGATCTTGATCACGGCCAGATCGGTCCGCGGGTCGTGCGACAGGAGGGCTGCGGTCGTCGTTCGGCCGGAGGCGAGGGTTACCTCGATCCGCCTCACCCCCTCGACGACGTGATAATTGGTGACGATGTAGCCGCGGGGGTCAATGATCACCCCTGTGCCCATGCCATTGACGCGCCGCAGTTCGCCCCCGGCCTCGTCGTCGGTGTTGGCGATCAGCTTTTGGCCGTGGATGTTGACGACCGAATCGCGGGCCTTCTCGATGGCCTGGACGATGGCGGTGCGCCGCGTCTCACCAGCTGGGGCGGGTGCCATCGGGGCCGAGAGGACCATGGCCACGATCGGCAGGGCAACCCACGAACACCGCATGGTGGACTCTTCTCCGGCCCGCTCGCTCGGACGAGCCGATGCGTCCTCCGCATCCCTGCGGTGACCCCGGCCCCAAGGAAGATCGGACAGGACGGGTGGACGAATGACCCGCCGGTCGGTCCGACGGCACACCTTTCCCAGTTCGCACCCCACGAATAGGGGAATAGCCTTTTCCGGGGGGAGTGTTGCGGGGAGACCAGGGGGGCGAGGCGACGCGGCGAAGGGCACCGTGACGGGGAGTCGCCCATCGAGCGCGTCAAGATTTGCCGGGCTTGCCCGGCTTGCCGGCGGCGTTGCTCTCGGGCGCGGAGGGCGGGCGCGGGGATGAGGCGACGAGCGCCGGGAGCAATTGGAGAAGAAGAAACAGCCCCATCGTGATCAGGACGAGCACCGGCCAGAGGCCCGCCAGCCGCTCGCCGAACTCCCAGCCGATCTGCTTCGCGATCCCACCCAGGAGCGTGGCGCCGACGATCACCGCCAGGGCGAGGAGGACGATGCCGCAGCCGAGCGAGGCCATCGTCCCCTTGAAGGTGCCGATCTCGGTGAACTCCTCTTGGTGGAGATCGATGCCGCGCCCCTTGGCCACGCTCCGCGGCACCGTTTCGGCCAATTCGACGCCGCGCGCCGCATCGTCCCAGGTGGCAGCAGGGGGATCGCCGGCATCGGGCCGGCCGGCGAGACGCGCCTCGATCACCGCTAGGATCGCCGCGCCGCGGTCAAACGGCGCCGTCTCCGTTCCCTCCGGTCCGGTCCACCGCCAGGCTTCGGCGGCGGCGGGATCGATGGCCTCCGCGGGGACCTCGACGCGGATGGTGCCGTCGACGGCGACGACCGTGATCGTCAGCCCCGGCTTGTCGGAGCGCACCACCTGCCAACGGACCGGCGGTCGGGCGGGGGAAGTGAGGCCGACGGCGAGCGTGGCCCACGCCACGTCACCCTCCGCCGCGCCGAGGGTCGACAGCCGCGTCGGGGCACCGACGAGCACCCGGATCAGATCGGCGTCGCGGCAAAAGGCCCCGAGCACGTCCTCCTTCGACCGCTCGACGAGGCGGTGCTCAAAGCTGATCGTCTCCACCCCCGCCGACGGGAGCCGGAGCTCGATCCAGTCGCGGAGGCGGGGGATGAAGGGATGGAGCCGGTCGGGGAGAATCGGCACGAGCACGGCGCCCGAATCCTGCCGGATCATGTCGAGCTCGTAGGCGTAGAGCATCGACAGCCCGAGTGGCTGGGAGACGACGAGCGTCCGCCCCGCCTGGACGAGTTTCCGCACGGCCTCGGCCCGGTCGTCGGTCCACCCGGATGCGGCCACGAGGACGGCGTCGCAGGTGGCCGCGTCGAGGAGATCCTCCCAGCGGACGCGGCGCGGAGAATCGCCCGGGAGCACCGGGGCGGGCCGGCGGCCGGCGATCGGGCCGGCGGGAGTTTCGCTGACGACGGCAATCCGCACACCGGCGCGGTGCGCGGCGGCGGCGACGGCGGCGGTCGAGGGGTCGATTCCGAGCAGGCCGAGGTTCATTGTTGCAATTGTTCCCCGCACCGGGGAAAGTGACCAGTGGTGACCGTTCCACGGCGGGAGAAGACGCTGGGTTGGGCCTGGAGGCGCGAATGACAGCATCGACCGGGGTGGACGGCGGGGATCGTGGGGCCACGACGGGGAGCCTCCGCGCGGAGGTCGTCTCGATCGGCGACGAATTGACGACGGGGCAACGCCTCGACACGAACAGCCAGTGGCTCTCCCGTGAGCTCGGCCTGCTCGGCGTGCCGGTCGCCTTCCACACGACGGTCACCGACAGCCTCGAGGACGGGATCGCCGCCTTCCGCATCGCGCGGGAACGGGCCGACGTGATTGTCGTCACCGGGGGCCTCGGCCCCACCGCGGACGATCTCACCCGGGATGTCCTCGCCCGAGTGGCCGAGGTGCCACTGGAGCTCTCGGAGGGGGCGCTGGCCGATGTCGAGGCCCGGTTTGCCCGCCGCTCTGCCCCGATGCCCGATTCAAACCGCCGGCAGGCGCTCTTTCCGCGCGGGAGCCGGATCATCCCCAACCCCGAAGGGACGGCCCCCGGCATCGATCTCGATCTCTGCCGAACGGGCTCCGCTGGCGCGGCGCGGGTCTTTGCCCTCCCCGGCGTGCCGGGCGAGATGATCACGATGTGGCAGGCGACCGTCGGCCCGGCGATCCTCACGATGCTCCCGGGGGCCGGAACGATCCGGTTCCGGCGGATCAAATGCTTCGGCGCCGGTGAGAGCGCGATCGAGGCGATGCTCCCCGATCTCGTCCGCCGCGGACGCGAACCGCTCGTGGGGATCACCGCCCACGAGGCGACGATCACGCTGCGGATCGCCGCGCGCGGTGCCGACGCTGCCGCCTGCGAAGGGTCAATAGCCCCCACCGAGGCGCTGATCCGTGGCTGCCTCGGCGGGATCGTCTTCGGGACCGAAGACGACGAGCTCGAGGATGCGGTCCTTGCCACCCTCGCCGCCGCCGACGCGACGCTCGCCACCGTCGAGATCGGATCGCTCGGTCAGGTCGCCGGACTTCTCGCCGCCGCGGCGGCCCGGGGCCCGGCGGGGAGGTTTCTCGGTGGCGTCGTCCTCCCAGAGATGGCGGCCGAGACGTCGGTGACGGAGCTCGCCACCCGCCGCCGGGCCGAGTCGGGGGCCTCGTACGGCCTGGCGGTCGGGCCGGTCGTTCCCGCTGCTGGCAGCGACGGGAAAGGCGGCGCTGGGGTGACGATGGTGGAGCTCGTGCTCGTCGGGCCCGACTCGGTCACGCGGCGCGAGCACCGCCTCGGCGGGGCCGGATCGGTCCGCCTCGCGCGGGCGGCCAAGACGGCGATCGATCTGGTGAGGGGGGCGGCCGGTGCCCCGTCGGCCGCCGAGAGCAAGTCCCGCGGAGCGACCCGATGACGAGCGACCCAGCCCCACCCCCGCGATCGGCCGGCGCGGTGATCCAGACGGCGCTGCTCGCCCTCGGCCTGGTGATCCTCGTGGCGCTCATCGCGGCCCCGGGGGTGATGGAGCGGATTCAGTACGCCAAGGTCCGCGGCGAACTTGCCGCCGTCCGCGATGCCGCCGCGGTGCGCGAGCTCGCCCCGGTCGGGAAGCTGTTCACCACGCTTGCCCGGCTCATCGGCCCGACGGTCGTCAACATCACGACGACGCGCCGGGTGCTCCTCCCCGCCGACGAGAGCTTGGCGCTGCGCGGCAGCGAATCGCGCGGCGCCACCGACACCGAGATCGGATCGGGGGTGATTGTCGCCGCCGACGGCGTCATCGTCACCAACAATCATGTCGTCGACGAGGCCGACCGGATCGAGGTGACGCTCGCCGACGGGCGACGGTTTGTCGCCAACCTCGTGGGGGCCGACGAGAAGCGCGATCTCGCCGTACTCCGCATCGACGCCGGCGAGCTTCCCGCCGCAACCTGGGGCGATAGCGATTCCCTCGAGGTCGGGGAGATGGTGTGGGCGATCGGCAATCCGTACGGCCTCGACCGGACGCTGACCTACGGGATCATCAGCGCCGTCGGCCGGCGCGGTGTCGTGGGGAACACATTCGGCGATTTCCTCCAGACCGATGCCTCGATCAATCCGGGCAATTCCGGCGGGCCACTGGTCGACGTTCACGGGAGCATCATGGGGATCACCACCGCCATCGCCCAGCCCGGCTCGAAGGGGATCGGCTTCGCGATCCCGAGCAACACCGCCCGGCGGGTGTGCGACGAGATCATCCGCGACGGGTTCGTCGAGAGCGGGTTCTTGGGGGTCCAGCCGGAGGATCCGCCGGCCGGATACAGCACGGTGGCGGGGGCGGCCCTCGTCCGCGCTGTCATCCCCAACGCCCCGGCCGATCTGGCAGGGATCATGCCCGGCGACCTCGTCGTTGCCTTCGACGGCGAGCGGGTGGCCGGCTCCACCCATCTCTCCCTTCTGATTCTCAACGCCGAGGTCGGCAGCGACGTGACGATCGAGATCCTCCGGGGCGATCGGCGGCTGTCGCTCCCCGTCCGCGTCGGCCAGCAGCCGCGCCGGTGAGCCGACGGGCGGGCCGTTGATCCCCAGCGTGGTCAGCGCGGGGCGGCGCGGGGGAGGCGGATCCGCCCGATCTGGAACTCGGTGATCGCCGCGGTGCAGAGCATCAACACGTCGAGGATCAGGGCGACATGCCAGATCACCGGCCCCGGCGTGGTGAACAGGAGCGTCACGTGCGCCGCCAGGCAGGCGATCGTCACGACCCGCACGAGGCGCCGGTCGAGCCACACTCCGGCGGCGGTGACCAGGAGCGGATAGACCGCCACAAGCGGGCCTGACTTGCCGTCGACCAGCGCAAGGAGCGCCGTCACGGAGACGACGTCGGTGAGCACGAGCGCTGCCGCGACCCAGTTCCCACCGGCGATCCAGTTTGCCGCGATCCAGTTTGCCGCGGTCCAGTTTCCTGCCGTCATCCGGGAGAGCCGGAAGCGCGGGATGGGGCGTGCCATGCCGGCACCACGGCGCGGCGTCCCCAGGACTTCCCACACAATCGCCAGCGCCCCCCACAGAGCGAGGCCGGCGACGACCGGGATGTAGAAGCCCACCGTGACCGGGTCGACTAGGCAGCGCACGAGGACGATGGCGATCGTGCCGGTGATCCCGATGAGACGGAAACCGGCGGCGGGATAGCGGCGGACGAGCCGGGCGACGCGCTCGGCGAACGAGTCGTCGAGGGGGGCGATCTGGCCGCCGGCCAGCCAACGGTCGAGATCGTCGGCCATGGCCGCCGCTGTGGCGGGGCGCCGGGCGGGGGACTTCTCCAGACACCGCAGGCAGATCCGGTCGAGTGGCGGGGGAACGTCCCGATTCCAGTGGCTCGGCGGGAGCGGGTCGCGCTCGAGGACGTCGAGGAGGGTGTCGATCGGCGAGTTGCCACCGAACGGCGGCGTGCCTCCGATGGCTTCGTAGAGCACCGTCCCCAGGCCGTAAACATCCGAGCGGGCGTCGATCTCGCGGACGCGACCGGCGGCCTGTTCGGGAGACATCGAGGCGGGGGTGCCGAGGACGGTGCCGGTGGCCGTGGCGTCGCTGTCGTCCCCGCGAGCGAGGCCGAAGTCGGTGAGGTAGGGGGTGCCGTTGCGGTCGAGGAGGATGTTCGACGATTTGACGTCGCGGTGGAGGATGCCGTGGTCGTGGAGGTGGTGGACGGCGCGGGCGATCTCGGCGACGAGGTGGACGGCTTCGTGGAGCGGCAGCGGTCCGTCGCGGAGGAGTGCAGCCAGATCGTCGCCGTCGACGAGATCCATAGCGCACCATAGTTGCCCTTCCTGGTCACCGGCGTCGTGGATCGACACGATCCGCGGGTGGCGGATGCGGGCGGCCAGACGCGACTCGGCGAGGAACCGGCGGCGCTGCTCGATGGTGGCGCAGCTCCCGGCGGTCAGGAGCTTCAGCGCCACGTCACGCCCCAGATGGAGATGCCTGGCCCGGTAGACGACTCCCATCCCTCCCCGTCCCAGTTCGGCGAGAAGCTCGTACGGACCGAACGGGCGCGGCAGGGGGGCGGTCGTCGTGGCGTTTTCGTCGGCCGGCCCAGCGATCGTTGTGGCGAGGCCGTCGAGGCCGCGGAGGCACTCCGTCCAGGCCCCCAGTCCCGGATGGGCCGCGAGGAGCGTCGTCGCGCCGGCGTGGTCGCCTGCCTGGAGCGCCTCGAGGTAGGCGTCGAGCGTCTCCGGGGAGAGGTCGGTGCCGGGCGGGACCGCTGCGATGGGTGGAGGGAGTGCGTCGTTCATCATCGATCGGTGGCGTTGGCGGCGAGTTCGTCGCGGAGGGAGGCGATCGCCCGCATCCAGAGCATCCGGCAGGCCCCCGCGGAGCGCCCCATTCGCCGGGCCACCTCCTCGAACGGCAGGCGCTCGATATTGCGGAGGAGGAGGATGTCGCGGTGATCCTCCGGGAGGCGCTCGAGGGCAACGGCGACGAGCAGCTCCTGCTCCCCGCGGACGGCATGCTGGCTCGGCGACGGCTCCGGCGATGCCGGATCGAGGGGCCAGGCCGACGAGCGGTCGTCAGCACGGTCGAGCGCGACCTCGCGTCCGGCGTCGCGCTTCGCCGTTCCCCGCCAGCGCTTCGCCTCGTCGAAGGCATTGTGAACGACGATCCGCTTCAGCCACGCGAGCCACTCGCCGGCGGTCTCACCGGTGAACCGTTCAAACCCGCGGTGGGCCTCGAGGAGCGATTGCTGAACGATGTCGGAGGCGTCGACCTTCGCCTGCAGCCGGCGCTGCAGATGGTAGCGGGCGGCGAGGTCGACATAGCTGCGGCAGGCATCGAAGAGCCGATCGCGGGCCGCCCCGTCCCCCCGGCGCGCCGCCTCGAGCCAGCCGGCGATCCGCGCGCCGCGCTCGTCGGTCGACACCGTCGCCGCGGGGGGCGGCACGGGGGGGCTGTCGGTGCCGATATCACGGGCCATGCATCGCTCCCCATCACGACCGACCGTCCCCCTGCCGGGCCCGCTGCCAAGCACTGCGGACACCCATTACGGTACCACGCCGGGGGGGCGGAGGGCGACCCGCCGGGCCCGGTGGGGCGTGTTCAGCGGCGGTCCACCAGGGGGCTGATCGTGTAGGCCACGCCGGCGGTGGTCAGTTCGGTCGGCGTGCCGGCATTGCGGAGGAGATCGATGAGAAGGTTGTGGCACGACGGGCCGGCCGCCTCCG
>Ga0209598_10001489_pt1 | contig 19145 bp, 9 predicted proteins | sample M_140807_EF_Meta_FD_187317 | JGI IMG/M metagenome (GOLD analysis project Ga0209598, IMG submission 187317) | Freshwater microbial communities from Lake Montjoie, Canada to study carbon cycling - M_140807_EF_MetaG (SPAdes) (version 2) | ecosystem: Environmental > Aquatic > Freshwater > Lake...
CTAGGATTTTTAACATTGCAAAACATAGACCATCCAAAATAGATGATGCACAGCCACCAGAGGTACCAGAGAAACCAAAGGTGATCGAAGAAATTGTCCTGCAGCAGGTTGATCTCCATACCCCCGATCGTTGCCACCAGCATGTCGGAAGACAGCCAAGCGAGATATTCCCGCATGAATCCCGGCAATGCCGCTACCTCAGCGGGAGCAGCGCGAACAACTTGGGAGACCGGAGCGACAAGGGGTTCTCTAGACAACCCCGTCAGATAGCCGATCACATCCTTCCGTCCTCGTTCCAGCGCGGCCATGTCGGCCGGCCAGACGCCTTTTGCCAGCCAGATTTCCGTTGCGGATTCCCCGGCGGCCTGATGGGCGGAAATCCAAGGCGACTTGCCCGCGGCAGTCGCAAGAAAAGGGTCGCCTCCTTTATCGATCAGAAGTTTCAGGAGGTCCACCCTGCCCAGCATCGAAGCGATTGTCATCGGGTTGTGCCCGGCGCGGTTCACGGCATTCGGATTGGCTCCAAGGTCCAGCAATTGCCGCACGACTGGTTCAGACTCGCACTGCACGGCCCAGGCAAGAGGAGTCATGACCATGCGTTTCTCGGGTATCTCGAGGCACCCGGGCGGGCCCGTGGCCACCAGTTCGGACACTAGCCCGGTGTCCCCTTGCTGGATCGCCTGAAAGATTGGCATTTGTGGATGGCTGGCTGTGTCGCTCACTATCAGAAGACTCAGCACCTTGATGAAAGGCAGCAGGGTAAGAACACAGAGTAGGAGTGGAACCAGTATGCGCGCCGCTCGGTTTTTCAGCATGCCTTTTGCGCCTTTTCGGCTGGCCAGCATCGCTGTGAAAAAACCGCTCACAAGAAAGAACAGTTGCATACGGAACGCATGGATGAAATTCACGGCCTCGGCCAGAGACGCGTTCATGTCGCCGTCCATGACAACCCAGGGCCTTCCGCTGTAGGCTATCAATGTATGCAGAGCGATTCCAAGCAGCATGGCGATGGCCCTGAGGGCATCGAGGTCATGACGCCTTGGATCGGGCAGATTTCCCCCGGCAGGATCGGCTTGTTTTTCCGGCACACTTCGAAATGCGGCCAATTGATCGCTCACGCATACCTCTCAGCTATTCAGTCGGAACTGGCGGGCTTGGAGCGGCGCAGCAACAGCCACCCAAGAAACAGGTAAAGGATGATTTGGGCAGCGAGGCCGGCCAAGGCCAAGGGAACTGATTGAATGAAACTTTCTCCAAAAATCCACATGTGGCTTGGAAGGGCCACGATGCCGTTTTCCATGGGCGAAAGCTGGGTGGCGCGGAGTCCCCAGTAGGTGGGGGATGTGACGAAGGCAACAGCCTTGGGCATGGGAGCCGCAGCAAGGCCAAGCGCGCTTCCCAGAATCAACTGGGGCAACATCATCGCCCCTAGGAGGATGATCGATCGGTCCGGCTTGCGCGTGATGGAGCCGAGCAGCACACCTAGACATCCGCAACCCAACGTGGTCACCCAGTGGACCAGCAGCATCGGCGGGAAAGCGATACGGTAATCCGCTGGGACGGGATCCAGTCGGTTGGTCCATTGCCTGACTTCGAAAAGCGCCTCTAGGATCCCATCGAAGACGATGGTCTGGAAACCGGTGGCCAGCAGGAGGATCGCCACCTTCGAGAGCAGGTAGGCCAACGGCAGCAATCCCGCTGATTTTTCCCGGGGGAAGATATCGCCATCACGAACCATCAGGGTCAGCCCCAACAGCATTCCCATGAAGGATAATCCCATCATCTGCACCGACAGGTACTTCAGGGTGGTGATGTGATTCTTAATGAACCTATCCGGGAAAACCGTTTCCGTTCCGTCGATGGCTCCGGTAACGATGCGATTGAGGTCATCACTGGCCAAGTTTTTCCGCATGGCAGGCTTGACCGAAAACAGGTAGGCCAATTGCGCCTTGATGCTCAGGTTGTCGTCCTCGTCTATTGTTCCTTGGGCCGCCCCATGGATCACCGGCCAAAACGCCGAAAACGCCTCTTTTTCCTCTTCGTTGAGATTTCGGGTCAGCAGGATCGGATTGGAGAAATCGGAAATCCAATGACCGGCCATCACGATGAGCGCGAAAATGGCCGGCATGAGAGCCGCTAGGAACAAGAACCTGCGGTCGCTCAAGACGGATGCGCACTCCCGGCGTGTCAATATGCCGGCTTGTCGAATGCATTCCCGCAACCGCGCCCCAACACTCCTTCTCTGGATCGCCGCTCCACCGGTCTTCTGGGCGGATGCACCTGTGGAACCGTCATGGGGTGTTGCTCCATTTTCTGTTGCGGCCCATCTGTCCGCACCTTCGTCCTCGAGCCGGACAAAGGCATCTGAAAGGTTTTCGACGCCGAAATGGGCGCAAGCGCCGCCCGGTGGCCCGAGGTAAACCACCTTGCCATCAGAAAGGACCAACAACGTGTCGGCCTTGGAGATGTTGTCTAGGTGGTGGGTGACGCACAGGACAAGTTTCCCCCGTCTGGCGGTCTCGGCCAGAACCTCCATGACCCGGGCTTCCGAGGCGGGGTCGAGGCTGCTGGTCGCCTCATCAACCACCAGGATTGACGGGTTGACCACCAGTTCAGACGCCAGTTCAACTCTTTTGCGCTCCCCGCCTGAAAGCGAGGAAATGGTTTGCCCGCCAAGCCGATCAACACCCATGGAACGCAGGGCCGAGTCCACATGGGCCTCGATCTCCTCCGGGCTGGTGTCGGTTGGCAACCTGAGCTTCGCGGCGAACCAAACCACTTGGCGCACCGTGAGTGTCTCATGCAGCGACATCTGCTGTGGAGCGTAACCGATAAGGCCGTTCATGATGGTCGGGTTGGAAAGGAAAGGATTCCCGCCAAAAAGGAGGCTTCCCCCGCTAGTCGACTGGAGGCCTTGCATGCACTTCACCAGTGTGGACTTGCCGGCGCCGCTCGGCCCAAGGATGCAAACGAACTCGCCGGGCTTGAAGGAAAACGAGACGCGGTCAAGTATCGGTTTCTCCCGCCCTGCAACCCGCACCGTCAAACCCACGGCTTCCAAGTTCGGCGACCCGCGTCTGGTTGTCACAACGAGGTTCTTGCCGTCTTCAATCCACAGCGCCTGTGGACCGAGGTGCAGCGTGGCCCCGGGTTCCCAGACCGCTTCGCCAGTCACGGATTTTCCATCAAGCGTGACACCATGGGTGCTTCCCAGATCGCGCACGATCAGTCGGCCGTCGGCCCTCATGCTCAATGACGCGTGCGTTCTGGAAACCGCGGGATGGTCGATCCAGATGTCGCTGTCAGGATTGCGGCCGATCAGAAGTTCCGGCTTGTGGTTTATGAGCGGCACAAGTTTAAAGCGCCAAGGGGCGTGGGAATTGTCGGAAATCCCGGTCCAAGGCGAAACCAGTGGCCTTGTTATCTCGTTGTGTTCGTCTGAAGGTCTGCTCATGGCTGTTTGTCACCGGAAATTGCAGCGGGGCTCGCTTGGTTGTGGTAGTCATCCAATCCGAATTGCTGCTTCAAGGTGTTGGCTATGATGCCAGTGCGGTAGCCGCTGAGAAAACCCTGTTGCAAGTTCCATTGGGACTTCTTGGGAATCGTGAGGGCAACGAAGGGAAAAACCATTTCGTCGGTAGTGGCTTCACCCATGAAAATAGCCTTGGGAGGCTTGAACGGGTTGGCGGGGTTGCCGCTGGTGTTGTCCATCAGAGACGAGACATGCACCTTGCTGCCCTTGGCCATGGGAATCGGCTCTCGAAATGTGTACATTCGTTGCCAGTTGAAATCGAACCTTGGCACATTCAACAAGACTTTCCGGGTGCCGTCGGGTCTTTCCAGAGTCAGGGTCTGCGATACGGTCAGAAGGTGGCCATGAGGAGAGATGCCAACGATGCGGCAATCATCCTCGACGGGCCATGCGGTGTTGGTTCGCCTTCGTTGGTTGGGGGGCATCAGGAGGAATTTATCGTCATTGATGTTGGTCGTCCGAAAATCCTCAGCGGGATTGATATCCCCCTTGGCAAGGTACAGTTCGATCGATGAGAAATCGGTCTCAACCTTGCCGGAACGGTGATAGTGCATTTGCACCACGATGTCGGTTTTTTCAGGTATCGAAAGCGCGCAACCCAGCGGGGTTTTCCAAACGCTGTGGCCCGGGGCGTAGCCTCCAATCTGCTCGAAAGGCAACCGGGACTTGTTGGTGTCGATCTTGTGGTATTTGCCCAGCATCGCCGATTGGCCATAGCCCGGCCCCGAATCACCTGGAAGCAATCCATAAGCGTTCAGGCCTTTGTCGGCGATGATGCGGGCCTGAGTGGCGGAATCCGCGAACCAAATGAGCGTGTGGTGTACCACCTTCTGGTTTCCGGGAATGAAACGCATCGCCCGCACCTTCAGCTCCCGGTTCAGGTTCAGTTTGTAAACCATGTAGCGGTACATGTCGTCGCCTGAGGCCGCCAACGTCATCGGCCCATCCGGCTTGAGAACCAGATCGGGCTTTCCAAGGTCCGCTGATTCAGGGTCGGTCGGAGGCAAGGCCCGGGTATTGGCCGGAACCGCGCCCTTGGGCATTCCCTCCTCAAGCCACTGCCTCAGCAATCGCAACTCTTGAGGCGAAGGTACAGAAGGAGCATCCGATAGGGCGAAATCCGAATCGGCTTGCCCGGGTGGCATGATTTTCCGTTCAATTAGGTCGATCGCCATTTCCACCCAGAGGGTGGCGTCTTGGTAATTCGCGAGGGAAAACGGGGCGACACCTTTTTCCTGATGGCAAACAGCACAATACTTGTAAAGAATCGGCTGGATGTCCCGGTAGTACTCCGCCTTGCCCGTTGAATCTGGCGCAGCCTTGCGTAATTCCACCGGACATCCAACAGATGGCGTTTTTGGCACCCTCACCGGAAGGCCTTTGGCCGCATCCGATATGGCTTCGCGCATGTCGTGTCGACGGACCACGGACCGCTTGCCCAATTGCTCTACCCGGTCATTGATGCGGCCTTGATAAAGGACCTTGCCTTGCTGGTCCACCACCACAGCCGTGGGAACCACCGTCACGCCTAAAATGCCGGCCAACTGGTTGTTCCGGTCCAGAAGAAGTGGAAAAGCAGCCTTGAATTCATCTTTCAGCCGCTGGATATCCAGGGCATCGTCGCGCGCCACCAAGAGGCCTAACAAACCAACCTTTGCGGGCGACCCCGACTTAGCAAGGTCAATCACCGATTCAGTCACCGCCTTTTGGGACAGGGGGCAGTCGGCGCCCAAAAACAGCAAGACTGTCAAACTGTTCCCGGCTGTCAATTCCCCCAACCGCACTGATTTGCCATCGGCTTGGTCGACAGCCTGATTCAAAAGAGCCTCGGAACCCCGTCTTTCTTCAGTCTGCTGCGCGGCAATAGGGCCAGCAGAAACAAGCAAGGCCACCAACAGCGGGATGGTGGAAAGGAATCTGATCAACCTCAACCTTTTGAAAATAAATAGGGGAGGGGTAGGCATGGTTGGTTTCATGAACACCACATAAATAATTCCGATAGATAAAGTCCAAGACCATGCGAGCATTCGCGAGGTGATCTTCGTGGGGTTAGTGATGGCAGTAGCGAGCTATACAATCTTATCACACCGCATAGATCACAACATTCAGATTAAATGAAAACAGGAAGTTGGACAAGGTATTGGATGCGGCGCGGATTGACGAGGCCCAGATCATGGGGCATTTGGACACGATTGTTAAGTCAACGATCGTGTCTGGGAACTACTTCAACAATCAAAATGGCAAAGTCGGGATACGCCTAGGGATCAGACGAGTCGAAACCGAATGGCGGCATGGCATGCACCAAGTCGGCCACGCATTGCGCCCCGTCGGATGGCTTTGGTGACGGGCCGGGGATTTTCAGGAATTCAGCCAACTGACTTTCCATGCGTGAAATATTCCGCAAGGCGATCCCAAGGCCTGATTTCTCCATGTAGAACGCGTTGATGGCCTGCTCATGCTGACCTCTTATAGGAATACATATTGTCTTTTTTCCGAGAAAACGAGCTTCGCCAAGCAATTGGTTTCCAGCAGGTCCGATCAGGATGGTGCAAGCCGCAAGGGACTCTTCGAAACCAGCGCCATGCGGGTGGAACTCGAATTCCGGATAATCGCGGGAGTGACCGCATCCTCCGAAAACGATTGTTCTCATTCCGATAATCCGGGCGACCCTCAGCAGGTCTTTTCCCACCTCTTCCTTGTAATAAACCAGAGCAAATCCTCCGTCCGTGGGCTTCAACCGGGTTATCGAATTCCGCAACATGGGGCCGATAATCGCCCGAACCGGCCTGGCTGGCCGACAGAATTCCGGATGGAAGCAGGAAACCACCCGGGGAACTGGGAAAGGTACCAACCAGTCAACCAGTGGAGCCACGACACTCTGGTAGAACCTAAGGCCAGCGGGCAGGCCCAGCAGTTTGCACTTGCTCAGCTTCGCTTGGTTGTCGATGGCCAAAACGGGAACACCTTTCCTCAAGGCGATCCTCGGCACAAGCGGCTCAAAATCCGACAGCGCCAAATCTGGGCGGATCATTTCCCAAATTCCTGTCACCCGGGATAAATGATCTTTTCCGCGCATGATAAAATTGGCGCAGCGCCAGGCGGACGCCGGCCAATCGATCGAATGGCCTCTTTTTGCGAACAATATGCCATCAATTCTGTGCAATCGGGGATAATTGAGCCTTGCAAAAAACTCATATCCATCATGACTGGTAAGCACATGGACGACGGCCTTATCTTCCAGGCGTTCTATAAGAGATTTAGCTCTGACGGAGTGTCCGAATCCTTCACCGCAAATTCCATAAAGAACCACGGGCTTAACCATTTTTCGGTATCACTTGCAAAACGAACGGAGGAAATCGATAAGATAACACCGTCCATCATTGTGTGACAATCCTGAAAAATAGCCAATGCATGCCTGTTATTTTCCGCATGCATTGGCGGATTCAATCCAGCCTAGATCATCCGGCGGCAACGCGCAGTCCAAGTGCTTCGGAATAGGCGAAGAAGTTGTCGATAACGGTCAGATTCACAGCATTGAATGCCTTGAGTTGCGACGATTGTGTGAGCGCGCCCACAACAATATCTGCCTTGCCGTCGCCATTGAGGTCCGCCGCTGCCACTGAAATGCCTCCCCGGAAAGTTGTGGGGAACGCGTCGAACGATTTGATGTTTGCTCCTGTGGCGCCGCTGAACACATTCACATGGGGGTCAGCGCCCGGGCCGGCTCCTGTAATGATATCGGCCTTGCCGTCACCATTGACATCGCCGCTTGCCACGGTGATGCCGCCGGTAAATTGCGGGGAATACGCGTAGAAAGACCGCAAGACTGCGTTATTGGCGCCGCTGAACACTTTCACATGTGGCGGGCCACCTGGCCCTGCGCCCACAATGATGTCCGCCTTGCGATCGCCATTGGTGTCTCCAGAGGCGACGGTAATTCCACCCCGGAAAGAAGCATCAAATGCCAGGAAAGAACGTAGAGCGGCATTGTTAGCTCCACTGAAGACCTTGACTGCTGGCTGTGCCCCTGGCCCAGCACCCGTCACAATGTCTGCCTTGCCGTCGCCGTTCACGTCGCCAGTGGCCACGTTCACACCGCCCATGAATCCTTGGTCATAGGCAAAAAACGAGCGGATTAGGGCCAGTGACCTACCGTCGAAGACCCGCACGTTGGGAGATGAGCCAGCTGTGGTGCCGGTGATTAGGTCAAGAACTCTATCGCCGTTGACATCGCCTCGGGCGACAGTAATTCCTCCCTTATAACCAGCCCCATATGGAAGGAAGCTCGACCGTGGTGTGCCATCGGCATTGAAGATGTTGAGCCTGCCACCGCTTCCAGGTCCCGTAACAATAAAGGGTGTTTTCAATGGCGGCACCAATGGCACAGCGGTGCTCACCACGGTGTACTGCCGGAATCCAGTGCTGCCGTTGGCGTCTGTTGCTGAAACGGTAAATGTGAAGCTGCCTGTCGCGGTCACAATTCCAGATATTAGTCCAGTGCCTGAAAGCGATAATCCACTTGGAAGTATTCCTGAACTTACCGCAAAACGGATAGTGCCAACTCCGCCAGCGGCAGTGAGTTGCTGGCTTACCACCTGATTGGGGCTAACATTGGGCAGAGTAGATGGGTTGATGGTCAGTTGGCCTTGCTGTGAAGGATTTACGGTAAGGTACAAAGGTGCAACGGAGTGAGGCCCATTGGGTTGGGTTATTAGGATTTCCAATTGGAATGGGCCCGGTTGGGTTGGGGTGCCGCTAAGCTGACCCGAGGAAGACAATGTCATACCGGCTGGCAGGGGAACACTGTTGGTGTTGAGCGCGTAGACATATGGCTTCGAAGGATCGCCACCGCTAATAGGCAACTGCAGATTGTAAGGAACACCTTGAGTTGCGGTAGAGATGGTTGAAGGATTGAATGCGGGATTGGCGAAGGTGAAGTTGAACGATACCCCGGAAACACCCGCGGCATCATTGTTGGAATTACTGGAGTCATCCGATACCCCAATGTTATATGCGGCCGAGACGATATCAATTTGGCCGTTATTGTCCACATCGGTGGCGCCAATTGCGAGAATAGTGCGGTTGAAGGATGCAAAATTGTCTGCCGAATTGGCGTATCCCTGATAAAGCTTCAAAGTTCCGAAGGAGCCTTTCCCATCGCCCTCAACAATGCCATAGTTTTGGGAATCGTTTGTGGCGTTAGTAACGGCGATATCGATATTCCCATCGCCATTGAAATCTCCGGCCTGAATAGGTCCGTTCCAACCGGAGTTGGCGTTGAATGCAGACACTGCACTCATGGAAAATGACAGGGTTCCGCCTGTGGAGTTGTTGGTGTAGAGGCTAATAGGCGCGATATTCGCCAAATAGTTGGCGAATCGGGTGCTTCTATCCCATAATTGACGGTATGGAATATTTGGTGTTGTGGCGAGATCCATCTTGCCATCATTATTAAAGTCGCCTGCTGTCAAGTTGAGACCGTTGGCATTGACACCTGCGCTCTGGATGAACACGCCAGAGCCAGAAAATTGGCCATTCCCCGGATTTGCAAAGACGCTAATACCATTATTTTCCGGTACGGCAAGGTCTAATTTCCCATCGTTGTTAAGGTCGGTAAGAATTGCGGCAACATAAGGACAGCGAGAAACTTGATAATCCGCGAGGGCGCCTGATTCCAACGCCATTCCCAAGTCTGCGCTGGCTGATTGTAGGTTGATGCTTGCGTAAGGGGTCGCCTGAAAATTTCCGATCCATGTCCCGCTTGTTTCCTGTTTTCCTAGATAAATGTCAAAACCTACCAAGGGAATTACCTGAATAGCAGCAATGCTTGGATTGGGGTTGGGCAAAGGGTTATTGGCGTCGTAGCGAGGGAACACGAGATCGGGTATGCCATCAACGTTAACGTCACCCAAGGTCATCTGGGCTGCATTTCCTAGTAATGAGGGAAGATTAGTAGCTAAAGGATCGCCTAATTGGGAGGCGCCAAACTTGTTGGCAACAGGATCATATATAAAACGTTTGGTAACAGACCCGAAATCAGAAGTATTCGAAGCTCTGCTTATTCCGAGTATGTCTTGATAACCGTCGCCGTTAAGATCCACCACCGCGATTTGTTCGGCAATGCCTTCATTGGCTACCTTGGCTCCATTGTTAGTCGATCCGGTTGTCAGAAACGAGATTCCCGAGGGCGAACCAAGTGCCACCTTAATAAAGCCGGTGCGGTTGTAGCCAGTTAACACGCCTGATGTGGACGAATAACCCACCTGTTCCGTTGCGCTACCCGTTTGAACGATATCGGCAAATCCATCTTTGTTGAAGTCTATTATGCCACCGTTAATGTCTTTGCTAACCATGGAATAGGGCGTGAAGTACCCGGCAAGATTGGAACCGAAGGGCGATGTCGGAATAATTCCAAAGGTCGCGGCGCCAGCCAGACCCCCTTGGGTCATCAACGTTGCCGCGGGCACGTCGCGTGCTTCGAGGCTTTCGCAACGCAGCAAGGTGCGGCGGATTGACTTGCGGGTCTCAGAGTTGACATTGAAAAAGCGAGAGAAGAGGTAATGCACGATGAGCCCCCAGCAGGTGTAAATCTTGCCTGAATTGCCTGAATTATCATTTTGACTTGGCATTTCCTAGGTGCAAGGTCGAAATGCGAACCACTTTGCTTTGCTTATCCACTTTTTGATTCAAGAGTCCCGTTTGCGTGACTGAACCATTGTTTGCGATGGGAGTTCGCCAAAGCGGTTAAAATATGCCGCGGCAAATCTGCCATAATGAAGAAAACCAAGACTGATGGCTACTTCAGACAGCGAACGATCAGAATGTGCACAGATTTGGCGGCGTGCGTCTTCTAAACGAAGGTTGGTGATGAATCGTGTGGGACTGCACCCGAAATGGCGTTGGAACGCCTTCTGCACAGCACGCGACGATACCCCTGTTCTGGCGGCGAGTTCCGCCATTCCTAGTGGGCTTCGGATGTGGGCGCGAATCCATTCTGTTAGGTCATCGATAGTGCAGATCCCTAGCCAGACGTTTTCAGTCGGTTTCCAGCTTGGAGCATTATTGGCCAAAGCTTCAACAAGAAGCCCGCTGAACATTGCCCGCAGGTGGGTAAACGCGTCCAACCCGGCCAAAGAACTGCCGGGGGTGCTGAGTTCATTCGCCGCCCACCGGCAATGGTCTGCCAACGCTTGACCTTCTGCTGATTTAAAATCGATCGTAAGGGCCCAGTCTTCCAGTGAGGTTGTGGGAAGACCTCTGGTTTTCATGGCCGGGAGTAGCACAGTGGAGTCGATTGACAAAAGCAGCAAATGAACTGCCGTAGCGTCCATGCGGAGTGCCTGACCGGGGCCATGGAGGACTCCCATGTCAGGATTGCTCATTGACCGTCTTCCATTAACTAGGTGTTCGACCTCGCCATCCAAAGCGATTTGCAGGTAATAATTGTTTTGAACAGGTTCAAATTCCATCAGCAGCGGTGTGCGGCAATCCACATAGGAAATTCCCATTCCGCATTTGGCGATGCCGTTAATGGTGGTCTCAAATGGATCGGTGCCGCGTACGGTAACCCTGTGGTGTTCCCACATCCGCGAGGTCACAGCACGTGATTCGCTGAGGTCGCGGGTGTGCAACATGCGATGGTTGCTGAGGTAAGGTCTGGTTTCTTGCATGTTGACCTGACATTTCTATCGAGTCGTATCATTAGCACTATAGCTTGCTAATCGGAAGCTGAATTTTAGTGAAAGTTGTCGGGAAAAATGAATCAGGAAAAATGTGGTGGAGCCGATGAAATCCTGCTAGCATCGATCGATAGCAATGCAATCAATAGGGCCTTGCCATGAGTGATGAGTTGTCCAGCAACAATACAAAGTCCTCTAATCTCGAAGCCCGCGCGGCTGATCACGATCCGAGCACGTTTGGATTGGGTGGAACCATTACTCAACTAGAGCCGCCAAAGGCTCCGGACGCATCATTACCGACTAATTTTGAATTGATCGGCTGGGTGGCTGAAGGTGGCCAAGGTGTCATTTATAAGGCGCGGCAGTTGAACCCTCAGCGTACAGTAGCCATCAAGATGATACGGGCGGGCGAATACTCCACCCAGTCTCAGGTGAAATCGTTTCTGGATGAAGCCAACAAGCAAGCGCGCCTCGACCATCGTGGGATACTGGCTATTTATGAATGTGGCACACATAATAACCGCCCCTATATTGCCATGGAATTTTGTGCCGGTGGCACATTGGGCGAGGCATTTCGCAATAAGCCGGTACTCTGGCGGACCGCTGCCACACTGATTGCCTATGTGGCCCGCGTGCTTGGCAAGGCGCACACTGAAGGCGTGATTCACCGCGACCTGAAACCTGCCAACCTGCTCCTCAAGGAACCAATATCCGGAATGGAGGCGCTTTCAATAGAGCATTTGCGTATCGCCGATTTCGGTCTAGCACTCGACAAAAATTCCGAGTTTTTGATCAAAAGCACCACACAAGCAGGATTTACAGGCAGATTTGTTGGAACGCCATTGTACATGGCTCCCGAGCAGGCTGATGACGCTCGCAAGGTTGGTCCAGCGGCGGATATTTACTCATTGGGAGTGATTATTTATGAAATGCTGACAGGAGCTGTACCCATCAATGCCCCCAGTCTGGGTGAATTCATCAGCAGATTGAAAACAGATATGCCCGTTCCACCCAGACGTTTGGCGGCGCGTTGTCCCCGGGATCTGGAAGCTGTTTGTTTGAAGTGCCTTCGAAAAGATCCCAAAAGCCGCTATGCCACAGCTGAGCAGTTGGCGGAAGACCTTGAGGCAGTACTAGCGGATAACCCGCTGATTTATGCTCGTCCAGTGGGTTGGGTGGAACGGGTGGTCATGTGGGGGGGGCGGAACAAGGCGTTGGCATCTTCGCTTTCAGCGGCTATTTTGGCCCTGATCGCTGGAACCGTTGTGTCAACAAGCCTGTACTTGGATTTGCGGTCAAAAATCAGTGATCTTGAAGATAAAACGCGTGAAGTTGCGGAGGTGACTTCCAAAGAAGCCATCAAGAGGCTGGAAGCGCCCAGCACGGTATTGCAGTTGGTTCCTGATTTGGCCAAAACGGTACGTGAGAACGATGGCCAGACAATGCTGAATCAGGCACTTGAAAAACAGCCGGGGAATATCAATTTGCAATTGGCGGCAGTCCTATGCGGAGATCGGACGCAGTTTAAAAAAATGATCGATAAGATTCAAATTCAAGAGCCGTTCAATTTGAAGGTTTTGGCCGAAGAAATGAAAGATCGTGGCATCCAAGAGTTTGTGAAATTATGGTGGAACAATGTTCGCGATGCAACCGTTGAAGGGGATCAGCGGTTAAGGTATTATGGAGTTCTTGCTGTTTGCGACCATGACAATGCGCAATGGGGCGAAAAATCAAAGGAAATAGTAGATCTTTTGATGAGCCAAGACCTTCTCGACATAGGTGATTGGGCTGAGCTTTTCAAGCCTGTCGGCAAGCATTTGGTCGAGGCATTCCTCAACGTGTTGGTCAATGAGATTCAGGCGGGTAATAAAACAGATGATGTGGATCGGCCGCGTTTGGCGGCGGAGTACCTGCACCGATTCACCAACAACAATGCGGAAGAAAGAGCGCGGTTCGCTATTTCGGTTCCATCTGATCTTGTTCCATGGCTCAAGCGCAAGGCGATTTTCACATCTGATGACGATGCTTTGAAAGCATCTTTGCGGTTACTGAGTGCTGATAATAAAAGAACAGACCGCCTAAGGGCCCATGCCGCGGCGCAATTGGCCATGTTGGGAGAATGGGACCCGGCCTTGAGCAAGATGGGGTTTGATCCGGATCCTTCGGAACGGACGTGGCTGATCAATCGCTTGATCGTTCTGAAACCGGAAATCTCCGACTTGTTGCGGCAATACGTTGGTAATGAACCAACACGGTCCATTACCAATTGTGGCATTCTTGATGTGCTTTATGAATTTGCTCCCCAATTAAAAAATAAAGAAGAGCTTAACGTGGAATGGAAGCATTTGGTTACCATGCTTAAAAAGGAATGGCGTGAAAATCCTCATCCTGGAGTTCACGCGGGAACAGACCGCCTACTTCGGAAGTTGAACAAGCACTATGAGAAAAACAGTGGAATTGAAGTGGTTCCAGAGTCCGGTACCGGAGATATGAAGTCGGCGAAGAATAGTTGGTATATCAACAAGCATGGCATGACATTGATAAAAATCGCAAGTGGCCAGAAATACTTGAGTGGGAGTCCTGAAAATGAGCAAGGACGCAATGAAAACCTGGAATTCCAAGCGGATCGCAAGATAAACTATTCTTTTGAAATAGGGGCAAAGGAAGTTGGCGAGGCTGAATTCTTTTCTCTGATTCCTAAAGCGAAATTTAAATATCGCAAGGAATGGCTCGCTGATCACGACGCATCGATCAACGATGTTTCTTTTTATGATGCCGCCAGATTTTGCAACGCATTAAGCGAGGCGTCACAATATCCTGAGGATCAATGGTGCTACGAAATCGATCCTGCCACGTCCAAAGCTATTCTAAAACCCGATTTCATCAAGTTGCAGGGCTATCGACTGCCGACCGAGGTGGAGTGGGAGTTTGCTTGCAGGGCAGGCACGGTTACCGCGTATTGCTTTGGCAACGTTCAGGATCACCTGTCCGACTACGCGAATTATTCGTGGAGCCGCAAGGACAAAATGATGCCCAGAGGGTCATACCGGCCGAATTTTCTGGGAATTTTCGATATGCACGGCAATGTCATGGAGTGGGCTCATGGTTCGATAAGCCATGCACCTTTGCCAACGCGGACTAATGTTTCCGCGGCAAACGACACCGATGGCGTTTTGCGGGGTGGACCTTGGCATAACGGTCCGGCATGGTGCCGTTCGGCGGCGCGCAACGAGGGTGTTTTGACGAATAAAGGTTTTAGCACCGGTTTCCGCGTGGCCCGCACATTGCCAAGCGACGTGGGAAATCCCAAATAGATCGGCGCTATTGTCCCGCGCGCCGATTATTCGGTCGTTTTGATGGACGCCGCGACAATGGCTTGCGTCTGCCGCGCGTAGGCCATGGCTGTTTCGGCGTCGCTTTGACTGTAAAATTCGGAAGGAGTCAGATCTTCCGAACCATAAAATGCCAGTTCACGATCGCGGCGCAGAGATTTCGACGCTTGAACCAGAGCACCGAGCGAAGTGCATGCCGGTTCAGGGATGCGGTCTTTGTGAATCTCCAAGGTTACACTGACATCTTGAAAGCGCGAAACTTCGATTCGGCATAACTTGAGCAACGCCCTAAGCAACAGCTCTACGATTTCCTGACATTCACGAACCACATCGGCCCAGCTTGATTCTCCAAACAATACCTCGACTGCGAGCTGTCTCTTGCCGGCTCGAATGACATAGTCGTGTGCCAACGCATTGTTATGCATGAACGTATTACCATTGGTGTCGGGGCTGTATGATTTTTTCCTTGAAGATCAATCCGTCGAGCCTGCCCTTGGGTTTTGGTCCATCCTCTCATTTTACCAAGTTCTGGCTATCTGTGTGCCCCTTTGATGCCAGTTGGAATTGGGGTAAACTAGTATCTCCAGCCCCTTGTCAGGTGCCCTCCCATGTTCTTGACCCTTTTGCTGACGATTCCGGCCCAACCATCGGCACCGGACTTTGCCCGGGAAGTGCGTCCCATTCTGGCGCGTGCCTGTTTTAAGTGCCACGGTCCCGATGAACCCGCGCGCAAAGGCAAACTCCGGCTGGATGATGCCGTTGCGGCGCGATCAGGTGGCCGCTCAGGGCAACCAGCGATCACGCCTGGCAAGCCCCAAGAAAGCCTTCTTTTGGCCCGACTCGACGCCGAGGGTGCCGCACACATGCCACCCTCCGGCACGGGGATTATTCTGTCGGACCGCGAAAAAGCAGTCCTGCGTGCTTGGGTGGTTTCAGGAGCTGAATACCGCCAGCACTGGGCCTTCATCACCCCAACCAAACCCGCTCTTCCCGCGGTTCGCGATATGACTTGGTGCCGCAATTCGTTGGACAGGTTCGTCCTTGCGCGTCTCGAGGCCGAGGGACTCAAGCCCTCACCCGAAGCCGACAGAATCACACTGATTCGTCGGCTATCGTTCGACCTTATCGGCTTGCCTCCCACGCCCGCGGAAGCAGATGCCTTTGTGGCCGATACCCGCCCCGATGCCTACGAGCGTTTGGTGGATCGGTTGCTGTCCCACCCGGGATATGGCGAACGTTGGGCGCGACGGTGGCTCGATCTGGCCCGTTATGCCGACACCAATGGCTATGAAAAAGACCGCCAAAGATCGATTTGGCCATGGCGAGACTGGGTGGTGGAAGCTTACCGCCGTGATTTGCCTTACAACCAGTTTGGTATTGAGCAACTGGCAGGCGACATGCTTCCGGGGGCCACACGCGACCAGTTGGTGGCGACCGGCCTGCACCGCAATACCATGCTCAACGAGGAGGGCGGAATTGATCCGCTTGAATTCCGTTATCATGCGATTGCCGACCGCGTTTCCACAACGGGCACAGCCTTCATGGGGTTGACGTTGGGTTGCGCCCAGTGCCACACCCACAAGTACGATCCATTGACGCAGACCGATTACTACAGGCTGTTCGCGTTTCTTGACAATGCCGAAGAGCCGGAACTTGAATTGCCCGGAGACGAGGCCTCGCGCAAGCGTGAGGCTATCGAGCGTCAGGCCGTGGCACTTGAAGCAGCGCTGCCCGGGCGGTTTCCTGCGGCAGGGTTTGAGAAGGCTTTTCAGGCATGGTTGGCACGGGAAAAGATGAGGGCCATTCCTCGCTTGCCGCTGATCCCCAAAACGATGTCCAGCAACTTGCCCAGACTTAATCATGAAGGCGACGGCGTCATATTTGTGGATGGCGATGCCACTAAAAACGATATCTACACGCTGGAAGGGACTGGTTCTCTCGCGGGTATTACCGAGCTGCGACTTGAAGCGTTGCCCGATCCGCGGCTACCCGGCAATGGCCCAGGCTTAAGCTATTACGAGGGTCCCAAAGGCGACTTCCTGCTGACGCGCCTCCGGCTGGAAGTGGATGGCAAGCCTGTTATCTTTGGACGCACCAGCCAGAGCGCTGGATCGCCAGCAGTATTAGCCTTGGATGACAATTTACAAACCGGGTGGGGCGTTGCCGGAGGTTCCGGAAAGCGCCATGCCGCATCGTTTTTTGCCGACAAGCCGATTCCTGCTGGAAAATCATGGCGGCTCGTGTTGGAGTTTGGCCGGCACTATGTTGCCAGTCTTGGCAAGTTCCGCGTCTCGGTGACCAGTGGAAATTCTGGTAAAGACGCCGCGCCCCTGATGCCGGTTGATGTTGAAACCATTCTGGCTTCATCCAAACCTTCGACAGAAGCTGAATTGTCTGTATTGCGGACATGGTTTGCGCAGAACTGCCCCGAGTTGGAAGCTGCGCGCAAGGAAATTGCTGCCGTGCGAGCCACCATGCCACAGGGGCCAACCACGTTGGTGTTGCGCGAGAGATCCGCGGATCATCCCCGTCCTACGCATCGCCATCATCGGGGTGAATTTCTGGATCCGCGTGAAAAAGTCAGTGCCGGAGTGCCGGGGTTCCTTCCCGGCATGAACGCGGGCGAGTCAGTCAACCGTCTTGCTTTCGCGCGCTGGCTTTTCCAGCCTGAAAATCCACTGACATCGCGGGTGGCAGTCAATCGCCTGTGGGCGGCGCTGTTCGGGAAGGGTATTGTCGCCACACCTGCTGATTTCGGTTTGCAGGGAGCGTTCCCATCGCACCCCGATTTGCTCGACTGGTTGGCTGTTACTTTCCGTGAGCAGGGTTGGTCGCAGAAGAAAATCCTACGGGAAATCGTTACCAGCGCCACCTACCGGCAGTCGTCTGCGGTGCGACCCGAATTGGCTGTCCGCGATCCAGATAACACACTTTTGGCTCGTGCTGGCAGATTTCGGCTAGAAGCCGAGATGCTGCGTGATGGCGCATTGTTGGCAGCCGGTTTGTTATCGGATAAGTCGGGTGGGCCAGGTGTTTTCCCGCCGCAACCAGCCAGCATAACCACCGAAGGCACCTACGGGGCCTTGGCGTGGAATGCCAGCAGTGGGCCTGATCGGTATCGGCGCACCATTTACACCTTCACCAAGCGCACAGCGCCATTCGCCTTTCAGGCCACATTTGATACCCCAAGTGGCGAAGCCTGTGTGGCGCGACGGGAATCTTCCAACTCTTCGCTGCAGGCCCTCACCTTGCTCAACGATGCCATGTACCTCGAGGCGGCACGCGCACTTGGTCTATCTGTTGCTGCTATGCCGGACGACGATCAGGCCATTGCCTTGATGTTTCGGCGCGTGCTGACGCGCAACCCCAGCAACGCCGACACGCAGCTTTGCCGGAACTACATTCAAAACGAAATCAAGCGCCTTTCCAATTCTTCGGAATCGGTCAAGGCGCTGGCAGGTGATGGTGGCAATCCAAAGACAGCGGCCCGTGTCAGTCTGGCACGGGTTCTGCTCAACCTCGATGAGGCGGTGACACGACCATGACAGCATCAACCGCATTCCTACCCGGTCGCCGGGCGTTTCTTCGCCAAGGTGCGTTCTCGTTGGCACCGCTGGCTTTGGCCAGCCTGAACCATGGTGTTTCTGCTTCTTCTGGAGCCATGGCACCTCGTTCCCCCATGGCGACCGGTCGCGCCAAGGCGGTCATTCACTTGTTTATGTCGGGCGCCCCAAGCCAGCTTGATCTGTTCGATTACAAACCAGAATTGGCGCGCCTTCAGGGCAAGCCATTACCTCCATCGGTGATTGGCAACCAGCGTTACGCCTTTATTCGACCCGAAGCTGGTGTGCTGGGACCGCAGTTCCGTTTCAGCAAGCACGGGCAAAGTGGTGCTGAAATATCAGAAGTATTTCCGTACTTGAGCCAGATTGCCGACAAGCTTTGCATTATCCGGTCGATGAAGACCGAGCAGTTCAACCATGCGCCAGCACAGATGCTGATGCAGACGGGCTTTTCACAGCCGGGAAGGCCCAGCATTGGTTCGTGGGCACTTTATGGGCTGGGTGCCGAGGCAAGCGATCTGCCCGCTTATATGGTGCTTTCCACCGGTGCTGGTATTTCAGGCGGAGCCGGTCTGTGGTCGAACGGTTTTATGCCGGGTGTTTACGGCGGAACACGCCTACGGAATCAGGGCGATCCGATCCTGCACCTTTCCAACCCGCCTGGAATCGACCGCGCAGCACAACGGGCCGCGTTGGATTTAGCCGAAGGCCTGACTCGGCCAATTCTGACAGCTCAGGCAGATCCTGAAACGTCGACCCGCCTGGCAGCCGCGGAAATGGCTTTCCGTTTGCAGGCATCCGCCCCCGAGCTTTTTGATGTGTCAACAGAATCCGAGGCGACATTAAAACGCTACGGATGCGATCCTAAAAAACCATCGTTTGCGCGTGCGTGCCTGCTGGCTCGGCGCATGGTGGAACGTGGTGTGCGATTTGTAACCTTGTTTCACGAAGGCTGGGATGCCCACAGCGATGTCGCCGGGAATCTACGGAACAATGCGCGGGTAACCGATCAAGCCAGCGCGGCCTTGGTGGCCGACCT
>Ga0209598_10001490_pt1 | contig 19138 bp, 19 predicted proteins | sample M_140807_EF_Meta_FD_187317 | JGI IMG/M metagenome (GOLD analysis project Ga0209598, IMG submission 187317) | Freshwater microbial communities from Lake Montjoie, Canada to study carbon cycling - M_140807_EF_MetaG (SPAdes) (version 2) | ecosystem: Environmental > Aquatic > Freshwater > Lake...
CACGCCAACTTCCTGATAGCCCCTGATCGAGGCATAGGCCCCCACCAGACCCTCCTGGTTGGCCTCAGGCACCAAAAGCACGGGATCCTCACCATCCACGGCAAAGGATTGGGGGCGGGTTTCGAACAGCAAAGGCAGGGAGAGCTGGTTAAAGGGTGAACGGCGCATATTGAGATCATCGATGTAGAAGTGGCCGGAGAAGCGGAACAGCTGGTAACGGCTGCCATCAGGGCGCAGCTGCGGTTCGGTGTTATCAGCTTCCACATGGAAGTCGTAGCCGACGATGTTGTTCACCACCTCTACCAGCTGATCGGGGTCGATCTGCTCGGCTTCGATCCGTTCCTGCACCGCGTCGGGCCATTCCAGCCAGTACCAGCCGTCAGCCATGTAGGTCTGGTCCGAGATCGAGAGGTTGTGGGCGTTCTCCAGATGCACCCCCAGGCGGATGCGCGGTGCGGCGGCCAGCTCTGGGGGAATGGGCTCCAGGCGCCTGTAGAGATCGCGGCGCCGCACCGGTTGCGGTTGCATGGCCGGCGGCTGGTGCCCTTCGCCGGGTTTCAGGGTTGCCCGTCCATCGCCCGCTCCGGCGGCGCCGTGATGGAGCAGCGAGAAGGCCACTCCCAGGGTGAGCAGCAAGGCCAGCAGACTCGCCAGCCAGCGGGGCCGATGGGTTGGTGGTTGGGGAGAGACCCCGCGAAGCCGCTCAGCCATGGCTTTGCTGCGGGGGTTGCCCGGGTGGGAATTCCCTCCCGATGTGCGCCTCACCCCGCCGGCGGGCCAGGTCCACTTGACGCTGGCGTTCGCTGAATCGTTGCCGATCCTCCGGCGTGAGGCGATCGGCGCAGTGGCGGCAGCTCACGCCCTCCAGGTAGCTCTCCAGTTCACGGTCGGCAGGGGACAGGGGCATGCGGCAGCCATGGCAGAGGCTGTGATCACCGGGCTCGAGCCGATGGTTCACCGCCACCCGCTGGTCGAAGACGAAGCATTCGCCCCGCCAGCGGCTCTCGGCCGGATCCACGGTCTCCAGATAGCGCAGGATGCCCCCCTGCAAATGGTGCACCCCCTCGAACCCCTCCTGAATCAGATGGGCCGTGGCCTTCTCGCAGCGGATGCCGCCGGTGCAGAACAGGGCCAGAGCCCGGGGCCGGCGCGCCTCCACCAGGGGCCGCAATTCCCGCTCCACCCAGGCGGGAAAATCTCGGAATGAGACCGTATCCGGATCGAGGGCTCCTTCGAAGGAGCCCACGGCCACCTCGTAGGCGTTGCGGGTGTCGATCACCAGGGTGCCTGGGTCGGCGATCAGGGCGTTCCAGTTCTGGGGGGCCACATAAGACCCCACCGCAGCGGTGGGATCCACCTCCGGCCGGCCGATCGTCACGATCTCCCGCTTGATCCGCACCTTGAGCCGATGAAAGGCCTGAACTTCCGTGCTGTGGCGCTTCACCTCCAGTGAGGCCAGGCCGGAATCCGCTTGCTGCAGCACCTCCAGCAGAGCCTCCACACCAGCCTCCGGACCGCTCACGGTGCCGTTCACCCCCTCGCGGGCCAGCAGCACGGTGCCCTTCACCTCCCCGGCATGGCCAACGGACAGGAGGCGCTCCCGCATCGCCGGCAGATCCGCCTCGAGCAGGGGCGCGAAGCGATAGAAGGCGGCCACCCGCAGGCTCATCGCGTCAGGGCGGGCTCGGCCTCCACCTGCACCCCGGCCGCCGCCAGCAGCTCCCGGTCGGCTGCTACATCGGGGTTGCCGGTGGTGAGCAGGGTGTCGCCGTAGAAGATCGAATCGGCCCCGGCCAGCAGGCAGAGGATCTGGGCCTCGCGGTTCAGTTGCTCCCGGCCGGCGCTGAGGCGCACGCGGCTGTGGGGCATCAGGATGCGGGCGGTGGCCACCATCCGCACCAGTTCCAGCGGATCCACCGCCGGGCGATCTTCCAGAGGGGTGCCCTCCACTGCCACCAGGGCATTGATCGGCACGCTCTCGGGGTGGGGATCGAGGCTGGCCAGCACCTGCAGCAAGGAAGCCCGGTCGGCGCCGCTCTCGCCCAGGCCGATGATGCCGCCGCAGCAGAGCTGAATGCCCGCCGTGCGCACCCGCTCCAGGGTTTCGAGCCGCTCCTGGTAGGTGCGGGTGCTGATGATCCGGTCGTAATGCTCCGGGCTGGTGTCGAGGTTGTGGTTGTAGGCGGTGAGGCCCGCTTCGGCCAGTCGGGCCGCCTGAGGACCGGTGAGCATGCCGGCGGTCACGCAGGCCTCCAGCCCCAGCTCCCGCACGCCCCGCACCATCGCCAGCATCGCCTCGAAGGGTGCGCCATCGCGGATGTCGCGCCAGGCCCAGCCCATGCAGAAGCGGTGGGCACCGGCGTCGCGGGCGGCCCGAGCCCGCGCCAGCACCGGCTCCACCTCCAGCTCAGGACGCCCCGTGACATCGCTGCTGTGGTGCATCGACTGGGGGCAGTAGGCGCAGTCCTCCTCACACCCGCCGGTCTTGACGCTGAGCAGAGAGGCCAGCTGCACCCAGTAGCCCGGGTTGGCTGCCCGGTGAACCTGCTGGGCCTGCCAAAGCAGGTCCATCAGGGGCAGATCCAGCAGGGCCTGGATTTCGCTCTGGGTCCAGTCGTGGCGGCTAATCATGGCGGGGTTTCGACGCCTCCAAAGCGGCGATGACGGCCCTGGTAATCGAGCAGAGCCGCCAGCAGGGCCTCGGCGTCGAAATCGGGCCAGAACACATCGGTGATGTGGAGCTCGGCGTAGGCCAGTTGCCAGAGCAAGAAGTTGCTGATCCGCTGCTCGCCGCTAGTGCGGATCAGCAGGTCGGGATCGGGTTCACCGGCGGTGTGCAGTTCGGCCGCGAAACGCTCCTCATCGAGACAGGCTGGATCGAGGTCGCCCCGTGCGGCCTGTTCGGCCAGGCGACGGGCCGCCCGCACCAGTTCACGCCGGCCGCCGTAGTTGGTGCACACGTTGAAATGGATGCCGGTGTTGCCCGCCGTGCGGGCCGTGGCATCGGCAATCAGGCTCTGCAGACCCTGGGGCAGTTCCTCCAGATCCCCGAGAAAGCGGATCCGCACCTGCTCCTTCTCCAGGGCCTCCAGCTCCCGGGCGAGCACCCGCTCGAAGAGGGTCATCAGAAACGTGACCTCCTCCCCGGGCCGGCTCCAGTTCTCGGTGGAGAAGGCATAGGCCGTGAGGGCGCCGATGCCCCAATCGCTGCAGAGCCGCAGGGTGCGCTTGAGGGCCTCGACACCGGCCCGATGCCCCATCACCCGCGGCAGCCCTCTCTGGCGGGCCCAGCGACCATTGCCATCCATGATCACCGCCACATGACCAGGCAGGCGATCGGGATCCAGCTGCCGTGGCAGGGCCTGGCGCTGGGATAAGGGAGTGGTCGCCAGGACGCGACTCATCCGCGGGGCTCCGGCGGGTCCGCAGCCACGGTACGACCAGCGGGTGCCGAACCTGCCGCTGCCAGGGCTTCGGTGAGCAGGTCATGGAGTCGGCTGCTGGTGATCGGGCGCTCGAGCCGCCCCTGGCTGGCCAGGGAGAGGGTGCCGGTTTCCTCCGAGACCACCACGCAGAGGCAGCGATCAAAGCGCTCCGTGAGGCCCAGGGCTGCCAGATGGCGGGTCCCGAAACGGTTCGGGCCCTGCCGGGAGAGGGGAAGAATCACGCCGGCCGCCACCACCCGATTCTTTTGCACCAGCACGGCGCCATCGTGCAGGGGGGTATCGGCGGCGAACAGATTGAGCAGCAGATCCACTGAAAGGCGTGCATCGAGATGGATGCCTGGGTTGAGGAAGTCCTCAGGGCGCAGGTCGCTGCCCACATCCAGCACCATCAAGGCGCCGCGGCGTGCCTGCGAGAGGCGCCCAGCGGCCTCGGTGAGTGTGCTCACCGATCCGGAAGTCAGTTGATCACCGCGGCGGTCGGCGAACAGAACTCCGATCCGGCCGGTGCCCAGGAGCTCCATCAGGCGCCTCAGATCGCCTTGCCAGAGGATGGCCAGGGCCAGGCTGCAAGCCAGCACGAGGGCATCGATCAGTTTGCTGGTGAGGGGCAGCGGCAAATAACGCTGCACCAACCAGGCAAGCCCCACCAGGAAGAGGTAGCCACGCAGGAGCCAGAGGGTGCGGGGCTCGCTCACCCGACCAAGCAACACCATGCCGATCAATCCGGCGAAGGCAACATCAATCAGCAGCAGGAGTAAGTCGCCGGGAGGCTGCCAGATCACTGGAAAATTCGGGGTGCTGCGCAGGGAGACCGTCGAAACCGCCGAGAATCGGATCAGAGAATCAGATCACAGAATCTGTTCGTCGGATTCGACAGCAACCATTCCAAGTTCCTTGGAATGTAGCGAGCCAAGCCGAACCGGCAGCACGTCATAGCGCAGTAGTTCTTCCGGCTGCTCACGTCTCTGCACGAGATCGGCCTCTCCGTCCTGCAGCAGCACCGTGGCGGGCCTTGGAATGCGGTTGTAGTTCGACCCCATCGAGGCGTTGTAGGCGCCGGTGGCGAACACGGCCAGCACCGCACCGGTCGCCGCCTCGGGCAATGCCACGTCGTGCAGAAGAACGTCCCCGGATTCGCAGTGCTTACCCGCCACCGTGATGCTGGCCACCGACTCGGCCAGGGGCTGAGCAGCCAGTAGGGCCGTGTAGCGGGATTGGTACGTGATCGGGCGGGGGTTGTCGCTCATGCCTCCATCCACCGACACGTAGGTGCGGATGCCGGGGATCTCCTTGCGGCTGCCCAGCGTGTAGAGGGTCAGGCCGGCTGTGGCCACCAGGGAACGGCCCGGTTCACAGAGCAGACGGGGCAAGCTGAGCCCCCGGTCGTGGCAGGCGGTGGCCACGGCCTCGGCCACGGTGCGCACCCATGCCTCGATGGTCGGCGGGTCATCGCTGGCCACGTAACGGATCCCCAGACCGCCGCCAACGTTGAGGTCGGAGCAGGGGTGCCCAAGAGAGCGGGCCAGGGCCAGGGCATCAGCCATCACGGCCGCCAGGTCGCGATGGGGGTCCAGCTCGAAGATCTGGGAACCGATGTGGGCATGGAGTCCATCCAGACAGGCCCAGCTGCAGCCGGCCAGATGCCGCAGCACCGGCTCGAGTTGATCGGGATCGAAGCCGAACTTGCTGTCGAGATGGCCCGTGCGGATGTACTCGTGGGTGTGGCACTCGATGCCGGGCGTGAAGCGCACCAGCAGCCGCACCGGGGCCTGACGGCCAGGGGCGAGGCGGCTGAGGATCTCCACGTCCAGCCAGTTGTCCACCACGACCGTGACCCCGTTGTCCAGGGCAAGGCTGAGCTCCTCGTCGGATTTGTTATTGCCATGCAGCACGATCCTCTCCGGAGGAACTCCGCCATGCAGCGCGGTGAGCAGCTCACCCGCCGAGACCGCGTCGAGGCCGAGGCCCTCGGAGGCGACCAGGGCGCTCAAAGCGAGGGAACTGTTGGCCTTCGAGGCGTAGAGCGCCAGGGAGGGGCCGGGATAGAACCGTTCCAGCGCCTGCCGATAGGCCCGGCAGGTTGCCCGAAGGGTGGCTTCATCGAGCACATACAACGGCGTGCCATAGGTGCGGGCCAGGTCCTCCAGCTGGCAACCACCCACCACCAGATGGCCGTCGGCATCGATGCTGGTGGTGATCGGAGTGAGGTTGCGGTTCGGACTCTCCAGCTCCCGGCCCGCCTCGAAGGGCTTCAGACTCAGACCTCCAAGGGCGACAGCTTCCCGGTCACTGGGAAGGGTGCCGGTGCTGTCGGGGGCGGAGGTCACCATGGAAGCGGAAAGAACGGACGGAGATTCCCCGGGTGAAGGGCGTGAACAGCGCACACCAGGAGAACGGCAAATCATCGTAGAGAGGAGGGTTTCCCATCCCCCCCTCGATCCGCAAGCCGGAACCGAAACGCACGCCGGCGATCTGCGCCCATTGGGTCCCTCCGATCTGCAGGCCTGCCTGGACCTTGATCGGCGCGCCCTTGGCGGGCTGTGGAGCGATAGCCAGTGGATCCGGGAGCTTCAGGAGGAGAGCAGACCCTGCCTTGGCCTCTGGGAAGAGAACAACCTCCGCGCCCTGGCCACCGGCTGGCTCATCCTTGATGAACTGCACATCACTGCGGTGGCTGTGGATCCGAACCACCAACGCCGGGGGCTGGGGGGCAGGGTGCTTGCCGCTCTGCTGGCCCACGGCCTGAGCCAAGGGGCGCATCACGCCACCCTTGAAGTGGCGGCGACCAACGAGGCGGCCCGTGGGCTGTATGCCGCCGCTGGCTTTCAGAAAGCGGGCATTCGTCGCGCCTACTACCGAAATGGCGATGATGCCCTGATCCAATGGATGCGGCTGACGCCGATCCAACCGGTACGGTAAACCGGCGATTTGTGTTGCGTGGGCCGCAATTCCTGCTTGCTTCTTGTAAGGCGGAACCTGCAGCAACCCTGTCGCAGAGAGGGTTGGCCCAAATGGTGGCAGCCGCCACCCACGCACCCCTTCAATCCTGATAGGTTGGAACCACTTGCACCAGGCCCCGGCCCATGTTCGAGCGGTTTACCGAGAAGGCCATCAAGGTGATCATGCTGGCCCAGGAGGAGGCGCGACGCCTTGGCCACAATTTTGTGGGCACGGAGCAGATCCTGTTGGGACTGATCGGCGAAGGCACCGGCGTGGCGGCCAAAGTCCTCAAGTCGATGGGTGTGAACCTCAAAGACGCCCGCGTCGAGGTTGAGAAGATCATCGGTCGCGGCTCTGGCTTCGTGGCCGTGGAGATCCCCTTCACGCCCAGAGCCAAGCGCGTGCTTGAGCTTTCGCTTGAGGAGGCACGCCAGCTGGGCCATAACTACATCGGCACCGAACATCTCCTGCTCGGCCTGATCCGCGAAGGTGAGGGTGTTGCTGCCCGCGTGCTCGAAAACCTCGGCGTCGATCTGGCCAAGGTCCGGACCCAGGTGATCCGCATGCTCGGCGAAACGGCCGAGGTAGCGGCCGGCGGCGCCGGCAAGGGCTCGACCAAGACCCCCACGCTCGATGAATTCGGCAACAACCTCACCCAGATGGCTGCCGAGGCCAAGCTCGATCCGGTGGTGGGGCGCCAGAACGAGATCGATCGGGTCATCCAGATCCTGGGTCGCCGCACCAAGAACAACCCCGTGCTGATCGGGGAGCCCGGTGTCGGCAAAACCGCCATCGCCGAGGGGCTTGCCCAGCGCATCACCCAGGGAGATGTGCCCGATATTCTCGAAGATAAACGTGTTCTGACCCTCGACATCGGCTTGCTCGTGGCCGGCACCAAATACAGAGGTGAATTCGAGGAACGCCTCAAGAAAATCATGGAGGAGATCCGCTCTGCCGGAAACGTGATCCTCGTGATTGACGAGGTGCATACGCTGATTGGGGCCGGTGCTGCCGAGGGTGCCATCGATGCGGCCAACATCCTCAAACCGGCCCTGGCCCGCGGTGAACTCCAGTGCATCGGTGCCACGACCCTGGATGAATACCGAAAGCACATCGAACGGGATGCGGCTCTGGAGCGTCGATTCCAACCGGTGATGGTGGGTGAACCATCGGTGATCGACACCATCGAGATTCTGCGCGGGCTCAGAGAGCGCTACGAGCAGCACCATCGCCTGCGCATCTCCGATGAGGCCCTGGTCGCCGCCGCCACCCTTGGGGATCGTTATATTTCTGATCGTTTCCTGCCAGACAAGGCGATCGACCTGATTGACGAGGCTGGCAGCCGTGTGCGCCTAATGAATTCCAAGCTTCCCCCTGCCGCCCGGGAAGTGGACAAGCAATTGCGGGCCGTTCAGAAGGAGAAGGAGGACGCCGTACGCGATCAGGATTACACCAAAGCTGGTGAACTGCGCGATAAGGAGGTGGAGCTGCGCGATCAGATTCGTTCCATCCTGCAGACCCGCCGAGACGAAGAACCTGCTGAGGCAGGCTCCAAGGGCGAGGCACCAGTCGGGGGTGACTCAACCACCGCCTCTGCCCCGGTTCAAGCCGCCTTGGGTGACGACCGCAGCCCGGTGGTGACGGAAGAAGACATCGCCCAGATCGTGGCCTCCTGGACCGGTGTGCCCGTGCAAAAGCTCACCGAGAGCGAATCGGTGAAGCTGCTCAACATGGAGGAAACCCTTCACCAGAGACTGATCGGTCAAGATGAGGCCGTGAAGGCCGTTTCACGCGCCATCCGTCGGGCCCGGGTGGGCCTAAAGAATCCGAACCGCCCGATCGCGAGTTTCATCTTCTCCGGCCCCACCGGTGTTGGCAAGACCGAACTGACCAAAGCTCTGGCCGCCTATTTCTTCGGCAGTGAGGAGGCGATGATCCGCCTCGACATGTCCGAATTCATGGAACGGCACACCGTCAGCAAGCTGATTGGTTCGCCTCCTGGCTATGTCGGCTTCAACGAAGGTGGCCAGCTCACCGAGGCCGTGCGCCGGCGGCCCTACACCGTGGTGCTGTTTGACGAGATTGAGAAAGCCCATCCGGACGTGTTCAACCTGCTGCTGCAGCTGCTGGAGGATGGTCGCCTCACCGACTCCAAGGGCCGCACAGTGGACTTCAAGAACACCCTCATCATCATGACGTCGAACATCGGTTCGAAAGTGATTGAGAAGGGTGGCGGAGGCCTGGGCTTTGAATTTGCTGGTGGCGATGCCGATGAAACCAACTACAACCGCATCCGCTCGCTCGTGAATGAAGAGCTGAAGCAATACTTCCGCCCTGAGTTTCTCAACCGTCTCGATGAAATCATCGTGTTCCGCCAGCTCAGCCGCGACGAAGTCAAAGAAATTGCCGAGATCATGCTTCGGGAGGTCTTTGGCCGCATGCAAGAGAAAGGAATCGCACTCTCCGTCACCGAAGCGTTCAAGGAGCGTTTGGTCGAAGAGGGTTACAACCCGAGCTACGGAGCCAGGCCATTGCGTCGCGCCGTGATGCGTCTTCTGGAGGACAGCCTTGCCGAGGAATTCCTGTCCGGCAGAATTGGCGAAGGTGATTCCGCCATCGTGGATGTTAATAGCGACAAACAGGTTGTAATACTCAAGCAAAGCGAAATTCCGGCCATTCCGGAGCTTGCCGCAGCTTCTGCCTGACCGACGGAACCCAGTTTATGAGCCAATCTCTGATACCCAGACGAGAGGAACGTCACCTGTTGCCTTTCTCCAGCGTGGTTCTCAAAGCCGAACTGGTTGCGAACCGCTTCTCTTATCTGGGTTATCTCTGGGATGTGAGCTCATCTGGAGCCTGTCTTTGCCTTAGCGAAGACGCTGAGATCCTCACCAATGGCGAAGAGGTTTCGATCCGTTTTCATGGGCCGAAACAGGATCAATCGCTCACATCCACATGCCGGATCGCCTGGCTCAATACCGTTCATGGAGCTCGATTTGTGGGGGTTGAACTAACAGAAACCATGGACCTCACCAGCACTTTCTTTCACCAACTGCTCAGTCCCAGGTATCTGCAACAAGCAGGCCCAAACTGAATTCTCTCCTCAGCAGCCCATGCCTCAGCAGCCCATCGACGTTGCCGGCAGCCGCCACTCCATCGCCCCAACCTTGGTGTTGCGCGGTGAGGCTGTCTGGGACGAGGCTTTGGCCGCCATCCATCGCCTGGGTCATCGCCCCTTGGTGTTGGGCCGGAGCGCCTCCACGGCAGGACTTCGATACCAGTTGGTGGACCGCCTGAAGCGGGCAGGTCTGAAGCCCCGGCCAGCCGAGCTCCAGCACGACTGCTGTGAACCGGATCTCGACTCGATCGTCCGGCAGGTCAACGCTCCAGAAGCCGAGGGGACCTGCGACCTGGTGATCGCCGCTGGGGGAGGGAAGGTGCTTGATGCCGGCAAGTTGCTGGCCGATCGCCTTGATCTCCCGTGCGTAACGGTGCCCACCAGTGCAGCCACCTGTGCTGGCTGGACAGCCCTGGCCAATGTGTACACCCCGGGCGGGGCCTTTGTCGGCGACCACGTCCTGCGGCGATGCCCCGATCTGCTGGTGTTTGATCACGCCCTGGTTCGCCAGGCCCCGCCCCGCACCCTGGCCAGCGGCATCGCCGATGCCATGGCCAAGTGGTACGAAGCCTCAGTGAGCAGCGGCAGCAGTCAGGACGGCCTCGTCCAGCAGGCGGTCCAGATGGCCCGCATCCTCCGCGACCAGCTGCTGCTTGAGGGCCAACAGGCCATGGCGGAACCCGGCAGCGCGGCCTGGGTTCGCGTAGCTGAGGCCTCAGCCCTCACCGCCGGTCTGGTCGGTGGCCTCGGCGGTGCCCGTTGCCGCACGGTGGCTGCCCACGCCGTGCACAACGGCCTGACCCAGCTGGAGGCCAGCCATGGGACCCTGCATGGGGAGAAGGTGGGGTTCGGCGTGCTGGTGCAGCTGCGCCTGGAGGAGCTGATGGGGGGCAACCAGCTGGCCGCCCAGGCCAGACGCCAGCTGCTTCCCTTCTTCGCGGCCCTGGGACTCCCCTTGAGCCTGGAGGATCTGGGATTGGGTCGCGTCAGCCTGAGCGATCTCCAGGCGGTCTGTGCTTTTGCCTGCCGCCAGGATTCCGACCTCCATCACCTGCCCTTCCGAGTGAGCAGCGCCGATCTGCTGACCGCCCTGGTCAGTACCACCGTCGAACGGCAACCCGCATGAGCGCTGCCCCAGCCGACGGCCGTTTCCTTGTGGAGGCCGCGGCCACGAATCTGCTGGATCCCCAGGCGCGCGAGCTGGCCGCCAGGGTTCAGTGGTGGGAGCTGGAGGGTCTACCCGATCGCTGGCCGGTGGCGCTGCTCGGCGAGGGACCTCCACTCCTTCTCCTTCATGGCTTCGACAGTTCCTTCCTGGAATTCCGTCGCCTCGCCCCCCTGCTGGCGCCCCACCACCAGCTGCTGATCCCCGACCTGTACGGCTTCGGCTTCAGCCCGCGCCCCGTCGATGGCACCTACTCCCCAGCCGGTGTGCTCCACCATCTCGAGGCACTTTTGCAGGCTCTGGAGCAGCGCGGCATCGACGCCCCCCTCGGCCTGATCGGGGCTTCGATGGGGGGAAGCGTGGCGGTGGAACTGGCCCGCCGCAACCCCACACGGGTGGAGCGTCTGTTGTTGCTGTCTCCAGCGGGCCTGACCGGCCGCGCCATGCCCCTGCCTCCTGGCCTCGATGCGCTGGGTGTCTGGTTTCTCGGTCTGCCGGGGGTACGGCGGGGGCTATGCCGCTCGGCCTTTGCCGACCCGGACGCGGGCGTGGGTCCGGCCGAACTGGAAATCGCCTCGCTCCACCTGGCCACCCCGGGCTGGGGTGCGGCCCTGGGGCGCTTTGCCCGCTCCGGAGGATTCGCTGGTTGCGGCGATCCCCTGCCTCCCCAACCCCTTCAGGTGCTGTGGGGACGGGAGGACAGGATTCTGCGGCCGCCTCAGAAACGGGCTGCCCAGGCCCTGCTGGGAGAGCGGCTGCGAGAACTCCCCGACTGTGGCCACCTCCCCCATATCGACCAGCCCGCAGCGGTGGCGGCATGCTGGCTGCACTCTTGAATTCCCCAGACGCCATGGCTTCGGCCACCCCAGCCCATCCAGCCCCCTGCCCAGCCGGATCCCCGGCCTGGAATCCAGCCTCCAGGGGCTGCGCCACACCTGACCAGGCCCCGTCCAACAGCAAGGGTGCGTTGAGCTGGCTCCAGAGCGTTGGCCTGACCCTCGCCCTGATGGTGACTCTGCTGCTCACCACCCCCGCCATCGCCCAGGCGTCCCTACTCCATCTGGAGGGGCCACCACCGGCAGACCTGGGAGTGCACCAGGACCACCTCTCGCCCTGCTCAAGTCCAGCCCACTGTGCCCGTGAGGACTGGGCCGTGGCGGATGCTTCGGCAGCCCTGGAGCGACTGTTGCCTGCGGTGTTGGCCCTGGAAGGGGTGCAAGTGGTGGAAACTGGAGCGGGCTACATCCACGCCACGGCCACCAGCAGGATCTTCGGCTTCGTGGACGATCTGGAGCTCCATGCGGCCTCCATGGACGGTGTGATCGAAGCCCGCTCGTTGTCACGGCTCGGAGATTCCGACCTGGGGGTCAACGCCCGTCGTCTGCAGAGCCTGCGTGAGGCTCTGGGGGCTGGTTGATCCGGAGTCAGACGCTGGGCGACGGTGGAGACGGCGGATGGCTCTCAGCCCTCGCCGCCTTCTCCGCCTTCGCCACTCTCCTTGCCATTCTTCGCACCGTGTTTGTCGCCATCCGACTGAGCGGGGGCAGAGACCGGGGGCGGGGCCACGGCGGGTTTGCGCATCTCCTGGGGGCTTTCCCCACCACCACCAGAGGGCACAACGCCGCAGCCGCCGCTGACGGCAACCAGGCCGGCGCTGGCCAAGAACAGGGCGATGCGGGAGCGATTCACAACAGAGCGGTCAGGATGGTTGCCATTCTTGGCAAGCGGCACAGGGATCGGGGGAATGAATGCCACCGATCCCTGTGCCATTGATCACCTTCCAGCCAAGACTTGGCCAACGTCTTGGCCAAGTCTTGGCCAACGTTTTGAGCCAGGTCTTGGTCCAGCTCTTGAACGGTTCACTCACCTGTCCCCATGCGGTTTCAGCTCGACCATCTGCTCGATCCAGCGGACCTGGAGGAGCTGCGCCAGGAACTCCTCTCCCCCGCGGCGGACTGGCGGCCGGGTGACGCGACCGCCGGCTGGCATGCCCGCGGCGTGAAGCACAATCGCCAACTGGATCGCGCCTCATCGCTCCACCAACGACTGGCCGCTCGGGTGATTGAGAGCCTCCTAGCCCAGCCGCTGCTGCAGGCCGCGGTGCTGCCAGTCCGCCTCCATGGGCTCCTGTTCAGCCGCTGTGGCCCCGGCGAGAGCTACGGCCGGCATGTGGACAACGCCTTCATGGCGGACGGCCGCGCCGATGTGTCCTTCACCCTGTTCCTGAGTGATCCGGGAACTTACGGCGGCGGCGCGCTGATGCTCGAATCTCCGGCCGGGGAAGAAGCGGTGCGCCTGGAGGCGGGCAGCGCCATCGTGTACCCCAGCACCCTGCTGCATCGCGTCGAGCCCGTGTCCAAGGGCGAACGGCTGGTGGCGGTGGGCTGGTTCGAGAGCCGCGTGCGCGACGCCGAACGGCGTGAACTGCTTTTCGACCTGGACACGGCCCGCCGCAGCCTGTTCCAACGGGAGGGCAAGAGTGAGGTGTTCGACCTGATCAGCCGCAGCTACAGCAACCTGCTGCGCCGCTGGGGGGAGTGAGCCGCCAGCATGGAAAGGCTCCGCCCGCGCAGGAGCTCCATCCCCCCCCGACTCACCAAGCCTGATGCCCGACCCCAGCCTCACCACGGTCGCCCCGCAAACACCGGGCCCCAACCGCCAGGAGGTCCTGGCGGCCTCCGCTCCCTGGGTGGGGGCGGTGCTGAACGTGCTGCCAGGCCTGGGCGCCGGCTATCTGTACCAACGCCGCTGGCGCGCCTGGTGGATCACCACGGGCCTGGCCACGGGCTGGTTCCTGCTCGGGGCTCTGCTGGAACCCGATCCCAGCCAGGCCGATCCCACCACGCAACTGGTCGGGTTGGGCGGTCTGTTGCTGCTGGCCGGGGTGAGCGCGGTGGAAGCGTTCCTCGCCGCCCGGCGTGCCCGGATGGAATGATGCGCCACTCGGGGGCCGTCCTCTGGTAGGAGATCCCCACCTCCAAGCCGGCGCATGGATCCGCTTCCCCCCACCAGCCCGGGGCCAGTCCAGCCGAGCGGGCCCCTGCTGGGGCTGCTGGCGAGGGCACTCGAACTGTGGCTTCGCCAGCAGTGCACTGCCATCGAAAGGCTGGAGATCCAGCTGCAGGGGTCAGCGGGCCAACTCGTGCAGGGACGACTTGAGGGGGTTCGGCTCCTCGCCCGACGGGTCGAATACCGCAACCTGCGCTTTGAGCGGGTGGATCTGGGCAGCGGCCCGATCCGGGTGCGGATGGGTGGGCTGCTGCGCGGCCAGAGCCTGCAGCTGGAGCAACCGTTCCAGGTGAGGGGCACGGTGGCCTTCAGCGGCCAGGACCTGGGCACCTCGCTGGCCACGGTGGAATGGCGCAGCCTGGGGGATGGGCTGGCCGAGGAGATCCTCGGGCTGAGCCCCTTGGCAGGCTTGCGGATTGAGGAGGAAAAGCTTGTGCTGATGGCTGTGGGCGCTGGATCCGAGCGGCCTGTGGAGGTGGCCACCACGGTGGAGGCGGTGGAGGGAAGCGTGGAGATCCGCAGCCTGGAGGGAGGCGCCCGCAGCCGGCTGCCAATGGATCCAGCCATCCGCATTCAGGAGGCCGTGCTGGGGTCGGGGCTTCTGCAGCTCCAGGGGGAAGCGCGGGTTTCTCCCTGAGGGCTGCTCAACAGCGTCTTCGGCTGCCCACCTGCAGGGCCAAAAGCTCGCCTGCAAGGATTCCACGGCCAAATCGAGGTCGCGCCCAGGGGCAGAAGGGCATGAATTGGAAGAGTTGGCCTGAAATTGGCTGGCGTTTCCGGGCTTGTTCAGCCGCCTCTGAGCCAGGGGCTGACGACCGACCGATCGGGATGCCAGGGTATGGGAGTGATGCCGATCCGCTGCCTTGATGGCTCGCCCTTCCCTCCGGACCCGGAGCCCCGGCGCTGAGGTGGACCGGGCACCTGCCGATCAGCGCGGGCCATGGCCATGGCTGACCGCCCTGACCACGATGTTTTGCTTCAGCCTGGCTGGCGGAGCGCTTAACGCCGGACCGCTGGCCTCCGGGGCGGTCCAAGCGGCCGATCTTCCCCCACCTTCTCTCAATGCTCCGGTGGAGCAGCTGGTGAACCATGGGGCCCAAAGCTGTGGCACCGCTCTGGCCAGCCGCTACGGCGTAGAGCCAGCCAGCGTGGACGTCTGGCTGACGCCGGGCCTGAGGATCGCCATCGACAGCGGAGAGATGGGGGTGGAGGGGATCCGCCGTGAGGGCCTCCAGTTCGGCTGGATCCTGCGGGGTCGTCCCGCCCCGGCACCGATCGGTCTCTGCCGCACTCAAGGGAACGGAAGCGTGGCGGCGATCGAGGAGCAGAAGGACTGAACGCCGGATCCCGCTCCCGTTCAGGATGCGCCACGACCCTGCACCGCGGCCTGGCAAGCGAGGAGCTGCTCGGCGCGCTGCTGACAACTAGGACCGCTGCACAAGGGGATACAGGAGGGTGACCATCGAGTACACCACCGCCGGCACGAACAGGTAGCTGTCAATGCGATCCAGGATGCCGCCGTGGCCGGGGATGGCGTCGCCCGAGTCCTTGAGGCCGGCATCCCGCTTCATCATCGATTCGGTGAGGTCCCCCACCAGGGCGAACACCGAAACCACGGCGCCGAGCAGCCCGCCCAACAGGGCCCCCCAATGCCAGCCGAGCCAGACGCCGCCCGCAGCACCCACCAACAGGGCGCAGCCCATACCCCCGAGCGCCCCCTCAACGGTCTTGCCGGGAGAAATCGGCGAAAGGGGGTGGCGACCCCAGCGCCGGCCGATGGCATAGCCACCCAGATCGGTGGCCACGATCAGGAAGCAGGCCAGCAGCGTCAGGGCCAGACCGCTGCTCCAGGGCCAGCTGGTGCCCGGCAGAGTGGCGTTCGCCAGGGAGGGAGCCAGGGCAGGATCGGCCAGGTCCCGCAGCTTGATCCAGTGGCTGGGAAGAAAACCCAGATAGAAGAGTCCGAAGATCGAGGCTGCGATGTCGGCGATCGTGCCGGTGGTGGGCTGGAGCAACAGCCAGCCGCAGATCACCGCACCGCTGGCCGGCAGCACGGCGGCGGCCACATCCGCGGCCACATCGGGCAGGAACCAGCCGCTGCCGGCCGTGGCCTGGGTGGAGATCAGCAGAAGCTGCACGGCCACCAAGGTGGTGCGGATCGCCGGCCGGATCCCCTTGAAGCGGGCCATTCGGAAGAACTCCAGCAGGCCTAGGTGCACGATCACCCCCACCGCCAGGGTGAACCACCAGCCCCCGAGCATCACCACAAGAAAACCGATCCCGCCGGCGGCCCAGCCGCTTGCAAGCCGGGCCAGGGAAGTGGCGGTGCGGGGTCGGGGAATCAACGTTCGGCGGCGATCACAAAGAGGGGCTCCGCGGCCGCCAGTTTGGCCTGGCTGCCCCGGCGCTGCATGCGGTGCACCGTGGCCTGCACCACCTGCACGTCATGGGCCCCGAGCTGGCCCAGGGTATCGGTGGCATCCACCAACCCCTCCAGGCTGGCGGTGCTGATCACCAGGCGGCCCCGCTCCTGCAGGGCTGCCCAGACCACCCGGAGCACATCGCCTAGGGGCCTACCCACTTCCAGCAGCACCCGATCAGGGTGGCCGGGCAGCTGATCGAGATCATCGGGCGCCCGGCCGGCATGAATGTGCAGATTGCCGATCCCGAACCGACGCCGATTGCGTTCCAGCAAGTCGATCGCCTCAGGATCACGCTCCAGGGTGTGCACCACCCCGGCAGGCATCAGCCGGGCGATCTCAAGGGCCAGAGCGCCGGTGCCGCCGCCAATATCCCAGACCAGGGAATCAGCCCGCGGGCGCAGGTGGGCCAACAGCATCACCCTCAGCTCCATGGGCGTGGGGCTGAAACCGGGCGCATCCTCAAAGGCGGAATCGGGCAGGCCAGGCGTGACGAAATCCCACCCGTAAGACGGCGACGGCAGGTGTGACGGCATCCCGACCTCGGGAGCGGGAGCGGGTCGGTGCGGATCAGCCGGATTGGGATGGGTCATCGACCGCTCCATCAACGCCCCCGACCGCGGAAGCCACAACGCTTACCGTATCAGCGATCTGACCGGGCCACAGGGCCCGCTGGTCCGCCAGCCAGGCGGCACGGTCGCCATCGATCCGCTCTCCGGGAATGAGCAGGGGAATGCCGGGTGGATAGGGACACAACGGCTCCGCCGCGACCCGGCCGGCCGCATTGGCCAGGGGCACCCGCTCCAGCGGGGATCGCCAGGCCAGACCAAGGTCAAGGTCCGGAACAGCGACGAGGGGCAGGGGGGGGCGCGCGAAGAGGGGCAGGGGAGGGCCACCGAGCTGCCGGTTCAGATCCAGCAGGCAGCGGGGCAGGCGGCGCTCCAACGCCCGGGGTGGTGCCAATCCCAGGCAGAACGTGAGGGCACCTGGTTCGGGCAGTTCCGCCACCACCCCCCGCTCCAGCAGCCAGCCATCGGCCTCGGTGCCGCGGATGCCCAGGGGTCCGGTGGCCAGCACCAGCCGCAGCGGATCGTGGTTGGCCACCAATGGGAAGCCGAGCCGCTCCAGGCGCTCCCGCAGACGAGTGGCGCGCGCCATGGCCCTGCGTCGCTGCCGCTGCCCGGCATCGCTGCGGCCATGGGCGAAGGCGGCGGCGGTGGAAGCCAGCAGCAGGGCGCTGGGGCTGGAGGTCTGCAGCCAGAGCAGGCTCCGCTCCAGGCGGGCTGGCTCGTTACGAGAGCCCTGGGCTAACAGGGCCGCGCTCTGGGCCAAGCCGCCGCCGGCCTTCTGGAGCGAGAGCACCACCAGATCGGCCCCCGCCGCCAGGGCGGCACCATCGCCATGGGCCTGGTCCACCAGCACAGGCAGGCCATGCCCGCCATGGGCATGGATGAGAGCCACCAGGGCCGGGAGGTCGGCCGCCAGCCCCTGATAGGTGGGATCCAACAGCACCACGGCCTCGGGGCGATAGGGGGCGGCAGCGGCCAGAACCCGCTCCAAGTGAGCAGTGGTTGGCGGCAGCCAAAGGCCGGTGAGGGGATCGAAGGGAAGATCGAAGAGCAGCGGTTCGATCCGGCCCAGCACACAGGCGTGGAGCAGCGAGCGGTGCAGGTTGCGGGGCAGCAGCACGCAGGATCCCGGCGGCGCCAGCGCCAGAAGGGCGGCCTGGAGCAGGCCGCTGGCGCCATTCACCCCGAACCAGCAACGCTCGGCCCCCAGCAGGGCGGCACAGGCGGCCTGGGCCTCGGCCACCGCCCCCTCCGGCTCCAGGGGCCCGCCGAAGGCCGGCAGTTCGGGCAGGTCCCAGCTGCCGGGCGGGCGGCGCAGCAGGGAACGCAGCGCCGGGGCCAGACCGCGGCCCCGCCCATGGGCCGGCAGATGGAGATCCAGGCCACCGCGCCCGCCGGGGTCCCGGAGCAGGCGGAACAGGGACCAGTCGGGGAGCTCCCCCATGGAGGCAGGCCTGCAGTTTCTAGAGTCTCGCCAGTCACCGGCCCGGCGCCGGCCCCCTGCAGCGTTGCCCACCTCCGCCCCAGCGATCGCCAACGCGGCCCGACCCGCCCCGCTCGCTCCCCCCGCCGATCCACCGGAGGATTCCCCCAGCTACGACCCCGACGCCGACCTGCGCTGGCTGATCCTGCGGCCCTGGATCTGGATCAGCCGGCTCACCGAGGTGATCAGCCGCCTCGGCTGGCTGGCCATCACCCTGGTCGCCCAATCGAGCAGTCCCGATCCCCGCGTGCAGCAACGGCTGGCCCGCAGCATCCTCGCCACCCTCAGTGCCCTGGGTCCCTGCTTCATCAAGGTGGGGCAGGCCCTCTCCACACGGCCCGACCTGGTGAAGCGGGAATGGCTCGAGGAGCTCACCCGCCTGCAGGACGACCTGCCGCCCTTTCCCCATGCGGTGGCGCTGGGGCTGATCGAAACCGAGCTGGGAGCCCCTGCCCAGCAGCTCTTCGCCGAGTTCCCCGATTTCCCGGTCGCAGCGGCCAGCCTCGGCCAGGTCTACAAGGCCCGACTCCACGACGGCCGCTGGGTGGCGGTGAAGGTGCAGCGACCCCGACTGCCGTTCGTGATGCGGCGGGATCTGGTGATCATCCGTAGCCTGGCGGTGCTGCTGGCGCCCCTGCTGCCCCTGAATCTGGGTTTCGGCCTCGGGGCGATCATCGATGAATTCGGCTCCACGCTGTTCGAGGAGATCGACTACCGCCGCGAAGCCGACAACGCCGAACGCTTCGCCGCCCTGTTCGCCGAGCATCCCGAAGTCACGGTGCCTGCGGTGGAACGAAGCCTCAGCAGCCGCCGCGTGCTCACTACCCAGTGGATCGAGGGCACCAAGCTGCAGAACCGGCGGGAGCTGGAGGCCAACCATCTCGATCCAGCCGCCCTGATCCGCACCGGCGTGATTGCTGGACTGCAGCAATTGTTGGAGTTTGGTTATTTCCATGCCGATCCCCACCCCGGCAACCTGTTTGCCCTG
>Ga0209598_10001494_pt1 | contig 19093 bp, 16 predicted proteins | sample M_140807_EF_Meta_FD_187317 | JGI IMG/M metagenome (GOLD analysis project Ga0209598, IMG submission 187317) | Freshwater microbial communities from Lake Montjoie, Canada to study carbon cycling - M_140807_EF_MetaG (SPAdes) (version 2) | ecosystem: Environmental > Aquatic > Freshwater > Lake...
TTCGACATCACTGCCGGCCCCCGCCCGGCAGATAGCTTGAATCAGAGACCAGCCGTTTCGGGAATCACCCGCGATTCTGTCAGCAGGGACGTCGCTCTAATAGCTTGGGGTCGAGCCGCAGCGCAGCATGGCATTGGCGGATGGCCTCGGCCCGCCGGCCCAATCCGGCATTGGCCAGACCAGCAGCAAGCGCCTCTCGCGCCGCGGCCTGAAGATCGGTGAGCAGCGGCGCGGTGTTGTGCAGTGACGTGGCTGTGGTCATGCGGCATGACCCTCCTCGACACTTATTTTAGATCAATTTTTCTTCAGAAGTAATGTTCTGTAGAATATAAAATTTGCGGCTAGAGTCCTCCGTGGGAGGGTGCGGCCTCAACTCTCAGGCCCGCCCTCACGCCACGGAAGATGGTCACAACATCAGCCCAGCGCCGGGCTGAATGTCACAATCAAGCCGCCTTCACCAAACCACCATCATCGGCCAACGCCTTGATATGGTGATCGGCATCGCCAAACAGGCTGTCATTCATCGTCAGCCGCTTGAAGTAATGGCCACAGGCATATTCCATCGTCATGGCGATGCCACCATGCAACTGGATGCTCTGCTGCCCGACCAGCCGCGCCGAACGACCAATCTGTACCTTCACCGCAGATGCCCCCGCCCGCCGCTCATTGGCGTCATTGTCGGAGGCCGCCTGCACCGCGAAGAAGCTCATCGAGCGCGCCTGCTCCAACGCCACCAGCATATCCGCAGCCCGGTGTTGCAGGGCCTGGAAGCTGCTGATGGGTTTGCCGAATTGCTGGCGCGTCTTCATGTAATCCAGCGTCATGGCATGGGCGATGTCCATGCAGCCCACTGCCTCGAAGGCCAGCGCGGCGATGGCCTCAGCCACCACGGCTTCGACCATTGGCAGGCCATCTTCGGCCAGCAGGATGGCGGGCGCCTTGTCAAACTCCACCTCTGCTGCCCGGCCACCATCGACGGTGCGGAAGCCGCGCGCGGTGGCGTGCTTCGCCTCCACCATGAAGACACCAATGCCGCCATGGTCACGCTGGCCACCGGCATGGCGGGCGGTGACGAAGAAGCGGTCCGCGCTGTCACCATGCAGCACCATGCCCTTGCGGCCGGTGATCACCCAGCCAGCACCCTCGCGCTTGGCCGTGGTCGCCACGTCGAAAAGGTCATAACGCGATTGCCGCTCCACCTGAGCAAAGGCCAGCTTGCATTCGCCGGCGGCGACCTGGGGCACCAATTCGCGGCGCATCTCGGCGCTGGCACGGCGCAAAAACCCGCCGCCCAGCACCACCGTGCTGAACCAGGGCTCCAACGCCAGGGCCTTTCCCATCTGCTCGGCGATCAGGCAGGTATCGGTCAGGCCACCGCCAAAACCGCCATCCGCCTCGGCGAAAGGCAGGCCGAGCAAACCCAGCTCGGCATATTGCGCCCACATCGCCGTGCTCCAGCCCTCGGCGGATTTGATATAGGCCTTGCGCTGCTCGAAGCCGTAGCCATCGGCAAACATCTTTCGCACGCTGTCGGCCAGCAGCGATTGGTCCTCGGTGAGATCAAAATCCATTGTCTGTCAGAGCCCCAAAAACGCTTTTGCCATGATGTTGCGCTGGATCTCGTTCGACCCGCCATAGATGCTTTGCTTGCGCCAGTTGAAATAGGTGCCGGCCAGGCCAAAGGCCCAATCAGGCGCCAGATCCCACTCATTCGAGCCTTCCTCATCGGGGTCACCATCCACCCAGGCATAGGGTCCGGCCGCCTTCATCAGCATCTCCGAGACACCCTGCTGGATTTCGGTGCCCTTGATCTTCAGCACCGAGGTGGCGGGGTTGGGCTTGCTGTCAGCACGCTTCATATCCTGGGCGATGACGCGCATGACGGTCATCTCCAGCGCCTTCAACTCCACCTCGATCTCGGTCATCTGCCGACGGAAATCCGGGTCCTCGATCAAGGGGCGGCCGCCATCCATGCTCTCGCGCGCAATGATCTTCAGGCGGCGAATGCGTTCGCGGCTGGCACCCACACGGGCCTGACCGAAGCGCTCATTGCCCAGCAGATACTTGGCGCAATCCCAGCCCTTATTCTCCTCGCCCACCAGGTTTTCCACCGGTACGCGCACATCATCGAAGAACACCTCATTCACCTCATGCCCACCCTCAATCGTGATGATCGGGCGGACGGTGATGCCAGGCAGGTTCATCGGGCAGAGAATGAAGGAAATACCCTCCTGCTTCTTCGCCTCGGGGTTCGTGCGGCAGAGCAGGAAAATCCAATCGGCATGCTGGGCCAGCGTGGTCCAGGTCTTCTGGCCGTTGATCACCCACTCATTGCCATCACGCACCGCGCGGCACTTCAGGCCGGCAAGGTCCGACCCCGCGCCAGGCTCGGAAAAGCCCTGGCACCACCAATCATCCAAATTGGCCATGCGCGGCAGAAAACGCTGCTTTTGCGCCTCAGTGCCAAAGGCAATGATCACCGGCCCGCACATATTCACGTTGAAACCGAGCGGCGAGGGCGCGGGCGCCATCTGCAACTCCTCACGGAAGATGTATTTTTGCGCCGCCGACCAGCCCGGCCCACCCCATTGCACCGGCCATTCCGGCACCGCCCAACCCTTGGCATTCAGAATTTTCTGCCACTCCACCACCATCGCCTTGGTCGGCGACTTGCCGGCCACCAACCAAGCCCTGGTCGCCGCCGGCAGGCTGGCATCAATGAAAGCACGCACCTCGTGGCGGAAGGCGATCTCCTCCGCGGAGAAATTCAGGTCCATGTCAGGCTCCTTGGGAATAGGGTGTGGTGAGGTTGCGTGGGTGGCCCGCAAGGGGGCTTTGCCCCCCTGCACCCCCCACCAGGGGCGACCCGCCCCTGGACCGTGGAAGAATATGGGTGGGGTGAGGGAGGGGGGCGGGTCGGGCGTGTCGCAAGGGCGGCGCAAACTGCCCCCCTCCCTCACCCAACACATCCCCCGGGGTGCAGGGGCCTTTCGGCCCTTGCTGGGGGGGTTGGACATGTATGTCCAACGGGGGCAAAGCCCCCTGACGGGCCACTTGGGCCACCCCGCCCCACCCCATCCTCAAGCGACCTTGCGTGCGCCTGAATTCGCAAAGGAGCCGCCTTCCGCCGCGAGGCGTTCGATCAGCGCGCAGGGCTTCAGGTTGGGGTCATTGGTGGCGGCAGCGTATTGCGCGAGTTTGTCGCGCACGGCTTTGAGGCCCATGCGGTCGGCCCAGAACATCGGGCCGCCGCGCCATGCCGGCCAGCCGAAGCCATTACAGAAGATCACATCGATATCGATCGCGCGCGACGCGATGCCCTCCTGCAGGATCTTCGCACCTTCATTCACCATCGGCAGCAGCAGGCGTTCGAGGATTTCGCTATCCTCGATCTTGCGCCGGCGCACCTGGGACTTTTCGGCGAGGTCAAGGATGGTGGCTTCGACGACGGGGTCCGGCAGGCGGGTCCGCTTTTCGTCATACATGTACCAGCCTTTGCCGGTTTTCTGGCCATAGCGGCCCAGCGCCACCAGCGCATCGGCGATGGGAGCGACGGTACCGCGGGCCCGGCGCACCGCGGCGCCGATATCCAGTCCGGCGAGGTCACCCGTGGCGCAGGGCCCCATGGCCATGCCGTAGCCTTCCATCACCCGGTCGATATCCTGCGGCAGCGCGCCTTCCATCAGCAGCGCTTCCATTTGCGGCCCGCGCTTGCCTGTGATGCGGTTGCCGACGAAGCCGTCGCAATTGCCCACCACCACATTCAGCTTGTTGATGCGCTTGCCCACATCCATCGCAGTCGCAATCGCCGCCATCGAGGAGGCGCTGCCGCGCACAATCTCCAGCAGACGCATCACGTTGGCGGGCGAGAAGAAATGCATCCCCACCACCAACTCCGGCCGTTTGGTGGCTGAGGCAATAGCATCGATATCCAGCGTCGAGGTGTTAGATGCCAGCACGACGCCCGGCCGGGCGAGCGCATCGAGCTTGGCAAAGATTTCCTTCTTGGCGCCCATATCCTCATAGATCGCCTCGATCACCAGATCAGCGTCCTTCACCACGTCAAGCGTGGTGGAGCCCTTCAGCAGCGCCTTGCGCTTCTCGAACTCGGCCTGGGAAAGTCGCCCCGAGGTGACAGTGCGTTCCCAATTGGCATGGCACTTGGCCAGGCCACGATCCAGCGCCTCTTGCGTCGTCTCCACCACCGTCACCGGCATGCCGACATTGGCAAAATTCATCGCGATGCCGCCGCCCATGGTGCCAGCGCCAATCACCACCGTGTTCTTCACCGGCAGCGGCTGGGTATCGGCTGGCATATCGGGCACACGCTGCGCCTCACGCTCGCCAAAGAAAATATGGCGCAGCGCAAAGCTCTGCTCGCCTTCCACGAGACGGGTGAATTGCTGGCGTTCGACCAGCAGACCCTCATCAAATGGGACGGTCAGGGCGGCGCGCACTGCGGTCACGCAACCTTTCGGGCTTTCCTGGCCGCGGGCGCGCTTGAGCAGTGCTGCGGCTGCGGCGTCAAAGGCGGCCATATCGGCGCCTTCGATCTTGTCACGGCGGTTGCGGGCCAGGGTGAAGCTGCGGCCACTCTTCGCCGCCTCGCGCGCCCAGGCGATGGCGCCTTGCTCCAGGTCACCATCGATCACGGCGTCGATAAAGCCGAGCTTTAGGGCTTCGCCCGCCCGCACCGGTTCGCCGGTCACGATGATCTTCAGCGCAGCCTCGCCGCCGATTAGGCGCGGCAGGCGCTGGGTGCCGCCCGCACCGGGGACGAAGCCGCGCTTGACCTCGGGCAGGCCTAGCTGGGCCGAGGCCAGGGCCACGCGGGCGTGGCAGGCCAGCGCCACCTCCAAACCACCGCCGAGCGCGCTGCCATGGATGGCGGCGACGACGGGGATCTTGCTGTTCTCGATCGCGTCAAACACCTCGGGCAGCGAGGGCGGTTGGCGGGGCTTGTTGAACTCGGTCATTTCGGCACCGGCGGAAAACATCCGCCCCGAGCCGATCACGACAATCGCCCGCGCCCCCTCACGCGTGCAGCGCTGAATGCCGGCCAGCAGGCCCGCGCGCACCGCGGTGCGCAGCGTATTGACTGGCGGATTGGCAATCCGCAGCACATGCACATCGCCATCAAAGGCGTGCTCAATAAAATGCGCGTCGTCCTGCATGGGCGCTGGTCCTTCCGTCCCGAAACTTCTTGTTGGACGCATGACAAGCCGCGCGGCCGGGCCTGTCAACCGTCCCTGTCGGTATGGGCTATCGCTGGGCGGTCAGCGCCGCCTGAGCCTGGGCGAAGCCACGCAGGGAGACCGCAAGCGTGATCTCTCGACCGGTTGCGTCCCGGAATATGAGGCGCGCGCCGGCGGGTTCGGCGCGCAGGCGGCGCATCAGCGCATCATCCGCCTCGATGGTGGCGAAGCAGCCCTGCGGCACGCAGCGCTGGTATTGCAGCATGACCGGTGCAGCATCGAGCGTCAGGCGCACCCCGGCCGGCAGTTGCACATTCAGCGGCAGATGCGCCATCACCAGCACCGGCGCCTGTGGGTTCAACCGGCCCAGAACAATCTGCGCCACGGGCCGGCGTTCTTGGTTGGACAGCGTTGTCGCGGTTTCGCAATTGCGCGGCGGGCCCGCCTCACACCGCAGCGACCAATCACCGAAGGTGGCCACGGTGCGGTCCTGCGCTATGGCGGGCATGGCCGTCAGCGCGGCCAGCAGGCACGCCATCATCATCCGCTCGCCCATCAACCGCATCGCCCCGCCCATGTTTGGTTCAGTCCAGAATGGCCAGCAGATTGGAGACCATCGGCACCGCCTCCAGCTCTGCCCGGCTGGCCGTGGCCAGGGCCACATACTCGTGTTGCAGGAATTCCTCCAGCGCGAGGTGCTGGAGCTCGGAGGGATGGCTGCGCTTGAAATCCGTGCCTCCCGGCAGCCGCAAACGCCTGGCGAGCGGCGGCAGCAGCGGGTGGGCTGCGTGCTGCAGCAGATCATCACCGACCAGATCCGGGTCGATCGTCATATCCGCATCGATCAGGCCAGCACGCCGGCACATCACCAGGCCGAGATCGGCGAAGGCCCAGTGAGCCGGGTGGTTCATGCTGTGCATGAAGCAGCCGCGGGCGATCCAGCAATCGAACAAATGGTCTATCGCCATGCCAAACTGGGCAAACAGCGCCACCGCCAGTCGCCTTTCATGGCCGAAAACCTCAAAATAACCGCAGCGGCCGAAGACCAGGGCATTGTAGAGCGCCATGGTTTGTCGCGGCGTCCGGCCGGTGAGGTAGCCGCCAATGGCGATGCGCGAATGATAGTGATGGGTTGGGCCGCCCAGAAAACCCTTTTCGGTCTCGACATAGACCGTATCGGGGTGGAAGCCGGCAAAGCCAAAGCTGGGCAATGCTGTCAAACGCGGCCCCATCTTCTCGAGCGCCGCCATGGCGACCGGCCCATATTCCGGCGGCAGCGGAATAGCCAGGACATGGTCACATTCACGCAGGGCATGGCCCACCGCCTCTCGCACCGTAGGCCCCACCAGATGGGCGACATCGAAATGCAGCACCTGCGCATCGGGCCGCACCGCCCGCACCACATCAGCCAGCATCCGTTGCTGGCAACTGAATACAATGCCAATCTTCATCGGTCGCGGCCCGAGGCCAATAGGTCCTCATCGCAGATGATGCGCGACCGGGCGGCGAAATCGGCCCGGTATTCTGCCGAGGGTGCGGCCTGAGCAGGCGCCATGCCCGAAGCCGCCGCGGCCGGCCTGTCAGCATTCGACAGCATATGGCGACTGAAAAGACCCATCACCTGGGCCACGCCATGCGGGCTGACCGAGCGCAGATCGGCCTCATAGGCCAGCGGCGCATTGCTCGGGGCGGTCACGATCTCATAGGAGGGAAAATAACAGACCCTTGCATGGCGCTGGCGCATCTCCTCCGCCGCCAGGCGCAGCGCGGCCTTGCTCAAGCCATTGCTGAGAGAGACATGGCGCGGCTCATAGGTCGCGGCAAGCGCCACCGGCGAGACGGTGAGGATGATCCTCACATCGGGATTGATCAGACAAAGGTCAGCCACAACCGCCTCGAGATGGGTGCAGACCTCGGAACTGGTAAAGTTCTTGAAGTGGGCCTGGCTGGCGCCCGCCTGCACGCTCAGCGCGCCAGGGGGTACCGGCAGGGCGGCGCCATCCTCGGCCAGCCAGGCCTCGGTCAGCCCCAGGGTGAAGATAAAGACCGTGCAGCGCTCGAACATCTCGCGCACCGCCATGAGATGGGCATCGCGCGCCATGATCACCGTCTCGGCGCTATCCAGGCCCGCGCCGTTTTCGCCGAGCATTTGCGGCCGAAATGGATCAACGAATCGGCCGTTGGGCAGCCGCCACACCTCATCCACCGGGCGCATCAGCCCATAGGCGCGCAGCATCAATTGGTGCAATTGGCAGGCGGTGTAGATATTGCCGAACCGGGCTGAGAAGGGGCTGTCATCCTCGCCCGCCGCCTCGGTTTGCAGGAAGTGAAATCCCGCCCCCCGCAAGTTGCGGGCAATATGCTGGGCGAAGCATGAGCCCGCTGCGGCCACCTGGTCCCCCGGGCCAATGCGAAAGGGCAGTTCACCCACCGGGTCAAAACCACCGCCATCGGGCTCAAGCCCGGTGGGGCCGGCCATAGAAACTGCCGCGCGCCAAAAATGCTGCGACGGCAGCCGCCGATAGGGATGGTCCTGCATGCGCTAGTGCCGTGCGGCCCGGCATGCGCGGCCACCTACCACCGGCGGACAGGGCCACAATCGAGATGGATGAAACCATCACGCCGATACAGCCCCACACCGCCCAACTGCATCTCTGCCGCCACCCGAGCCAATTGCAGCGAGGCCCGGCCGGGCAATTGTACATCGGCCGCCATGCCGGACATATGCAGCGAGACACGGCTGACACGGCGGGACTGCCGGGCGCGGGCGGCATTGGTCTCGGGCGCGCGATAGCCGGAAATCACCAGCCAGTTCTCATCCGAGTCCATGCGAGCCTGCACCGCGGCCAGCACGTCGAAGAGCCGCGGGTCCATCGGCGTGGCCTCCTCCATGCCGGGGTCGCGCAGCACCCAGTCGAGTTGGCGCAGAGCCTGGCTCTCATAGCGGCCATCACGCCAATAGACGCCGTGGAAATTCTCGCCCGTCTGCACCCGGCGAATGCCCAGCGCGCGCGCGCCACCGCCCAAGGCCTGCGCCAACGCCGGCGGTGCGGCAAGAGAGGACGCCGCCACGCCACCGACGGCAGCGGCAAAGAACCCACGGCGGCCCAGCGCCGGCTGGCCCTCACAAGCGGCCTCCTGCGCCTCACAAGCCGGGCAGGAATGGCCCCAGGGCGATGAGAAGAGTCCCATGCTCAACTCCTCGCCGCCATGGGCCGGGCGGGGCCGCGCTCCATCGCGCGCCAATAGACCTCGTCATGACCATAGAGGTCCGGGCGAATGCGCACCTGACCGTTTTCAATAATAGTAGTGCGATAGATCAACCGCACGCTTGGTTGGCGGCGCAGGGCAATACCAAAGGTGCGGCCATCGCTCACGCTCCGCGCCATGCGGTTGCGATCCCAGCCTTCCATCCCCTCAACCGCCATGGCAAGGAAATCCATTGGCCGACCAAGGCGCACGCAGCCCGAGGAGAAGGCGCGTTCGGACCGGGCGAAGAGATGCCGCTCGGGCGTGTCATGCATAAAAATATCTTCGCTATTGGGCATGACGAACTTGATCCGGCCCAGCGCATTCGCCTCGCCCGGATCCTGGCGCATGGTGAAGGGGAAATAGTTGCGGGTGTAATTGCGCCAATCCACCGTGGTGGGGTCCACCTCCACCTGCTCGCCATCCACACGCTGGAAGATGCGGGTGCCATTGCGGGCCAATGCCAGAGGGTTGCGCTGCAACAGCGGCAGCTTGTCCTCCACCGCATTGCGCACCGGCACACCCCAGGGGGGGTTGAACTGCACCGAGGTGAGACGGGTGGCAAGCAGCGGCGTGGCGCGCGGCGGCCGGCCCACAATCACCGGCATATCAAGCACGACGGTCTCACCCTCATACACATGCAGCATGAAATCGGGGATATTGACCTCAATGCGGCGCTCACGGCCGGGGTCAGGTGCGGCGCGTCGAAGATCCATGGCGATGCTGAGCGCGCGCACATCCGCCGCTGCCGTCCGGTTCAGCGCCATCTGAGTGCCAGCACCCACACGGGCATCGGCCTCAATCCCGGCAGCCGCCTGGAAGCGACGCACCGCATCGGCCAGGCGGTCATCATACATATTGGGTTCGGCAACGGGTGCGGCCGCCAGCACAGGGTCGGTCGCGGCAAGGCGGGCGCGCAGCGCCGGCACACGCTCAGACATGCGCCCCGGCTCGATAATGCCGCCGGTGGGCACGGCAGGCAGCGCGCCACGTGCCTCGCGCGCGCGGGCCTCGGCCATTGCGGTGCGCAGCGCAGCCTGGCCCGCTGGCAGGTTGGCGGCCCGGTCGATCACCTGGGCTGGCTCGGCACTGCCGGCCAGCTCACCCATCCAGGGATTGAGCGGCTGGGCGGCTGTGTCGCGGCGGATATCAATCCGGCCCGGCGGTGCCACGGCGCGGCCATGCAGCAGATCGGCCAGGGCCTTACGGGCGGCGTTCTGGGTGGCGGATTGGAAGCCGGCCGGGTCACTCATCGCCATCTCGCGCGCGGGCAGACCATACCAGCCAGGGTCAAGGCCATCGGCATCAAGGCCGCGCAGGCGCTCATGAAGCCGCATGAGGGGCTCAGCCACGCCAGACCATTGCGCGCGTGCAGGTCTGGCCGCACTGAAAGCCAGCGCCGCAGCGCCTCCCATCATTATCCGCCGATCCAATTTCGTGGTGGGCATAGGCAACGACCTTTGCAACCGGGGGCTGAATGCCTCCGGGGGGCAGAAATAATGCCAACCCCAACGTCGGATACAGCGATTCTTCCCGCTGCGCCAAGTGTTGACGTGTAACGCGCCGATAAGGGAGGCTCTTGGCATGGAAACAACCCCCCCCATCGCCGATCCCGCCCACAGGGCGAATTCCAGCCTCGATGCGGCTTTGGCTGATGCCCATAGCCGCTATGCCGCCGCCCGGCCGCGCAGCGCGGAAATCCACGCCAAAGCGCGCGCCTCGCTGGCCGGCGGCAATACCCGCTCGGTGCTGTTCTACGCCCCCTTCCCCACCGCCATGGCGCGCGGCGAGGCGGCTCGGCTTTTTGACGTGGATGGCCGCCAATACATCGATGCCCTGGGCGAATACACGGCGGGATTATTCGGCCATTCGGAGGCCCGGATCATCACCGCAGTGAAGGCCGCACTTGATGGCGGCATCAACCTCGCCGCAGTGGGCGAGAAGGAGGGCGATTTCGCCGCCCTGCTCTGCGCCCGCTTCCCCGCGCTGGAATTGGTACGCTTCACCAATAGCGGCACCGAGGCGAATATGATGGCGCTCGCCGCCGCCCGCGGCTTCACCGGCCGCAATGACGTGATGGTGGCGCGCGGCGGCTATCACGGCGGGGTGATGACCTTCGCCAGCGAAAAGAATGCGGTCAACGTCCCCTTGCCGCTGCATTTCATGGATTACAACGATGCCGCCGGAGCGGCGGCGCAAATCCGCGCCCTGGGGCCGCAATTGGGTGCGGTGCTTGTGGAGCCCATGCTGGGCTCGGGCGGTTGCATTCCGGCCACCCGCGAATTCCTAAACGCCTTGCGAGAGGCCTGCTCAGAGACCGGTGCCTTGCTGATCTTCGATGAGGTGATGACCTCCCGCCACAGCGAGGGGGGCATGCAGGCACTGCTGGGGGTGACACCGGATTTGACCACATTGGGCAAATACATCGCCGGCGGCATGAGTTTTGGTGCCTTCGGCGGCGCCGCCGATATCATGGCGGTGTTCGATGGCCATAAGCCCGGCGCCTTGCCGCATGCGGGCACCTTCAACAACAATGTCTGGTCGATGGCGGCCGGCTGCGTGGCGATGGGCGAGATCTTCCATGGCCCGGTGGTGAGCGCGCTGTTTGCGCGCGGCGAGGCGCTGCGTGCGGCGTTGAACGCGGCCTGCGAAGGGCTGCCCATGCAATTCACCGGCCTGGGCAGCATGATGAGCGTGCATTTCCGCAGCGGCGCCATTGCCCGCCCCTACAAGGCCGGCCCGCGTGACGAGGCGCTGCGCGAATTGTTCTTCTTCGACATGCTGGAAGCCGGGATTTACATCGCCCGGCGCGGCATGATGGCGCTGAGCCTGCCGATCACCGATGCGGACACCGCCGCCATCACCGCCGCGGTGCGGGAATTCGCCGCACTCCGGCGGCCGCTGCTGAGCGCCGAGTGATCAGCAATCGGTGATCAGCGCGGGGCCGACCAAACTGCCCCCCGCACGGCGGAGGCAGCCAGCACACCATAAGCGGTAATCCCCAGCGCCACGGCGAGAAAATGCCCCACCATGCCCATGCCCAGCCCATTGGCCAGGACATGGCCGCCCAGCACCGCAATGCCCAACCGCGACAGCCCCGCCACCACAGGCCAGCGCATCCGCCCAGCCCCCATGGCCGCGAAATACATCGCCATCCCCAGGCCGAAACCGGCAAAGGCCGGGCCAATATAGGCCAGCGCCAGGCCGGCAATGGCCTGCACCTCCGCATCGGAGGCAAAAAATCCAGCAAATCGCTGCGGCGCTAGCGCGACCGATACCCCCACCACAGCGCAGACCAAAAAGGCCATGCCACCACCCACCCAGGCGGTACGCCGGGCCAAGTCCCAATCGCCCGCGCCCACCGCACGGCCCACCAGCGCGGTCAATGCCGAGCCCACGCCAAACGCCAGCGGGATCATCAGAAATTCCAGCCGGGCCGAGACGCCATAGGCCGCCACGGCCACCGGGCCATAGGATTTCAACTGCGCGGTCACCAGAATGGTGGTGAGGTTGGCCACCGTCGCCAAGGCGCAAGCCACCGCCCCCACCGCCAAAATTCGGCGGAACAGAGCGAGTTGAAACGGCACCAATAGGCTGGGGCGGAAGCCTGCCGCGCCGCGCATCACCACCCAGCCCATCATCAGCGCCGCCCCCCACATGGCCAGGCCAAAGCCCAGCCCCAGGCCTGCCATGCCCAGGCCCAGAGGCTCGGCCAGCAGCCAGCCCAGGGCTGGAAAGACCAGCCAGGCCATGGAATTGATCCGCGCCGCCAACCCATGCCGCCCCGCGCCGCGCAGCACCGAGGCCAAGGTATTGGCCAGCCAGGCCGGCACCGCCCCCAGGCCAAAAAACGCGACGGCATAAGGCACAGCCTCAGCAGCCGCCTCCGGCCCACCAATCGCGGTGAAAATGGGCCGGGGGAACACCACCATGGCCAGGATGAAAGCCGCGGCGAAGAGCATGGCGATGGTCAGCGCATGCAGCACCATCGCGCTCGCCTCATCCGGCCTCTTCGCCCCCAGCGCGCGGGCGATGGCCGAGACCACGCCCCCTCCTATCGCTCCCGCACTCATCTGGCCCAGCAACAGGGTGAAGGGCAGCACCACGGCGTAACCGGCCAGCGCCTCCCGCCCCAGCCTGGCTGCGACCACCGTCTCAACCAGCACAGCAGCGGCCTGCAGCAGTGACTGCATGGTGGTGGGAACGGCGAGGGTCAAAATCCCCTGGGCCACGCCGGCATAACCCAGCCGGGGGGCGGCGGCACTCACGCGAAGCGCTCCGGCGCGAAGGCCGCCAGCGATATGTTGGGCGTGGGCCCCAGCATGGCACTCGCCAGCAGCGCCCCGGTGGGGGCAGAGCCGGTGAGGCCCAGATGGCCATGACCAAAGGCGCACCACAGCCCTGGCCATTTCGCCACGGGGCCGATCACCGGCAGGCTATCGGGCAGGCAGGGCCTGTGGCCCATCCAGAACCCCTCGCAACCTTCGGTGGAAATGCCCGGAAAAACCCGCGCCGCATCCGCCAGCAGATAGGCCGCCCGCTTGGGGTTGGGTTTGCGCTCCAGCCCGCCGAATTCGACCGTGCCGGCAATCCGCAGGCCCATCTCCATCGGCGTGAAAAACGCCTTTCGGTCCGCCGCCACCACCGGGCGGCTGAGGTTCAAACCCGGCTTGGGCAGCATCACATGATAGCCGCGCTGGCTCTCCAGCGGGATGGCATAGCCCAGCGGCCGCAACAATTGGGTGGACCAGGCGCCAGCGGCCAGCACGGTGTATTCGCCATGCAGCGGGCCGGCATCGGTCGCCACGCCGGTCACCCGCCCGCCCTCGGTGATCAAGGCCTGGGCGCGGCCGCGCAGCACCACCCCACCCATGCGGGCCACGCCACGGGCAAAGCTCTCGGCATGCCGCCGTGGATTGGTGGAAAACCCCTGATCGGGCGAATAGACGCCCAGCTGATAGGCATCCGAAAGCCCCGGCTGGAAGGCATGCAGCGCCGCGCCACGCAGGATTTCGATCTTCTGGCCATATTGCTCGCGCAGCGCCCAACCCGCCGCATCCTTGGCGAAATGCTTGTCGTCGAAATAGACCTGCAACTGGCCATCGCCACGCAACAAATCCAGCGCGCCCTCCTCGGCCAGCATGGCGCGGTGGTGCTCCACGGCGCTGTAATGCAGCTGCGAGAGCGCATGGGCTATTTCCGCCACCCGGGCCGGGCGGGCGCTGGCGACAAAGCGCGCCAGCCAGGGCAGCAGCCGGGGCAGATAATCGGGCGGGATGCGCAGCGCCCCGGCCGGATTGAGCAGCATGCCCGGCACCTGGCGCAACACGCCAGGCATCGCCAATGGCGCAACCGAGCCGCTGGAAACCGCGCCAGCATTGCCCGAGGAGGCGCCGGAGGCCGGGTCCTCAGGGTCCAGCACCGTCACCTCGCCGCCCGATTTCGCCAAATGCCAGGCGACAGCGAGGCCGACGACGCCGGCGCCGATGACGATGATGCGGGGTTTGTCTTGCATGGCATGCATGCTCGTCGTGCGCGCGCCCGAGGGCAAGCCCAAGGGGGCAGCGGCATGATCACGCCACCAGCGATTGACGCGCCCCCGCCCTGCGACGAACCTGAGGCCTGTTTGAGTGGGAGGAAGCCAATGAGGATCGTTGCGAATCCAGGCCTCGGTGCGCGGCTGCTGGATGTCGATCTGGCCAGGCCGCTGGACGGGCCGGATTTTGACGCGCTGCTGGCAGGGCTGGGCCGCCATGGCGTGCTGCATGCGCCGGGCCAAGCGATGGACGCGGCGCAGCTGGCCGCGCTCGGCGCCCGGCTGGGCACGCTGGAAGTCAATGTCGCCAATAAGTACCACGCTCCCGGCATTCCCGAGGTGATGATCCTCTCCAACAAGCGCGACGCACAAGGCCGGGCGCTAGGCCTGGGCGATGCCGGCCAGGGCTGGCACACCGATATGAGCTATTCCGCCGATATCGCCCTAGCCAATATCCTGCATGCCAAGGAGGTGCCGCTGCGCGATGGCGTGGCGCTGGGCTCCACCCAGTTTCTCGACATGCATGCGGCCGCCACCGAGCTTCCCGCCGAGATCGCTGCCCGCATCCGCGGCCGCCGCGCGCTGCATGATTTCGAAAAATTCTGGGACATGGTGCGAAAACGCCCCGGCTCCGAACGCGGCCCCCTCACCGCCGAACAGCGGGCGAAAAAACCGCCGGTTTGGCAGCCCATGCTGCGCCGCCACCCCATCACCGGGCGCGAGGTGCTGTATTGCAACCCGGGCTACGCCACCATGATCGAGGGCCTGGAAAAGCCCGAAAGCGATGCGCTGCTGGCCTTCCTCTTCCGCCACCAGACCCAGACCAAATACCTCTATGCCCATAGCTGGTCCGCCGGTGACGTGCTGATGTGGGACAATATCGGCACCATCCACAACGCGGTCGCCGATTACAGCGAGGCCGAGCCGCGCTACATCCTGCGCGTGCAGGTGATGGCCGACCGCTATACCGAGGCGCTGGCAGCATGAGGCTGGGCACGGTGATGCTCAATGGCCGCCCCACCCTGGTGGCGGCCATGGAAGACGGGCTGGTGGCGCTGCGCTCCCCTGCCCTGCCAGAAACCCTGCTGGGGGTGCTGCAGGCCGGTGAGGCAGCCCTGGTGGAATGCGCCCGCCTCCTGGCGCTGGCAGCGCAACCGGGCAGCCCCCGCCTGGGCCCAGCCACAATCATGGCGCCCTTCCTGCCGGGCAAAATCCTCGGCGTGGGGCGCAATTACGCCGATCATGCGAAGGAGGTGGGCGGCCCCAAACTCACCGCGCCGCGCATCTTCCTCAAGCCCAGTTCCTCGGTGGCGGGGCCGGGGGCGGCAGTGCGCATCCCGCCCACGGTCACCAAGCCGGATTGGGAGGCCGAACTGGCCGTGGTGATCGGCCGCCCGGCCTGGCAGGTGCCAGAAGGCCGGGCTCTGGACCATGTCGCCGGCTATACCGTGCTGAACGATGTCTCGGCGCGCGAATTCCAGTTCGACCAGCCGCTGGCCATGACCAGCTTCGCCAAGGGCCTGGACGGCTTCTGCCCCATCGGCCCCTGGCTTGTCACCGCCGACGAGGTGGGCGAGCCCTGGGACCTGGAGGTCACCTGCCACCTCAATGGCGAGGAGGTGCAGCGCGGCAACACGCATGACCTCATCTTCTCGGTGCCGGCGCTGATCGCCTATCTCTCCCGCTACATGGAGTTGCGGCCGGGCGATGTGATCGCCACCGGCACGCCCGCCGGCTCGGGCCATTTCCGCAAGCCCCCCCGCTATCTCAAAAGCGGCGACCAGCTGCGGCTGGAAGTGGCCCGGGTGGGCATTCTTGAACACAGCATCGCCTGAGGGGATGACAATGCTTCGTTTTCTACTCGCACTCTGCCTGTCGCTGCCAGCGGCGGCACAGGAGTATCCCAGCCGCCCGGTACGCGTGGTGGTCTCGCTGGCACCTGGCGGCAATGCCGACATCAATGCCCGCGTGGTGGCAGCCGCCCTGGCGCAATCCTTCGGCCAGCAATTCATCGTGGAAAATCGGCCGGCTGCCGGCGGCACGGTGGCGGTGGAGCATGTCGGCCGCTCGGCGCCTGATGGCTATACGCTGCTGGTGGGGGCGTTGGGCTCGCATGTCCTGAATGTGGGCCTCTACCCCAATGCGCCGGTGAACCCGATCACCGGGCTGTCGCACATCACCATCTCCTCAGAGAGCGCGATGGTGGCCGCCGCCCACCCCTCGCTGGGCGTGCGCAACCTGGCCGAATTCCGCGCCTTGCTGGCGGCACGGCCCGGGGTGGTCACCTTCGGCTCCTCGGGCAATGGCACCACCGGGCATATCGCCGCCGCCCTGCTGCTCTACCAACTGGGCGTGACCGGTCAGCACGTGCCCTATCGCGGCTCGGCCGCCGCCTTCACCGATCTCTCCGCCGGGCGGGTCGGTTTTCAGGTCGATACCATGTCCTTCATCGCCGAACATATTCGCGCGGGCTCAGTGGTCGGCCTGGTCACCGGCGGCGTGGCGCGCGGGCCCACCATCCCCGATGTACCCACCGGCGCCGAGGCCGGGCTGCCGCAATATGTCGCCTCCACCTGGACGCCCTGGTCCGCCCCGCCGGGCACGCCGCCCGCCATTCTGGAACTGCTCTCCAGCCGCATCGCCGAGGCCCTGGCCGCCGGCCCCGCCCGCGAAAGATTGCTGGGTCTGGGCAATACCATCCCGACCGGCATGACCCCGGCCCGCACCCGCGCCTTCATCGAGGCCGAGGCGGAAAAATGGCTTCCCGTCATCCGCGCCACCGGCGCCACATTGGACTGAACCCACCATGCTGCTCGCCACCGCCGCCTCCGTGCGGGCCCAATGCCTTGCCGTCCTGCGTGCCTGGGGCATGCCCGAGGATCTGGCCCAGACCACCGCCGAGATCATGACCGAGACCGACCTGATGGGCGTGGATAGCCACGGCATCAGCATGCTCATGGCCTATGAGGATATGGTGAAACGCGGCCAAATCCGCATCGCCAATCCGCCCACCGTGCTGCGCCAACACGGCGCCACGGCGCAGTTGGATGGCGCCGACGGGCTGGGCCACCCGGTCTCGGTCATGGGCATGAACATGGCCGTGGACCTCGCCGCCGAGCATGGCGTGGGCGTGGTGGGGGTGGTGAACAGCCACCATTTCGGCGCGGCCGGCGCCTATGCCCGCATCGCCTCGCGCCGGGGTTTCATTGGCATGGTGGCCAGTTCCACCCGCGGCGTGCTGATGGTACCAACCGGCGCCGCCGAGCCGATCCTGGGCACCAACCCCTGGGCCTTCTCGGCGCCCGCCAACCGCCACAATGACTTCGTGCTGGACATGGCGACCACCACGGTCGCGGGCAATAAGGTCAAGGTCTATCACCTCAACGACAAGCCGCTGCCCGAGGGCTGGGTGGTGGATGGCGATGGCAAGGCCGTGCGCGATTCGCATGCGGGCAATGACTACGTCTTCAAGCACGCCGAAGGTGGCATCACGCCCCTTGGCGGCACCAATGCCATGGGCTCGCACAAGGGCTATGGCTTGGCGATGATGGTGCATATTCTGGGCGGCGCGCTGGTGGGGGCGAGCTTCTCGCCCATCCGCAACCGCACCCAAAAGGGCGATGAGCCGAATAATATCGGCCATTTCTTCCTGGCCCTGAAACCCGATGTTTTCCGCGCGCCCGGGCTATTCGAGGCGGATCTCGATGACGCGATCGATGTACTGCACGGCGCCAAGCGCGCCGACCCGGAAAAGCCCATCCTTGTGGCCGGCGAACCCGAGGATGCGAAGCGCGCCGAACGGCTGGACAAGGGTATCCCCATCCCGCCCGCGCTGGAGAGCCTGCTCCGCGATGTCTGCCAGCGCGCCGATACCCCCTTCATCCTGCGCTCCAATGCCTGAGGAATTTTTTCGGCTGTCCGCGCGCGAGGCCAGCGCCGCCCTAGCCCGCGGCGAGGTCTCGCCGCTTGAACTGGTCGAGGCCGCGGCCGCGCGCATCGCCGAGGTCGAGCCCGTGGTGAACGCCCTGCCCACCCTCTGCCTGGACCGCGCGCGCGACCATGCCCGCCGCCTGATGCGCGGCGAAGGGCGCGAGATGGAAGGCCAGGCCGGCTGGCTGGGCGGCTTGCCGGTCTCGATCAAGGACCTGACCGATGTGGCAGGCGTGCGCACCACCTATGGCTCGCCGCTGTTCCGCGACCATGTGCCCCAGGCCTCGCACCCCGTCGTCCGGCGAATCGAGGCGCGCGGCGGCATCGTCGTGGCCAAATCCAATACCCCCGAATTCGGCGCCGGCGGCTCCACCTTCAACGAGGTCTTCGGCCGCACCCGCAACCCCTGGAACACATCCCTCACCTGCGGCGGCAGCACCGGCGGCGGCGCGGTGAGTGTGGCCACAGGCGAGGTCTGGCTCGCCCAGGGCACCGACCATGCCGGCAGCCTGCGCCGGCCGGGCACCTATTGCTCGGTGGTGGGCCTCCGCCCCTCGCCCGGGCGGGTGACGCGCGGCACCGTGAACAACCTCTTCGCCACCCTCTCAGTGCAGGGGCCAATGGCGCGCAATATCGCCGACTTGGCACTCTTCCTCGACACCATGGCCGGCTGGTGCCCGCTCGACCCGCTGACCTATGACGCGCCGGCCACCAGCTACAGCCAGGCCGTGGCGCAGGTAGAGGATTTCCGCCCACGCGTGGCCTTCACCCTCGATTATGGCGGCGCCCTGGCCATTGACCGCGAAAGCCGCGCGATCTGCGAAGCCGCGATCCAGCGCTACGCCGATGCCGGCTGCGTGGTCGAAGAATGCAGCCCGGAATTCGGCGAACTCACCGAAGCGCTGCTCGTGCTGCGCAGCCAGCATTTTGTCGTGGACCGGGAATTGCAGCTTCTCGCCAATCGCGACTCGCTCAAACCCGACATCATCTGGAACACCGAGCGCGGCCTGAACGCCACACCCAGCCAAATCGCCTGGGCCGATCGTGAGCGCAGCCGCTTCTTCCGCGAGATGACGAAAATCTTTGCCCGCTTCGATGTCTTCGTCACGCCCTCCGCCCCCACCCCCGCCTTCGACGTGATGCTGCGCGCGCCCGAAAGCATCGCCGGGCAGAAACTGGCCAA
>Ga0209598_10001499_pt1 | contig 19044 bp, 21 predicted proteins | sample M_140807_EF_Meta_FD_187317 | JGI IMG/M metagenome (GOLD analysis project Ga0209598, IMG submission 187317) | Freshwater microbial communities from Lake Montjoie, Canada to study carbon cycling - M_140807_EF_MetaG (SPAdes) (version 2) | ecosystem: Environmental > Aquatic > Freshwater > Lake...
CCTGGCCCGGCAAAACCTGGACCGCGCGGGGATCGGCGACCGGGTTCAGATCCTCGTCGGACCCGCGCTGGAGTCCCTGGCCCGCCTCGCCGCAGACGCCTGTGCTGCGTTTGACCTCGTCTTCATCGATGCCGACAAGCCGAACAATCCCGCCTATCTGGACTGGGCGCTGAAGCTGACACGGCCCGGCGGCCTCATCATCGGCGACAATGTGGTTCGCGGCGGCGCCGTTCTGGATCCCGACTCCGAAGATGATCGCGTCCGGGGCGTCCGGACCTTCACCGAGCGTCTTGGACGCGAACCGCGCCTGTTCTCAACCGCCCTGCAGACCGTGGGCGAGAAGGGGTGGGACGGCATGACCCTGTCCTTCGTCGAGCCATAGACCCGCGTAGGAAGTCGCCTCAGGCGCCGATCAGCTCCCGGCCGATCAGGTAGCGGCGGATTTCGTTGGTGCCGGCGCCGATGTCGTAGAGCTTGGCGTCACGTAGCAGGCGCTCGGCGGGGAAGTCGCGGGTGTAGCCCGCCCCGCCCAGGGCCTGGATCGCCTCCAGCGCCACCTTCACAGCGTTCTCCGAGGCCAGGAGGATGGCGCCGGCGGCGTCGTGCCGAGTGGCCCGGCCCGCGTCGCAGGCCCGCGCCACGGCGTAGACATAGGACCGGGCTGAGTTCAGGGCGACGTACATGTCTGCCACCTTGGCCTGGATGAGCTGGAAGGAACCGATGGCCTGGCCAAACTGGCGGCGTTCGCGGACATAGGGCACGACCAGGTCCAGGCAGGCCTGCATGATGCCCAGCGGGCCGCCCGCCAGCACCGCCCGCTCGTAGTCCAGCCCGCTCATCAGGACGCCGACGCCGCCGTTCACCGGCCCCATGACGCTGTCCTCCGGGACCTCGCAGTCCTCGAAGACCAGCTCTGCGGTGTCGGAGCCCCGCATACCCATCTTGTCGAGTTTCGGGCTCGTGGAGAAGCCAGCGAAACCGCGCTCGATCAGGAAGGCGGTGATGCCCCGGGGACCAGCGTCAGGCTCGGTGCGGGCATAGACCACCAGGACGTCGGCGTGGGGGCCGTTGGTGATCCAGAACTTGGTGCCGTTGAGGACATAGCGGTCGCCTCGGTGCTCGGCGCGCAGGCGCATGGACACGACGTCCGAGCCCGATCCCGCCTCGCTCATGGCCAGGGCGCCGACATGCTCGCCCGAGATCAGCCCGGGCAGATGGCGCGCCTTCTGGGCCTCGGTTCCCCAGCGGCGGATCTGGTTCACGCAGAGGTTGGAGTGGGCACCATAGGACAGGCCCACCGAGGCCGAGGCCCGGGAGATCTCCTCCATGGCCACCACGTGCTCGAGATAGCCCAGGCCCGCGCCGCCGTCCTCCGCCTCCACGGTGAGGCCCAGGAGCCCCAGGGCGCCCATCTGTGGCCAGAGGTCCCGGGGGAAGGCGTTGTCCCGGTCGATGGCCCCGGCGCGCGGGGCGATGCGTTCGGCGGCAAAGCGGGCGACGGAGGCCCGCAGGGCGTCGGTGGTCTCGCCCAGGGCGAAGTCGAATTCAGGCTGGCTCATGACCCCTGGGTTAGCACGGGGCGATCAGGGGGGCGAGGTGGCGGAGCCCGGCGCCACGCCTAGAGCATGATCAGCCGGGCGATGCCGAGGAGGGCCAGGAAGCCCATGAAGTCGGTCGCGAAGGTCACCAGCACGGAGGACGAGACCGCCGGGTCCCGGCCAAGGCGATCTAGCATGATCGGGGCCAGGATCCCGGCCAGGGCGGCGACGAAGAAGTTGGCCACGATGGCCAGCCCCACGGTGAGGGCGAGCCGCGGATCCTGGAACAGGACCCAGACGGCGGCGGCCAAGAGTAGGGCCAGGATGGAGCCGTTCAGGAGGCCTGTCGCCACCTCGCGGCCGATGATGCGGGCCGAGTTGGCGGCGTTCAGCTCCCGGCTCGACAGGGCGCGAACCGCCACGGCAAGGGTCTGGGTGCCGGCGTTCCCGCCCAGGGAGGAGACGATGGGCATGAGGATGGCCAGGGTCAGGACCTGGGCGATCACCCCCTGGAAGGCGCCGATCACGCTGGAGGCCAAGGCCGCGGTACCCAGGTTGAGGACCAGCCAGGGCAGGCGCGAGCGGATGGTACCGGCCAGGCTGGCGTCACGTCCGACATCGGACACGCCGGCCAGGGCCAGGATGTCCTCCTCGCCCGCCTCGCGGATGACGCCGACAATGTCGTCGACGGTAAGCTGGCCCACCAGCCGGCCGCCTGGCTCGACCACGGGGGCAGAGATCAGGTGGTACTTGTCGAAGATGTAGGCCGCCTCTTCCTGGTCCATGCCAACCGGGATCTCGGTAAGGGGCTCCATGATCCGGGCCAGGGGCGTATCGCGGTCATGCCGCAGGAGGCGGCTGACGGGGACGCCGCCCAAGGGCCGGTGGGAGGGGTCGACCACGTAGACGTCGAAGAATAGCTCCGGCATGTCATCGCCGGCCGCAAGGAAGTGATCGAGGGCCTGGCCGACGGTCCAGAACTGGGGCGCTGAGGCGACCTCGCGCTGCATCAGGCGGCCGGCGGACTCTTCGTCGTAGGCCAGGGAGGTCTCGATGGCGGCCCGGTCGATGTCGGGCAGGGCGGCCAGGACCTGCGCCCGCTTGTCGTCCTCCAGGTCCTCGACCAGATCCACGACGTCGTCGGAGTCCAGCTCGCCGAGGGCCCGGACCAGGGTGGCCGAGGACATGCGATCAAGCAGTTCCTCGCGGATCTCCGGCTCGATCTCGGAAAGGATCGCGGCCAGGGCCTCGGGGTCGAGGTGGGCCATCACCTCCTCGCGGTCCCCCGCCGACAGGAAGCCCATCAGGTCGGCGACGTCGGCGGGATGGAGGGCGGCCAGAAGCTCGCGCAGGCGTTCGGCGTCGCCCCGGTCGGCAGCGTCGACCACCAGGGCCACGAAGTCGGGATTAAGGGCATAGTCGTCGCCGAGGGCCAGGTCCTCGAGGTCCTCGACGACAGAACCGCTCGACATCCCGTCATCGCGCAGGGAACGTTCAGTGTCGCGACTCATGCGGACCTGCCCTCCCGGCGCTATGCGTTTCAGACTGGACCTTGTCCCCGGACTCTTTGACTCACTGGTGCGGTCGAGAAGACTCGAACTTCCACGGGTTGCCCCACAGCGACCTCAACGCTGCGCGTCTACCAATTCCGCCACGACCGCGCGTGGTGAGCGGGGGGCCTACCAAAGCCCGACGGCTTTGTGAAGCGCGATCAGGTACTGGAGCCCGCCATGAAGTCGTAGACATCCGCCGCCCGCGTCACCGTGATGGCGATGCGGTCGTCATTGACCTGGATCTCGCCGCGGGCCACCGGGTGGTTGTTGGCGAGGATCCAGACCTCGTCATTGACCGTGGCGTCCAGGGGGATGACGGCACCGCGGCCCATTCGGAGCAGTTGGGCCATGGGCAGGATCGACCGGCCAAGGAGCACCGAGATTTCGACGTTGACGGCGTTGATCTGGCCCAAGGGGGGTCACCTTCCAAGAACGCAAACCGGAGCCGCACACGGCTTGCGCGGCGACTCATCCAAGCCCAGATTGCCTGCAACATGATTGACCGGACGTTAAATATCCCCGATTTCCGGCGTCTGGACGGCGGTGCCTGTGGCTGGGCTGTCTCGCCCGGGCTGACGCCCTATCCCGAGGCGGCGGCGGCCATGGAGGCCCGGGCGGAGTCCATCGCCTGCGGAGAGGCCTCCGAACTGGTCTGGCTCCTGGAACACCCGCCTCTTTACACCGCCGGGGTCTCGGCGCGGGACGCCGACCTCCTCGATGCCGACCGGTTCCCCGTCTTCCGAAGCCCCCGAGGCGGACAGTACACCTACCACGGCCCCGGCCAGAGGGTGGCCTATGTCCTGCTTGACCTGTCAGCACGCCAGAAGGACATCCGCGCCTACGTGGGTGCCCTTGAAGCCTGGATCCTCGCCGCCCTGGCCCGGTTCGCCGTCGACGGCGTCGTCCGCAAGGGCCGGGTAGGCGTCTGGATCGAGCGCGGCAGCCCTGGGGCGACGGTCCGGGAGGACAAGATCGCCGCCATCGGCGTCAAGGTCCGGCGCTGGGTCTCCTTCCACGGGATTTCGCTGAACGTCGAACCGGACCTCTCGCACTTCAGCGGCATCGTGCCCTGCGGCCAGACGCAGCATGGGGTAACCAGCCTTGCAGACCTGGGCCTGACCTGCAGCCTGGAGGAGGCGGATGCGGCCCTGCTCTCCGCCTTCACCGGGGTGTTCGGGCCGGTGACGCCAGCGGAACCGCCGGTCTAGGCGAGGGCGGAAACCCCGGCTGGCGGCGGCCCATAGCGGTTCACGCCGGTCTCGCCGGAGAGCACGCCCAATTCCACGACGGCCCAGATCAGTACCAGGACGAAGGGAAAGTCGAGGAACCCCGCGGGCTGGGGCCAGACGGCGACCAGGGCGGCCAGGACCAGGGCGGCGAACCAGCCGTTCCGCCCGCGGTCATGCAGGCGCCGGGCCAGGAGGCAGGCCGCGATCCAGACCAGGAGCGGCCAGACCAGCCAGCCGGTGATCCACTGCAGGGGGCCCGCGGACACGGTGTCGTAGACGAGGGCGATGGCCAGGAGGACCAGGGCCGAGACCAGAAAGTCCCGGCGGCCCAGCCGGCCCTCCCCGCTGAGGAAGCGGGCGGCCAGAGCGTCCCGCCCGGAGGCAGACGGCGCCGACCCTGTCATGTGGCGCGCGCCGGATCGCTCTGGGCCCAGGCCGGGCGCCGGGTGAAGGTGTCGAAGAAGGCGGTCAGTCGGGGCCGGGCGGGGCGCCAGGGCTCGGCGGCGAAGCGGAAATCGAGATAACCAAGGGCACAGGCCGCGGCGATGTCGCAGATCCGGGCGTCATCGCCGGGGCGGAGATCCGTGCCCTCCAGCATGTCCAGGACCCGGCGGATCTTTTCGCCCTGTCCCCGCCGCCAGTCGGCCCAGCGCAGGGGCTCGGGCCGCAGCGCCTCCTCGTATCGGGCGAGCAGGGCCGCATCCAGCAGGCCATCTGCGGCCGCGTGGAGGGTCTGGACCCGCCAGCGGGCCTCGCCATCGGCAGGGCACAGCCGCCGGGGGGTGAGGCTGTCCAGGTAGTCGGCGATTACCCGGCTGTCGTAGAGGGCCTCGCCCTCATCCGTGATCAGGACCGGGATCTTGCCCAGGGGGTTCAGGGCCCAGAGCTCGGGCGTGTCGGCGACCGGCGAGGCGGATGCGTTCGCCACCTCGACCCGGCCTTCGAGGCCGAGTTCGGCGGCGGCCAGCCAGACCTTGCGGGCATAGGGCGAGGCGGGGGAGAGCAGCAGCTTCATGGCACCATCTTGCCGCGCCAGCGAGGCTTAGGGTAGCGGCAAAAAGCAGTCCTGCGCCTCAGGCCGGGTCAAAGCGCAGGGGGCCGCCCCAAAATTCGGCAGCGAGGGTGTGTTGCAGGCCGGCCTCGCCGGTGGTCAGGAAGACCCTGCGGCCATCCTGGCCAGGGTCGTACTCTGGCCGCCGCTCGAGATAGGACGCCAGGGCCTCGGCCGTGGCGTCCGGCTGGTGCACCAGGGGCGTTCCCGGCCTGAGGGCCGCACGGAAGACATCTGAGATGATCTCGTAATGGGTGCAGCCCAGGATGGCGCGGTCCGGCGCGCGCCCGATCCGGCGCGTCACCGCCGCCACATGTCCGGCGACGAGGGCTGCAAGCTCTCCGCGCCCCGCGCCCGCCTCGATCCGGGCGGCGAGATCCGGGCAGGCCTCGACGAAGACGGCGACGTCCTGCCGCCGCTTGTCGATCTCGATTTCATAGACCCGGGAGGCCGCCGTCGCTGGCGTGGCGAAGACCGCAAGCACGTCGAGCTTCTCCACCTTGTCGCCCCGGCGCTCGGCCTCGTGCTCCCACGGCAGGCCGGTGGCCGCCTCGATGGTCGGGACGATGATCCCTACGACGTTGGTCGGCCGGCCGCGGGTGGCGCGGATATCTGGCAGCCAGGTCTGCTGCAGGCGCCGTAGCGCGATGGCCGAGGCGGTATTGCAGGCCAGGATGACCAGGTCACAACCCTCGGCAAACAGACGCTCGCATCCGGCCCGGGTCAGGGCCACGATCTCTTCTCCCGGACGGCCGCCGTAGGGGGTGTTGGCCTGGTCGGCGAGGTAGACGAAATCGGCGCGCGCAAACCGCTCCACCAGCCTGCGATGGACGCTGAGGCCGCCAATTCCGGAATCAAAGACGCCAATCGCCATGCCCCCGACTAACGCGCCTCCCGCCGTCGCGCCAGAGGTCGCCTCAGTTCATTTCCGCGCTGTCAGGTGACGCCCCTTCCGGCGCCCCCTATGCTGAGGAAAATTCGTTCCCATGACGGAGTCCCCATGAAACGGCGCACCTTCCTCGCCGCCTCCGGCGTCCTCGCCGCGGCCCAGTCCCTTCCTATCGTCGCAACGGCCGCCGCTGCGCCAGCCAATCCGATGACCCTGCCCTGGACCGGGCCCCACGGCGGCGTCCCAGCCTTCGACAAGGTCCGGGTCGAGGACTTCCGCGGCGCCGTCGACCAGGCCCTGGCGGCCGAGCGGGCAGAGATTGACGCCATCGCCCGGAACAAGGCGCCGCCCACCTTTGCAAACACCATCGAGGCCCTGGAGCTGACGGGCCAGGCGAGTGCCCGGGTGCTGACCTACTACTTCATCTGGACCAACACCCTGGCGACACCCGACGTGCAGAAGGTCGAGGAGGCCGTCGAGCCCCAGCTGGCCGCGCACCAGGACGCCATCCTCCAGAACGCCGCCCTCTTCAAGCGCATCGACGAGGTCTACACCCGCGGTGCCCACGCCGGCCTGACCCCCGAGCAGCACCGGCTCATGTGGCTCCATCACACCCGCTTCGTTCGCGCCGGTGCCCGCCTGAATGGCCCGCAGAAGACCCGGGTCGCCGAGATCAACAAGACCCTGGCGGGCCTCTACACCCGGTTCAGCCAGAACCTCCTGGCGGACGAAACCGACTACGTCCTTTTCCTGCAGAACGAGGCCGAGCTGACCGGGCTGCCCGAGGATATCCGGGCCGCTACGGCTTCGGCGGCGGCGTCCCGGGGCCATGAGGGCCAGTGGGCGATCCTGAATACCCGCTCGTCCATGGACCCCTTCCTCACCTACTCGTCGCGGCGCGACCTGCGCGAGAAGGTCTGGCGCACCTATTACAGCCGCGGCGACAACGGCGACGCCAAGGACAACAACGGCCTCATCCGCCAGATCCTCAAGCTACGGGCCGAGCGGGCGAAGCTGCTGGGCTATCCCACCCATGCCCACTGGCGTCTGTCGGACTCCATGGCCGGGACGCCGGAAAGGGCGATGGAGCTGATGCTGCGGGTCTGGCCCGCCGCCACCGCAAGGGTCCGCGAGGAAGTCGCAGAGATGCAGGCCGTGGCCGACGCCGAGAAGCTCGGCGTGCGCATCGAGCCCTGGGACTACCGGTACTATGCCGAGAAGGTCCGGGCTGCGAAGTACGACCTCGATATGAATGAGGTGAAGGCCTACCTGCAGCTCGACAAGCTCCGCGAGGGTATGTTCTGGGCCGCTGGCCAGCTCTATGGATTCACCTTCGACGAGGTGAAGGGGCTGCCGGTTGCGCAGGCCGACATCCGGGTCTGGGAGGTCAAGGGCCAGGCCGGGGAGCACGTCGGTCTCTGGTACTTCGATCCCTACGCCCGCCCGGGCAAGCGTTCCGGCGCCTGGATGAACGCCTACCGCGACCAGCGGACCTTTGGCGGCCGGACCACCACCATCGTCTCGAACAACGCCAACTTCGTGAAGGGAACTGCGGGCAAGCCCGTCCTGGTCTCGTGGGATGACGCCGAGACCATGTTCCACGAGTTTGGCCACGCCCTGCACGGACTGAACTCGGCGGTGACCTACCCCTCCCTGTCGGGGACCAGCGTGCCCCGCGACTATGTGGAGTTTCCCTCCCAGGTGAATGAACACTGGCTACCGACGCCGGAAGTGCTCAACCGCTTTGCCCTGCACCACGAAACCGGCAAGCCCATGCCGGCCGATCTGGCTGCGCGGATCGCCAAGGCCTCGACCTTCCGCCAGGGCTTCGACGTCACCGAATACCTATCCTCGGCCCTGATCGACATGAAGCTGCACCTGGCGGGCGACGCCGACATCGACCCCCGAGCCTTTGAGAAGGCGGAACTGGCCAGGCTGGGCATGCCCCGAGAGCTGCCCATGCGGCACCGCACGCCCCAGTTCCAGCATGTCTTCGCCAGCGACGGCTACTCTGCGGGCTACTACAGCTACCTGTGGAGCGAGGTCATCGCCCTCGACGCTTTCGAGGCCTTCACCGAGGCGGGGGGCCCCTACGACAAGGCCGTGGCCAAGCGGCTACATGACTGCGTCATGAGCGTCGGCAATACCCTCGACCCGGCCCAGCAGTACCGAAACTTCCGCGGCCGGGACCCGGATGTGAAGGCCTACCTGCGCGATAAGGGCTTCCCCACCGGCTGAGCCGGGAGCGATCCCACGCCCCGGTGGCCTTGACTTTCCGGCCTCCAGGGCGCATTTCGCCGCCTCCTCCGGCGCATTGCGATTGCGCCCTCCACCGCCACGACCCCCGCCTCCGGGCGGGACGAGGGCGGAGAGGCCCCCCGTCGACGTGATCGTCCACGGGGGTCGATCGCGTTTGGGCCGGGCCGTTTTGACCCGTGGAGCGCTCTTGCGGAGATCGACATGTTCGACGCGCTGACAGACCGTCTCACTTCCGTCTTCGACCGGCTGTCCGGTCGCGGGGTGCTGTCCGAAAAAGACATCGACGAGGCCCTGAAGGAGGTCCGCACCGCCCTCCTCGACGCCGACGTCGCCCTGCCCGTCGTCCGCGACTTCATCGCCCGGGCCCGGGAACAGGCCACGGGGGAGGCGGTCATCCGTTCGGTGCGTCCGGCGGATCAGGTGGTCAAGATCACCTATGACGGCCTGGTGGAGATGCTGGGCGGCGAGGGCGCCGAAGGCCTGAACCTCAGCCTGAATCCGCCGACCGTCATCCTGATGGCCGGCCTCCAGGGCTCGGGCAAGACGACCACCGCCGCCAAGCTGGCCCTGCGCCTATCGCGGGAACGCAAGAAGGTCCTGCTCGCCTCACTCGACACCCGCCGCCCGGCCGCGATGGAGCAGCTGGCAACCCTGGCTGTCCAGGCCGGCGTCGAGAGCCTGCCGATCCTGGTCGGCCAGTCTGCGCCCGACATCGCCCGCCGGGCCCTGTCGGCAGCCCGGCTCCAGGGCTTCGATATCGTCATCCTCGATACCGCCGGGCGCACAACCATCGACGAGGCCATGATGGCCGAGGCGGCCGAGATCGCCGCCATTTCGCGTCCGCACGAGACCCTGCTGGTGGCCGACAGCCTGACCGGCCAGGACGCTGTTCGCACGGCCAAGGCCTTCCATGAACGCCTGCCCCTGACCGGCCTGGTCCTGACCCGGGCGGACGGCGACGGCCGCGGTGGCGCGGCCCTGTCCATGCGGGCGGTCACCGGCCTGCCCATCAAGTTCCTTGGCGTCTCCGAAAAGATCGACGGCCTCGACGTCTTTGACGCCGCCCGGGTGGCCGGTCGCATCCTCGGCCAGGGGGACATTGTCGCCCTTGTGGAGAAGGCCACCCAGGACCTCGACTCCGCCAAGGCCGAGGCCATGGCCCGTCGCCTGGCCAAGGGCCAGTTCGACCTCGACATGATGTCCGACCAGCTGGCCCAGATGAAGCGGATGGGCGGCATGGAGGGTCTGATGGGCCTCCTGCCCGGGGTCCAGAAGATCAAGAAGCAGATTGCCGAGGCCAACGTCTCGGACAAGAGCCTCGACCGCCAGTCGGCGATCATCTCGTCCATGACCAAGGCCGAGCGCCGCAAGCCCGATATCCTTCAGGCCTCCCGCAAGCGGCGGATTGCGGCCGGGGCCGGGGTCGACGTGGCCGAGGTCAACCGCCTTCTGAAGCAGCACCGGCAGATGGCCGACACCTTCAAGATGATGAGCCGGGACGGCGGCAAGGGCTTTGCACGCATGGCCGGCATGCTCGGAGGCGGGGGCGCTGGCGGGGGAGCTGGCGGACTCGACCGCCTGAAGGCCCTCGGTGGCGGCAAGGTGCCCACACCCGACGCGGCCCAGCTCGAGGCGCTGGCAAAAATGGCCGACAAGCTGCCTGGCGGACTTCCCGGCGGCCTGAAACTCCCCGGACTCGGTGGCGGCCTGCCGCCGGGCTTCAACCCCTTCAAGAAATCCTAATCAGACACTCGAACCTTAAGGACACCCCATGCTCAGGATTCGTCTCGCCCGCGGTGGCGCCAAGAAGCGCCCCTATTATTCCATCGTTGTCGCCGACAGCCATGCGCCCCGCGATGGCCGCTTCATCGAGAAGGTCGGCACCTACAACCCCCTCCTGAAGAAGGACGACCCCAGCCGCGTGACCCTCAAGGTCGAGCGCATCAGCGATTGGATCGCCAAGGGCGCCCAGCCCTCGGACCGCGTCGCCCGCTTCCTGGCCACCGAAGGCCTGGTCACCTGGCAGGCTGGCAGCAACCTGAAGAAGGGCGAACCTGGCCGCAAGGCCAAGGAGCGCGCCGGGGAAAAGGCCCAGAAGGCCGCTGACCTCGCCGCCGCCGCCGAGGCCGCCGCCGCCGCGCCACCGCCTGCCCCCGAGCCCGAGCCCGAAGCTCCGGTCGAGGTCGCCGCTGAGGCCCCGGCTGAGGTCGCCGTTGAGGCTCCAGCTGAGGTCGCCGCTGAGGCCCCGGTTGAGGTCGCCGTTGAGGCTCTGGTTGAGGGCGCCGTTGAGGCCCCGGCTGAGGTCGCCACTGAGGTCGCCGTTGAGGCTCCGGCTGAGGAAGCCGCCGCCGAAGAGACAGCCTCGGAAGGCTGAACCTGACGGCCCGGCGTCCTGCGTCGGGCCGATCCAGGGTCTGCAATGGCGGATCGGCTGATCCTTGTCGGACATATCGCCGGCGCCTTTGGCGTCCGCGGTGACGTGCGCGTGACCAGCTTCACCGCCGATCCCATGACCCTGGCCGAATACCGCGACCTGCGGCGGGCGGACGGCTCCCCGGCACCGGAACTGTCAGGTGCCCGGCCCGTCAAGGGCGGGCTGGTCGCTCGGGCCACCGGGGTCGAGACCCGCGAGCAGGCCGAGGCCCTGAGAGGCCTGAAACTGCACGTCCTGCGGGAAGCCCTGCCGGCGCCCGACGAGGACGAATTCTACCTCACTGACCTGGTCGGAATGCGGGTCGAAACCCCGGATGGCCAGGTTCTCGGGGCCGTGCGTGGAGTTCAGGACTTTGGCGCCGGCGACCTCCTGGAGATCAAGCCCGAGGGGGCCTCCTCCTTCTGGCTGCCCTTCACCCGGGAGGCCGTCCCGGAGATCGACCTTGCCGGAGGTCGGATCGTCGCCCAACCCCCCGCCGAGACCGAATAGGCCGGGTCAGTCCTTGCGCAGCCGTAGCAGGCCTTCCTGGGCCACGCTCGCCACCAGGACCCCCTCGCGGGAATAGATCGATCCGCGGATGAAGCCCCGGCCGCCGGCGGCGCTGGGGCTATCCTGGGCGTAGAGGTGCCAGTCGTTGAAGTTCATCGGCTTGTGGAACCACATGGCGTGGTCGAGGCTGGCGGACTGGAAGTTGCGTGTCTGCCAGTGAACCCGGTGCGGCCGCATGGCGGTGGACAACAGGTTCATGTCCGAGGCGTAGGACAGGAGCACCTGGTGCAGGACGGGGTCCTCGCCGATCGGCGCCCGGGCGCGGAACCAGACCTCGCTCTTCGGCTCCCGCGCCTCGGGCCGCTCACGGTCGAAGAGGCTGGAGCCGTCCACCGGGCGCATCTCGATGGGCCGTGGACGCATCGCCCACTTGCGCGCCTCCTCCGGCATCTTCTCCAGGGCCGCCTTGAGGGCCTCGGCTTCTGCGGGGAGTTCGTCGGGTCCGGCCACGGCCGGCATGGCGGCCTGGTGTTCGAAGCCCTCTTCCGGTGCCTGGAAGGAGGCGGCGAGGTTGAAGATCTGCTTGCCGTTCTGGACGGCGATCACCCGGCGGGTGGTAAAGCTGCCGCCGTCGCGGGACCGATCGACGTCGAAGAGGATCGGTATGGTCGGGTCGCCCGGACGGATGAAATAGCAGTGCAGGGAATGGCAGACCCGGTCCTCGACCGTGCCATAGGCGGCCAGCAGGGACTGGGCGATGACCTGTCCGCCGAAAATCCGGCCAGGCCCTTCGTTCGGCGACAATCCGCGGAAGAGGTTCACCTCCAGGCGCTCGAGCGCCAGGGTGTCGACGAGGTTTTCGGGTTTGGACATGGCTGGGGGATCAATGCTGCAGATGCGAAAGGATAGGGCATAGAGCCAGTCGACCGGCGCGGCAAGGCGAGCGCGGGGCGACGCCGGGACTCGAAATATACGCCGTCTTCGTCCACAAGCCCCGCATGTCCGCGCCGCCGCCCTTCGAGGTCACAGTCCTGACCATGTTCCCCGAGGCCTTTCCCGGGCCGCTGGGGGTTTCGCTGGTCGGGACGGCCTGGCGCGAGGCCGGTCTCTGGTCCCTGGAAACGCTGGACATCCGGGGCTTTTCCAAGGATAAGCGCGGCTTCCTCGACGACACCCCCGCAGGGGGCGGACCGGGGCAGGTGATGCGGGCGGACGTGATCGCCTCGGCGCTCGACAGCGTCGAAGCGCGCGGGCGCCCGTTTCTCTATATGAGCGCCCGGGGTCGGCCCCTGACCCAGGCGCGTGTAAAGGACTGGGCCGACGGGCCGGGACTCATCGTCCTGGCGGGTCGGTTCGAGGGGGTGGACCAACGGGTGATCGACGCCCGGGGGTTCGAGGAGGTCTCGGTCGGAGACGCGGTCCTCGCCGGCGGCGAGGCGGCGGCTCTGGTGACCATAGAGGCCTGTGTAAGGCTCGTGCCCGGCGTCCTCGGCCAGGCCGAGAGCCTCAGTGAAGAGAGTTTCGAGGACGGGCTTCTGGAGCATCCGCAGTTCACACGACCGCGGACGTTTGAGGGTCTGGAAATTCCGCAGGTCCTGCTCAGCGGCCACCACGCACAGGTGGCGGCCTGGCGGCAGACCGAGCGGGAACGCGCTACGCGGGAACGGCGTCCGGACCTCTGGACCGCCTGGCTCGCCAATCAACAGGCAAAGGGCGAGTAAAGCCCGGCACGAAAGGACTGAACCATGAACCTGATCCAGGAACTGGAAAAGGAAGAAGCCGACCGCCTGGTCGCCACCCGCGCCATTCCGGTCTTCCGCCCCGGCGACACGCTCCGCGTCAATGTCCGCATCAAGGAAGGCGAGCGCGAGCGCGTCCAGGCCTATGAGGGCGTGTGCATTGCCCGCCAGGGCCAGGGCATCAACGAGAGCTTCTCGGTCCGCAAGATCTCCTTCGGCGAGGGCGTCGAGCGGATCTTCCCGATCCATTCGCCGAACATCGAGAGCATCGAGGTCAAGCGCCGCGGCGTCGTGCGCCGGGCAAAGCTCTACTATCTGCGCGACCGCCGCGGGAAGTCGGCCCGGATCGCCGAGCGCCAGATGACCCCCGCAGAGCGGGCCCTGGCCGCCGCCGAGCGCGCCGGGACCTCCAGCGACAGTACCGAGGGCTGACCGGCGTGCACGACCGGCACCCAGCCGGTCGTCCCAACGGAACGTCATGTCCGGCTCTGGTCTTCCTGCCCTTCTCCTGACTGGAGGCTCAGGCCAGGTGGGGCTCGCCCTGCGCGAGGCCCCGCCGGCCGGTTTTCAGGTCGTGGCCCCTCCGCGCACCGAACTGGACCTGGCCGACGCTGGGTCGGTACGCCGCTGGGTGGGGGATCGGCCCTGGGCCGCGGTCGTCAACGCCGGGGCCTGGACCGCGGTAGATGCCGCTGAAACCCACGCCGCCGAGGCCTGGGCGGCCAACGCCCACGGGCCGGCCATACTGGCCCGCGCCACCGCGGAGCGCGGCCTTCCCCTTGTCCAGATCTCGACGGACTATGTCTTTGATGGCGGGCTTGACCGGCCCTACCGCGAGGACGACCCGGTCGGACCCGTCAGCGTCTACGGTGCCTCCAAGGCCGCAGGTGAGATGGCGGTGGCCGCCCTCAATCCCCGCCATGTGATCCTCAGGACCGCCTGGGTCTACAGCCCCTGGGGCGCCAACTTCCTGCGCACAATGTTGCGTCTGGCAGAGACCCGCGATGCCCTTTCCGTGATTTACGACCAGGCGGGCTGCCCCACCTCGGCCCTGGACATCGCCGCAGCGATCGGGGCCGTCTGCCGGCGGCTCGCCGACCCTGCGCCACAGCCGGCCGGGATCTTTCACTTCGCCGGTGCCGGCGAGACCACCTGGTATGGCTTCGCCGCCCGGATCTTCGAGCGCGCCGCCCAGGCGGGTGTCAGGGCGCCGGCCCTGACCCCCATCCCCTCGGCCGACTGGCCGACCCCCGTACGGCGGCCAGCGAATTCCCGGCTGGACACGACGCATTTCACCCGCACATTCGGGCTTTCGCCCCGTCCCTGGACGGAGGCGACGGACGAGGTGGTCGACCGGCTCACCGGGGCGGGCGAGCGACAGGGAGGCAGAGCATGAAGGGCATCATCCTGGCGGGCGGCGCCGGTACGCGCCTCCACCCCGCCACCCTGGCGGTGAACAAGCAGCTCCTGCCGATCTACGACAAGCCGATGATCTACTATCCCCTTTCCGTCCTCATGCAGGCCCGGATCCAGGACATACTGATCATCTCCTCGCCGGAGTATCTGGGGAACTACCAGCGCCTGTTCGGCGACGGCTCCCAGTTCGGCGTGCGTATGGCCTACGCCGTCCAGCCCAGCCCCGACGGCCTGGCCCAGGCCTTCCTGATCGGCGAGGACTTCCTGGCCGGCGACCCGGCCGCCCTGATCTTAGGGGACAACATCTTCCTGGGGGCCGGCATGACCGGGCTTCTGGAAGCCGCCGCTGCGCGCACGACCGGCGCCACCATCTTCGCCTACGAGGTCGAACGGCCCGAGGCCTACGGTGTGGTCGAGCTCGACGCCACCGGCCGGGCCCTGAGCCTGGAGGAGAAGCCCGAACACCCGCGCTCCCGCCAGGCGGTGACCGGCCTCTACTTCTACGACCGGGACGTGGTCGAGCTGGCCCGACAGGTGCGCCCCTCAGCCCGGGGCGAGCTGGAGATCACCGACCTCAACCGGCTCTACATGGAGCGGGGCAACCTCTTCGTTCAGAAGATGGATCGCGGGTTCACCTGGCTGGACACCGGCACCCACGACAGCCTGCTCGAGGCCAGCGAACTCGTCCGGACCCTCCAGAAACGCCAGGGCCTGCAGATCGCCTGCCTGGAGGAGATCGCCCTCACCAACGGATTCATCGACGCCGACCAGGTCCGGCGGGCCGGCGAGGCCCTTTCGAAGACCGCCTATGGCCAGTACCTTCTGGACCTCGCCGGACGCTGAGGCGCCGTGAGGCTTGGCCGCTGCGCCGGTTCGGCGTTAGTGTCGCCGGGCGCACTCGGGAGCCTGCCCATGAAGATGATCATTGCCGTGATCAAGCCCAGCCGCCTGGACGCCGTCCTGGATGCCGTCACCGAGGCCGGCGCCTCCGGTCTCACCGTCACGGAGGTCCGCGGCTATGGGCGGCAGAGGGGCAAGACCGAGGTCTACCGGGGGGCTGAGTACGAGGTAAAGCTCCTGCCCAAGGTTAAGCTGGAGATCGCCGTCCCCACCGACATCGCCGACGCCGTCATCGAGGCCATCACCCGCAGCGCCAATACCGGGAAGATCGGCGACGGCAAGATCTTCGTCATGGACCTCGAGACCGCCCTGCGCATCCGCACCGGCGAGGCCGACGCCGCCGCGATCTCGGGCTAGTCCCGCCTCAGCACGAAGACCGCCGCCTCGGCCCGCCAGTTCTCCAGCACCGAGCGCGGGTGGATCGGCCGCGCCGGCCGCCCCCCCGACAGGGCCGCGCAGGCCTCGATCCTGAGGCCCAGGTCATCGGTGAGGGCCAGGAAGTCGTGCAGGGTGCACAGGTGGATGTTGGACGTGGACCACCAGGGATCGGGCAGGGTCCGGGTCTCGGGCATGCGGCCGCGCGCCAGCAGGGCCCAGCGCACCCGCCAGTGGCCGAAGTTGGGGAAGCTCACCACCGCCCGGTCGGCGATCCGCAGGAGTTCCGACACCACGTGCCGGGGATCGCGCATCTGCTGCAGGGTCTTGGACAATATGGCCACGTCGAAGGCGCGGGTCGGGAAACTGTCGAGATCGTGGTCAGCGTCGCCCTGCACCACGGCAAGGCCCCGGGCCAGGCAGGCCGAGACCCCGTCGGCGGAAATCTCCAGTCCCTGGCCGTCGACGCCCCGCTCCCGGGTCAGGAGGTCCAAAAGGTCACCCTCGCCACAGCCGACGTCCAACACCCGCGCCCCGGCAGGGGTCAGGCGCAGGATCTCGCGGAAGTCCTCGCGCATCCCGCCGCTCATGACAGGCCCCGCTTCTCGGCGGCGGAGGCCAGGAAGCCCCGCAGGGCCGAGTCCAGGGCCGGTTCCTCCAGAAAGATGGCGTCATGGCCCTTGTCGGTCTCGATCTCGACGAAGCTGGCCCGGCAGCCGGCGGCGTTGAGGGCGCGCACCACGTGCCGGCTCTCGGCCGTGGAATAGAGCCAGTCCGACGAGAAGGACAGGACGCAGAAACGCACATTCCGGGCTGGCACGAAGGCGCCCGCCAGCTGGCCGTCGTAGGCTGCGGCCAGGTCGAAATAGTCCAGGGCCCGGGTGATGTAGAGATAGGAGTTGGCGTCAAACCGGTCGACGAAGCTCGCCCCCTGGTGCCGCAGGTAGCTCTCAACCTGGAAGTCGGTGTCGAAGCCCCAGGACAGGCCGTCACTCTGCAGTTCGCGGCCGAACTTCCGCTGCAGGGCCGCCTCGGACAGGTAGGTGATGTGGGCGGCCATGCGGGCCACGGCCAGGCCCTTCTCTGGCCTCACGCCCGCCGCCTCATAGGCCCCGCCGCGCCAGTCCGGATCGGCCATGATCGCCGCCCGCCCAACCTCGTGGAAGGCGATGTTCTGGGCTGAGTGCCGGGCCGCTCCGGCGATGCAGATGGCCGAGAAGATCCGCTCGGGATAGTCCGCCGCCCACTGCAGCACCTGCATGCCGCCCAGGGAGGCACCGACCACGGCGAACAGGGTCTCGATCCCCAGGGCCTCCACCAGCATGGCCTGGGCGCGCACCATGTCGGGGATGGTGATCACCGGGAAGGCCAGTCCATAGGGCGCGCCTGTGGCCGGGTCGGTGGAGCTGGGGCCGGTCGTGCCCATGCAGCCACCCAGGACATTGGCGCAGATGATGAAGTGGCGGTCGGGATCCAGGGGCAGGCCGCGACCCACCACCCGTGTCCACCAGCCGGGCTTGCCCGTGACCGGATGAGTCGAGGCCAGGTACTGGTCTCCGGTCAGGGCGTGCAGCACCAGGACCGCGTTGGACCGGTCTGCGTTCAGCCGGCCATAGGTCCTGTAGGCCACCTCCAGGGGCGACAGGGCGGCGCCCGAGTCCAGCCTCAGCGGACGGTCGGCGGGAAACCGCCAGACGCCGCCGCCGGACTCAGATCCGTCGTGAGCGGGAGAGAGGGCCTTCATTGGCCCGTTTGGACCGCCTGTCCGTTTCGCTGTCAACCGCTTCGCACAGGGCACGGGTGCGGGTATGAACGTCCCGCACGAGATTTGGAGTGGTCATGGACAGGCTGATTCTCCTTCGCCACGGGGAGGCCGAGGCGGGTTCGGAGACGGGCGGCGACTTCGGGCGGCGGCTGACGACGCGCGGCCGGGAGGCCTGCGTCACCGTCGCCGCGTCCCTGGCCGACATCGGCCTGATCCCCGACCTGGCCCTGGTCTCTGCCGCCGTCCGCACCCGCGAGACCTGGGCGGCCATGAGCGCCCTGCTGCCGGGTTGTGAGGTCCGCTTCGAGGACGCCCTCTACCTTGCGGAGGCCTTGGAGATGCGGCGAATCCTCCTGGAGGCTGGGCGGGACGCAGGCCTTATCCTGCTGGTCGGCCACAATCCCGGACTGCAGGAACTCGCCGAGGACCTGATGACCGAGGCCTCGGGCCCCTCCAGCACCCTTTCGCGGATCCGGTCCGGCTTTCCCACCTCCGCCGCCGTCGCCTTCGCCTTCGACGCCAACGGCCGTGCGACCTTCGACGGCTTCTTCCAGCCGGACGTCGCCGGATGACCCTGATCTACAAGATCCTGCCCCGGTCCGAATGGGATATCGCCCGGGCCGCAGGCCGGTTTCAGGGATCGGCAGTGGACCTGGCGGACGGCTACATCCACTTCTCCACCGCTGCCCAGGCCCAGGAGACGGCGGCCCGGCACTTCGCCGGCAAGGTGGGCCTCCTGGTCCTCGAGGTCGACGGCGACGCCCTGGGCGCAGCCCTGCGCTGGGAGCCTTCCCGGGGAGGAGACCTCTTCCCCCACCTCTATGGCGACCTCCAGGTTGACGCCGTGCTGAGGGTCCTGCCCGCCCCCCTCGACGCGGACGGCGCGCCCCGGCTGAGGCTGACGCCTTGAGCCGCCTGCACGACCTCGCGGCCAGCGCCCTGCGGACACTGGACCCCGAGGACGCCCACGGGCTGACGCTCCGGGCCCTGGCCTTGGGCCTTGGCCCGGGGGCGCCGGCGCCGGACCCGATCCTCGCCACCACCATCGCCGGCCTGTCCCTCTCCAGCGCCCTGGGCCTCGCCGCCGGTTTCGACAAGAACGCCGAAGTCTTCGCACCCATGCTGGCGGCGGGCTTCGGCTTCGTGGAGTGCGGCACGGTCACACCCCTGCCCCAGGCGGGCAATCCCCGGCCGCGGCTGTTCCGCCTGACGGACGACCAAGCCGTCATCAATCGGATGGGGTTCAACAACCAAGGGCTTGAGGCCTTCGCCGGCCGGCTCGACCGCCCGGGACGACCGGGTCCCGTGGGTGCCAATATCGGGGCCAACAAGGACTCCGCCGACCGGATCGGCGACTATGTGACGGGCCTGAAGCGCCTCTGGGGTCTGGCGGACTGGTTCACCCTG
>Ga0209598_10001500_pt1 | contig 19044 bp, 14 predicted proteins | sample M_140807_EF_Meta_FD_187317 | JGI IMG/M metagenome (GOLD analysis project Ga0209598, IMG submission 187317) | Freshwater microbial communities from Lake Montjoie, Canada to study carbon cycling - M_140807_EF_MetaG (SPAdes) (version 2) | ecosystem: Environmental > Aquatic > Freshwater > Lake...
GACGCTCCAAAAGCTCAGACAGGCATTGCGGAGCTGGGGCTCCGCGCTCCCAGGTGCTGAGGTCTTTTGAATCATCCATAAAACTGAAAGAGACGGTATGAAAACCTATTGCGCTAGTGCAAACATGGGTTTGATTAGCCAGAGACTGTTCGAACCTCACTTGCGTTTGGCTGTCGCAGCACCTTCCGGTTTACTGAGATCCACTAAATCGGAAAGGATGTTGAGGGCTTCTTGCTTCACTGGATCCAAGCGTATGGGGGAACTTTTGAAGGCAGGTTTGCCTTCCTTGTCGAGCTGAGGTTCGGTGATGGCGTCGCTGGGTGGTGCGTCTTCTTCATCGGTCGTCGAGGCCGGGTCTTTGGTAGGCTTAGGTTCTACGAACTTCACGGGTATTAAATCCTTCTTGGAAGCGTTGTCCAAAGTGATCCGATACACGGTCGGCGCCTTGTCCTTTGTGTGGCTTAATCGGTCTTTTTCCCGCTGTTCTTTGCGGTTGGTTTCTTCAGCCATCTCGGCGCGGCGCGCCGCTTCGTTGAGCGAAACGCGATTCTCCAAAGTCTTCTTGTGGATTCTATCCAAATCCTCTTTGACGTATGAAAATTCTGTGTTTTGCGAGATGCGTGATTCCGCGCGGCGACGCAACTCACCGATGTGGAGGGGCTTTTCCCATTTATCGAATTCCTGCGCTGTGATAGTGTCGTAAGGGAGGGGATCCTTAAGCGACTCCTCGCCAATCTCGGGTTGGTCGTAAATGGAGGGAAGAATGATATCGCTTTCTACGCCTCTGAGCTGCGTGGATCCTCCCGAAACCCTGTAGAACTTTTGGATGGTTGGTTTGAGGGCTCCAGCTTCCGAGCCGTTGGCCAGGAAGGGCACTGCTCGGCTCATTTCGATCATCTGTTGCACTGTACCTTTCCCAAAGGTCTTGCTATCGCCCACGATGATCGCGCGGCCGTAATCTTGCATAGCGCCCGCGAAGATTTCGCTCGCGGACGCGGACTGTCGGTTGACTAGAACCATCATCGGTCCTTCGTAAGAGATGGTCGGATCCTTGTCTCGGTTGACGGTGAGTTCCCCGTTCCAGCTGCGAGCCTGCACGACGGGACCTTTCTTGATAAAGAGGCCGGTTAGATTCACTGCTTCATCGAGAAACCCTCCACCATCCCGGCGCAGATCCATGATCAGACCTTGAATCCCCTCAGCTTTGAGGCGATTGAGAAGCGCCAGAACGTCTCGAGTGGTGCTTTTCGCGTTTGGGTTACCATTACGATCGGGATCTCCGTAAAAGCTGGGAAGCACAATGATACCCAGCTTGACGGTTTGGCCGTTTGGTTTGGTCCATTCCAGCAGTTCTGCACGCGCTTCCTCGTCCTTAAGCTTCACTTCGTCACGCTTAATTTCCACAATGTTACGTTCGGTACCGTTAGTGATGAGCTGCAGGCGCACGATGGTGTCTTTTTTACCTCGAATCATTCCAACGACCTTGTCCAGCTTCAGGTCCACGCAATCAACGAATTCTTTGTCGCCCTCCGCTACGGCTGCAATCTTATCGCCGACCTTGATCTTTCCGCTTTTCATGGCGGGTCCACCGGGAAGGAGTTCAGCCACGCGGGCATAACCATCTTCAGCGCGGAGTTTTGCTCCGATACCCGAGAGAGAGAGGCGCATGTTGATACTGAACTGCTCTAGATCGTTTTTACTGAGATATTCGGAATGCGGGTCATAGGTTTGAGCGAGGCAGAGCAGGAAAGTCTTCAGGACATCTTCCGGCGTTTGTTCGGAGAGATTGCGTGCGAATTGGTCATAGCGCTTAGTCACGGCGATGACGGGATCCGTGGTTTTTTTACCGAGTTTTTCTTGAAGCAATTCGGATGTCACTCTGTCTTTCCAGACGATGCGAGCGGCCTCTTCGTTGGCGGGCCATGGAACTTTTTGGCGGTTGATTTCCACAAAGCCGTCGCCCTCGAAATTGGGCGCGTTGCTAAGGAATTCTTTAGCGAAAGTCACTCGTTCTTCGGCACGCTTTTTAAACAAATCATAGATTTGATGGGCCGCAAGGGTGCGCCCAGCGAGGATCTCTGTATCGAGTTTGTCTGCCCACTGGGAGGTGAAGGAGTCGACGTCCTCTTGGGTGAAAAAAAGATGATTGTAATCTAGTGCATCCAGATAGTTACGCAGCAGGCGTCTGGAAAGGGCCGTGTCGAGGCGCTGTTTGGAGTAATGGACGTTTTCTAAGAGGCGGGCTACGGAAATGGCCACCTGACCCGGGTCAGGTTCTGCTGCAGAGAGGTTCAGCCTCCAGAGCAGACTGATTACTGCGAGAGGGGTGAGGAAGGATCTGTGCAGCTTCATAGGAGGCGTTTTCTTATTGGAACAGAGGGTAATAGAATGCTTTATGGGGGAAGTGCAAATAAAGCGTGTGTCAATTAAATGAGAAACCCAGCGCGTCTGTTGGTGGAAGGAGGTACTTCGTGGCTGGGTCGGGGTTGGTGGAAAAAGCGCAAGTTTGCTAAGCACAGTACTCAAACAACCCAAGTAGTCCCAATCATCTAATGAGCACGGATTGACTTTAGCCCCGAGCGAGCGCAGCGATTTTCCGCCGATTTCGCCGAGTTTGAAACAAACCTGACACAATCTTTACTGAGACCTTGGCACAGACTTTGGCGCGCGGAAAGAAGCTTTACTATAACTACGGAGTTCGTGTGTTTAAAGTTTTACCAAAATTGCTTCGGTAGCGAAAGTTTTGGCAATTCTCAAAAGTCGAGGGCGGATGAGGATTTTGGAAGACTTCGGAGGATTTAGGAGAGCTTGGATGAAAGAGGGTGCCGCGGAATTAGGGGACGAGTTCGCCCACCAGAAAGATGGCTCCAGAGTACCAATTGGAACCATCGTACTTGGCTGGATTTTTTACAAAGTCCTCTCGGTTTTTTTCAAAAAGAATGGATTCTTTTGCCAGTTTTTCTGGAAGGACGCGAATTTTCACCTCGTGCACGTCTGACTCCACCAAACCCGCTGCCAGTCCGGTGGTGGCTAATCGGCTGTAGGTGCAATAACCGTCAAAGCGTTGACGGTTAGATGGCTTGCCATCGACGGTGACTTCAATTTTGCCGCAGTCAGGACCCACTAGATCGTAAATTTTTGCGGCGCTGCCTTTGAACCGGAAAGTGAGCTCCGCACCCGGTTCGGCCTTCCAGAGGGAATCCATCCGGGAGGAGAATTGCCGACCAAGGCCCGCGTCTGAGGGGAGCAAAGTCCACGGGCCGCTTTGGTGGGCTTTGTCGAGGGGAAGCATGACGGTGTTCTGATAATTGTGCGGGTCGAGAGGCTCAGGCAAAGGGAGCGGTGCCTGAGTTTTACTCGCCTGCTGTATGTGTGGGAGCGATCTCACAACGGCTTCAGTGTAGAGTCGGTGGCCTGTATCGACGTACGGATGGACGCCGTCCTGAGAGAAGGGAATTTTCCCGTCTGGCCCGAGTGCCATGGGCGAAGAAACGTTAAGTTGCTCGCCGGAGACGCGCTCTACTTTGGCCTCGGCTGCCTTCATGAGTAGTGAACCTTCCGTTGCAAGACGCACTGCTTCCATGCCCATGTGGATGCTTGGAATGCCATAGTGGTCGGCCACGATCTCCATCGTTGCGGTGGAGCGGTTGAAGTAGCCTCCTTGCAACTCGGCCAGCATTGGCTCTGTAAACGTGTACACAAAGCACAGGTCGCACTGCGGAAAAGATCTGCGAGTTTTCCGCACGATACCCTCCATGGCGCGGATGATTTCCACGGGGACGGCTCCTCCATCGTTGACTGCGAACTCTACAAAAAGCAGGTCAGGTTTCCCTTTGAAAACATCGTGTTCGAGTCGGAATACACCTAAGTCGCTACCGGTTCCTCCGATTGCTGCGTTGATTTCCCTGAAGTGAATTTTTGGGTAAAGCTTTGCCAAGTGCGCCAACGTTTTTACGCGATATCCCGGTTGGGCCGTAATGCTGCCGCCGAGGTAGGCTACGGCAATTTCGCCCTCACTCGCGGCCTTGGCAAAGAAGTTTGGGAGACCGTTTCGGGGGGTACACTCTACTGCTTGTCGCTTTGGGGGGAAATCTTGAGAGTCGGCGGCGGCGAGTAGGGGAAATAGACACAGCCCGAGGAGGTGAGAAAAACGCATGGGATGGAGATTGGGGAGTGAGATAGAAAAGCGCGGGGAGTTGAGTACGCGATTGAGGGGGCATCAGTGGAGGGACGGGAGGGGTAATTTTTCCAGGAGATAATCCAGGGAGGATTGGTGCTGCGCGTCGGGGGCTCCAGGGTAAACGAGTTCGCAGGGAACTCCCAAGGCTTGGAGTTTTTCCTGGAGTTTCACTCCGTAATTGGAGGTGTGCGTGGGATCTTTCTGTACCTGCCCAAGGCCCGGAGGTTCCGCATAATTCAGGTAAATGGGAGGTGCCCCGATTGTCGCGTGTTCGAAAGGAGAAAACTCTTGGATCCACGGTAGCACGTCTGCGCGGTGCTCGAGGAATTCAGCGAAGCGCGTGTCACGGGTGGCCAAGTCCAATGGGTCCATGAACCCGAAGGCGTGGCCTCCATAACGGCTGTTTGTGGTCCATTCTTTAAGTTGTAGCGGATCGAGGGAGGTTTGGGCACCGTCTACTGCCGCGCAGTAGAGTCGGGTGGATTCATGTGCGACGGGGTCAGAGCTCTTCGGGTCAGCCATGTCGGGATGGAAGGCCAGCCAGAGAGAGGAACAGGCACCGGCTGAACCGCCACTGGCTCCAATGCGCTGTGGATTGATATGCCAGTCCTGGGCCTTGCTCCGGACAAATTGCAGTGCCCGAGCCGCGTCCTTCATGGGCCACTCTACGGGCGGCTTGACCTCGGCAAGTTGTGCCTGCCAAGTGTAACGGTAGTTGATTGATACGACAGAAATACCCGCTTTTAGGCACCGCTTTACCATGCCTCCTACGCTCGATTTATCGCCGCGCACCCAGCCCCCGCCGTGGATGTAAAATAGCACGGGGGCAGGATTCTGCGAATCGGCTTGCCAAAAATCCAGCACCTGACGCTCATGGGGTCCGTAGGGGATGTTCGCTAAAGTGGGCTCGGGAAGCGGGACGGCTTTGGGTTTGGGTGCCTCCGCCGCGATGGGTGGCGCCGCTGGAAAGGGGTTGGGGCTGTCTTGACCCAGTCCTGTTTGGGTGATTAGGACGAAGAGTGCGAAGATCTGAAGTTTCATTTGCGGGGTCGCTGAGGGGGGTGTCCACAACAATAACCTGCGGGAGGTGTGGTTATTGTGTTAATTTATAAATCCTTTTTAAAGTGAAAGCCCAGAATCTCGTAGCCTTGGCGGAAGTAAAATCGATGAGCCCCCGCAAATGTGACATAGGAATCTAGCACAATAATTTTGCATCCCAGCGATCGAGCTTTCTCTTCGAGCCATTCCATCATTTTAGCGCCAACGCCCTTCGACCTTAAAGCTTCCTCGACCACGACATTGTCGACGTCCATGTACTCCCCACAGTAAAACCTCGCGCCGAGCCAGTGTCCTGCGACACCCACCAAGCGCTCTGCGTCAAAGGCTGCGATGCAGTGGTAACCGTGAGTCATCATAACTTGTAAGCGGCGCCCCAATTCCTCGGGTGGAATCTTGGGGTTATGTTTTTCAATAAGAGGCAGAATTAACGATAATTCATCCTCTGGGAGCTCGCGAACAACGATAGACTCAGGACTCATGAGGTGTAGTAAACAAGGCGCTTTCGGTGGCGCAAGCTCGGGGCGATTTAATTCCTCAAAGCGATAAATTCTTTAATACGTTCAAAGGCATTTCCTAAAAATTGGTTCTCTCTCACACTATGATTTCCCCTCGCTGGATTCTCACCACCTTCGCTCTTGTTTGTTCCGCCTCACTGGCCGGGGCTTCGACGGTACAAACTGAAATGGCGTCAGCTGCACAGCGCTTCTTGGTGACACTATCGCCGGAACAAACTGCGAAGGCCGTCTTCTCGCTCGAGGACGCGGAGCGCAAGAACTGGCATTTTATTCCGAGGGTGCGCCTTGGGCTTCCTTTAAAGGAAATGACTCCGGAGCAGCGACTCGTGGCGCAGGCCCTGTTGGCGACGGGACTCAGTAGTCAGGGCTACAGCAAGGCCTTGACGGTAATGAGCTTGGAGGCGGTTCTTGCGGAGCTTGAGAAAGGACAAACCGGCAAGGCGGTACGCGACCCCGAGATGTACTTTTTCTCTGTATTTGGAACCCCGAAAGACGGAACCGCGTGGGGGTGGCGTTTGGAAGGGCACCATCTTTCGTTAAACTTCACCTGTTCAGGCAAGGGCACGACTTCTACGCCGTCGTTCTTTGGGACAAATCCCGGAGAAGTCCGCCAAGGCCCGCGAATGGGATTGCGGTTGTTGGAAAGGGAAGAAGAACTCGGTCGTGCGCTGGTAAAGTCGCTGAACGAGGAGCAAAAGAAGACGGCGGTTCTCGGGGGTGAAGTTCCTAAAGACATATTGAATGATCCTAAGCGCACTGAGCTTACTTCTGGCGAAGGAGTGTTGGTGTCTTCGCTGAGCGCTCCTCAGCAGGAAATGGCGGCGCAATTAGTTCGCGAGTATCTTGGGACGCACCGCCCCGAGGTCGCAGCTAACGAGTGGGATCGGATTAAGTCAGCGGAATGGGATCAGACGCGCTTCTGTTGGATGGGAGGCTTCGAGCCGGGGGTGGGCCATTATTACCGTATTCAGGGGGCAAACTTTGTCATGGAGTATGACAACACTCAAAACGGCGCTAATCATCCGCATGCAGTTTGGCGGGATCGTGTCGGAGATTTCGGCATGGATCTGTTGAAGGAGCATTATCAGGCCAGTCACGCTCCCGCGGGCGGCAAGAAGTAACGGTTTTGGAGATTAGCGGTCGCAGTCTGCTAGAGGCTGGCCGCAGCCGCAGGTTTCCCCAGTGACTTCAACTTCGAATGCGATGGATTGCAGTGCCAGTTGATCGTGAACATGTTGGAGGAAAGCGAGCTCCTGTTGCCCGGGGGGCGCTACGCAATCCAATCGGATGCGTAGGGGTTTGCCGATGAAGTCCGGATACGCATCCGCCATCTCACCGTCTAGTGCGAAGGAAAGGTAGGCGTTTAACTTTTCTTGAAGTTGAAACAATTGAAGTTCTATCTCGGTCCATTGCCGTTTTTCCACCATCACCAAGAGGACTTCCTCCGCCGCGCGGTTGAATCCCAGAAAGTCAATTACACCAGCATGTTCCACTCCCTTTGGAGCGATTGTCTCGGGCTCCGTCGGCGGTTGGTAAGCGGAATGAGCGGTTTGAGAAGTGTAGTTTGGCTGGCTCATAGGAATATTTGATAGAAATGTAGCAAGGGGTGCGAGTTCGCCCGAGTATTTTTCAAATAGATGAGAGCGATTATTGTCGAAAAATTTGGCGGTCCGGAAGTGCTAACCCTCAGACAACAGCCTGAATTGCGCCCCAGTCCGGAGCAACTTCTTGTGCGATTGCACACGGCTGGGGTTAATCCGGTGGACGGCTACATTCGCTCGGGAAATTACGGCAGTTTGCCTGCGTTGCCGTACACCCCTGGGATGGATGGTGCTGGGGTAGTGGAGGCCGTCGGAAGTCAGTTGCGCGGGTATCGGAAGGGGCAACGGGTGTATTTGTCCGGGAGTTTGACGGGTACCTATGCGGAGTTTTGCTTGTGCCTGCCCACTCAGGTCCACGCTTTGCCTGCGCAAATTAGTTTTGAAGAAGGAGCTTGCCTTGGAATTCCATACGCTACGGCAAGTTACTCTTTGTTCTATAGGGGCGCTCTCAAAAAAGGCCAGAGTGTGTTAATCCACGGAGCCACTGGCGGGGTCGGTCTTGCCGCGGTTCAGTTGGCCAAGCGTGCTGGACTCCGTGTCTTTGCGACGGGTGGCACTGAGTCTGGGCGGCAATTGGTGATGGGCCATGGTGCGGATTACGTTTTTGACCATCATCAGCCTGCTTACCAACAGCAGATTTTAGAAAGCACGCAGGGTGAGGGGGTGAACGTCATTCTTGAAATGTTGGCTAACGTAAATTTGGGGCGGGATTTGCCTCTCCTCTCAAAGGGGGGCTGCGTGGTGATTGTTGGCAGTAGGGGACCGGTGCAGATTCAACCTCGCGACCTAATGACGCGTGAGGCCGACATTCGAGGAGCAATGATTCTGCAAGCGCCCTCGGGCGTTTTGGCCCGAATTCATACTGACTTACTCACGGGTCTCAATGAAGGCACGCTGAAACCGGTGGTTTGGGCGGTGTTTGACTTGGAGCACGCGTGCGACGCGGCGGCATTGCAAATGCAACCGGGGGCATCAGGCAAGGTTGTGATTTCGTGCTCGCCCCCGACAGCCGATGCTTGAGTTCTTTGGGGCAATCTTTCGGATTCCTTCGCAGCGGACAGGGTCATTTGGGCTTGGGTAGGAATCTCCTGCTTTAGAGCTTTTTGTACCTGAGATTTTTTTGATTTGTGGCCGCTCCAAGCGCAGCCCAGCCAGAAAAAAGCGACTAGTAAGACGCTTGGATTTTGAAGTGGAAAATCTGCAATTGCATGTAGGCCAAGGGCAGACAAGGCAGCAACCCCGCAGGCTTTCTCCCGAAAATCGCTCCGCGATCGCGAGAGCGGAGCCATTGCAAGGGGCACTTTGAGTGAGAGCGCCTCGAACACGCCGCCAAGAAGCAAGCACAACCAAAAAAGCCCACCGACACACCCCCATTCGATCCAAAACTCGAGATAGTCGCAGTGGGCATGCTTCCACACCCCGGCGATGGATTTCGAAGCACCTGCTGTGTACTGCGGAAAAACGGCTTGAAAAGTACCAGGTCCAAATCCCCAAAATCCAGCATCGCGTGTGATTTTGAGCGATACTCTTGCGGCCTCCACTCTGGGGTTTGAAAGCGTCCATTGTCGGGGAAGCATTCGCCATTTTTCCAACAACGGGTGTACCTGAAAGACTGCTACACTCAAGAATGCGAGCGAGAGCAAACCAATTGCCCAAGTTCGCTTTTGGCTGCGCGCACCCGCTGGCGAGGTTTGGTGTGGTCGCACGCCTTCTAGGGGCCCTTCACTGCTGCGCATCAAGACGGCCGTAAGCACGAGGGTTTCCAGCAACCCGACCACGCTGCTAATGCGGGATGTATTCCAAAAAAGCGCTACCCCAGTCAACAGTACCCCGACGAAGCCGATCCAACGTTGGATCTGGCGATCGTATAGCAGGAGACAATAGGCTGGTAGCATGGCATTAAAGTAGGCACCTGCACTACCTGGGTAGATGAATGTTCCGAAAAAGGGCTGCTCCGCCCCCACCCCGGAACCGAGTATCGAGGTGCTTTCCGTGAGGCGCTGTCCCAAGGCGATGAGTAGCAGGATCAGCCCCCCGCTCAGAAGTGCGATTCGCATTTGGAAACGGCGTCGCGCATTGGAGCAGAGGTCGGCTGTCATGCAGAGCAGCCCTAGCATAAGCGTCCAGCGTATCATTGCAGTTTGCGAGGTGATCGCATCCACGGAGGAGGGCAGCCAACTCCAGTGGCTCAATGGGAGGAAGCCTTGGTTGGGACCTAAAAAAATGAAGCTCGGATTAAGCGCTGCCGTCCAGCCGATTAGCAGTAACCCAGCCACCAGCCAGCCAAGCGCTGGGCGGAAAGAGAAAGCACGGAATCTTATGAGCTGGGCACTAGCCCATAGCAGGAGCGAGAAGGAAGCCAGTGCAGCAAACCAAATCCGGGCAGAATCCGTGACGCCGCCAAGAAACAGGGGGAAGGTTCCTGCCAGAAGCATCCAAAGCCTCGCGCTTGCCTCCCTCGCCCACGTCGCGGCATAGAACCAAGCGGGCGGTTTTGAACTTACAGGACTGGTTGGAAAGAAGCGCATCACGCCCCTCTATTCCGACGTTGCGAGAATTTACGCCAAGCGGCATCGATCCATTGCCGCAATGCCGCGCGAAAGACCCTTGGTTCAAATCCCATGGCATTGTGTTTAAGGGTATCGGGGTCAAACTTCATCGACTCCGATGCCAAAACGGCCTCGATGACGGCTTCGGCGGTTTGGTCGTAAAAAAGCACCCCTGTTACATTGTTAATTACTGATTCACAGGCACCACCCTTTCCGAATGCGATTACCGGGGTTCCTGCTGCCTGCGCCTCCACCGGCACGAGTCCGAAGTCTTCCTCGGCCGCGAATAAAAGAGCTCTAGCCTCTCGGAGTGCGGTATCGACGTCTTTTTGAGGAAGACGTCCTAGCAATCGAACGTTGCTGGGAAGGTCTCGTGCCAAACGGTGGCGCTCCGGGCCGTCCCCGATGATTAGCAAGGTGCGATTAGGCATTTTACGAAATGCTTCAATGAGAATGTCTACGCGTTTGTAGGGCACCAAACGGCCGAGGCTCAAGTAAGAGGAGCGAAGTTTGAGCGTGTCCGTTTTTTCGTCTGGATGGATTCCAGCTACGGGTGGGTAAATCACTACGGCTCGTCGCCGGTACACTTTCCAGATTCGCCGCGCAATAAAGCGCGAGTTGGCGGCGAAGGCGTCGACCCCATTGGGGGTTCGGCAATCCCAGAGACGGATGTAGTGTAGAAGCGCTCTTGCCAGAAAGCCCCGAATCCCTTTGTCGCGTCGGGTTTGCCGCAGATATTGCTCCTGAAAATCCCAGGCATAGCGGGCTGGAGAGTGGCAATAACACAGGTGCAATTGATCCGGTCCGGTGAGGACACCTTTGGCAACTGCGTAGGAACTGGAGATAATGAGATCAAATTTCGAGAGGTCGAAGTATTCGATCGCCAAGGGCATTAATGGTAAAAATCCCCGGTAGAAGCGGCGGGCCCAAGGAATGTGCTGCAAAAAGGAAGTCTTTACACTCTTACCGCGAAGAAAAGAACGGTCGGCCTGCGGTATAAAATCCAGCAAGCTAAAAAGTTCTGCCTCTGGAAAAACGTCTAAAATTTCCCCGAGGACGTGTTCTGCACCCCCCACTTCTGGCAGCCAATCGTGAACGATGGCTACTCGTTTTGGAGGTGGGAAGTGCTCCTGTTCTCTGTGGTTGACGGGCATACCAATGGGCGCGTTCATTTTATTGAATTTGTGGGGATACGAACCCGAGTCTCAACGGAGGAAGTTGTGCCTGTTGCCGCGACACGTGCGCTTGGTGAAATCGGTTTGGCTCTGAGCCCGTCCTCCAGCCAAGGCCACTGCCGTCGCTGGTGCACGTCTGGATTAAAAACCTGCTCCCAAACTTGTTCGACTTCGCGGGCTACACGTTCGCTTTGATAACATTCCAGTGCTCGGGCTCTGGCTGCCTCGACATAATCGCGGCGTTTCTGGGGTGCATTCAAAAGATCCTCGATTGCAGAGCATAACGCATCTGGATTATCCGCTTTAAAAAGCACTCCACATCGGCCGTGATCCAGTAGTTCAGGCACGCCGCCCGCATTGGCTCCCACTATTGGCACGCCTGCCGCCATTGCCTCGAGGACGACGTTGGGACAGGGGTCCGGCAGCGTGCTCGCGTGCACTAAAATGTCCCATTGACGGATGCGCTTTGGGACGTCGTCAACTTGTCCGGCATAGAGCACGTTTTTCTTCAGGGTGCACGCAGTGGCGAAGCGCCGCAGCTTCTGCTCATAGGCTTCCTGAGAGAAAAGGGGGCCACCCAGAATTTCAAACTGAATATCCCAACCACGCTCCAGAAGCTTCGCTGCGGCTTCCATAAAAACGTGCTGGCCTTTCCAGGGGCAAATACGGCCTGCAATCCCCACCCGCCACGGGCCGCTATGCTTTAGGGAAGGCATTGGAGCTGGATTTTCAAAGCACGCCTCCTCTACTCCATCATACACGATTTCCAACTTCTTAACCGCCGTTTTACCAAAGGCATTCCGTGCCACACTTTGTGAAGCACTCATCACCCGTTGGGGGAGGTGGCGTGCCAAAAATCGCATCAATTGAAGCGCCGCACTTGGGAGGCAAGCGGGGTGTAGCGAATCGCGTAATCGCCACACTAAGGGGGTTCGCGTTGCCGCTGCCGCAATCCCCCCCAAAACATGAGCTTTCATAGAATTGGTATGTACGACCTCTACGCCGCGTTCCTTGAAAAAACGGCTGAGTGTTAGGATGTACCGAGCAGCGGCAACGATCAGTTTCCTGCGCAAGCAGAAGTCCATGTGGAGCTCGTCTTTGCGTACGTGGGCAAGTCCCTCACGCATCGGAAGCACGTAGACCTCCACGGATCTGGAGCGTAACAGTTCCACAGCCGCCCCCTCCTCTCCGAAAACAACCACAGGATGCCACCGTTCCTGATTCATCGCGGCAATCAGGCGAGCAAGGGCGCATTCTGCGCCGCCCATTTCTGCGGTGTGATTGACAAAACAAACCACGCGTTCCCTCTGCATAAAGACCCCCTTACTTCGCCTAAAACTTCGATATGCTTCTAAATTTTTTAGATATAAGCCGTTATCAACCAGTGATAATTGAATGGTTGGATAGCACCGAAAAACCTCTGGAATACATTGGAATGAAAGACGGAATTGAGCCGCAATCAGTAGCCCGCCGCCCTGAATTGCAATGAGTCGCAATGAGCAAAGACCCCGCCCTATCCAGTAAACGTCCCAACCATTCCGCGACATTCTCAGCTCGTAACTTCGCCGTTCCGCACTTCGCCGCTCTTTAAGCCACCCCGTCTTCCTTACCTCCCCGTTTCAACTGTTTAACGATTCAACGATTCATCGACAATTGTGTGCCAGTGTTCCACAAAGCGTTTTTTGCGAAATACGTCACATCCTTAGCTACGTATTTCGAGAGGGCACTGGGGGGAGATAAATCTAAATTACTTCATCCCAATCCCCGAATTCAGGTGTCGTGGTGTGATCCTTCGGCTTTGTAGTCCGAGGCGCAAATGGTGTCTTTTGAGACATGGATTCTTCGGGCCAATGCATGAAAACTTTGCGCCCCGAGCGCAACGGCCTCAATATCCGCACCTCCTCTCAAGCGCCTCATTTTTCTTTTCTCCATGCAGCTTTGCGTTCTCCAGCCCGGTAGCCGAGTTCCCCAACAACTCTTTCCCTCTTTCGCCGGCGAGCCAGATCCCGCCAAGCACCCTCCGACGGGATACCACGGTTTTGCGGCCTGCTCCGGCGGCGGTTTTTACCGAGATGACGCTGCCATCCCGGAGGAGGAGCGTCGAGTCGTGCTGGTGCTTACGTGCAACTTAAAGGCCTGTCGTCAGGCTGCTATCAATCTGAGGCGTGCGGGAAAAACCCTAATTCTCGCATGGGAAAAACCCGGCACCTTCGCCTTGGATTACCTGATCCGTTCACCGGGCGATCTCGCCTTGTTTCGCGACATCTGTGGCCGCGCTCACGGCGCTATCGCCGTTACCCCAGAACTCGAGCCCGTTTTTCGTGGGGGCGGCATTTTGCATGTGGAGACGATTCCCACTCCGCTACCTGTGGAGGAAGCGGCTTGGGATTTTTCAGGACGTCCGGAGCAACGGCACGGAATCATGGTGGGAAGTTTTGATCGGCACGATCCGGCGCGGCGGCATTTGGCGGCGTTGCTTGGGTTGCGGGAAGTAGCGTCCCAGATGTACGAGCCTGTGACGGTGGTGAACCTCGACGGGTGGCAGGGGCGGCGCTGGCTGCGGCAACTGGGTTACCCCTCAGGGATGCTGCGGGTGATTGAGGCGCGGCTTCCTTACCCTGAGTATTTGCGCCGGATGGCAGAGCACAAACTTGTGTTTCAACTGGACGCATCCGGCGGGGTGGGGAGCGTAGCTGGGGACGCTCTGTTGTGCCGAGTGCCATGCATTGGGGGAAATGGGATAACAGAGCGCATTGTTTTTCCGGAGTTGTGCGGTCACGGCACGACGGCGCCTGATTTACTGCATCTCACCTCGCGGATGCTGGACCACGGACACGACAGGGATGCAGCAGTGGAACATGCCCTTGTGCTGGCGAAGCAGCGGCTTTCTTTCGAAGTGATTCAGCAGTCTCTGGAGCAGTTATTTCACTGCTTCGGCTAGGCATTTCGCAGGTTTTCGCTAAGTCTGCTTCTTCCATGCCCCGTTTCCGTTCGCGCCGTATTTTACAGATTATTGTGTTACTCCTCGTCGGGGTGATGCTTTGGGCGGCGTGGTACGGGGCCAAACGCGGTTTGACGCGCAACTGGCGGGAGCGGGTGTTTGCCGAGTTCCGGGCGCAGGGGATCGAGATTACGTTTAAGAAGCTCACTGCGGATGCACTGCGCGGATTTGTGGCGAGGGATGTGACGATTTTTGATGCAAACGACCACCAGCGCATTCTGGCGGAGGTGGATAAGCTGACGCTCAATATTGATTGGAGCCGCCTGTTGCGACGGCGTTCGTTTGTTAGTGCGCTGGAGTTGCGAAATGCGCGGCTTTCTTTGCCGTTGAATCGACGGGATCCGAAAAGCCGCCGTCTTGAGGTGGAACATCTGCAGGCGCGTTTGCTGTTTCCGGAGAAACAAATCCGTCTCGTCCATGCGGAGGCCAGCATGTTGGGGTTTCAGGTGAGCGCGGAAGGATGGCTCTCCAATCCCGTATCGACTAAGCAGTCCGAGTCTGGTGAGCAGCCTTCGTGGCTACCCGGAGTGGAGCGTGCATTGCAGGAACTTGAGGCGGTGCAATGGAGGGGTGCCGCGCCTCGCTTGAAGGTGCAATTTACTGGCGACATGAGCGCCCCGGAATCGGTCGCCGCAAGTTTAAAAATTGAGGCAGAGGATGCTACACTTAAGGGAGTTGCGCTTGAGAGTCTGGCTTTGAGTGCGGCATGGCGCTTGGGGGCGTTGGAGTTGGAGGATCTGACTCTCGAGGATAAGGGAGGTCGCCTGCATGCGGTGGGGCGTTTCACCCAAGAGGGCGGCTATGAGGCGCGTGTGGAATCTACCCTGGATCCTGCTCAGGTTGCGGCAGCGCTAGGGCGGTCGTTGCCCAGCGAATGGGTGCAATTCCAGCAGCGCCCCTCCGTGCAAGTGCAACTGAATGGAGCGACATTCGAGAAAAAAGAGATGCGCGCCACGGGCACGCTGGAAATGGCGGCCTTTTTGCTCAATAAGGAGCCCTTTGAGAGCTTCAAGGCTTCCGGCTCTTGGGAGGCTGGGCGCTGGTCGGTGCGCGAATTGCGTTTGGCGCACAAATCCGGCGTGCTCACCGCTGATATCATGCAAGTCCCTGACGACTTCCGGTTACGCCTTACCAGCACTCTCCCAACGGCGTTGTTTGAGTTGGCTCTTCCCGAACCTGTGCCGCAAGGGCCTTTGCGCTGGTTGCAAAACAAGGAACCGTTGCGTGTGGAGTTGGAGGCTCGTGGTAAAACGCCTGAACTGGCGGCCTGCGCGGCTTGGGGGAGGGTGGAGGTGGGGAAGTCGACTTTTCGCGGAGTCGCGCTGGAGCGGTTTACTTCGCCGTTCGCTTTCAGGGGCGGGGTCTGGTCGTTTGGTCCGTTTCAAATGAAGCGTACCGAGGGGGTAGGGGAGGGAAGCGTGACTTATGACGCGGTTCACAATGATCTTTTTCTCCATGATTTGCGTCTGCGCTTGAATCCGGTGGAAACCATGAAAATGATTGAGCCGGAGTGGTTGGAGGAGGTTGTCCCTTACAGGTTTAAGGGCGAACCTCCCTTGGTGACGGTGCGAGGAAAGGCCGCGCCGCAGACCCCGGATCGCACAAATCTGCTGGTGGACGTCACGAGCAAAACTGGAATGGACTATGATTTCGCTGGTAAGACTCTCTCGTTCAAACAGATTTCGGCGAAGCTCGTGTTTATGCCACGTCGGGTTCAGATCAGTTCAATGGATGGCGAGCTTTTTGGAGGGCACCTTACCGGCAATGTAGAAATTGCGGTCAAACCGAACTCTTCGCCCCATAAAGCGTCACTATACATCACCAACATGGATTTCGCACCGCTAAGCCGCTTGTACACGGGGTATGACGAGTCCAAGGGAAAGCTCAACTGCTCGTTTTTATGGAAGGGGGATAGCGACAATGCGCGGTTGGTGGATGGCTCGGGCGAACTCACAATCACCGATGGAAACGTGTTTGCCATTCCCTTTCTCGGGCCGATTTCCGGCATCCTGAACTCGATCGTCCCAGGGCTTGGGATGAGTAACGCGCACAAGGCGACCGCCACCTTTACGGTCAAAAATGGTATTTTCAACACGCCAGACCTGCACATCGACGGCGCGGGCTTTTCGCTCATCGGCCACGGCGATTTACGTTTTATGGAGGATTCCATGCAATTCTACGCCCGGATTAACGCACGAGGTATTCCCGGATTTATGTTGTTCCCAGTCAGTAAATTGCTTGAATACGAATCGGATTCGAAACTCTCCAAGCCCGTTTGGAAAGCCCGCCTCCTGCCCAAGGGGGAGAAGGAAAAGCTGCCTGCTGAAACGCCCGTCCCTTAGCGCGGATCTCCAAACTGAATGCCGACTTCTCTGCTTCATACACCTCACCCATGCCCCTCAATCTTTTGAAAAAATTATTCTTCCTCCTTTCCGTCTTCCTCTGCCCTTTGTTGCCGGCTGCTTGGGCGGAGGGTCCTGTTCTTTTGGATTTGGAATATGCGCGAGTTGGAGAGCAATCCCTGGCGCTTGATTTATTTTTACCTGATGGGAAACCCTCGGGCCTAGTGGTTTACGTCCATGGGGGCGGCTGGCGTTCGGGCTCCAAATTAGACTGCCCCATCCGTGGGCTTCGCAACAAAGGCTTTGCGGTCGCCAGTGTGGATTACCGTCTGAGCGGATTTGCCAAGTTTCCTGCAGCTGTTCACGACATAAAGGCGGCGATTCGTTTTCTACGTACTTCATCTGAAAAGTTCGGCTACCCGAGTGATAAAATCGCCATCGCAGGTTCCTCTGCAGGAGGACATTTAGCGGCCTTAGTCGGGCTTTCAGAGGGTAGCCCGTCTTTGGAGGGAGGCATCGGGGAAAACGTTGGCGTTTCCAGCCGCGTGTGCGGGATTATCAGCTTTTTTGGTGCATCCAACTTGAACACCATTCTCGCGCAATCCACGGAATTCGGGCTTCAAATGCGAGTTCCCGCCTTGACCCTTTTGCTGGGCGGGTTGCCGCAGGAAAAGCCGGAATTAACCGCGCTGGCGAGTCCGGTCACCCACGTGGATGCTGGGGATCCTCCGGTGCTTTTATTCCATGGCGATGCGGATCCTCAGATGCCGCCTCAACAGTCAGAGGAACTTGTGGACGTTTGCAAAAAGGCTGGGGTGTCAGTCGCGCTTCACGTGCTTCCGGGCAGTAAACACGGTGGTTCGGAGTTCTACGACGCGACGCGGATGGAACTGGTGGTAGAGTTTTTGAAGCAAACGATGGGCTCACCCCGTTTGGGCGCGGGCGCGCCGTAAGCTGGAGGCCGGTAATCGAACAAACCAACGCATTGAGCGTAAGTACGTAGAGTCGCTGTGCTTCTTAGCAGGCTGATTGCCGCGAATGTGATCTCTCGCTTAATGTAATAGCGGCAAATCGTTTGGTTTGCGGATAAGTTCAGCGTCAAGGTTCAGGAAAAAATCGAGGCGGTTACGGGTCTCTTCCTCGTCAACGCCGCGAGCCATAATGAGGTAGGTCGCGTAATGGTTGCCCTCGCTTTCTACCAAGCCAGCGTAAAAATCCGCGAGCGCCGGATCCAAGTCCCGAACGCCTTTGGCAAGAAGCTGAAACTTTTCGCAACTGCGTCCCTCGATGAGAGCCGACACGACGAGATGATCGATGACCTGTTCGCGGCGGCCTTTGCGGACCTGGGACATCATCCCGCTGATCCACGGACTGCGAATGGGCTGGCCAAAAGCGATATTTCGTTCCTTTAGGAGCGCAAGTACTTGCCCGAAATGTTGAAGCTCCTCCATTGCGATTTCATTAAGCTCGCTCAAGTGGCCGAAAAGCTCTTTGTACTTTTCCAAATTCAGGGCGTTGGTTGCCGCCTTGCGTTCCAAATGGGCGTGGTCCACCAGCACTTCGCCCAGATGAGCACGCACTTTTGGGAGCCAAGAATCGGGTAGCGGTTCGCGCCAGAGAAGCATGGGGAGAGTTTTACAAAGGAGAAGACTGCTGCCAATGAGATTGCGAACGGGCAACGCGCGACAAGGTCGTAGTCTGGGTTTAGGGCGCGACGAGGCGCACTGGTTCGGGCTTCCCGTGATACCTGTCGCAATGTGCAGCCGTACCCTATAAGCGCTCCAGCATCGCGCGTATCGCGGCGAAACGGTCTTTTGCTGACTCTGCGGACACAGGGGTATTCTGCATTTGCACGAGCGACTTTTGTTCGACGAATTCCGTCGGCAATTCCTTGGCAAAGGAGCTTAAATTGCAGGGCGTGACGCTCCCAAACTTGATTCGCTGCTGGCACCAAGTGATGCACATCGAGGCGCGGGCCCGAGTGATTCCGACATAAAGCAGTCGGCGTTCTTCGTCCACCGTCCCCTCCATTTTCGAGCGGTCGTGTGGAAGTACACCTTCCTCCAAGCCAGCAAGATAAACGTGCGAAAATTCGAGCCCCTTGGCTGCGTGCAACGTAATCAGCCACACGCCGCTTCCTTTGCCCTCTTCGTCGTCTTCCTCTCTTTCTTGGCGTAGCATCATTTCGTCTAGAAACCCTCGTAACCCTTCGGTGGAACTTGCGCCGTATTCCTCGAAGGACTTGAGCATTTCCCGAACGTTACCCTCGCGGGAAAGCGCTTCTTCAGGCGTTTTGCAGGAGCGCTTTAAGTCGTCTAGATAGCCGACTTCCTCGACTAACTCGCGTAGAATGGCGGGTTGATCGCTCAGGGGTTGGTTGAGCCGCGTTTCGTAACCATCCACCAGCGCGGCAAAAGTCTGGACCGCAGTGCGGGCACGGTTGGGGAGCGTCGCTTGAAATTCGGGGTCGTGCAGCGCCGCCCACACGCTGCATCGCTTGTGCGTGCTGTGCTCGAGAGCCTGCGCCACGAGCGCCGGACTTAGCCCGCGCGCCGGCGTGTTGATGATGCGCAACAGCGAAACGTCGTCGTCGGTGTTGAGCACGCAACTGGCGTAGGCGAG
>Ga0209598_10001502_pt1 | contig 19028 bp, 16 predicted proteins | sample M_140807_EF_Meta_FD_187317 | JGI IMG/M metagenome (GOLD analysis project Ga0209598, IMG submission 187317) | Freshwater microbial communities from Lake Montjoie, Canada to study carbon cycling - M_140807_EF_MetaG (SPAdes) (version 2) | ecosystem: Environmental > Aquatic > Freshwater > Lake...
GTGTTCAGTTTCGAGCGCCTGCTTTCGGCCGACTGCTACCGCGCCGGCGACGGCGTCTATGAAGCATGGATGCGCCGCCGTTCCGAATACGACCCTTTCCTCCGTGTTCTCCTGCGCAAAATCGAGCGCAAGCACTTCCATCTTCTGCGTCTGGAGCGGCGTTGTTTTTCCCCGCGGCACACCCGCGCGGTCATCGTGAACTCGGATCTGGTCGCCGTGGAGATCCAACGCCTCTTTGGTTATCCAAAGGAACGGATTCATCTTGTGCGCAACGGACTTCCTCCGGACTTTGCCCATAAGGCGCCGGCGAAGGGCGAAGCCAGACGCCAACTCGGTCTGCCCGAGAGCGGTTTTGTCGCCGCTTTTGCCGGAACAGGTTGGCGGCGAAAGGGACTTCGCTTCGCCATCACGGCCCTGTCCGAAGCACGGATTCCCGGGGCTAAACTTCTCGTCGCCGGTCGGGGGCGACCGCCGCGAGCCGCCGGTGCGGATACGATATTCCTCGGTCCCGTCGCCGATGTGCGTCCATTGTTGGCCGCGGCCGATGTTTTCATTCTGCCGACGGTTTACGACCCGTTCAGCAACGCTTGCCTGGAGGCGCTTGCCATGGGAAGACCGGTCATCACCACCTCGGGCAACGGCTGCTCCGAGATTTTGCGCGAGGGCGTCAACGGTTCGGTGGTGCCGCGACCGGATGATGTCGCCGCATTGTCGCGTGCGTTGCGCTACTGGGCGAACGAGGATCGCCTCGATGCGGCCGCCGACCCATGCCGCGCGGTGCTGTCCGAGTGCTCGTTGTCGCAAAACGTCTCGCGCACGCTCGGGATCCTCGAAACAGTCCGGCGCTCCTAGCGCTTCGGTTTCTTTTTCTCCTCGTCGGCCATTTCCTGCAACCGTCGCATCTCGATAGCCTGCAATCCGACGATCGCTGCCACCGCCGCGATCGTGTCGACATCGTCGGATCGCGAGACATCCGCGGCGGGTTTGGTCAACCCGGTGACGATTTGTCCGTAGGCTGGGCCACCGAGGATGCCGGCCAGTTTGCCTGCGATGTGGCCGCTGTTGAGATCCGGAAAAACAAGCACGTTGGCGCGCCCGGCCACAGCCGATTGCACGCCCTTGGCTTTTGCCGAATCGGCAAGCAGCGCGGCGTCCAACTCGAACTCGCCATCGATTTCCATCTCCAGATGACGGCTCTGCGCATGCTGGCGCGCCAGTGCGGCGGCGGCGGACATTTTCTCCGCGGTTCCGGCCTGGCCAGAATTTGTGCGCGTGGAGTAACTCAGCATGGCGACGCGTGGCACATCACCGGTCAACTGCCGGCAGAGATGACCGGCTTGCAGAGCAATTGCCGCAAGCTGTTCCACATCGGGCGACGGGATCACCCCGCAATCGGCCATGACCAGGACGCCTTTGTGTCCGATTTCCTTGCGTCCGGTGTCCGTGATCACGCAACTGCTCACCAGGTTTTGCCCGCCGGTGGGTTTCACCACGCGCAACAAGGGGCGCAACAGCGCCGTCGTGGGAGCATCCACGCCGCCGACCACACCGTCCGCGCGTCCGTATTGCAGCATCATGGAGGCGTAGTAATTTGGATTGAGCAGAAGCGTGCGCGCGTCGGCCAGACCGAGGTTCTTGTAGCGGTCGAGCGTTTCGAGGAAGCGGCAGAAGTCCGGCAGGTCGGCCGAGGTTTCGGGATTGATCACACCCAAGTGGTCGAAGGCAATCCGCTCGCGCCGCGCCAGATCCTCGATGACCGCCCGCCGTCCCAGCAGGATGGGCACTCCCAGTCCCAGTTCGTAGAACCGGCGTCCGGCCAGAATGACCCTGCGGTTCTCACCCTCTGGAAAAACGATGCGCTTGGGGTGACGTCGCAACCGGTGGAAGACGGACTCGATAAAAGACATGGCGTGCGCGCGGGGAGGCAGACTGGAGGAGTTCTCTCCGGTGCTCAAGCTCGGACCCGGCTGGAGCGGCCCGGAGAAACAGAAAAAGATTCCTAAAACTTTTTCCGAAAAATCCCTCCAAAGGCATTGACGCCGGGGGTGGCGTGGTGGTTTAAAGTGGGGCAAAGTGGTAGAGAATGGCTCGACCACCCTGAAAATGGCCAAATCTGTTCCAGTTCCGACCGTGTATGCAGGCGAGTTCCGACACGCCCTGGACGCCAAGCACCGGGTCACGGTGCCCTCTCGGTGGCGGGCCGGGGACGACAAGGGTGAGTTCTTCGCTGTGCCGGATCCGGCGGGGAATTTTTTGATGATCCTGCCGCCGCATGAGTTCGACCGCGTGAAGTCGGACGTCGAGGCCAACCCTTCGATCGCGCCCTCCGACCGGCGCAAATTCATCCGGCGCTTTTACTCCCTCGCGCAGCTCGTCACGGTCGACAAACAAGGACGCATCCTGCTTCCCGAGGAATATTGCCGGCGCCTCGGCCTCGAAGGCGAAGTGGTGCTCATCGGCACCCACAGCCGCATGGAAATTTGGAACACGCAGCGCTGGACGGACGCGACAGCAGCCGAAGACGAGGTCTTCCGCCGGGTGGCGGGAGAAGTCGGCCTGTAGCGCGCCCAACAACTCCCGAATCCCCGAGAACAAACAAACGATCAAGCATGGCAAAAGCCGGCCGCAAGTTCGCCTTCGGTTTTTCCGCGAAAAAAATCGCGGGAGGACAGGCGGAAGGCGCGGCCTCCATCCGACTCAATGTTCGCACCGTTTATGAGCAGTTCGGCCTCCGCAAACCCTCGCGGCCCCGCAAGCCCTGAGGCTGCGTGGCACGAACCCGTGATGCGCGACGAAGTCGTCCGCATACTCCAACCGCGCGAGGGACAGCTTTTTCTCGATGGAACACTGGGTGGTGGCGGCCACGGCGAAGCACTGCTCGCGGCCGGCGCGCGTGTCATGGCGATAGACCGAGATATGGAGGCATTGGACCACGCACGCTCCCGCCTTTCCGTCTTCGGCGACCGTTTCCGCGCGGTGCACGGCAACTTCGCCGATGCCGCCACGAACCCGGAAGTCCGCGCGGCCGCGCCATTCGACGGTGCGCTGCTCGACCTCGGTGTTTCCTCCCGCCAACTCGACACCGCGGAACGCGGCTTCAGCTTCCGTCACGACGGCCCGCTCGACATGCGCATGGATTTTTCCTCGGGCGAAACGGCAGCCGACCTCGTCAACGCGGCGTCCGAGGAAGAGTTGGTCAGGATTTTTCGCGAGTTCGGCGAGGAGCCTCAATCGAAGCGCGCGGCTCGGGCCATCGTGGCCGAGCGCGAGCGCGTTGCCTTCGCTCGCACCGCGCAACTCGCCGCCCTCCTCGAAAGAGTGCTGCCGCGCCGCGGGAGGATTCATCCCGCCACCCGCGTTTTCCAGGCTCTGCGCATCGCGGTGAATGACGAACTCGGCGCCCTGCGCCGCGGCCTCGAGACTATCCCAACGCTCCTGCGCGGCGGGGCCCGCTTCGCCGTCATCACCTTCCATTCCTTGGAGGACCGGATCGTAAAATCCTTCTTCCGCTCGGGCAGCGAGGAATGGCTCGACCGCCCGGAATGGCCCGCCCCGCGCCGCAACCCGGACCGTCTCTTCCTCGACCTGACCCGCAAACCGCTCGAAGCCGCGCCCGAGGAAGTGAAACGCAACCCGAGGTCGCGTTCCGCCCACCTGCGTGCGGTGGAGCTGATCAGCCTTCCGCAGGAGGTGGCCGCTTGAGCCGCGCCAGTCACGAACAGGCTGCGGGACTCGGGATGCTCGCGCGATGGCTCGCCGTCGTCGTGTTCATCGGCGTGCTCGGACTTTGCTACGTGCAGATGAAGCAGAAGTTCACGACCGACGGGAATCTTTGCCGCGATCTGGAAAACTCCGTGCGGGAACTCGATGAGAAACTGGTCGTCGTCAATACCGACATCCGCCGCCTCACGGGGCGTCCATCGCTCGAGCGGCGCCGCGAGGAAGGCTTCATCCGCGTGATCGATGTCACCGACTCGCGCATCGTTCGCCTGCGCGAACAAACCGAGGCGGCCGCGCTGCCCGCGGAAAAGATGGAGGTCGCGCAGTGAATGCCCAGATCTGCCGCCGCGCCGGTTTTGTTTGCATCGTCCTTGCTTTGCTTTTCAGCGCCTACTCGGCGCGTCTCATCCACTTGCAGGTTGGCAAACACGAGGAATTGGCGGGCGAGGCGGCCAAGACGACAGCCAAGAAAAAAGACATCGCCGCGACGCGCGGTAAGATCGTCGACGCCAACGGCGAAGTGCTCGCCGACAATGTCCCCGTATACAAGGTCGTCGTCGACGGCAGCATCCTCAAGGAGGAGGACCGCGGCAAACTGGCGGACATTCTCGTCCGCAACCTGGAGCTCCCTGCGGAGAAGGTCGGCGAAAGAATCGCCTCCAAGCGCGCCTATATCGTGGTCAAAAACGAGGTCGAGGCTTCCGTCGTCGAAAGCCTCAAAGAGCAACTCGCTGCGGCGAAGCTCCGCTGCGTGCTCTACGAACGATCGCCGAAGCGCAGCTACCCGAACGAAACCATGCTCGCGCACGTTCTCGGCTATCTCGATCATGAGGGAAAGGGAATCCAGGGCGTCGAGATGATGATGGAGCCCTACCTCCGCGGGGAGGATGGTTTCGTCTACACGGAACGCGACCGCACCGGCAGGGAAATCGTCGCTTACCGCGGTATCGAGCGTCCGGCGCGCGACGGTATGACTGTGCAGCTCACCGTCGACATGGGGTTGCAGGCCATCGTTGAGCGCGAACTGGATGCGGCCTACCAGCGCTACAACCCGAACATGATCACTGCCGTCTTCGTGCGTCCGCGCACCGGAGAAATCCTGGCCATGGGGACGCGTCCGAATTTCGATCCGAACCACTACCAGCAGGCGCCGGTCGAAACGACCAAGAACCGCGCCATCCTCGAGATGTTCGAGCCGGGTTCCACCTTCAAACTCGTCGTCATTTCCGCGGCGCTGAACGAGGGAGCTGTCTCTTCCGAGCAGCAGTTCTTCTGCGAGAACGGCAAGTTCAACTATGCGGGCAAGACCCTGCGCGATGTGCACGGGTACGGTGCGCTCAGCGTGCACGATGTCCTTGTCAAGTCCTCCAACATCGGTTGCGCCAAGATCGCCATGCAGATCGGTGCGGAGACGTTTCACGAATACATCCGCCGCTTCGGTTTCGGCGAGCGCACGGGCCTGGGCTTACCCGGAGAAATCGCCGGCATGGTCCACCCGGTGCACAAATGGTCCGGCCTGAGCATCACGCGAATCCCGATGGGGCACGAGGTCGCGGTCACGCCTCTGCAGAGCGTGATGAGCATGGCGGCGGTGGCCAATGGCGGAGAGATGATGATGCCGCAGATCATCCGCTCGGTGCGCGATTCTTCGGGCGACGCAGTTCTCGGCCTCAAGCCAACGGCGGTGCGCCGCGTTATCTCGCGCGAGACCGCGGCCGAGGTGGCTTCCGCGCTTCAGGAAGTGGTCAGCGCAAAAGGCACCGCACCTCTCGCCGCCATTCCCGGCTACCATGTCTGCGGCAAAACCGGCACGGCGCAGCGCGTCGATCCGAAGGGCGGTTACACACCCGGACAATATGTCGTGTCATTTGCCGGCTACTTCCCTGCCGGCGATCCCGAGATCGCGGGAATCGTCCTTGTCGACAACGCCCGCACGTCGGATGTCACCCAATACGGCGGCACGATCGCCGCCCCAGTGTTCTCCGCCATCGGGCGGGGCATGGCGCAGCAAATGGACCTCGTGCCGGAGACGGGCGAGTCCGACGGCACTACCATCGCTCTCGTTCCTCGGGGAGAGGGCGGCGAGGAGGATCTGAATTGACGATGCAACTCGGCAAAATCATCGCAGGCCTCGATCCGGCTCCGCTTGCGGTGCACGGGTCGACGGACCTCGAGATCGGGTCGATCACCCACGATTCCCGCCTGGCCTCACCCGGAACGCTTTTCTTCGCGCTGCCCAGCGTCACCCCGGGGCGTGCGGGCAGCGACGACACGGCGCGGCACACTCTCCAAGCCGTGGAAAAGGGCGCGGTCGCGGTGGTCACCTTCGGCGACCTGGAAGTTCCGCGCGCCACGGTCATCCGCGTGAAGAACCCCCGCGCGGTGTTGGCCTCGGCGGCGGCGGTTTTTTACCGGCATCCCTCGCTGCAATTGCAGACCGCGGCCGTCACCGGGACCAACGGGAAGACGACCACGACATTTCTGCTCAAGCACCTTCTCGATGTTGCGAACCGCCCGTGCGGCCTCATCGGAACTGTGCGCTACGTGGTCGGTCCGCGCGAGCTGCCCGCGCTGCGTACCACTCCGGAGTCGGATGATGTCCAGCGCCTCTTGCGGGAGATGCGTGATGTGAATTGCCGCGCCGCCGTGATGGAGGCTTCGAGCCACGCCTTGCACCAAGACCGCCTGCGGGACGTGGAGTTCGACGCCGGTGTCTTCACCAATCTTACGCAAGATCACCTCGATTACCACGAGACGATGGAGGCCTATTTCGCGGCGAAGGCCTTGCTCTTCGGACAAATCGCAGGCCAGCGGCGCAAAAAAGGGACGGCCGTCGTCAACGTCGACGACCGTTACGGCCGCCGCCTCATCGACGACTACGCACAGCGCGTTACCACGGTTACCTACGGCCAGTCGTCGAACGCCATGTTCCGCGCCGCGGATCTGCGCACCGATTTCCATGGCACCCAGTTTTCGCTGCACGCCGACGGCAAAAGCTACCTCGTGCGCCTGCCGCTTTTCGGACCGTTCAACGTCTACAATTCCCTCGCGGCCCTGGCGACCATGCATGCCCTCGGGCACGACGTGCGCAAATCCGTCGCCGCGCTCAAAGATGCGCCGCAGGTGCCCGGCCGCCTCGAAATGGTGCCGGGCCCGAAATCGTTCCGCGTGTTCGTCGATTACGCGCACACGCCGGATGCCCTCGAGAATGTCCTGCGCACACTGCGCTCGCTCGATCCCGTCCGCATCCTCACGGTTTTCGGCTGCGGCGGCGACCGTGACCGAGCCAAGCGGGGGCCGATGGGCCGCGCGGCCGAGGAACTCTCCGACTGGTGCATCGTGACCTCGGACAACCCGCGCAGCGAGGACCCGGACAGCATCTGCCATCAGATCACCTCCGCACTGAGCGGCGCGAACCACGAAGTCATCACCGACCGGCGGGCCGCCATCCGTCGCGCGGTGGCCATGGCGGAACCGGGCGACATCGTACTCGTGGCGGGAAAGGGCCACGAGGGTTACCAGGAATTCGCGGACCGCAAGATTCCGTTCGACGACGTGGCCGAGTCGGCGTCAGCCCTGAGGGAGAAAGTGGCGTGACCATGGACCCGACCAGCCTCAACGAATTGGCCGCGGCCTGCGGCGGGAAACTTTTGCGCGGCGATGGCTCGATGTCCGTCACCATTGTCAACAAGGACACGCGGACGTTGAAAGCCGGCGATCTCTATTGGGCTCTGCGCGGGGAAAATCACGACGGGCACGATTTTGTCCGCCAAGCCGCCGAGGCCGGAGCCGCTGCGGCCGTGGTGGAACGCATCGATGTTGCCCCGACGGGCGACTTTCCGCTCATCGTTGTCGCGAATGCGTTGCGCGCTTTGCAGCAGCTGGCCTCATGGTGGCGCGACCAACTCAAGCTCAAGGTCATCTGCATCACCGGGAGTAATGGCAAAACGAGTACGAAGGATTTCGCGGCCTCGGTCGCATCCACGCGCTTCCGCGTCTGCAAGACGGAGGGCAACTTGAACAATCACATTGGCCTTCCGCTGACCATCCTTTCCTCGCGGAAGTCCGATGAAGTGGCTGTCTGGGAAATCGGCATGAACCATGCCGGCGAAATCGAACCGCTCGCCCGGATGGCGCGACCCGATATCGGCATCATCACCAACATCGGCGTGGCCCACATCGAGTTCCTCGGATCACGCGAAGCCATCGCGCAGGAAAAGGGAATGCTGGGCGAGGTGCTCGGATCCGGAAAAACACTCGTTCTTCCAGCCGGCGACGAGTTTGCGCCGTCCCTTGCTTCGCGCACCAAAGCACGCATCGTTTTCGTCGGCGGAGATGACGAGTTGCAGGCCGACGGACTGCGCGCCTCGCCACAGGGCCAGGATTTCGACCTCGTCCTCGGCAAAGAGCGCACGGCCGCGCACCTGCCTGTGCCGGGCGAACACATGGTGCGCAATGCCTTGCTCGCCGTCGCGGCCGGGCGGGAGCTGGGGCTCTCGCTTCGCGAATGCGCCTCCGGTCTCGCCGCGACGAAACTTTCCGCACGTCGGCTCGCCTGCCTCGACGTGCGCGGCGTGACCGTGCTCGACGACAGCTACAACGCCAATCCCGATTCGATGGAGGCGGCCTTGCATGCGCTGCGCGGCCTGCCCGGCGGCGGCCGGCGTTTTGCCGTGCTCGGGCGCATGGGAGAACTCGGCTCCTACGCGCAAGAGGGCTACCGCCGCGTGGGACGCACGGCAGCCGCGACCATGGATGTGCTTATCGCGGTGGGCGAGGAAACTCTGCCCTTGGCCGAGGAAGCCCGTGTCGCCGGCCGTGTCGAAGTTCACCGTGCCACGGACACTTCGGAAGCCGCGCGCCTCCTGCGCGATTTGTCGCATCCCGGCGATGCGGTAGTCGTCAAGGGCAGTCGTGCCGCGCGCATGGAACGCGTTCTGGAGGAGTTTGCCTGATGCTTTACTACCTCCACCTCCTCAGCGAACAGCCGGGCGTCGAGTCGGCCTTTCTCAAAGGTTTCAACGTTTTCCAATACATCACGTTCCGCTCCATGGCCGCGGGTGTGACGGCTTTCATCCTTTGCCTCCTCTTCGGCACGGCGGTCATCCGCCGTCTCATTTCTCTCAAGCTCGGACAGCCCATCCGCACCCAGGAGGAAGTCAATCGCCTGCACGAACTGCACGGCGCGAAGGCGGGCACGCCCACCATGGGTGGCGTTCTCCTGCTCGGCACCATGGCCGTCGCCGTGTTGCTCTGGGCGCGGCCGACCAACCCGCTCGTCTGGCTCTCGCTTTTCACCGTGGTCTACCTAGGTGCGCTCGGTTTCGCCGACGACTACCTCAAGGTGACGAAGAAGACATCCGACGGCATCAGTAGCCGGCTCAAGTTCGCGCTGCAGTGCGTCCTGGCCGGCGTTGTCACGGCGTTCTTCGCTTGGGATCCGGCGCTCTCCGCCCACTCTTCGCAACTTTATGTTCCCTTCGCCAAGGAACCGATCCTGCAGAACATGGGCGTGTTCACGTTTTTCCTCTACCTGCTCGTCATTGTTGGTTCGTCCAATGCCGTCAACTTGACCGACGGTCTCGACGGTCTCGCCGCCGGTTGCACCGCGACCGTTGCTTTCGGCTTCGCGGTTCTGGCCTACGCCGCGGGCAACATCAACATCGCTTCCTACCTGCAGATTCCTTTCGTCGGTTACGCGGGCGAGCTGAGCGTGATTTGTATGGCGCTGGTCGGCTCATCGCTCGGCTTCCTCTGGTGGAACTGCCATCCCGCGCGCGTCTTCATGGGCGACACCGGTTCGCTCGCCATCGGCGGACTGCTTGGGGTCATTGCTATCTCCTGCAAACAGGAACTTCTCCTCGCGCTGATGGGCGGCGTGTTCGTGCTCGAGGCGGGCTCGGTCATTTTGCAGGTCGCGAGTTTCAAAAGCACCGGAAAGCGCATCTTCAAGATGTCGCCCCTGCACCATCACTTCGAACTGAGCGGCTGGAAGGAAAGCACAGTCATCGTGCGCTTCTGGATCCTCTCCATCATTTTCGCCTTCCTCGGGTTGGCCACCCTCAAACTGCGGTGATCCTCATGGACTACAAAGGAAGACATGTCGCAGTGCTCGGCCTCGGACGGAGCGGGCAGGCGGCTGCCGCCTTGCTTCTCGACCACGGTGCCGATGTCACGGTGCTCGACTCCGGCGATCCGGCCCCGCGGCGGGATGCGGCGGTGAAACTTTCCTCGCGTGGCGCGCGCGTCGTTTTGGGGGATGACGCGTTGCGCTGCGCGCAGGATTTTGACTTCGCGGTGCTCAGTCCCGGGATCGATCCCGTGGTGCCGCTTGCGCGAAGGCCGGTCGAGGCCGGCATACCCCTCCTCGGTGAAATTGAACTGGCTTACCGCAACTGCCGGTGCCCGGTCATCGCCATCACCGGCACCAACGGCAAGACGACGACAACCGGCCTGACCGCCGCGCTGCTCGCTGCCGCGGGACTGCGCGCCGAGGCGTGCGGCAACATCGGTGTGCCCTTCAGCGATGTCGCCGCGCGCAGCGCGGAGTTGGATGCCGCCGTTGTCGAGATCAGTTCCTTCCAACTCGAAACTACCGACACTTTCCGTCCCCGGGTCGCGGTCTGGACCAACTTCAGCGCAAACCACCTGGACCGCTACCCGGACGTGGCCGCCTACCGCGCGGCAAAACTCCGCATCTTCGATCGCCAGACGGCGGACGATTTCGCGGTGGTCAACGCGCGGTTGGAGTTGCCGGCCCTGCGCGCGCGGCGGATTACATTTTCCGCCGCGCGCGCTGCGGATGCGGACTTCACGCTTGAGGGAACGGTTGTCCTGCATCGCGGGGAAAAACTTCTCGATATGAGGGAGACGCGCCTGCGCGGACCGCACAACGCGGAGAATCTCATGGCGGCTTTCGGCGCGGCCATGTGCCTCGGTGCCGATCGGCTGAAGATGCTCGAGGCTGCGCGTGGATACACCCCGCCGCCGCACCGCTGTGAATTCGTGCGCGAGTTGGACGGCGTCATCTGGATCAACGATTCCAAGTCCACCAACCTCGACGCGCTCGCGCAGGCTCTGCAGGGCCAACCCGGTGGGGTTGTCCTCATCGCAGGCGGCAAAAACAAAGGGTTTGATTTCGCACCCGTCGCGGATCTGGTGCGCGAACACGCACATGATGCGGTGCTCATCGGCGAGATGCGCCATTCAATCGCCCGCGACTGGTCTGTGCCCTGCCATCCGGTCGATTCGCTCGAAGCCGCCGTCGGGCTGGCCCGCGAGTTGGGGCGACCGGGCGATACTGTCCTGTTTTCCCCGGGCACTTCCTCGTTCGACATGTTCCGCAGCTACGAGGAACGCGGCGATCTTTTCAAACACCTAACCAACCACCTCAAACCAAAGGAAAAAAACACATGAAACTGCAGTTATTCAGCAAAATGACAGCCAAGCCCCGCGGACGCAAAGTGGTCCGAGCCTCGGCGCGCGCCATGCGCGGCGACGAGGACTATTACGAGGCCGAGCCGAATATGAAGTTGTCCCACGCCTTCATGGTCGTGCTCGTGCTCCACATCGTGGCGGTCGGCGGTATCTGGGCTTTCAACCAGATCAACTCGGCGAAGAGGACCGCGTCGATCCTGCCGGAATTGGCGGACAAACTCGCGTTGACCTCCCAACCCAAGCAGGCGGCGCCCGTGGCGGAACCCGCTGACGTTCTGCGTCAACCGGGCGATGCCGACGAACCGTTGCCGACCATCGCATCGCAACCCGACACCAAGCCGGAATTCCGCACGGCGGATATCTCGCCCGCACCGATGTTGGCGGCAGCCAAGGAGGATGCACCCGTCGTCGAGACCAAGGCCCCCGTGGCGAAGGCCGGGACGGCCAAACCTGCAGCGCCCGCAGTGGCGGCGCGCGAAGCTGGCGCTTCAGCTGGCACCTACACCGTGGCCAAGGGCGACAATCCCTACAAAATCGCCAAAAAGCTCGGCGTGGGCTACCAGGCATTGCTCGACGCCAACAAAATCACGGACCCGACCAAGCTGCAAATCGGCACGGTTCTGAAAGTTCCGGCAAAGAAGGGCTAGGACACCGGCGATGCGTGGCCGGACGGCCTACATACTGCTCTTCTCCATGGTCAGTCTTCTGGCCATCGGGATCGTCATGCTGCAAAGCACGGGCGCATTCGCGCGCGACAGCCATGGCGACATGTATTATTTCGTCCGGCGCCAAGGACTCTGGCTCTTCATCGGCCTCGCCGCCATGGTGGGTGCGGCTCTGACCGATTACCGTTGGTGGGGAAAATTCTGGCCGTATCTTTACGGCTTCGCTGTCCTCCTGCTCTTGTTGTGTTTCGTTCCCCCGATCGGGATGAGAATCAACGGCTCGTGGAGGTGGATCAACCTCGGCGTCGCCTCGTTCCAGCCGAGCGAACTCGGGAAAGTGGCCGTGCTTGTCTTTCTCGCGTGGTGGTACCACCGGCACGAGAACGAGACGAAAAAACTTTGGCGCGGATTCATCATGCCTCTGGGCGTGGTGGGCGTTATTATCGGCCTAATCGCCCTCGAAGTGGATCTGGGCGCGTCCTCCCTCATCGGGCTCACCACCATCTGCGTGATGTTCGTCGCCGGCGCAGGCATGCTGTGGCTGACTCCGATGATGCTCCTCGGACTCGGGGCGCTGGTCGTCGCCGTGATTTACAATCCCGAACGTTTCGCGCGCATTCTCGCCTTCATGGATCCGCAGAAGTTCCGCCTCGATGAGGGTTTGCAGCAGTGGCAGGCCATGGTGGCGTTCGGGGCGGGCGGCGTCTCCGGTGTCGGATTGGGCAACGGGCGCCTGAAAATGCTCTACTTGCCCTACGCGCACACTGATTTCATTTTTCCCATGATCGGCGAGGAACTCGGCTTGCGTTTCACTTTGATCGTCGTGTTCTGTTTTCTCCTCATCCTGCTCTCCGGCGTGCTTATTTCCATGAACGCGAAGGACCGCTTCGGCATGCTGCTCGGCTTCGGTATCACGGTGGTCATCGCCATGCAGGCCGCGATCAACATCGGTGTGACCACCTCGCTCCTTCCCAACAAGGGAATGCCGCTGCCGTTCATCAGCTATGGAGGCAGCAATCTTGCCGTGACCATGCTGCTCGTCGGCATCCTCCTCAACATCCACCGCCAACGACGCTTCGAGCCCAAGCCGCACGTGCGCGCCGTCCCGGCCACCAGCCTCGCGGTCCGATTCTGATGAAATTCGTCATCGCCTGCGGGGGAACCGGCGGCCATCTGTTCCCCGGGCTGGCTGTTGCCGAGGAGTTGCGTGCCGGAAGACACGAGGTTCTGCTGCTTGTCTCGGAGAAAGCGATCGACGAGCGCGCGCTGCGCGCCTTTCCGGGTATGCCGCGGGAGACTTTGCCCTCGGTGGGCTTGGCTTCGGCGTTGTCTCCGGCCGCTCTCAAATTCGCGCAGCGCATGCTCGGGAGCTACCGCAAATGCGAGACCGTCCTCGGCCGCTTCCGGCCCGATGCAGTGCTCGGCATGGGCGGCTTCACCAGCGTGGCGCCGCTCGCCGCCGCGTGGCGCCGCGGCATTCCCGCGTATCTCCACGAATCCAACGCCATCCCGGGCAAAGCGAACCGCCTCGGCGCGCGTTTTTGCCGCGAGGTGCTGCTCGGCTTCGAGGATTGCACGCGACATTTTCCCGGACGCGCGGTCCGCGTGACTGGCACGCCCATCCGCAGCGAGTTGGTCGTCGATGTTCCCGCCAAGGTCCGCGCGCGCCGGGTTCTCGGTCTCGAACCGGAAAATCCGACCCTGCTCGTCATGGGCGGTAGCCAGGGAGCGTCGGGTATCAACACCCTGATGGCCGGAGCCGCCGCTCACCTGCGCGACAGCGGGATGCAGATCATCCATTTGTCGGGGGAGCGCGATGCCGAACAATTGCGCGCGGCTTACCGTGATGCGGGCCTTTCCTCCGCCGTCTTGCCCTTCTGCGACCGGATGCAGGATGTCTACGCCGCGGCCGATCTTGCCTTTTCCCGCTCCGGCGCGGCCAGCCTGACTGAGCTCTCCTGGTTCGGTTTGCCCGCTGTGCTCGTTCCTTATCCGCACGCGGCCGAGGACCATCAGACGCTCAACGCCCGCATCTTCGAGCGTTCCGGCGCGGCGTGTCTTCTGCCCGAAAGCGGGGCTGCTGGAGATTCGCTCGCCGCCCTGCTAAAATCCCTCCTCGAACCGGGATCATCTTTGCCATCCATGGCCGCGGCGGCACAATCGTTGGCCCCGCGTGACGCGGCGAAAAAGGTGGCCGGGGTCTTGATGCACTCGACAGAATGAACGCCCAACAATTGTCCGAGTTTCTGCATGGTTCAGCGCGCCGCATCCATCTCATCGGTGTGGCCGGATCCGGTATGAGCGGGATCGCGGCGCTGCTTCTCGCCCTCGGGCACCGGGTCAGCGGTTCGGATAAAGTCGACACCGCGGAAGTAAAACGTCTGCAGACTCTCGGCCTCGATTTCCGCACACCGCACCGTGCCTCCGACATCGAAGGCGCTGAGCTCGTTATCCATTCGTCGGCCATCCGCGCCGGTAATCCCACCTACGACGCCGCGCGCACCGCAGGCACGCCGCTTGTCCGTCGTGCGGAGGCGCTCGCCGCGTTGATCTCCGGCAAAAAAGGCATCCTCGTCTGCGGGATGCATGGGAAGACAACAGTCTCGGCCATGACCGCGCACGTCCTGCGCTCCGCCGGCGTGCACCCCTCGCATTACGTCGGAGCGGAGATTCCCATTCTCGGAACCAATGCCCGTTGGGATGCGGGGGGCGAATTGTTCGTTGCCGAGGGTGACGAGAGCGACGGAACGATTGTCCAATACCACCCCGAGCACTCCATCGTCCTCAACATTGAGCCCGAGCATCTCGACCATTACCACGACCTCGCGGCCATCGACGCGGCCTTCACGCAACTGCTGCACCAGACGGCTGGCAAGATTGTTTATTGCTCGGACGACGAAGGTGCGCGGCGCGTGTGCGGTCCTTTTGCCAATGCCGTGTCCTACGGAAAAACGGGGCACTACATCATGAGAGACTTCCGGGCCGCCGAATTCGGTTCGACTTTCACTTTTTGCCGTGGAGGGGAGGCGCTCGCGACAGTCGTGCTCAATGTGCCCGGCGAACACAACGCGACGAATGCCTGCGCGGTGCTCGCGCTGGCCGCCGAACTCGGCCTCGATGTCGGCGTCTGCGCCAAAGCGATGGAATCATTCCGCGGTGCGCGGCGCCGATTCGAAACACTCTTCGCCTCGCCCGACTACTTGCTGGTCGACGACTACGGACACCATCCGACCGAAATCGCGGCTGTCGTGCGTGCCGCGCGGGATACGGGGCGCCGTCGCGTCGTTCTGCTTTTTCAACCGCATCGCTACACGCGAACGCAGGCCCTGCAGGAAGAATTCGGGCGCGCGCTGGCGCTGGCCGATGCCGCGGTGGTCACCGATGTTTATCCGGCCAGCGAGGAGCCGATTTCCGGTGTCAGCGGTCAACTGCTGGTCGACGCCGCGCAGCGGAGCGGGGCGAAGGATGTGCACTACGAATCGGTGCGCGGAGCAGCCGGGCGCTGCGCGGGCCAAATGCTCCGTCCGGGCGATCTCCTCGTCACGCTCGGAGCGGGCAATATCCACGAGCAGGGCGCGGCACTCGCTGAGGACTTGCGCGTGCTCGAGGTTCTGCGCGCCGCCATGGGTTCCGGTGTCGCGCGACTCTATGAACCGATGGCCAAGCACACCACCATGCGCGTCGGCGGACCGGCGCAATTCTGGCTCGAACCGGAAACGGAAGTGGGATTTTGCGAACTGGTCCGCGTTGCCCACGCCGAGGGTGTTCCGCTCATCGTCGTGGGACGCGGCTCGAACTTGATCGTGCGGGATGGCGGGCTCCGCGGTGCGGTGGTTCGCCTGCGGCTCGGCGTGTTCGGTGAATTTGTCGTCGAAGGGGAGCGTATTCGAGCCGGCGTCGGCGTTCGCCTCAAAGCGTTGAGCGGAGGTGCCATCACGGCCGGCCTCGGGGGCTTCGAGTGGATGGAGGGAATTCCCGGCGATGTTGGCGGGTGCCTTCGCATGAATGCCGGCGCCATGGGCGTCGAGGCTTTCGACCAGGTGGAGCGCCTCCGCTACGCCGACCGGGAAGGGAACATCCTCGAGAAAACGCCGTCCGAGCTCGAGGTGAACTACCGCAGCATACCTCTGCTCCGCGCAAACTATGCGCTCTCCGTCGTTTTCCGCGGAGAGCTCTCCACTCCGGCCGGGGTGGAGCAGCGCACGAAAGATTACGCCGCCAAACGCAAATCGTCGCAACCGGCGGGTGCGAGCGCGGGTTGCATTTTCCGTAATCCCGACGGGGCGAAAGCCGGACAACTCATCGACAGCGCCGGCCTGAAAAACAGCTGCATCGGGCGCGCGCGCGTCTCCGACCGCCACGCCAATTTCATCGTCAACGAAGGGGGCGCGAGCGCGTCGGACGTGCTGGCCCTCGTCGAGGAAGTGCGCGCCGGTGTCCTCGCCCGCCACGGCGTCCGCTTGGAAAACGAAGTGCAAGTCATCGGAGAAGAACTCCCCGCCGCATGAAAAAAGAACTCGAAAATCTGCATCTTGTCGTCCTCATGGGCGGTCCCGGGTCGGAACGCGATGTCTCCCTCCGCTCCGGCGGGGCCGTGGCCCGAGCTTTGTCCGGGGGCGGCTACCGTGTCACGCCGCTCGAGGTGCTCGGAACCGAAATCGCGCTGCCCGCCGATACCGGGCTCTGTGTGAACATGATCCATGGGACCTTCGGCGAGGACGGACAATTGCAGTCGCTGCTCGACGCTCGCGGCGTGGCCTACACGGGCGAGGGGGAAGCCGGCAGCCGGCTCGCTTTCGACAAACTGGCCAGCAAGCTGCGTTTCGCCGAGGCCGGGGTGCCCACGCCCCGATGGGAGGAGATCGCGGTCGGACAAAAACCGACGCTTCCTTTGCCTGTCGTGGTCAAGGCACCACGCGAGGGATCCAGCGTGGGAGTGCATATCGTGCGGGATGCCGGAGGGCTCGGGGCGGCCTTGGAGGATTGTGCTTCGCTCGACCGGGAAATTCTCGTCGAGGAGTTCGTCGAGGGGCGCGAGTTGACCGTCGGTGTCGTGGGTGACCGTGCCCTGGCCGTGGTCGAGATCCGGCCGCACGAGGGGTTTTATGATTACGCGCACAAATACACGAAAGGTGCCTCCGACTATTTCTGCCCCGCGCCGCTCGACGACGCAACGACACGCCTGGTGCAGGACGCCGCCCTCCGCGCCCACCGTTCCCTCGGGTTGGAGGTCTATTCCCGCGTCGATGTTCTCTTGCGCGCGGATGGTTCGCCTTTTGTCCTCGAAACCAATACGATTCCGGGCATGACCGAGACGAGCCTTCTGCCAAAGGCCGCCGCGGCGGGCGGCACCGATTTTTTGCAACTTTGCGAGGAAATCTGCCTGCTGTCTTTGAAACGATCCGAAAAACGATGAGCCTGTTCCGATCAAAGAAAACCCGCGGCCGCCGCACCGTCCGCAAGCGTCGCCGAGACCATCTCCTTGAAGTGACGGCCACCGCCGAAACTGAACGCCGGCGACGGAACCAGAAAATTTTCCTCTATGCGGGCGAGGCGGTGGTGCTGCTCGGTATCGTCGCCTTCGCCTGGATCGGCATTCGCGCGCTGCTCGACAGCCAGATCTTCCGCAACCCGCAATACGAGGTGCGCGTCATCGAGGTTGACACCGACGGGGTCATGACGCGGGACCAGGCCCTGGAAAAAACCGGGATCCGCGAGGGGCTTAATATTTTTTCCCTTAATCTCGACTCGGCCCAGCGCGCCCTCTCGCTCATTCCCGAGATCAAGAGCGCGAAAGTGGAACGAATCCTTCCCGACTCGGTCTCCATCCAGATCGAAGCGAGGCATCCCGTGGCCTGGATTGCGCCGCGCGACACCGGCGAGGACCCGTCGGCCATGGAGACCGCCTGTCTCGTCGATTCGGAAGGCGTCATGATCAAACCGGAAAATTTCCATTCGTCCCACGCGAGGCTGCCTGTCGTCTACGGCGTCCCCACCGAGCAATGGCGTCCCGGTGACACCATCGACGTGCCTGAACTCCGTTCGGCACTCGAACTTTTCGCCCGCGCCTCGGAACGCAGCAACCCGGACGTGAAACTGCGCGCTGCCGACATCTCCAAGGGGTGGTGCATCCTCGCTTGGGGGGAACCGCAAAGCCTTTTCACTTTCGGGCCTTCGCAACTCCCCGCGCAACTCGACCGGTTGCAGATGATCCTCTCCCACGTCGGACAGACCACGCAGAAAATCGCCACGGCCAATCTCATCCCGGAACGCAACACACCCGTCACTTTCCTCGGCGATCCGCCGCCCGCCGAGATCGTCGCGCCGGCCAAGACGTCGAAAAAAGCCAAGCCTTGATCATGGCCAAAACGCAACTGCACGTCGGATTGGAGATCGGCACGTCGAAAGTCGCCGCGATCATCGCGGAGACGCGGAGCGACGGATTGTTGCGCATTATCGGCACAGGCGAATCGCCCTCCCGCGGTGTACGCAAGGGCGAGATCGTCGACATCAGCAAGATCACGCTTTGCCTCAACGATGCCGTGTCCGAGGCGGAGGAGAAATCGGACCGCGAGATCAGCGACGTGACGGCTGCGGTCACGGGAGCGCATCTCGACAGTCTCAACAACCGCGGCGGCATCCAGATTCCCGAGGAGCGCGACGAAATCGAGGAGGAGGATGTGCAGGACGTGGAGCAGAGCGCGCTCGATGTCACTATTCCGACGGGCAACGTTTTTCTGCACACCATGGTTCAGCGCTACTACGTCGACGGGCAGGAGGGCGTGGCCAGTCCGCTCGGCATGGTCGGCCGCAAGCTCGAGGCGGAATTCCACATCGTCCACGGGACCAAGACACGCATTCAGAACAACCTCCGCTGCATCCGCGAGGCGAACCTGCGGCCGGCAACCGTTGTCATGAGCGCTGTCGCCTCCGCGCAGGCCGTCAGCGAGCAATCCGACCGCGACCAAGGAGTGCTCGTCATTGATATTGGCGGCGGGACGACGGATTACATACTTTTCCGCGACGGTGCCGTGCGTCATAGCGGCGTGCTCGGCGTGGCCGGCGACCACATCACGAACGACATTTCCATCGGGCTGCGCGTGCCGACGAAGTTGGCCGAGAAACTCAAGGTCGAACATGCCGAGGTGTCACCCGCTGCGTTGTCGGCCCGCGGCACGGTCGACATCGAGGATCCGACTTTCGCCG
>Ga0209598_10001503_pt1 | contig 19026 bp, 16 predicted proteins | sample M_140807_EF_Meta_FD_187317 | JGI IMG/M metagenome (GOLD analysis project Ga0209598, IMG submission 187317) | Freshwater microbial communities from Lake Montjoie, Canada to study carbon cycling - M_140807_EF_MetaG (SPAdes) (version 2) | ecosystem: Environmental > Aquatic > Freshwater > Lake...
GCGGCACGCGCTGGCTCGGCAGCAGACTCCCACGCGCGCACAACGTCGGCCAAGAACCCCGCACCGCCTGCTGCGGTCTCGTCGAGGCGCTCGTCTCCGCGGTCGCCATACAAGCCGGTCGCCGAGGCGCAGATGAAGGCCGGCTTCGGCCCCGGATGCCGCGCAATGGCTTCGGCGAGCAGGCGGGTGCCCTCGACGCGGCTGCTCATGATCGCCGCCTTGCGCACCGGGGTCCACCGGCCACCCGCGACATTCTCACCCGCGAGGTGCAGCACGACGTCCACGCCATCGAGCGCTGCGGGGTCAAGCTGTCCGGCGTCCGGCCGCCAGGCCCGCTCGGTCGCGGCGTCGCGCACGGCACCGCGGACCAGGCGCAGGACCGTGTGGCCCCCGCCGCCCAGGAGCGCGCAGACCGCTGAGCCGACCGCGCCCGAGGCGCCCGACACGAGCACTCGCTTCGGGCTGACGTGGTCAAACGCCGCGTGGCGAGCAAGGTCTCGCGACGTGCGCCAGTGCCGCCAACTGAACATCACGCGCAGGTCATGCTCCATGCGCGCCGAGCCGAGGGCATCGCCGACGGCTCCGCCGGGAAGCGACCACTCCACGCGGTCGGTCAGGCGGGCTTGGCCGTCCGGCGTCGCCTCGACGCGGTGCTCGTGTCGCCACGCCGCGAAGGGTCCACCCGCCTGCTCATCGACGAAAGACCGGCCGGCAACGAAGTCACGATGCACCGCGGTCCAGTCCACGCTGACGGGCCCGACGCCGATCCGCAGGACGACGCGGGCGCCCTCGCGCAGCGGGCTGTCCGCGTGCACGACGCGGACGTCCTGCCACGGCGGCAGCAGCCGCAGCAGTGCCCCAGGCCGCAGGTGCCACGCATACGCGGCGCTTGCAGTGCCCGGCAGCGGGCTCGTCGCTTCGAAGACATGGGACGCCACAGGACACCGCGCTTTCTCAGAGCGGGAGGCTAAGCGCGCTCCGGTGCTCTGTCAAACGATTGTCCAACCTGTGCAAAGGTTGCAGCGACGCCGAATAAAAGCGCGGGGGGGCGTCAGCCTTCGAGGAGCGCGGCGCCCTCGAATTCGCGGACGGCGCGGCGAAACTCGTCGGGCAGAGGCACCGGCTTGAAGGCGTCGTCCAGCCACACCAGACTCAAGCGCCCGAGCGCGACCGTGCTGCGCGAGCGCTTGTTCGTGATCATCATGTGGAAGGTGTAGCTCGTCCGGCCCAAGTGGGCGATGCGGACGTGGACGACGAGCGTGTCGTTGTAGCGGGCAGGCGACTCGAAGCTCAGCTCGACCCCCGCCACAGCGCCGGGGATGAGGTCGCGCACGGCGCCATCGAGGCGCTGAAGGCCCAGATGGTTGAGGTAGTCCATACGACCGACGTCGAGGAACGCCGAGAAGCTCCCAAAGAACACGATGCCGACGGCGTCGGTTTCGCTCAGGCGGACCCTGATCTCGGTCTGGAATCCGTAGGCGTTCAGGTCTTTGGTGGGCGGTGGCATGGGCTTCACGGGCCGCAGGATGCGCCGGGGTGCCGCCAAAGAAAAGGCCCGCCCCCCAAGTTGCAGCGGCCGCGCGCTCCGACAATGATGCGCGGTGCCGATGAGCACCCTCCCCCTCGACACTGACCGCCTGACGCACGCTGACCTGCCGGTCCGCTTCGGTCGGTACGTGCTCCTCGAAGTCCTGGGAGAGGGGGCGACCGCGCGTGTCTTTCGCGCAGAGCTGCAAGGGCCGGCGGGCTTCCGAAAGCCGTGCGCGCTCAAGGTCATGCGGGCGAACGCGCGCGCCGTCGGCAGCGCCGAGAGCCACCTGCTCGACGAGGCCCGCATCGGCGGCCGGTTGCTGCATCCGAACTTGGTCGAGACGTACGATGTGGGCGAGCGAGACGGTCGGCTCTTCGTCGCGATGCAGCTCGTCGATGGGCTCACGGCGCGGCAGCTCGCGCGGGCTCACGGCCCGGTCGCGGGGCGCGCGCTCGCCGAGCTCGCGCGGCAGCTCGCAGAAGGCTTGGCGCACGCGCACACCCTCGTCGTGGACGGGCATGCCTCGGACCTGGTGCACCGTGATCTGAAGCCCGCGAACGTGCTGATTGGCCGTGAGGGCGTCGCGCGAATCGCCGACTTCGGGATCGCGCGGGCGACGGGGCTCAGCACCGGTGACGCGCCGAGCGGCATCGTCTGGGGCACGCTGGGGTACATGGCGCCCGAGCAGGCCTACGGGCGCAGCGCCACCCAAGCGTCGGACATCTTCTCCCTTGGCCTGGTGGTCACAGAGCTCGCGCTCGGCAAGCGGTTCGCCCCTGTGCGCACCATGGCGGACTACGCGGCCGCCCTGCAGGCGCTCCCGCCCGAGCTCCCAGGCCTGGCGCGTGCGCTCAACGCGCGCGCCACAGGCCTCGGCGCCGTGATCACACGCTGTCTGGCGAGCGAGCCGAGCGCGCGCTACCCGAATGCGCGCGCCCTCGGGGACGCGCTGCGCGGCGTCGTGCTGCCGGATGGTCCGACCCTCGCGGACGTCGTGCAGGCATCCCTCCAGCCGAAGTCGACCGGCCCTCTCAGACCGGCGCAATCGTCCGAAAGTGACCATGCGCCCTCCGCTCAGCACACGCTCGCGTCGTTGGCCGCCGAGGCGCGACCGAAGGCCGAGATGCGGCCGTTCGCAGACGAGGCGAACGCGTTCGTCGGCCGCGCTGAAGCGCTCGCGCGCCTGACGGCGACGCTGGAAGGCGAGGCGCGGATTGTCGGGCTCTGGGGGCTCGGTGGGATCGGCAAGACCCGCCTCGCGCGCGAGGTCGCGCGGCGCCTTGCGGCCCGCCTGCGTTGCGGGGCGGTGCTGTGCGAACTCGCAGACGTGCGACGACTGGACGAGGCGCTGCAGCGCCTTGCAGGCGCCCTGGGCCTGCCGACCGAAGGCAGCGAGGTCGGCGCGCTCGCGGGTCGAATCGGCGCAGCGCTCGCGAGCCGAGGGTCGGTCGTGGTCGTCCTCGATGCATTCGACGGCATGACCGGACACACCGCCAGCACCCTAGGGCGCTGGCGCGAAGCGGCCCCCGAGGCGCGCTTCATCCTCACTGCGCGTGAGCGCCTCTCCCTCAGCGTAGAAGTTGACGGCGACGCGGGTCACATCTGCGTCGAACGCCTCGAGGCCCTCGATAGCGTCGAGAGCTTTGACCTGGTCGTCGCGCGCGTGACGGACAAGCACCCCGGATTCTCCCCCACAGAGCGCGAAGTCGGGGCACTCGAGCAGCTCGCCCTCGTGCTGGAGGGCGTGCCCCTGGCGCTTGAGCTCACGGCGGGACAGCTTCGACCCGGCGAGCCAGAGGCCATTGAGGCCCTCGTGGCGCAGGCCATAGCGCCCGGACCCGAGGGGGGCGTCTCGCTGGACCCGCTGCGCGCGGCGCTCGCGTGGTCTTGGGCGCGCTTGACTGCCTGGGAGCGCGACGCGCTCGCTCAGCTCACGGTCTTCTCGGGCGGCTTCAGCGTCGAGGCCGCGGCCGAGGTCATCGACCTCTCCGCCCACGCCGACGCCCCTTGGCCGATGTTCGCCGTCGAACGCCTTCTGGAGCGGTCGCTGCTGCGCGTGCTCAGCAGCGCGGGCGCACAGGGCGAGGCGCGCTTCGGGATGTTGTCGAGCGTGCAGGCCTTCGCCTCGGACCACCTCGTGGGGCGGCGCCCTGCGGTCCTGGCTCGGCACGCACGTTACTTCGCGCGATTCGGCATGCCCGACGCCCTTCGGGCCCTCGAGACGAAGGGCGGCGCCGCGCGGCTGCGCACGCTCAGCCTGGATGTCGAGAACTTGGCTCTCGCGACCGAGACAGCGCTCGGGACGCTGAACACCGAGCAAGCGGCCGGCGCCGCGCTCGCGCTCGCAGCGGTCTGCGAGGTCGGTGCGCCGGGCTCATCGCCGCTGCGGCTCATTCAGCGTGTTCTGGCGATGGACACGCCACGGCGACTGCGCGCTTGGCTGTGCCTGAAGCTCGCGACGATCTGGCGGCAAATCGCCCGCGCAGAAGAGGCTGCGAGCATTGCTGAAGAGGTCGCCCGCATGGCGAGCGACGCAAACGATGCGGGGCTCGAAGCGCGGGCCTTAGAGCTCTGGGCGGCAGCGTCTATGGACGGCGTCGGCGCCCGAGCTGCGAAGGCCCGCGCCGCGTGTGCCCGGGGTATCGACCGCGCTCAAGCAGCGTCGGACGAGGGCGCCACGGGGCTCTTGCTCGCCCGCCTCGGCGAGATCGAGCTGCGGGACGCCAACTTCGACCTCGCGCGGTCCTATGCTTCGCAGGCAATCGAGGTCCACGCGCGCCTCGGCTTCGAGCGAGCCGAGGCACACGCCCGCACGACGCTCGGCGAGACGGAGCTCCAGCTGGGTGAGCTCGACGCGGGCGCGCACAACCTCCGGGCAGCCGCCCACGGGGCCCGCGCCCTTGAGGACCGCGCGGCAGAGGCGATCGCGACCCTCCACTTGGCGCGGCTCGCCATCTCGCTGGGCGAGTCAGCGCAGGCGCTGCGCCTGGGCGAGCGCGCACGGGCCCTGTTTCACGGTCTGGGCCATCGCCGCGCCGAGGCCCGCGTCCTCGCTGCGCTGGGTGAGGCGCACCTGACGGTCGGGGATGCGCGCGCGGCTCGGGCACACCTCGAAGCGGCCGTGGCGCTGAGCGACGACCTGAGCGACGGCGCGGGCATGGGCGCGTCGCGCGCCGCGCTGGCGAGCGTCGCTGCGGCCGAGGGCGACCTGAACGGCGCCCGCGCGCTCTGTCGGGCTGCCGAGGGCTTTCTGCGTGAGGCGCAAGACGCCGCTGCGCTCGCGCGCGCGCTGTGTCGTCGCGGGCACGTCGAGCTGTCGGCCGGCAACTTGGTGGGCGCTTGGGCGGCGCACGACGAGGCGGCCCATGTGGTCCGTGAGCTCGGGCTGCCTCCCGCGTCCCCGTTGGGGCGAGCGCTCGCTGCGCTACGCGCGGCCCTGACAGACGGCTAGCCCGCCCGCGCCGAGGCCCAGCCGCCGTGTGCGACCACAACGTGGTCCACGACGCGCACCCCGAGGGCATCGCCAGCGGCAGACGCTGCGCGGGTCAGCGCAAAGTCCGCCTCGCTGGGGGTCGGGTCGCCGCTCGGGTGGTTGTGCACCAGCACGACCTGGACCGCGCCTGCGACAATGGCCGGCCGGAAGAGCTCGGCGAGGCGCACGTTCACGCCGGAGACCGTGCCCTTGTAGACCTCGACGACATGAATCAGACGCGCGCGGGCGTCGAGTAACAGCGCGCGAACGTGCTCTTGCGGTAACGCCGCCATCTCTGGGCCCACGACGCTCCAGACGTCCGCAGGGCCGGCAATTCGGGGTCGCTCTCGCGGAGGGCACGCCAGCGTGCGGCGCCCCAGCGCGATGCCGGCCAAGAGCCGCCGCGCCCGCGCTCGCCCGACCCCCGGGAGCTGACCGACGCAGTCGTGTGTCGCCGAAGCCAGCGCCTTCAGGCCGCCTCGAGTCGAAAGCCATGTCACGAGCGCGGCGGCCCCCGCGTGCGACCCCAGCGCGAGGCGCAGGAGGGCTTGGTCGCTCAGGCCCGCCCCGCCCGAGGTGGTGAGGGTCAGGGCGTCGGCCTCGGCGGTCTGCGTCGTGGGGTCCATGCCCCTCTATCGGCCGCAGGCGCCGCGTGTCGCACGTTTCTGAAAAAAAGTCGGCGCGCGCTCAGCGCAGCGGGCCGTGCTTGCTCAGGTCGCGCGTGATGTTCTTCTGGTGCGCCTCGTTCGTCCCACCGCCGATTTCAATCAGCTTAGCGTCGCGCCACAGGCGCTCGACGTTGTACTCGCCGACATAACCGTAGCCGCCCAAGACCTGAATCGCGCGGTCGGCGACCTGCTTCGCCATCGTGGAGCAGTAGAGCTTGACACCGTCCGAGTCGACGCGTGTCCCCCCGCGGTCCAAGCCAAGCTCCGCAGCGAGCCCGTAGACATAGGCGCGCCCCGCCATGAACTCGGCGTACGACTCGGCGATGTGCCGCTGAATCTGTCCGAACGCGTTCAGCGGCTGCCCGAAAGAGCGGCGGTCCTGCGCGTAGCCGTTCATGACCTCGATGCACCGCCGCGCGATCCCGAGGCTCATCGCGGCCAAGACGAGCCGCTCAATCTCCAGGTTCCGCATCATGTGGCTCACGGCGTCCCCGCCCTGCCCGACGAGGTTCTCAGCGGGCACGCGACAGCCATCGAACACGAGCTCCGCCGTACCGGACGCCCGCATACCGAGCTTGTCTTTGATGCGCTGCCCGAGCTGAAAGCCGGGCGTGCCCTTCTCGACGACGAACATCGAGAGCTGCTTCGGAGAGTGGTGCGGCTCCCGCGCGTAGACCAGGAAGACATCGCCGAGCGTTGTGTCGTCGAGCGCGCCGTTCGTGATCCACATCTTCGCGCCGTCGAGGACGTAGTGGTCCCCGTCTCGCCGCGCGGTGGTCCGCATGCCCATCACGTCCGTGCCGGCGCCGGGCTCGCTCATGCACATCCCGCCGACGAGCGAGCCGTCACAGGCGCCCGGCAGCCAGCGCGCGCGCTGGGCGTCGGAGCCGTTCTGCTGCAGGTTGTTCACGAACAGGAACGCGTGCGCCAAGTACGCGAGCGTAAAGCCCGGGTCCTGCGCCGCGAGCTCCTCGTGCACGATCACGGCGGCAGTGGCGTCCATCTCGGTGCCGCCGAAGCGCTCCTCGGCCGTCAGGCCGAGCAGCCCGAGCTCGGCGAGCTTACGGAAGAGCGGCAGGTTGAACTTCTCCTCGCGGTCGTGCTCGGCGGCCTGCGGGGCCACCTCACGCTCAGCAAAGGCGCGGACCGAGCGCCGCAGGGCGGCGTGCTCGGGGGTCGGGTTGAAGAGCTTCTCCATGCGCGCATGCTGAGAACCCGCGCGCGGCGCGTCAATCCCCGAGTGCTTCGGGCAAGAGTCCGGTGAAGATCGTGTGCCGGGGGCCGCCCTTGTTCAGCCGGGCGCGCACGTGGTGCGTGACCGCCTTGAACCCGTGGTGCCGCAGCCGGTGCTCGAACTTACGATCGTCGGACGCCGACCACACCGCGTAGACACCGCCCGGCTTGAGCGCGACGCGGGACATCTCGAGCCCAGCGTTCCCGTAGAGCCCCGCGTTCGCCTGCTGTGTGAACGCACTCGGGCCGTTGTCGACGTCAAGCAGGATCGCGTCGAACCGCCCTGGGCTCGTGCGCAGCAGCGCGCCGACATCGCCCACCGCCAGCTCGACGCGCGGGTCCCGCAGCGGGTGACCGGCGAGCGGACCCAAGGGGCCCTGATTCCAGGCGACCACCGCGGGCATGAGCTCGGCGCACACGATGCGCGCCCCCGGCGGCAGGGTGACGAGCGCCGCGCGCAGCGTGAACCCCATGCCCAGACCGCCCACGAGCACGGTCGGCGTCGGCAGGGCACGCGCCCGCTCGCAGCCGATCGTCACGAGCGCCTCTTCGGAGCCGAACATTCGGCTCGACATCAGGTCCTTGCCGTCGACGAGGATCATGTACTCGTTGCCGCGCCGCGTCAGCGCCATCGGCGCGCCATCGGGCGTCCTCGCCTCTCCCAGTAGCTCCCAAGGCAGCATGCAACCCCGCAGCCCCATACCGACGGTCGACACGTGCCGCATGTCCGGCACACACGCAGACACCGTCAAGCGCAAAGCGATCCCGGGGCACGTGACCCTATGGGTGAGCGGACAGCCGCTTGCGGGCGCCGCCCCTCAACGCCGCCCCTCCGCCCCTCGCGCGGCTCCTCGAGCAGCCTCATCCCGAGCCCGCTCGGTGGGCGCTCAGCACGTCGAACATACAGATTACTACGGATATCACCACTCGAACCCGCCGCCCAAAGAGAGCCAATCGCGAGACGCAACACATCTGCAAAACAGACATAAGCCATTGATCTTGCTCAATTTTATACGAACCCAAAAAACCGATTGGCCACGTTAGCGAAGCACGTCTACCATTCAAGGATTACCGGAGCCAACGACTCTGGTTACCCTGACTACGTGGACACTTTTCTTACTACTTTTGGGGCGGAGATTCGACGCCTGCGGCTGGCCCGGCGCCTGACGCAGGACGCTCTCGCCGAGCGATGCCATCTCACGCCGAAGTACCTCAGCGAGGTCGAGAACGGGCACGTGAACCCGTCTCTCCGCGTCTTAGACGCGCTCGCTCGACAGGGCTTCGGGATCACCCTCGCGGAGTTGTTCTCCGGACCTGCGGCCTGGTCAACGGCTCGGCCTCAGATCGCACGCATCGTCTCGATGCTCGACGACGAGAGCGAGGAGGTCTGCGCTGTGGTCGCGCGCGTGGTCGAATCGGTTCTGGCGCCCGTCGGTGACCTGCACGCGCCGACACGCAAGCGCGCGCCGCGCAGACGCAAGGCGACTGGGTCGCCCACCGAGACGCCCTGAGCGCCCTCGCGGGGGCCGCGCGCTGCCTCCGCGGCGGCCTCAGGGCAGCGGATACCCGGACACCTGCGCGGGGACCGCTGTGAATGTCAGGCACAGGCTGTAGGCGTCCGCGCGGCCGTCGCGGTCGAGGTCGACGTCCGGCTGCAGCAGCAGTGGCACCAAGCCTACGATCGCCGGAGGCAGCACCTGAAGCGCTTGGTTCAAGTCCGCCTGGGTGAGCACGCCCGAGAGCACGCCGTCGTCGACCTCAAGATCGGTCCCGCCGGGAGACTGAATCCGCGACGCCGTGAGCTGGGTGTCCGTCAAGCGCAGGTCGAGCTGCACCCCCTGCACGGGCAGCGAGAGCAAGAAGTCGCTGGGTCCGGCGACGAGGCGCAGGGCTTGACGCTGCGCGGGGTTGAACAGAATGAGCGGCTCCCCGTTCGCGTCGAGGGCTTCGGGGGCCACGGTGTAGCCCCCTTGGCCGTCGCTGTCCCCCGTGAGCACCGCGACGGCGAACTGGCCATCGGCGCGGCCCGCGGGCAGCCCGATGGCCGTCGGGAGCAGCGTCAGCGAGCCCGCGTCGAGGGCGTCTTGGAGCTGCCCGTTTGCCAAGCCGCCGAGCGCGCCGAAGCCGTTGTCCGGGTCACCGTCACCGTCGTGGTCAGCGCACGCCGGGTCCCGCGCGTCCGCGATCTCGGCGACGGAGATGCGCGCATACGTCACGTCGCCCGGCGGCGCGGGCGGGGGCGCCTCGCCGCCCACGGGGGGCGCCGCGCCGCCTGCGGGGGGCGAGCCGCCGCCAACGCCCGCCTGACCACCCGGCGGTGGAGCATCGCCACCGCTCGGCGGACTGACCTGCCCGCCCATGCCCGCCTCGCCGCCCGCGGGGGGTACGTTGCCACCGCCCGTCGAGGGACCAGCGTCGTCTTCGGGCTTCGCGCCGCCGGCCGCCAGCCCGCCTGCGCCCTCGCCGCCCCCGCCCGAGGTGCCCGCTGCGGGAGAATCACCGCCGGCGCCCTCACCGCCGACGGGCGCGCCCATATCCGCGTCGGTGCCGCCCAGACCGCGGTCGGCGCCACCCCGCACAGCCGCGTCTTGCAGAGACCCCGGGTCCACGCGGGGGACCGTTTCGATGCACGCGGCGGCGCTCACGGCCGCCGAGAGAACCCACAGTGCGCTCGCCTTCATGTGCGCTCCTCACCCGCCCCAGCGGGCCACGATATCCGCCGCGCGCCGCACGAAGGCCTCGCGGTGATACAGGTCAAAGTTGGCCCACGTCGTCAGGGTCGACGGGTCCGTCACACGGTCGACGAACAGGCGCCCGTCGAGGTGGTCCAGCTCATGCTGAAAAGTGCCCGCCGTGAGCCCGCGGACTTCAACCGAGAACGGCGCGCCGTGCCGGTCGAGCGCGTCGCAGCGGACGTGCATCCGCCGCACGACCTCGCCGCGCAGGTCCGGCACGCTCAGGCAGCCCTCGAAGATGCGCTCATCGTCGCGGCCCGGCTCGCCGAGCAGCGTGAGCCGCGGGTTCACGAACACAGTGAGCGGGTAGTTCGGCTTGTACGGATAGCGCGGGTTGTCGCGCACGTGCACGACGGCGATCCGCACCGGCGCGCCGACCTGCGGCGCCGCGATCCCCGCGCCGTGCGCGGCGTGCACCGTGTCAATCAGGTCGTCGATGAGCGCCTGGGTCTCGACGGACGCGAGCTGCTCGGGCGATACGACCGCGGCCACACGCCGCAGCACCGGGTCCCCGAGCTTGCGGACCTCACGCGCGGGCATGGCGATAGTTCGGCACCCAGCCAGACGTGTCCTTGAACAGCCGCACACAGCGGATGTGCTTGCGGTCCGTGAGCAAGAAGCGGTGGTTGCGCCCCGCAGGCACCACGATCAAGTCACCCGCCTCGACCACGACCCGCATCCAGCGGTCGTCGTTCGTGCGGATGTCGAAGATGCCCTCGCCCTCGAGCACGAACCGCACCTCGTCGTCGTCGTGGGTGTGCTCGTCCACGAACTTGGCGCAGATCACCTCCAGATTCGGCGTCTCCGGCGCGAGCTGAACGATGTCCTGCTCGATGTAGCCGTTGGCGCGCTTCAGCGCGTCGAGCGGGCCTTGGAAAGCGCTCGGCTCGAGCGGCAGGCGCTCAGCGTGAACGCCTTGGGCGCCGAGAAACGCCGCGTCGAGCGCCTCACCCGCGTGGTCGTCGTCGAAGTAGTGTGCGCGCATCGCTCTCTCTGTGGGTCAGCGCGGCTCGGCTCAGGGCCGCGCCGCAGGGTCAAGGCCGAGCTCGTGCATCCGCACGGCGGCACCGAAAAGATAGTCGTAGCACTCCGCCTGCGTCTTGGCCTCGACCCAGTCGCGCCCCCAGACGTAGACGCCGTGGCGTCGAACGAGCACCGCGTTCGCGCGCGGAAAACGCAGCATCGCGCCCGCCATGTCGCGCTCCAGGTCACACTCGTGCGCCGTATTCTCAATAATCGGCACCTCGAGCATGTCGTGGTACCCCACGCCCCGCAGGCCCTTCATCATCTCCAGGTGTGTGCACCGAAAGACGTCCCCGCGCGTCACCAAGGTCGCCAGCAGCGCGTTCTGGCTATGGCTGTGCAAGACAGCGCCCGCATCGCGTAGCCGAAATGCGTTGTAGAACAGAGGCTTACAAGCGCTCTCTCGCAGCGCGGGGTTCTCGGGTGTCCGCAGCACATTGCCTGCATCGTCGAGCTCGAACAGGTCGTCCTCGGCGATGCGCTCCTTCTGAACACCGCTCGGCGCCAAGTAGACGCGGCCGTCGACGCGCAGGCTGATGCCACCGCCCGTGCCGCTGACCCAGCCGAGGCCGTAGAACTGGCGACAGAGCTCGACAATCAGGCGCTTCGGGTTCTCGTTGCTCATCGCCTCACTCTAGCAGGACTCGCCCGGCGCTCGATACGCCTCGATCAGCAGCGGGCGAAAGCCTCGGGCGGTCCAGAAACCCGCGGCCTCGGCATTGGCCGGCGCGTAGTTGACCTGCACCCACGTCACGCCACGCGCGGCGAAGAAGACGCTCGCTGCGTCAAGCAAGCGCGTCGCCACGCCGCCGCGTCGAGCCTCCGGGCGCACGACCAGATCGAAGACCATGCCGATCTCGCGCTGCGCCCACACCGCTGCGCGCTGCCCGATGGCGCCCACCAAATAGCCGTCCACGCCGTCCGGCCCTTGAGCGACCAACACCTTTGCGCGGCGCAGCCCCATCTGCTGGCGCAGGAACGCGGCGTACGTCTCGGGCGCATGCGGCGCGACGGCCCACAGCGGGTCGCCCTCGCCTGCATGGTGCGCGACGAGCGCCTGCCAGAGCGTCACGAGCGCGGGCAGGTCTAAGGGCGTGGCGTCTCGGATGATTGTGGTGGGCATGAGCGGGTGCTAGCGTGTGCCGGGCAGCATGATCGCCGTCAAAGACCTCCGCAAGACCTACCGCGTGCCCCAGCGCGACCCTGGCCTCGTGGGTGCGTTGCGCTCCATGTGGCGCCGCGAGCACAAAGAGGTCCGCGCTGTCGAGGGCGTCACCTTCGAGATCGCCGCGGGCGAGCGCGTCGGCTTTCTCGGTCCGAACGGCGCGGGCAAGACCACGACCCTGAAGATGCTCGCGGGGCTCCTCAGGCCCACATCCGGCGAGGTCTCGGTCAACGGCTTCGAGCCGCAGCGCCGCGAGGCGGCATTCTTGGAGCAGATCACCTTGGTGATGGGCCAGAAGCAGCAGCTCCTGTGGGACCTGCCGCCGCGCGACACCTTCGCGCTCAACCGCGCCCTCTACCAGATCCCCGACGCGCAGTTCCGCGAAACGCTGGGGGAGCTGACCACGATGCTCTCGCTCGGTGAGCTCGTTGACCGCCCCACGCGCAACCTGTCGCTCGGCGAGCGCATGAAGTGCGAGCTCGCCGCGGCGCTGCTCCACCGCCCCAAGGTGCTCTTTCTCGACGAGCCGACGATCGGCCTCGATGTCGTGATGCAGCTCCAGGTGCGTCACTTCATCGCCCAGTGGAATGAGCGCTTCGGCTCGACCGTGCTGCTCACGAGCCACTACATGGATGACGTGCAGGCGCTCTGCCCGCGCGTCATCGTCATCGCCGCGGGCGCGCTTCGGTTTGACGGACGCCTCACGGACCTTGTCGCGCAGGTCAAGCCGCGCCGCCGCGTCGTGGTGCGCCCGCCCGCTGGCTTCACCGCGGCGTTTCCCCCGCCGTTCGCGCTCGAGGGCGAGGCGTGGGTCGCAGACGTCGCCCCCGCGGATGTTGGCGCGGCCGTGCAGCAGGGCTTCGCCCACTGCCCCGGCATGGACCTGCGTGTCGAGGAGCCGCCGCTCGAGCAGGTCTTCGCGGACTTCTTCGTGCAGCACCGCACCGCATGACGCGCGCGCTCCGGGCAATGCCCACGCTGTTTCGGGTCGCGACGGCACAACTCTCGGCCTATCGCGCCGAGGTCCTGATCTGGATCCTGACCGCCACGATGCCGCTCGTGATGATGGCGCTGTGGGATGCCGTTGCCGATGGCGGCCCCGTCGGTGGCCTCGGTCAGGGCGATCTGGCGCGGTACTTCACAGTGACGCTCGTCGCGCGGCAGCTCATGTCGGCCTGGCTCTCGTGGGAGCTCAACCCGCTGATCCGCACGGGTGGGCTGAGCGCGCACCTGCTCCGGCCCATGAGCCCGTTTTGGTATTGGCTGGTGCAACACGTCTCGCACGTGCCGCTCCGCGCTGTCGTCCTCGTGCCGCTCATCGCCGCCTTGATCGCCTGGCGGCCGGAGATGGGCCTCACGCTCGACCCCGCGCGGACGTCCGTGTTTGTCTTGTCGTGCGCGCTGGGCTTCCTGCTGAACTTCGTGGCGCACATTTTCTTCGGCGCGCTCGCGTTTTGGACAGGCCAGAGTCAGGGCCTCTTCATGGGCTGGTTTGGGCTCTGGTCGTTGTTCGGCGGCTACCTGATCCCCGCGCGCCTGATGCCGCCTTGGATGGCGGCGCTGAACGAGGCGTTGCCTTTTCGCGCGATGCTCTCCATCCCCGTGGAGATCGGCGCGTCTCTCATGGCGCCCGAGGCGTGGCTCGGCGCGCTGGCCTCGCAGGTCGCCTGGCTCGTCGCCTTCGCGGGCATCGCGGCGTGGACCTGGCGGCGTGGGCTGCGCCGCTACGAGGCCTTCGGCGCATGAGTCTCTCGCGCGCCTTCGACGCGGTGGGTGCCTCATGGCGCGCGTCGCTGCTCGCGAGCACGCAGTATCGCGGCAACTTCGTGCTCTCGACGCTCTTCTCGGCGCTCTGGACGGCATGGTCGGTGCTGCCGCTCATCGTGGTCTTCGACCACGTCGAGTCGATCAAGGGCTGGTCCCCGGCCGAAGCGACGCTCGTGATGGCTTGGTTCGTGATCTTGAGAGGTGTGCTCGAGGCGGTGGTGCAGCCGAACCTGACGACGCTCGTCGAGCGCGTGCGCTCAGGGACGCTCGACTTTGTGCTCCTCAAGCCGGCGGATCCGCAGCTCCTCGTGAGCTTCTCGAGCCTAGAGCCCGGCCGCCTCTTCGACGTCCCCGTCGGCCTCGGGCTCGTGGTGTGGGCGCTCGACCAGATGGCCTATTCGCCGTCTCTGCTGGATATGGCGGCGGCCGCCGCGCTCACGGTCGCGGGTGCCGCCATCATCTACGCCCTGTGGCTCTGCGCCGCGGCCACGTCGTTCTGGTGGGTCAAGGTCGACAGCTTGACCTACCTGCTCGGCGCCGTCATGGACGCGGGCCGATGGCCGGGCAGCGTCTATCGCGGCGCGGTGCGCGTGCTGTTCACCTTTGTGTTTCCGATCATCGTGATGACCAGCGCGCCGCCCCGCGCGCTGCTCGGCCGCCTTGAGGCGCTGCACTTCTTCGGCTGCGTCGCCCTCGCCGTGGCTTTCGCTTTCGGTTCTCGCCTCTTCTGGCGCCGCGCAGTCGCGAGCTATACTTCGGCCTCGAGCTGACCCGATGTCGCCCCCCAATACCTTCGGTCTGCACATGGTCAGCCTGCACGGAGGCGGCGGCACGCGCATCGCGCGCAACTTCCTGCGGTGGAGCGTGGAGCACACCGACGCGCGGTGGCTGTTCTGCATCCCGCGCACCTTCGATGTGCCCCCGGAGTGCGCCGCCGCGCCAACCCGCTACCTGAGTCGCCCGTGGAGCACCGGCCACTGGGCGTGGACCCGTCGCCTCGTCTACGACAACGTGACGTGGCCTCGTGAGCTCCAAGCGCAGAGCGCCCGCGCGATGCTCTCGCTCACGAACGTGGCCACATTGCGACCGCGTGTGCCGCACCTGCTGCTCGTCCACGACGCGCACTTCGTCTACCCCGAGTCCGAGGTCTTCGCACGCATGCGCCCCATCGAGCACGCGCGCCGCGCGGCCCAGATGCGGCTCGTCGGCGAGTGCGTGCGGGGCGCGTCAGAGGTCGTCGCGCAGACGCCCGTGATGGCCGACCGTCTCCGCGCACAGTTCCCTGCCCAAACCGCGGGCAAGCCGGTGCATGTCTGGCCCAACTCCGCGTTTCCCATCGGGGACCGCGCTGCCCCGCCGGCCCCACTCCCCCCCGCCGAGGGCGGTGACTGGCTGGTCCCGACGCAGTACTACCCGCACCGCAACCTCGAGGTTCTGCTCAAGGTCGCCGAGCGGCTGGCTCGAGCAGGCGACCGCCGCCTGCGGTTCGTCGTGATGGTGACCGACAACGACCACGCCCAAGCGCGCGGGTTTCGCGACGCGATCGCGCAACCGCGTTTGTCGCCGTACTTCGAGAACCTGGGGCGCCGCCCGCCGAGCGAGATGCCTGCGCTTTACGCGCGCTGCGTCGGGGTCGTGCAGCCCTCGCTCCTGGAGTCCCTGAGCTTCGGGTACCTCGAGGCGATGGCGCTCGGCCGACCCACGGTCGCGAGCGACTTCGACTTTGCCCGGGTGACCCTGCAAGACGGCGCGCTGTACGCGCCCCCACACGACGCGGAGGCCTTCACGCAGGCGCTCCTTGCACTCACGACCGAGGCCCACACGCGTCAGGCCGTCGCGGAAGCGGCGCGCGCGCGTTGGCTGGACCTTGAGGGGCAAGCGGCGCCCACCTTTGGGCGGTATGTCAACCGTCTGTCGGCGCTTGCTTAGCGCCCCCGTTAGGACGATCATCGGAACCGATGACGCACCGAATCGCGGGCCGATACCGCCTCACTGACCGCATCGGCGCAGGTGGCATGGGGATGCTGTGGGCGGGCTGGGACGAGCGCGCGGAGCAAGCCATCGCGGTGCGCATCATGGAGCGCGGCCTCGATGAGCCCGAGCGGGTCGCTCACTTTCGCGCCAGCGCGCGGGCCGCGGCGCGACTGACCCACCCGGCGATCGTCCGTCCCCTTGACGAGGGCCTCGACGTCGAATTCGGTCCGTTCGTCGTCACGCCCTGGATTGACGGCTGGCCGCTCTCGGCGTGGGCAGGCCTCGTGCCCCCCTGGGCCTTCACGCGCAGCGTCGCGCTGCAGCTCTGTGATGCACTCGCCCACGTCCACGCGCGCGGCCTCGCACACCTCGACCTGCGGCCGAGCACGATTCAGATCGAGGCCACCCCCGATGGCCCGCGCGTCCGCATCACAGACATCGGCTGCGCGCGCATCGACGACGGCTTCGGCGACCGCGCCGTCGGCTCTGAGTCCACGCTCCGCCTGCGCGGCTCGCTGCGCTATTTGCCGCCCGAGGTCTGCGACGCGCCGCCGTGGATGCAGGGGCCCTGGTCCGACCTCTACGCTCTGGGCCTCGTCCTTTGGGAACTCATCGTCGGCGCGCAGCCGCTCGAGGGGCTGAGCGGCATGGCGCTGCTGCTCAAGCGCGGCGCTGAGCCCGCCCCCACGCTGCCCTCTGGCGCGGGGGGCCTTCATGAGGCCACCCTCCGTGAGCTCATTGCGCGGCTCCTCGCTGTCTCGCCCGTCGAACGACCACGCGCGATCGCTCAAGTCACCACGACGCTCGCAGCGCTGGCGCCCGCGCCCGGGGAGCCCGCTTGGGTCGACCCGCCCCGCGGCCCCAAGGTCCGCCAAATCGGCTTCGACGAGGAGCGCGGCCCCGCAGGCGGCTACCCCCTCTGGCCACAGCGGCCCGCGCCGCTGATCGGGCGGGCGGCCGAGGTGGGGCGCGTGCGGGCCGCGATCGAGCGCGCCGTCACAGGCCAAGGCTCTCAGGTCGTCGTCATCGAAGGCGAGCCGGGCCTCGGCAAGACGCGCCTGATGCGCGACGTGGTGCTCGAGGCGCGCGAGCAAGGGGTCGCCTCCGGCTGGCTCGTCCAGTTTGCTGCGGGCAGCCCGCCCGGCGCCGGGCTCGCGGCCACGCTCGAGGGCCTGCTGCGCGCAGGTCAGACCACAGCCGAGGGCATCGAGGCGCGGTGCGCCGCGCTCCCGCTCCTCCTCGGCATCGAGCCGAGCGGCCTCGACCGCGTCCTGCCTGCGCTGCTGCGCCCCGACCCATCGCCGTTCGCTCGGCCGGGCAACGAAGCGGATCCAGGCGCCGAGGTGGGCAGCGTGGGGTCGGCCCACATGCTCGCGGCCGCGTTCGTCCAGGTCCTGACGCGCGTGACAGCCACCCAAAGCGTGGTGCTCGGACTCGATGACGCCCACCTCGCGAGCGTGCCCGAGGGGATTCACTTGGTGCAGCGGCTCCTGGCCGCGGCGGACCTGCCGGTGTGCGTGGTGGTCACCGTCGCGCCCGGCCAGTTGGGCACTATGGGCCTCTCGCAGGCCCTCGCTGAGCAGCCGCGCGTCGAGTGGCTGACGCTCGCAGCCCTCTCAGACGACGACGCCGCTCACTACGTCGCCGCCCGCCTGGGCTTGCCCGACCCCGACCACAGCGCGGTGCTGGCCCGCACGAGCCGCCAGCCCGCCGCCCTCGAGATGGCCTGCGATGAGCTGCTTGAGCGCGGGATCTGCCTGATCGACGGCTGGACGCGCCTACAGCCGGGCTTCGTCGTGCCCGAAGGGGTCAATGAGCTCTTCACGGCGCGCGTCGAGGCACTGCCGAGCGTCGGGCCCGATACGCTCGTCTCCGACGTCGTGCACGGCCTCGCGTTCGCGCGCGTGCCGCTGACCCCCCGTGTGCTCAGCGCGCTCGTTGAGACCGACCCCCATCGCCCCTGGTCGAGCGCGCTGTCTGCGGCCGAGCGCGCACGGCTCATGGTCCGCGACAGCGACGGCACCTGGGCCTTTACCTCGAAGCGACTGGCGGAGTGGCTCATGCTCCGCGCCGGCCCGCGCGCGCAGAGCTGGCATCGGCGCTGGCTCAAGGCGCTTCAGACGCTCGAGTCGGGCGGTCGAGGCGCCCTCGGCATTGAACGCGCGATTCACGCAGCGCAGCTCGGTGAGACTCATGCGTCCATCGACGCGCTCATCGAGGCGGCCGCTTGGGCGCTCGGCCCCGCGCAGCAGGCCCTTGAGCGGGGGCTCGTCGCCACGCACCAGCTCCACCAACTCGCTCAGGCCTCGGGCATGCCGCTGGCGTGCGCTCAGGCGTCGCGCCTGCGCGCTGAGCTGCTCCGGCAGGGCGGCCACGCCGATGCAGCGGGCCGCGCCATCCATGACGCGCTCGGAAACCTCGCCGCGGCCGACAACGCCATTGAGCGGGGGTGGTGTGTCATGACGCTGGCATGGCTCTCGCTCGACCGGGTCGACATCGCAGCGGCGGACGACCACCTGCAGACGGCGCTCCGCCTCTTCGAAGGGGCGGGTGACGTCGGCGGGGCATGCTGGGCGCACATCGGCTTGGGTTACGTCGCGATTCACCAGGGCGCCCACCGCGTCGCGCGGACGATTGGGAGCCAGTGCGAGGACACCTTCGGCACACTCCGCGCGGCGCGGGGCGAGCTCGCTGCGCGCTGGCTACGGGCGCGCGCCGCCGAGGCCGCCGGCGATGACGCCCTCGCGGAGCGACGCTTCGTTCGCCTTCAAGAGGTCGCCGACTCGCGGCGCTGGCTGCTGGAGGGGGCGCTCTTGCGCGTCCGGCGCGTGCGGCTCGCTGTCCGGCGGGGCCACCTGCGCGAGGCGCTCACCTTGCTCGATGAGCTCGCTGCGACGGCCTCGATCACGCGCTTGAACCGGCTGCTCGAGTGGTCTCAGGCCGCGCGACCCGCCGTGCTTGCGCTCGCGGGGGACCCGCAGACAGCACGGCGCCTCCTGACCCATGTCCCCAAGCCCGGGCCAAGGCTTGCGCCGCTCGTCGTAGACATCATCGACGTCGCGCTGACCGAGGCGGGCGAGTCGGCGGGGCCAAAGCTCGAGGCGGCGCTCAGGGCGCAGCGCGACACGCTCGCTGCGCTGAGCTAAGCGCCGGTCGGGCGCACGAAGTCGCGCACAGTCGCAATGCCCGTATCGAGCGGCGGGGGGTTAGGTGCCCAGGACGTCTCGACGAAGACCGTCTCCGCCGCGGGGAACATCCGGTGGAACATGTTGCAGTTCCCCGGCTCGTTGTCGAAGGACGCCACAACGTCCCCGAGCGTGCCAAGAAAGTCGACCACGTCCCGCTTAAACTCGAGGTCGGGCATCTCAAACGCGGGCTTCAACACCAAGACCGTGTGAGCGAGCGCGATCGGGAAGCCATGTCTGCGCAGGCTCTCCAAGCAGCCCACAGCCATGTTC
>Ga0209598_10001504_pt1 | contig 19026 bp, 18 predicted proteins | sample M_140807_EF_Meta_FD_187317 | JGI IMG/M metagenome (GOLD analysis project Ga0209598, IMG submission 187317) | Freshwater microbial communities from Lake Montjoie, Canada to study carbon cycling - M_140807_EF_MetaG (SPAdes) (version 2) | ecosystem: Environmental > Aquatic > Freshwater > Lake...
GGATGTCGGAAGTTCAGTTCGGCCAGCGCCCGAGCGAAGGTCTCCGGTGGGGTGGGTTTGCTCAGGATCAGAACAGCCATGATGTCGGGGTCTCAATGCGTCGCTTGGGCGGGTCTGTCGACGCTAGCATGACTTGGCGAAGCAGACGGGGCGGCGGTACCCTGCGCGGTTCCATGAACGGAGCCCCTGCATGAAAGCCAACAGCATTCTCGAAACCATCGGCGCCACGCCGCATGTGCGCATCAACCGCCTCTTCGGGGCGGCCGAAGTCTGGATCAAGTCCGAGCGCGGCAATCCGGGCGGATCGATCAAGGACCGCATCGCGCTGTCGATGATCGAAGACGCCGAGCGCAGTGGCCAGCTCAAGCCGGGTGGCACGATCATCGAGCCGACTTCGGGCAACACCGGCATCGGCCTGGCCATGGTCGCTGCGGTCAAGGGCTACAAGCTGGTGCTGGTGATGCCCGATAGCATGTCCATTGAGCGCCGTCGCCTGATGCTCGCCTATGGCGCGACCTTCGTCCTCACGCCCCGCGAGAAGGGCATGAAGGGTGCAATTGCCCGCGCCGAGGAACTTCGGGCCGAGACGCCCGGTGCCTGGATTGCGCAGCAGTTCGAGAACCCGGCCAACATCGAGGTGCATGTGCGCACCACCGCTCAGGAGATCCTCGCTGATTTCCCGCAGGGGCTCGATGCCATGATCACCGGGGTGGGCACCGGCGGCCACCTCACCGGTTGCGCTCGCGTCCTCAAGCAGGCCTGGCCTTCGCTCAAAGTCTTTGCGGTTGAGCCTTCTGCTTCGCCGGTGATCTCGGGCGGCGCGCCCTCGCCGCACCCGATCCAGGGCATCGGCGCCGGCTTCATTCCGGTCAATCTCGATGTTTCGGTGCTGGACGGCGTGGTTCAGGTCGAGGCGGAAGAAGCCCGCGAGATGGCGCGTCGCAGTGCCCGCGAGGAAGGCATGCTGGTGGGCATTTCATCGGGCGCCACGCTCGCTGCCATCGCCCGCAAGCTGCCGGAATTGCCCGCCGGCAGCCGGGTGCTCGGATTCAACTACGACACCGGCGAGCGCTATCTGTCGATCGAAGGCTTCCTGCCGACCGAGTAAGGGCTTCAGCGCGGCGGTGAACCCATGAGACGATCTGCGTCATGAGCTTGATCACGACCCATATCGCGACCCTGTGCAAGTACGCAGGCATCAGCTTTATCGCCGGCGCAGTCAATCACGGGTTTTTCAGTGAAGAGCGTTCGCTGCTGACAGCTGGGATCGGCGTGCTCGCCTATCTGTTGGGCGGCGTACTCGAGATGCGCCAGTTGCCTGCATCGGAGCGGCGCTGGCTCGATCTGCTCGGCTTTGGCGTGGTGTCGTCGATCGGCCTCGGTTTTTTCACCGGGGGCTTGCAGCACTTTCCGGATTCGCCGGCTCGCAGTGCCTGGGTGGTGCCGTTGGGGTTTGCGATGAGCCTACTGGCGTTCTGGATCATCCAGCGACGCGGATCAACCGAGACAGACACGCCGGCGCTGCATGCAAGCGAGCAACGGTCCCTGGCGCTCTATGGCGGCGTGGCCGGCATCCTGCTGACCGTCGCCTGCATCACCGCCTGGCAATGGTTCGAGCGCGAGGGCGGGTCAGCAGGCCACGATCATGCATCGCACGCACATGACCATGCCCCGGCGACCGGACCGACTTCGTCTTCGCCGAACCAGGCCGCGTCTGAACCGACACAGCCGCCTGGATCCGCAGGCACCGTCCAGGAAGTGCGAATCGAGATGTTCGACACGATGCGCTTTTCTCCTGAACAGATTTCAATCAGGGCTGGCGAGCCAGTCAAGTTCACCGTGGTCAATCGCGGCTCGGTTCGCCATGAACTGGTAATTGGCACGCAGCGTGAACTGGCCGAGCATGCGCGTGAGATGAAGACATCGAAGGCGCATCATCACCATGACAACGCGACTTCTGTTGAGCCGGGTCAGTCCATCACGGTCAGCCGGGTGTTCCCCGAGGCCGGTGAATTGGGCATGGCGTGCTTCGAGCCCGGTCACCACGAGGCCGGTATGCACGGAACCATCCGCATCGAACCGAAATCCTGAGCGGTCTGCGCTCGCGGTCGAGTGAGGCCGCGACTAAGCCTTCACTACCGTCTGTTCGATCGCACCAAAGACCGACTGGCCATCGCTGCCGATCATCTCGATCCGGATGGTGTCGCCGAACTTCATGAACTCGGTGCGGGCCGCGCCGGATTCGATCATCTCGAGTGCGCGGACTTCGGCGATGCATGACCAGCCTCGGGACGCATCGGTGTTCGACACCGTGCCCGAGCCGACGATGCTGCCGGCGCGGGCATTTCGCGTCTTGACCGCATGGGCCACCAATTGACGAAAGTCGAAGGCCATGTCTTCACCGGCCAGCGCCTCGCCAACCTTGCGACCATTCCAGTGGCACAGCATCGGCAGGTGCAGCTTGCCGTCGCGCCACGCGCTGCCCAGCTCATCCGGGGTGACCGCGACCGGCCCGAATGCGCTGGCCGGCTTGCCGTGAAAAAAGCCAAATCCCTTGGCCAGTTCTGCCGGAATCAGGTTTCGCAGGCTCCAGTCATTGACCAGCATCAGCAGCCGGATATGCGGCTCGATGCGATCAGCTGGCGTGCCCATCGGCACATCATCGGTGACCACCGCCAGCTCGGCCTCGAAGTCAATGCCAAAGTCTTCCGAGCGGAATCTCACCGCATCGCAGGGCCCGATGAAGTCGTCTGATCCGCCCTGATACATCAGCGGATCCTGCCGCAAACTCTCGGGCATCTCAGCCTGGCGCGCCCGGCGCGCGAGCTCGACATGGTTCAGATACGACGAGCCATCTGCCCACTGATAGGCGCGAGGCAGCGGGGCTGCACAGCGGGTTGCATCGAATTCGAAGGCATGACGCGCCTTGCCTGAATTGATCGTTTCGTAGAGATCTTCAAGCTGCGGCGCGATGAACGGCCAGTCATCGAGCGCACGCTGCAGGGTCGGGGCGATGCCGTTGGCGATGTGAGCCGTCGAGAGATCACGCGAGACGACGATCAGCTGCCCGTCGCGGCTGCCGTCCTTGAGGCTGGCGAGTTTCATGAAGTGCGTTTTCGTTGTATTCGGGGGTGGCAGATGATGCGGGGCGCTGCGCAATCGGGCAAATTGGGACGTCTGAGCCGGACTGCAACTTCTGTAACCCACGCAACGCGAGGTAAAGACGCTGGCGGTGACACAGCAGACCCTGCGACGATCAATGTTCCTTCAATCCTCCTTGAGGACGTCATGAGCAAACCCATCCGCACCACACGCCTGACCCTGCTCGCGCTGGCCGGAATCCTGAGCGCAGGTCTTGCGGCCGCGCAGACTGCACCTGCACCTGCAGCTGCAGCTGCAGCTGCAGCTGAGCCCTATAACCACCCTCACCACCGCGAAGCCCAGCGTGCCCGCCTGATGCAGTTCATGGACACCGACCGTGACGGACAGATCAGTCGTGAAGAAATGCAGTCGGCCCACGCCCGAATGGGTGAGCGGCAGATGAGCGCCTTCGATGGCGCTGACGCGAACAAGGATGGCAAGCTGTCTGCTGACGAAATGAAGGCGTTCCGTCAGGCGATGGCCCCGCACCAGGGCGGCCCCGGACATCCCGGCCCGCGTCCGCTGCGCAGCACGCCACCTGCATCCGCACCCAGTCAGCCTGGAGGCTGAGCCCGCCGCTGCTATCCTCGGGTGATGAACTTCCAGCTCACACCCGATCAGCAATCCTTCAAGGATTCCGTCACCCGGTTCGCCAAACGCCACCTCGCCGAGGGCGCGGTGGCTCGCGCGCACGAACCGGCTTATCCCTGGGACATCTCCCGCCTCATGGCCGACAACGGCCTGCTCGGCATCACCATCTCGCAGGATGATGGAGGGCAGGGCGGCTCGCTCATGGATGCCGTGCTGGCCATCGAGGCGATTGCTGCGGTGTGTCCGCGTAGCGCCGACGTCATTCAGGCCGGCAGCTTCGGGGCGATCCGGGTGCTTGCCGAATACGGCACTGAGCAGCAGAAAAATCGTTTTCTGAAGCGCTTGCTGGCTGGCGAAGGCGTGATCTCGGTGGGCATGACCGAGCCCGAAGCCGGTTCGGCGGTCACCGACCTGCAGACCACCGCCACACCCGATGGCGATGGCTTTCGCATCAACGGCTCCAAGGTCTTCACCACCCACGCCTGGTATGCCGACGTGATCCTCGCCTATGTGCGCTACGGCCCGGGCGTCAATGGAATCGGCTCGGTGCTGATCGACACGAAAACCGAAGGCGTGCGCTTTGGGAATCGCACTGCGTTCCTGTCGGGCGAGGAATGGGCAACCACCTATTTCGACAATGTCTACGTACCGCCTGAAAACGTGCTGCTGCGCGAGGGTGGGTTTCGCAAGCAGATCGCCGGCTTCAATGTCGAGCGCATCGGCAACACCACCCGGTCTCTTGCACTGGGCCGATATGCCTTCGAGGCTGCGCGTGAATGGGCGATGCAGCGCAAACAGTTCGGCCGTTTGCTCGCTGAATTCCAGGGGCTGCAGTGGAAATTCGCTGACATGAAAGTCAAGCTCGATGCCGGCCAGTTGCTGCTGTATCGCGCGGCCACCAATGCCGACGCCGGCTTTCCGTCGCCTGATGAGACCTCGATTGCCAAGGCGTTTTGCAATCAGGCCGGATTCGACATTGCCAATGAAGCGATCCAGATCATGGGCGGCATGGGCTACAGCCAGGATTCACTGGTTGAGTACTGCATGCGTCGCTGCCGTGGCTGGATGATCGCCGGGGGCTCGATCGAGATCCTCAAGAATCGGATCGCTGAGGGCGTGTTCGAGCGCAGTTTTTCGCAGCGCCCCCAGGCCTGAAGCCATGAATCCGCTGTTTCACTCGATTTTCGAGCCGCGCACGGTGGCGCTCATCGGCGCCTCGGGCGATGCCGGCAAGAACACCGCACGCCCGCAGCAGTTTCTGCGCCGTCACGGCTGGACCGGGACCATCCGGCCGATCAACCGCACCCGCAGCGAACTGTTCGGCGAGCAGGCTTTTCCGGACCTCGACAGCGTGCCCGGCGCAATCGACCATGCCTTCGTGATGGTGCCTGCGGCCGATGTGCCCGAGGCGCTCGAAGCCTGCGGTCGCAAGCAGGTGCCGGTGGTGACCATCTTCTCCGACGGATTTTCCGAAGCCGGCCCTGATGGCGCGCGCCAGCAGGCAGCACTCGCTGCGCGTGCGCGCGAGCTCGGCGTGCGCCTGCTGGGCCCGAACTGCATCGGTGTGATCGACGTGGTCAGCCGCATGCCGCTGACCGTCAATGCCTCGCTGGCCGGTGAACTCGCACCCGCAGGCCGTATGGCGGTGGTCTCTCAAAGCGGCTCGATGCTAGGCGCATTGCTGTCGCGCGGCCAGGCACGGGGCTGCGGATTTTCCCGCCTGGTGTCGGTGGGCAATGAGGCTGATGTCGGTGTGGGTGAAATCGCCGCGATGCTGGTTGATGATCCGCACACCGATGTGATCGCGCTGTTCCTGGAGACCCTTCGCGATGCGCCCCTGCTGGCTGCGGCCGCACGCGCCGCTCATAGTGTCGGCAAGGCGATCATTGTCTACAAGCTCGGCCGCTCCGAGGTCGGCGCGCAGCTTGCGGTCTCGCACACCGGTGCGATCGCAGGCGAAGACGCTGCCTTCGATGCCTTTTTCCGCGCGCACGGCATCGTGCGGGTCGACCAGATCGAGACCCTGCTCGAGATCGCACCGCTGCTGCGCGGCATCCGTCCGCCTGCACCGAAGCCCGGTCGGCCCAGACCCCGAGTGGCGGTGGTGAGCACCACCGGAGGCGGGGCGGCGATGGTCGTCGACCGCCTCGGGACCCTGGGCGTCGATGCGGCCGTCCCGACGCCTGCCTTCATCGAGAACATGGCTGCTCAGGGCATCGCCTTGCGCGCGGCGCCCATCATCGACCTCACGCTGGCTGCGACACCCGCCAAATACGCCGCGGTGCTGCGCGGCCTGATGCAATCGGATTTTTGCGATGCGGTGCTGGCGGTGGCCGGCTCTTCGGCGCAGTTCCAGCCTGCATTGGCGGTCGAACCGATGGTCCGGGTGAGCACCGAGCAAGCCTGGGGCAAGCCCTTTGCGGCGTTTCTGGCGCCTCACGCTCAAGAATCGCTCACCTTGCTGGCCGGCCACGGCATCGCGGCCTTCCGCACCCCCGAGGCCTGCGCCGATGCCCTGGCCGCCTGTTTGCACTGGCGAGCACCGATGTCACTGCATGCGGTGCTGCCCGCAGCCGACGCAGACACCATCGCATCGAAGGTGCACAACGCGCCGCACGCGGTCCTGGATGAGTTCAGATCGCTTGAAGTGTTCGATGTCCTCGGTGTGCCCACTGTGCAGCGTGCCGTGCTCACGCAGGCGCCGTGGTCGCATGATCTCCCGTGGCCGCTGGCCGCCAAGCTGGTGAGCGCCGACCTGCCGCACAAGACCGAGGCCGGCGCAGTCAGCCTGGGGCTGACCGATGCGGCCGCACTCGATCAGGCCATTGCGTCGATGCGCGAAAGCGCTTTGCAACATGCGCCGAATGCCAGCATCGAAGGCGTGCTCCTGCAGCCAATGGTGCGTGGCCTGGGCGAAGTGCTGTTGGGCTATCGGGATGATGTGCTGCTGGGCCCGATCGTGACCCTGGGTGTGGGCGGTCGACTGGCCGAGGTCTATCGGGATGCATCGATTCGGGTCGCGCCGGTCGATGAGGCCATGGCGCGGGAGATGATCGACGAGGTGAAGGGCCTGGCACCGATTCGCGGCTGGCGCGGCTTGCCGCGCGGCGACCTCGACGCCCTGGCCCGGGCGGTTGCGGCGTTTTCCAGACTGGCCCTTTTGCCCGGCCAGCCGGTGGCCGAGGCCGAGGCCAATCCCCTGATCGTAGCGGCCGACCGGGTGGTCGCGGTCGATGGTCTCATCGTGCGCAAGGCGCAGTCCTGAGCATGGAACGCAGAGCCTTTTTCGCAGGGGTGGTCGTCTGCGCCAGTGCGGTCTCGACAGTAAATCGATTGGCCGTCGCGCAGCCGATCGATCCGGCCGCAGGCTTTCCGTCCAGGCCGATCCGGATCATCGTCGGCTTCGCCCCGGGTGGCGCCACGGATCTGGTTGCCCGCACGGTGGCAAGCAAACTCCAGGAAGCCTGGGGCCAGCCAGTGACAGTCGAAAACAAGCCGGGGGCCGGCTCGAACATCGCGGCCGAGATGGTGGCCAGAGCCGAGGCGGATGGATACACCCTGCTGCTGGGCACGGTGGCCAATGCGACCAACATGTCGCTCTATCGCAACCTCAAGTACGACGTCCAACGAGACTTTGCCCCGATCACCCAACTGATGGCAGCGCCCAGTGTGCTGGTCGTCTCGCCAGCCCTGCCGGTCGAGGATCTCAAGGGTCTCATCGCGCTGGCCCGTTCACGCCCGGGGGTGCTCACCTATGCGTCTTCCGGGGCGGGCGGCTCACCCCATCTGGCCGGCGAACTGCTCGAGCAGCGCACCGGCATCCAGATGGTGCATGTCCCCTACAAAGGTGCTGCGCCCGCGCTGGCCGATGTCATCAGCGGTCAGGTCAACCTGGGCTTCATGACCGCGCTCTCGGCGATCCCCTCGATGCAGGCCGGTCGACTCCGACCCATTGCGATCGCCGCGAGCCGGCGTCTGCCCCAGTTGCCCAACGTGCCGACCATGGCTGAAGCAGGTGTGCCGGATTTCGAGGTGAGTTCCTGGAATGGCTTGCTTGCACCCGGCCGGACACCCGCTGCGGTCGTGGCCAGGCTGCATCGTGAAGTGGCGAAAATCCTCGCCATGCCGGATGTTCGGGAGCGATTCGCCTCGCAGGCGGCCGAGCCGGTCGGCAGCACGCCCGAGGCATTTCGCAGCTACATCCGCTCCGAGGTTGAGCGTTGGGCGGTGGTCGTCAAAAAGGCCGACATCACGCTGGATTGATCGATCCCTGGCCATCGGGTCGATCCCGGTTGCAGCCGGAACAGCCGCCCGGATGCAGCGCAGTTCCAGCGATTAAAGGGCAGCCGCAGCAGCGATCATCCGCTCATGAATGCCTCGATCCTGCCCCGACGCCCCGCCCGGACCGCTGTGTCCGGCCTGAACACCGATACCGACGCCATGGTCGCGGTCTACCAGCGCGCCGATCGCATGCTGCTGGCGGTACTGGCCACCTGTCAGGCTGCGGCGATTGCGCTGGGCTGGCATTACGATGCCCTCGGTCTGGCGCTGGGCGCAGGCCTTCCGGTGCTGGCTGCAGCTGCAGCACTGGTGAGCCTGGCACCGGGTGCGCTGTTCACACGCCTGTTCATGGCCTTCGCCTTCATGGTGATGACGGCCCTGCAGATCCAGATCGGGCGCGGCCTGCTTGAGTTGCACTTCGGTGTCTTCGTGAGCCTGGCCTTTTTGCTCGCCTATCGCGACTGGAAACCCATCATCGTGGCCGCCGCGACCATCGCGCTCCACCATGTCGTTTTCAATGCCCTGCAGCAGATGGGCTGGAGCACCATCTGCTTTGCCGAGCCGGCCTGGACGCTGGTTGCACTGCATGCAGCCTACGTGGTGGTCCAGTCTGTTTTGCAGACCTACATGGCGATCAATCTCGCAAACGATGCTCGGCTCGGCGCCGAACTGGCTCGCGTCACCGAGTCGATGCGAGGCGCCGACGACCGGGTGCGGCTCGACCTGTCTCAGGTGAGGGTCGATACCCCGCTGGGGCGCGACCTGCACGGCGCCCTGGAGCGCATCGGCAGCGTCCTGCGTGAAGTGGCGCTGAGCTCCGAATCGGTTCGAACTGCCTCCGGCGAAATCGCCCAGGGCAATGCCGACCTCTCAGAGCGCACCGAGCAGACCGCAGCCAATCTGCAGAAGACCGCCTCGTCGATGGAAGAGCTGGCGGCCACCGTCAGGCAGACCGCCGACCATGCCGGTCGTGCCGAACAGATCTCGACCGCGGCCTCGGACGTCGCCTCCCGCGGCGGGCAGGCGGTCGAGCAGGTGGTTGCAACCATGGACGAGATTGCCCACAGCAGCCACAAGATTGGCGACATCATCGGTGTGATCGACGGCATCGCGTTTCAGACCAACATACTGGCCCTGAACGCAGCGGTTGAAGCCGCTCGAGCCGGCGAGCAGGGCCGCGGCTTTGCGGTGGTCGCATCCGAAGTGCGCACCCTGGCCAAGCGCAGCACCGACGCAGCCCGCGAGATCAAGACCCTGATCGAGGAGTCGGTCGGCCGGGTCGAGCAGGGCACGCGCCTGGTGGGTGAGGCGGGTGCCACCATGCAGCGCATCGTTGAGTCGGTGAGCGAAACTGGCACCCTGATCGGCGAGATCAGCCGGGCTGCCCATGAACAAAGTGCCGGTGTCGGCCTGGTGAATGAATCGGTCGGCGAGCTCGATGGCATGACTCAGCAGAACGCGGCGCTGGTCGAGCAAAGCGCAGCGGCTGCGATCAGCCTGAAGGATCAGGCCGAGCGACTGGCCCGGGCGGTTGGCCAGTTCGAGCTGGCCCGCGGCTGATCAGCGAATCCGGGTGGCCTGTTCGACCGCAGCGCGCGCCTGTGGATGGGGGCTGATCCGCAGGTAGTTCGCCATGGCCACGCGCGATGCGATCGGTGCCTGCGGATTGTCGATCGAGGCGATGTACATCGGCGTGGCATCCCAGACCTGCCAGCCCGCCAGATCCTGGGCCACCAGCCCGCCCAGCGGCGGTCGTGCCTTGATGAAGCGCAGGTAGGTCTCGATGATCCGCTCTCGCGTCACGGTGCCGGCATCATTGCCGTGCACCGACAGCGCAACCAGCACCGACTGGATGTCGGCCACTGACCGGTTGGCGTTCAGAAGCCATTGCGATTCGATCGCAGACAGACGCGAGGGCCCGCGCAATTCGATGTCGGCCGCCACCAATGCGGGCAGGTCGCTGCGATCGGCTGTCGGTGTGCGGTTCGCCAGCTGTTGCTCGATGCGCTGCGCATCCGCCGGGCCGCCTGCGAGGCCCAGCAGCAGCAGGTACAGCGGCCTGCGTGAAAACAGCCGCGGATCCTCGGTCCAGCGCGCCAGCCGCGTCGCATCGAGTGCCGTGCGGTTCGCGCGCATCGCGGCATAGGGCGCCCTGGCGACTTCGCCATAGGCGGCTTCGGCAACCAGCGGCTCGGGATGTTCGAGCAGCGGCACAAAGCGGCTGACCCGCTCCTGCCAGTCGGCTGCAGACATGTCCGAGCTTCGCTTCAGTTGCGCAAAACTGCGCAGCAGCGGTGCAGTCGATGCATCGACATCGCCCAGTACCGACCAGTTTCGGCTCATCTCGTCGCGCACCATCAGGATCGGCCGATCCGGCTGCACCCGGGCGCCATCGACGCGCTGGACTTTCAGGTCCAGCAGTTCGCCCGGCGCGCCATCTCCCTTGATGACCGACTCCACCCGAACCCCGCCCGCGCTGGCTTCCGGCCGCACCAGCAGCGCACGGTCTGCGTTGATCAGCACCTGTGCCGGTGTGAGGGCATTTGAGGGCGCGCAGACTGGGCAGGCCTGTGCCGTTGAAGCAAAGACGGCAGCAGCCAGGCCTGATGCGGCGACCGCGCGCCGTGCCATCCGGCGCAGCACCTGGTGTGCGGCTGCGATCGCTGCGAGTGTTGTCATGGCGGTTTCCTGCCTGTTTCGAGTCCTTGGATCATAGAACAGCCGATGCACCCGCCCGCAAGCCTGCGGACCGGGCCTCGGGTAAGCTGGCGCGTCACGCTCCGAGCACCCATCCGACTCCATGAATCACCGACGTCAACTGCTGAAGGCGACTGCGCTGGCCCTGCCAGTGATCGCATCACCGCTGCATGCGCAAACCGCCTGGGCGCCCAACCGACCGATCACCATCGTCGTGCCCTATCCGGCGGGCGGCCCGACCGACATTCTGGCCCGCACGCTCGCTGCAGAACTGACCCGCGACCTCGGCCAGTCGGTGATCGTCGAGAATGTGCCCGGCGGTGCCGGCGCCATCGGCACGCGCCGCGTGGCCCAGGCAGCCCCTGATGGCCACACTCTGGTTTTCGGCACCAACCAGACGCATGCGACCAACATTTCGCTGCTGCCTCAGGGCGGCGGTTATGACCCGATCAAGGACTTCGTGGCGATCGCCGGTCTGGCCGATCTGCAGCATCTGGTGGTGGTCGGCAACGAGGTGCCGGTGCGAAACGCATCCGAGCTGGTCGCGCTGGCCCGCAAGGAGCCGGGCAAGCTGACCGCGGGCTCCACCGGCCCGGGCTCGGCCTCGCATCTGGCGCTCGAGCTGTTCAAGACGCGCACCGGAGCCGACATCGCGCATGTGCCCTACAAGGGCTCGGCCCCCTTGCTCAATGACCTGCTCGGCCATCATGTGAACCTGAGCTTTGCCACCACGCCGACTGTGCTGCAGCCGATCCAGTCCGGTCGGCTTCGGGCCATCGCCGTGGCCTCTCCCAATCGCTCGCCGTATTTGCCCGACTTGCCCACGCTGGCCCAGGCGGGCGTACCGGGTGTCGAGGCCGATGCATGGCTTGCGCTGTTCGCGCCTTCAGGCTTGGCAATCGCCGCACTGAACCGACTGCGCGAGGCGACCGCTGCGGCGATGAAGCAGCCTGCCGTGATCGACACCCTGAAGAAAAGCGGCATGACCCCGAATGCACGCAGTGGCGAGGCCTTCAGTGCCTTCGTGCGTGAAGATGTCGAGCGCTGGGCTCAGGTGGTTCGGGCGGCCGGCGTGAAGGCCGACTAAGCACCGGCCTAAGTCCTCAACGCCCGGCCGGTCGCTTAGCTGCCGGCCTTGTAGACCGTGCGACCTTCCTTGATCGTTTCTTGCACCTTGATGTCGCGGATTGATGCCGGGGGCACCTTCAAGGGATTGCGATCCAGGATCACCAGATCAGCCAGCTTGCCGGGGCTCAGCGTGCCTTTGGACTTTTCTTCGAAGTACAGGTAGGCCCCGTTTGCAGTCTGCGCTTTCAGGCCAAGATAAGGCGAGATGCGTTCATTGGGCCCGACCACCTTGCCGTCGCGGCTGAGCCGGTTCACCGCCGTCCACAACAGGAACATCTGGTCGATCGGCGTCACGATGGTGTCGGTGTGATTGCCATGGATCACACCCTTCTTCGCGGCACTGGCCATCGGGCTGATGAAGCCGGCTCGCGCCATGCCCAGATTGGCGATATGCGCATCGCCCCAGTAGTAGGTGTGATTGGTGAAGAAGGTCGGCAACAGCCTGTCCCTGCGATAGGCCTCAAGCTGATCGGGGCGCATCACCTGCGAGTGGATGATGACCGTGCGCCGATCCTTCTTTGCGTCACCCAGTGCGGCCACCGCAGTGCGATGGCCCTGGATCATCATGTCGATGCAGGCATCGCCGTTGCAGTGTGAAAAGAGCTGAACACCGTGCGTGTAGGTGAGTTGCGCCAGCCCATCGACCTGCTTCTGGTTCAGGTTCGAAAACCCCTTGCAGTCCTGCAGGCAGCCCGGCACCGGGGTCAGGTAGGCCTGCGACATGAATGCAGTCTTGCCCTGGGGGGAACCGTCGACCGCGATCTTCAGGCCACCCCACTTCAAGTGCTGCTGGTATTCGCCCCAACGGATGCGGCCTGTGCCAACCACTTTGTCGGCATAGAGGAAGGCCGGAAGCGCCACCACATCAATCATGAACTGGCCGTCGCGTGCGGCCTGCTCCATCAAGGGCAGGCGGTCCTCCATGACCAGTGCATCGGCTGCGGTCGTGACGCCAAACCGTGCGTAATGCTGCTGGGCCTGCTTGAGCAGTGCGAATTCACGTTCGACGGGCTTGGGTTTGGACAGCATGGGCACGAAGGCCTGCATGGCCATTTCCTGCATCAGGCCCTCGGGCTCCTTGCTGCCTGCCTTGCGGATGATCGTGCCGCCTTCAGGGTCCGGCGTGGCTGCGCTGACGCCGGCCAGTTTCATGGCGGCGGTGTTGGCCACCAGCATGTGTCCCGAGGTGTGCTTGAGAATCACCGGGTCGTCCGGAAACGCCGCATCGAGCTCGGCTGCGGTCGGGTGGCGCTTCTCGGTAAGCAGTGTTTCGTCATAGCCCACACCAACCAGCGGCGTGCCGGCCGGCGCATCCAGTGTGCCCTTGAGGGCCTTGACTGCAGCAATGATTCCGGCGATGTCAGTGACCGTTCCGACCGGCGGCGGATTCAGGATCGCCTGTTCAAGGCTGGCTGCGTAATCAGACAGGTGACTGTGCGTGTCGACGAAGCCCGGAATCAGGGTGCGGCCCTGCAGATCGACCAGCGTCGTGTTCGGCCCCTTCAGTTTCAGCGCCTGGGCTCGTGAGCCGACCGCAACGATACGGCCGTCGCGCACGGCCAGACCGCGCGCATAGCGGGGCGTCACGCCTTCCATCGTGAGGATGTCGCCACCGACATAGACCGTGTCTGCGGGCGCGGCCGCGGGCGGGGCCGCCACCAGCCGAATCGGCCAGCTCGCAACAAAGGCCATGGCCAGTCCGCACAGAACTCGATTCATCGAAGTGCTCCGGGTTTGTAAATTGAATACATGAATTATAGGGATCCGGCCTGTTCAGCCCCGAGTCCGCGTTCCCACAAATCGATCACCAGTTGCGCATACTGCTCGTGGCTCATCGGCCCATCCGGGCGCAGCCAGGCAAATGTGAAATTGATCATGCCCAACAGCGCCATCGTCGCCGGCTTGCGGGTGAGGGCATCGAAGCGGCCGGGCGCAACCCGTTCCAGTGTCAAGGCAAGCTGATCCACTACGGCGCGCTCCTGAGCCCGGATCTGCTCGCGCGCCGCGGGCTCCAGGCTCTTGACATCATTGAGCAGGGCGACATGATGCGCGCGCGAATCGCGATACTGCAGCATCAGGGTTCGCACCATTTCGCCGAGTTCGTGGCGTGGCTCGAGCCCCCTGGCGCGCACCTCGGCGAGCCGGTCCATGAGCAGTTTCGTGTAGCGATCGAGTGACTCGAACAGGATCGCGTCCTTGCTCGGAAAGTAGTGGTACAGGCCGGCCTTCGACAGGCCGCAGGCCTGGGCCAGCTGCGTCATCGAGGCGCTGCCATAACCGAGTTCGGCGATCGCTTCGGTGGCTCGCAACAGGATGCGATCGCGCTGGTCCGCATGGTCCGCGGCGCGGGGTCTGCCCACCCTCAGCGCTCGTCGAAGCTCACCACCACCCGCTCGCTGACCGGATGGGCATGGCAGGTCAGCACGAAGCCCTGCGCGATCTCCTGTGGCTCAAGCGTGAAGTTGCGATCCATCCTGACTTCGCCTTCGAGCACCCGCGCACGGCAGGTGCAGCACACACCGGCCTTGCAGGCATAGGGCAGACTGGCGCCGCTGGCCAGCCCGGCGTCGAGGATCGACAGGCCATCCAGCGGCACTCGCAGCGGCTTGTGCTGGCCATCGACGATCACGGTCACCTGTGCGCAGGGCGCATCGTCAGCCACGCTCGGAGCAGGGCTCTGTGCAACACCCACCGGCGGCGTGCCGAAGCGCTCCACATGAATGTGCTGCGCAGCCACCCCTGCATTGAGCAGGGCAGCCTGCGCTGCATCCATCATCGGCGCGGGCCCGCACACGAAGGCCTCATCGATCGGCGTATCGGCCAGCGCGCTGGCCAGCAGGTCATTGCATCGCGATGCGTCGAGCCGCCCGGAAAACAGCTCGATCGCCTGCGGTTCGCCCGACAGCACATGGATCAGCCGCAACCGCTCCATCCAGCGATTCTTCATCGCTTCGAGCGCCTCCAGAAACAGGATCGAGGCCACGCCCCGGTTGCCATAGACCAGGCTGAAACGCGCCTGCGCTTCGGTTTCCAGGATCGTTGCGATCAGCGACAGGATCGGCGTGATGCCCGAGCCACTGGCAAAGCCAACCACATGCCGAATCCGACTCGGATCGGGTTCGGTGCAGAAACGGCCATCGGGCGTCATCACGTCGATCGAAGCGCCTGCACTCAGGTGCTCGTGCGCCCAGTTCGAAAACCGCCCGCCGGCCACGCGTTTGATCGCGACCCGCAATTCGCCTGCGCGCGCGTAGTCCGGCTCGCTCGAGCAGATCGAATACGAGCGCCGAAGCTCTTCACCGTCGAACACTTCGCGCAGCGTCAGGAACTGACCTGCTCGAAACCGGTAGGCAGGCCTCAGATCCGTCGGGACGTCGAAGGCGACCGTGATCGCATCACGCGTCTCGGCGCGCACCTCCCGGATGGTCAAGCGATTGAAGTGAGGAATGGCCATGGCGCAGCAGGGGTTGGCAGCCTCAGTAGGGCTTGAAATAGTCGAAGGGTTCGCGACAGGCCAGGCAGCGGTAGAGCGCCTTGCAGGGGGTCGACCCGTACTGCGAGATGCGTTCGATTCGGATCGAATCGCAGCGCGGGCAGGCTGGTCCGGTGAGCGCTTCGCGGGGCATGAATCGCAGGACCGACCCCGAAGCCAGTGCTCCGGCGTGCTGATCGGCATCTGCGCCGCAGGCGGGCGGCGCGATCCCGTATTCGCGCAGTTTTTGCCGGCCGTGCGGGCTGATCCAGTCGCTCGACCAGGGCGGCGACAGCGTCAGCCGCACCTGCACATCGCTGACCCCGGCGTGCGCCAGCGTGCGTTGAACATCCTCGCGAATCACCTCGGTGGCCGGACACCCGGTGTAGGTCGGCGTGAGCATCACCACGATGTGCTCGCCTTCGCGATGCACTGATCGCAGGATGCCGAGATCTTGCAGCGTCACCACAGGGATCTCCGGGTCCGGCACGTTGCCGGCAAGCACGCGGGCCTGCTCCAGAACCGGGTCGTCGGACACGCTCACCATGATGCGCCGGGATGGCGCCGGGCCAGCGACTGCATCTGCGCCAGCAGATAACCCATGTGCTCCGAGTGCAGGCCGAGTTTTCCGGTGGAAACAAAGGGCGAATCGGTGGGGCGCTTCAGGGTGGCCTGCGCCAGCACAGCGTCGATGCTTTCCGACCAGGTGCTGCGCAGGCTCGCCAGGCTTGGGCCCAGTCCGGCCTGCACAGCCTCCCGCTCCAGCGTATCGGTGTCCCACCACTCGTTGGCATAGGGCCAGAGATGGTCCAGGGCAGACTGCGCGCGTGCATGAGAAACCGCCGTGCCGTCGCCGAACCGGATCATCCATTCCGCCGCATGACGCAGGTGCGCGCGGGCTTCCTTGACCGACTTGGCAGCAATCGCGCCAAGGTGCTTATCACTCGACTCGCACAGCGCCTGCCACAGCGGAACCGACAGCGCCGACACCATCAGGTTGCGCGCAATGCTGACCGCGTAATCATCGTGCGGCCCGGTGCCATTGGGCAGCTCGACCATCGTCCAGTTGCGAAATTCCGGCTCGTCGCGCTGATAGGCAAGGTCGTCCTCACTGCGGCCGAGCCCTTCGAGTGCGCCTGCGTGAGACAGCAGCAGCCGGGCCTGTCCGACCAGATCGAGAGAGACATTCGTCATCGCGATGTCCTCCTCGAGCATCGGGCCGTGGCCGCACCATTGCGCGAGCCGCTGCGCCAGGATCAGGCTGCTGTCGCCGAGCCTCAGGATGTACTCGACATGAAACGCCGGCGCACGCACCACAGGCTCGCCCATCACATGTGCCGCACGGCGTCGGGCAATTCGTAGAAAGTCGGATGCCGGTAAATCTTGTCGGCCATCGGATCGAAATCGACCGATTGCTCTTCGGGTTGCGAGGCGGTAATCGCGCCGGAAGGCACGACCCAGATGCTCACGCCTTCCATGCGCCGCGTGTAGACGTCGCGGGCCATGCGCAATGCCATCTGGGCATCGGCTGCGTGAAGGCTGCCGCAGTGCTTGTGATCCAGCCCCTGCTTGCTGCGCACGAACACTTCCCACAGCGGCATGGGCGGCGTCTTGTCGGGTAAATGGGCATTCATCAGGCGCTCTTTGCCGTACTGTTGCGCTTTGCAGCATGAGCCAGTGCGGCCTCACGCACCCAGGCCCCGTTGTCGTGGGCAGCGACTCGTGTGGCCAGTCGCTCCCGATTGCAGGGGCCGTGGCCATCGAGCACCCGCCGGAATTCATCCCAGTCGATCGGACCATGATCGTAATGACCGCGGTCTGCGTTCCAGACCAGCAAGGGATCGGGTAGGCGCAGGCCAAGCAGTTCGATTTGCGGGACGGTGGCGTCGATGAACTTCTGGCGCAGATCATCGTTGCTGATCCGCTTGATGCCCCATTGCATCGACTGCGCTGAATGGCTCGACTCGGCATCACTCGGGCCGAACATCATCAGCACCGGCCACCACCAGCGCTCAAGTGCAGCCTGAGCCATCGCCTTTTGTTCTGGGGTGCCCCGGCACAGGCTCAGCATGATGTCGAAGCCCTGGCGCTGATGAAACGACTCTTCCTTGCAGATCCGGATCATCGCCCGGGCATAGGGGCCGTATGAGCACCGGCACAGCGGCACCTGATTCATGATCGCCGCGCCATCGACCAGCCAGCCGATCGCGCCGATATCGGCCCAGGTGGGTGTCGGGTAATTGAAGATGCTCGAGTACCGCGCGCGGCCGGCGTGCAGGGCATCGACCATTTCTTCGCGCGAACTGCCCAGGGTTTCGGCCGCCGAGTAAAGGTAGAGCCCATGACCGGCCTCATCCTGGATCTTGGCCAGCAAAATCGCCTTGCGCTTGAGCGAGGGCGCCCGGGTGACCCAGTTGCCTTCGGGCAGCATGCCGACGATCTCGGAATGCGCGTGCTGCGAGATCTGCCGGATGAGCGTGCGGCGATACGCAGGCGGCATCCAGTCCTGGGCTTCGATCTTGCGATCGGCGCGCAGGCGCTCGTCGAACCGGGCCTGTTCGATGGCAGTGACGTCAATCGCGTGGCTGGACATGGCGGCAGACCCGCTTGAAGAACATGCCTCAGTTTATTTCACGACCGATCGGTTGGTCAATTTCGAAGCAGGCGGTTTCAATGCGCCAGCCCGCTCCAGTCGCCTCCTCGATTGAGCGGCCAGGCTCGGCGACCCGGGGCCCGGGCCTGGCTCAATTTCAATGAATCAGTAAGTACACGCTTCACCCACGATCACTGCCGGATCGATCTCCAGAGGGTCCGAGGGCTGTGCCAGACTCAGGCCGGGCAGGTGCCGCCGCCGCATTGGGTGCGGCACCGGTTGCGGTTTGACCCGCGGCAGCGCCCGGACGGCGACCGCCATGACTGGCCTCACCGCCCTTGCGGCCGGCCTGGGCCGCCAAAGAACGGTCTTTCGAGAAACTGCGCTCCTCGGGTGGCACGCTGCGCCCGCCCTTGCTGGCAATTTCACGTTGGAGGGCCGGGTCCATCGAGGCAAAGCCCCGCTTCGAGGTTCCGGGCGATCCGGGTTTGTTCTGCTGAGCCATCTGACACTCCTTCTCGGATTGCAGGGCAGGCCTGCGACGGTGCGGATGCCCGGGTCGGGCCCCGATATCAGGACGGGTTGGCAGGATTCGTGCCAGCCCTGAGAGGGCGGCTGCCCCCGCCGGAATCACGCTGCGGCGGGGTGAAATGCATCTCTGTTTGACAAGCCCGCGCGTCGAGGCAATAATCCGCGGTTCCCTGGAGGGGTGCCCGAGTGGCTAAAGGGGGCAGACTGTAAATCTGTTGGCTTACGCCTACGCTGGTTCGAATCCAGCCTCCTCCACCAGGCAGTTCAAGCGTTTTGTTCGAGTTTCAGGGTTGCTGCGGCGGCGCAGGGCGGGTGTAGCTCAATGGTAGAGCAGAAGCCTTCCAAGCTTACGACGAGGGTTCGATTCCCTTCACCCGCTCCAGTAATCCATGCCCATGTGGCTCAGTGGTAGAGCACTCCCTTGGTAAGGGAGAGGTCGCGCGTTCGATCCGCGCCATGGGCACCACGGATCTTCAGTTCAGGAGTCTCTCGTCATGGCAAAAGGTAAGTTTGAGCGTAACAAGCCACACGTGAACGTGGGCACGATTGGTCACGTGGACCATGGCAAGACGACGCTGACGGCGGCGATCAC
>Ga0209598_10001505_pt1 | contig 19021 bp, 20 predicted proteins | sample M_140807_EF_Meta_FD_187317 | JGI IMG/M metagenome (GOLD analysis project Ga0209598, IMG submission 187317) | Freshwater microbial communities from Lake Montjoie, Canada to study carbon cycling - M_140807_EF_MetaG (SPAdes) (version 2) | ecosystem: Environmental > Aquatic > Freshwater > Lake...
TGCTGAGCTTCATGGCGCTGGGCTGGATTGCCCCGAAGGTTTCGCCTGAACGCGCCGCGCTGGCACGCATCGTGACGGTCGGAACCCTGCTGGTGGTTGCACTGGAGGCCTGCATCGCGATCGTGCCGGGCGCTTCGGCCTGGTGGATCTGGCTGGCCTATGCGGCGGCGGCAACCACCTACACCCTGGTTCAGCCGCGTGTCGGTATGGCCTTTCCGAAAGAGCTCGCCGGGCGCGCGCTGACTGGCTTCAATCTGGTGATCTTCAGCTGGATGTTTCTCACCCAATGGGGATTCGGTGTGGCGATCGACATGGTGCGGGCAACCGGAGCCTCGCAGGCCGATGCGTTCCGATCGACCATGCTCGGCATGGCCGCCTTGCATGGGTTGTGCCTTGCGTTGTTTGTTGCCTGGCCCAGGCGCTGGGGTGGGCGCTGATCAGTGCCATGCGTGTCGGGCCGTCTTTACCCTTCACGCGAGGCACCGCTTCGACTGCCCGGGTCAGATACCAGGGTCAGCGGGTGAAGTTGAGGATTTGATCCGGTTTGGCAAACGGCTGGTTGCTGTAGAGCCGGTTGGCCTGATTATGCGGGTGGGCGGCGGCCTCAAGGAAGTCGAGCACGGGTGATGTGCAGGCGTCGAAGCGTTCGCAATCTGCGCCCCATTCGTCGCGGGTGCGCTGTGCAAATCGTTTGGCAAACGTGGTGGCGGTGGCTTCCCAGGTGCTGCGATCGTTTTGTGTCGACAGATTGATTTCGGCTTGCAGGCCGGTCATCTTGACCAGCTCGGCGTAGAACTTGGGCTCGATCGCACCGACCGCCATGTGCTTGCCGTCAGCGGTGCGGTAGACCCGGTAGTAGGGCGGGGCGCCGTCGAGCATGTTGTTGACCCGATGAGTGTTCCATCGACCGGCGGCGATCAGGCCGTAGAACAGATGGGACAGACCGACCGATCCGGCGAGGATGCTTGATTCGACCACGCCGCCGCGGCCGTCGATCGAGCGACGCACCAGCGCAGACAGAATCCCGACGGTCAGGTGCATCGCACCGCCGCCATAGTCCCCGACGACATTCAGGGGTGGGACCGGATCATCGGCCGTGCCGATTGCATGCAACAGCCCGCACATGGCCAGGTAGTTGATGTCGTGACCGGCACGCGGAGCCAGCACGCCCTCGGTTCCCCAACCAGACAGACGTCCGATCACCAGGCGAGGATTGCTGGCCAGCAGGGTGGCAGGCGCCAGGCCCAGGCGCTCGAGAACGCCGGGGCGAAATCCTTCAAGGAGCACATCGGCCGAGTCGATGAGCGCCCGGGCACGGGCCAGGCCGTCGGCCGATTTCATGTCGATCGCAACCGGAATCTTGCCGTGGTTGGAGAGGTCGAATTGCGGATCCATGCTCACCCCCAGGCCTGGGTCGGCTGGCGGCGAGACCCGCTGCACGGTCGCGCCGAGGCTGCGCAGCAATTGGCCAGCAAACGGTACGGGACCGATTGCATGCAGTTCGATGATGTTCAGGCCTGCAAGCGGGGCTGGGCTGGGCGTCAGCGTCTCGGCGGTGGTCATGGCATGTCTCCTTGTTTTGTGTTCTGGTCGGGAGGGATTCTAGCGGCGGGCTGCTCAAGCGGCTTCGCGCGATTTCACCAATGCGTCTGCCAATGTCGGCGCACCTTGTGCGCCCGAGACCCCGACGCGTTCGTTGAAAACAAAAAAGGGTACGCCAGTGATGCCCATCTGACGGGTGCGTTGGCCCATTTCTTCGATATCGGCCAGACCGAAGTCACTGTCCAGCATGGCCTTTGCTTGATCGGCGTCGTAGCCGCAGGTCTGTGCGAGCTCAGCCAGAACTGATCGGTCGCCGATGAACCGGCCCTCGATGAAGTACGCGCGAAACAGGGCTTCGACCAGGGCGTCGGCATCCTGCCCTTCAGCTTGCGCCCAGGCGATCAGGCGGTGTGCATCAATCGTGTTCGGCTGGCGTTCTATCCGATCGAAATCCAGTTCCAAACCTGCCGCTCGGCCTGCCGCTCGGACACGCTCATAAATTTGTGCCGCCCGGTCTGCGCCGCCGAATTTGGTTTCGAGGTAGCTGCGTCGATCGATGCCTTGTGCGGGCAGGTCGGGATTCAGCTGAAAGGGATGCCATCGGATGAGTGGGCGCGATTCGGGCGCGAGCTTGTCCAGTGAGGCTTCGAGGTGTCGTTTTCCGATGTAGCACCAGGGGCAGACGACATCCGAGATGACGTCGATGACTTCAGGCGAGCTGGGGGTATTCATGGGGTGTTCCTTACAGGGCAAGTCGTCGGTAGGAGATGGCCTGAGCCAGATGCGGTCCGAGAATGCGATCGGTTGATGCCAAGTCTGCAATTGTGCGAGCGAGCTTGAGCACTCTCGGGACTGCACGAGCGGACAGGCTGAGTCGCTCGATTGCAGCGCTGAGCATCGATCGCCCTGCAGCATCGAGTGCGCAATGCTGGTCGATGGACGGGCCTGCGAGTGCGGCATTCGGGACCGACTGGCGCTGCAGCGCGCGATCACGCGCGCCCAGAACGCGTTTGCGCACGATGTCGCTGGGTTCGCCCGATGGAGCGCCCATCAGCTCGGCGACTGGCAGACAGGGCACTTCCACATGCATGTCGATGCGATCCAGCAGGGGCCCGGACAAGCGGGATCGGTAGCGGGCCACATCCTCGGCCGAGCAACGACAGCGCGCGGAGGGATGGCCCAGATGTCCGCAGGGGCAGGGGTTCATGGCGGCAACAAGCTGAAAGGCCGCCGGGAACTCCGCCTGCGCTGCAGCTCTCGAGATGGACACCCGCCCGGTTTCGAGCGGCTCGCGAAGCGTTTCCAGCGCTGTCCGTTGAAATTCACCGAGTTCGTCCAGAAACAGAACGCCGCGGTGGGCCAGCGACACCTCTCCCGGGCGGGGCGTACTGCCGCCGCCGATCAGTGCCGGGGCCGAAGCTGAGTGGTGGGGTGTGCGAAACGGCCTTTGACCCCATTGCTCAGGCTTGAATCCGATGCTCGAAAGCGATTGCACCGCAGCGGACTCGAGTGCCTCCTGGTCAGTCATGGGCGGCAGCAGGCCTGGGAGCCGGGCGGCCAGCATCGACTTGCCGGTACCCGGCGGGCCGACCATCAGCAGGCTGTGACCACCCGCAGCGGCCAGCTCCAGGGCTCGACGCGCACCGGCCTGGCCACGGACATCGGCCAGATCAAGGTGGGCGCGCTGGGGCGTATGAATGCCGGGGTCCGTCGGCTGCGGTGTGCCCAGGCTGTCGGGGCTGGGCAGGGCCAGGCCCTCAGCGAGGCACTGCCAGACCTCGCGCAGGTGGCCTGCACAACGGATGCCCGGGTAACGCGCGGCCGCGGCTTCCCTGGCGCTTTCGGTGGGAAGAATGAGCAATCTGTGGACAGCGCTGCGGCTGACCGCCAGTGCCAGAACCAGCGCGCCGCGCACTGGCCGAAGCGCTCCGGTCAGGGACAACTCACCCATCAGTTCGACCGGCTCCAGTCGCGATGAGGGCAACCCGACCGCAGCGGCCAGGATGCCGATTGCAATCGGCAGGTCAAAACGGCCGGAGCCCTTGGGCAGATCGGCTGGAGCCAGATTGACGGTGATGCGACGGTTGGGAAACTCGAAGCCTGCGCTTAGCAAGGCCGCGCGGACCCGTTCCCGACTTTCCCGGACCTGAACATCGGGCAGACCGACGAGGTTGAATGCAGGCAGGCCGTTGGCCAGGTGGACTTCGACGCTGACGGGCGGCGCTTCAATGCCCACCAGACCTCGACTTCGGACAACTGCAAGTGCCACGACACAAGGCCTGACAGTGAGCGTTTGCTAACTTAAGACTGATTGGATCGTGCGCTCAGGTCGGCGATCTGGGCTTCCAGGGCCTCGATGCGTTGACGCAGCCTGACGGTCAGGTCCACCTGGGTATCGAACTCCTCCCGGGTCACCAGGTCCATCCGCTGGAATGTCTGCGAGAGCATGGCTTTGACATTGCGCTCCACATCCGCCGCCGGGCTGGACCGGATCAGTTCGGTGATGCGGTTCTGGACGTCCTGGAAGATCGACTGTCGGTCCATGGGATCGGCTCCTGAAGGGTTGAATCGAGTCTAGCACGCAGGTTTTCAGCCTTGGCCTCCCCGTCTGCGACTTCAGACCTAGGTCCGAAGGCCGAGTGAACCAGCCGCGAATTCCCATACAGTCAGACCGAGTCGCAGAGCATGATGCGCTGCACCGTCGCAGAGAGCGCGCCAAGTCGGTGCGTCACCGGCGTGTCATCAAACCCGTCAGACGCTGAAACCGACCCAAGTTGGTGCAAATACGCTTGGCACGGTTAATGCTCAGGTCTAGCCACCCTTCGTCCGTCGTGACGGATGTGATCAACAAACCGAGAACCCGTCTGGAGTGTCCATGAAACTGACCCTGATCGCCCTGTCTGCTGTTGCCATGCTCTCGCCCGTCCTGGCCGATGCCCAGACCGCACCGGCCGAAGCACCGAAAGTTGAGGCTGCAAGCCCCCTGACCGGCAACATTTCGCTTGTCTCCGACTACCGATTCCGTGGAATCTCCCAAACCTTCAAGCAGCCAGCGATCCAGGGTGGTTTTGATTACGCCCATGAGAGCGGCTTTTATGTCGGCAACTGGAACTCAAGTGTTTCGGGTAACCAGTTCCCGAACGGTGGCGGCATCGAGATGGACTTCTACGGCGGCTACAAGTTCCCGGTGGGTGGCGACATCACCCTCGATATCGGACTGCTGAAGTACTACTACCCGGGTGCGTACTACAACGGCTTTTTGCCTAACAAACCCAAGTACGACAACCTCGAAGTCTACTTCGGCGCCTCGATGGGCCCGTTCAGCGGCAAGGTCTATTACGCCCTCAGCGATTTCTTCGGCTTGGGCACCACGGTCGGCGGCAGCGGCTCCAAAGGCTCCTACTACGTTGACCTCGGCTACACCGGCGAGATCTTCGCAAAGACCAACCTGATCGCGCATGTTGGCTATCAGAGCGTCAAGAACTACGGCGATCTCAACTACTGGGATTACAAGCTCGGCGTGACCTACGACATCTACAACGGCTTCCTGCTGGGTGCGGCCATTGTTGGCACAAACGCCGACAAGAACCTGTACTACGCGGTTGACAGCTCCGGCCGCTCCAAGACCCTGGGTGACACGACCGTCGTGTTCTCGTTGTCCAAGACCTTCTGATCCCGGCGCGGGGCTGGGCCCCGCGTCCAACGCATCACTGGGGAACCCCATGAAACTGATCACCGCCATCATCAAGCCCTTCAAGCTCGACGAAGTGCGAGAGGCCCTTTCGGGTATCGGCGTGCAAGGCATCACCGTCACCGAGGTGAAGGGCTTTGGCCGTCAGAAAGGCCACACCGAGCTGTACCGTGGCGCAGAGTACGTCGTCGACTTCCTGCCCAAGGTCAAGATCGAAGCCGCCGTCTCAGCCGACCTCGTCGACCGTGCGGTTGAAGCCATCGAGGCAGCCGCCAAGACCGGCAAGATCGGCGACGGAAAAATATTCGTCTACGACCTCGAACAGGTCGTTCGCATCCGCACCGGCGAGACCGGGGCAGAAGCGCTCTGACCCACGCATCCAGCGAAATACGATCCGGAGGAATTCATCATGAAACGCATTGCTCGCACCCTGGCGCTGATTGCAGCGCTGGGCCTGGCACCGTGGACGGGCGCGATCGCGGCCGACGCGGTTGCCGTCTCACCGGCACCGATCGTGCTGGCCCAGGCTGCTCCGGCAGCCGCACAACCAGCAAAAGAAGCGGCAGCACCCGCTGCAGCAGCTGAGCCGGCAAAGGCTGAAGCCGCACCCGCCGAAGCACCGGCCGCGGCGGCCCCCCCTGTTCCCAACAAGGGAGACACCGCCTGGATGATCGCGGCCACCGTGCTTGTCATTCTCATGACCATTCCTGGTTTGGCACTGTTCTACGGCGGTCTGGTTCGTTCCAAGAACATGCTGTCGATCCTGATGCAAGTCATGGTGGTCTTCTCGATGATCACCGTTTTGTGGATCATCTACGGCTACACGCTGGCCTTCGGTGGGGCGGGGACATTCTTCGGCAGCTTCGACAAGTTGTTCCTCAAGGGTGTGACGCCGGATTCTGTGGCGGCCACTTTCAGCAAAGGCGTGTATATCCCTGAGTACATCTTCATCGCCTTCCAGTGCACCTTTGCGGCCATCACGCCCGCACTGATCATTGGCGCCTTCGCCGAGCGCATCAAGTTCTCTGCCGTGCTGCTCTTTTGCCTGCTCTGGTTCACCTTCTCGTACATCCCGATCGCCCACATGGTCTGGTACTGGGATGGTCCGGATGCAATCACGGATGCCAAGACTCTCGAGGCGGTCACCGCGAATGCAGGTTGGCTGTGGGCCAAGGGCGCACTGGACTTCGCAGGCGGCACGGTGGTTCACGTCAACGCGGGTATCGCCGGTCTGGTGGGCGCCTATCTGTTAGGCAAGCGGGTTGGATACGGCCGCGAAGCGATGGCACCGCACTCCCTGGCGTTCACCATGATCGGCGCATCGCTGCTGTGGGTGGGCTGGTTCGGCTTCAATGTGGGCTCCAACCTGGAAGCCAACGGTGTCGCTGGCCTTGCTTTCGTCAACACCTTCGTTGCAACCGCCGCCGCAGTGCTGTCCTGGTCGTTTGCCGAGTGGATGAGCAAGGGCAAGCCCTCAATGCTCGGTGCGGCTTCAGGCGCAGTCGCCGGTCTGGTTGCCATCACGCCGGCTTGCGGTTTCGTCGGTCCGATGGGTGCCATCGTGATAGGTCTGGCTGCTGGTGTGGTGTGCCTGTGGGGTGTCAGTGGTTTGAAGCGCCTGCTTGGCGCGGACGACTCGCTCGATGTGTTCGGTGTACACGGCGTTGGCGGCATCCTCGGTGCGCTTCTGACTGGCGTGTTCGCATCGCCCTCGCTCGGTGGCACCGGCATCTTTGACTACGTAGCCAATGCAGCCAGCGCCGACTACTCGATCGGCAACCAGGTCTGGGTGCAGCTTCAGGCGGTCCTGACCACGATTGTCTGGTCGGGTGTGGTTTCGTTCATTGCCTACAAGATCGTCGATATGGTTGTTGGCCTTCGGGTTCCTGAAGACGAAGAGCGCGAGGGTCTGGACATCACCTCTCACGGTGAGTCGGCCTACCACTCCTGATCTATCTGGCAGGTCCCCGGACTCTCTTCTCCTCCTCTCCTTCGGGGCGCGATCGGCGCCGGGTTCGCCCGGCGCCGTTTTTTTTGCATCGGCGATAATGCCCCATGCTCACCGAACGTCACTACACCCTCACGATCTCCTGCCCTGATACCGTGGGCATCGTCGCAGCCGTGTCGCAATTCATTGCCGAGCGCGGCGGCTGGATCCTGGAAGCAAACCACCACGCCGATCGGGACCGTGCGCGCTTTTTCATGCGCAACACCCTGCTCGCTTCGTCCTTGCCCGAGGGTGCTGAACGCTTTGCGCAGGAGTTCGCCTCCATCGCACAGCGTTTCGATATGACCTGGCGGCTATCCGATTCGGCTGTTCCACGGCGCGTGGCTGTTCTGGCGAGCAAGCTGGATCACTGTCTGGTCGACCTGCTGTATCGCTGGCGAGGTGGCGAGCTGCCCTGCGACATTGCGTGCGTCATTTCCAATCACGACGATTTGAGGGGCGATGTCGAGGTGCACCGCATTGCCTTTCATCATGTGCCGGTGTCGCCCGAGACCAAACCACAGGCTTTTGTCGCGATCGGGCAATTGCTCGAGGACCTTCAGGTCGACACCATCGTGCTGGCGCGCTACATGCAGATCCTGCCTGCCGACCTGTGCGCTCGATATCCAGGTCGGATCATCAACATCCACCACAGCTTCTTGCCCTCGTTTGTCGGGGCGCGCCCCTATCACCGCGCATTCGAGCGAGGCGTCAAACTGATCGGCGCGACCAGTCACTATGTGACCGCCGACCTGGATGAAGGCCCGATCATCGAGCAGGACGTCGTGCGAATCGAGCATGACGACACGGTCGATGACCTGGTCCGCTACGGCCGGGATGTCGAAAAAGCGGTGCTCGCCAGAGCCCTGAGATACCACCTCGAGGATCGAGTGCTCCTGAACGGCAACCGAACAGTGGTCTTTCGCTGACGGTGCAGCGACCATCCCGGGCGCTACAATGCCGCTCCCCAGTCAGGTGCGCCCCGATGGTTCCCCATTTCGTAACCTCCCTCACCGGGCCCTTGCTCGAGGTCGAGCGCAAGTTCCTGGATGCCTCGTCGAATATCGAGCGATGGTTCCGCATGCAGTGGCAGGAACACACGCCACCGTTCTATTGCTCGGTCGATCTTCGCAACGCGGGCTACAAGCTCGCACCGGTCGATACCAACCTGTATCCGGGTGGCTTCAACAACCTGTCCGCTGAAGCCTTGCCGCTGGCGGTCCAGGCTGCCATGTCGGCCATCGAGAAATACTGTCCGGATGCGCGCAACCTGCTGCTCATCCCGGAAAACCATACCCGCAACACCTTCTATCTGACCAACGTTCTACGCCTGCAAGGCCTGCTGGCGCAGACCGGCCTGACCGTGCGACTGGGGTCGCTGAACCCCGAGGTGCGCGAGCCAACGACGCTGGACCTGCCTGACGGACAGACACTGACCGTCGAGCCACTGGTCCGCACGGGTCATCGCATCGGTCTGTCGGATTTCGATCCGTGCGCTGTCCTGCTCAACAACGACTTGTCGGCCGGCATTCCGGATGTGCTGAAAAATCTGAGCGAACAGATCCTGCTGCCGCCGCTTCATGCCGGCTGGGCGGTGCGTCGCAAGACGCAGCATTTCGCAGCATTCGACGAGATTGCCTCCCGATTTGCGACTCTGCTCGATATCGACCCCTGGCTGGTCAACCCGTATTTCGCCGGCAGCCGGGGCATCGACTTCCATGCGCGCGAGGGCGAGGACGAACTGGCCAGCCAGGTCGACGCCACGCTCGCCCGCATCCGTGCCAAATACGCCGAATACCGGATCGACGCGACGCCATTCGTGATCGTCAAAGCGGATGCCGGCACCTATGGCATGGGCATCATGTCGGTGAAGGATGCCTCCGAGGTGAAGAACCTCAACCGCAAGCAGCGAAACAAGATGGCGGTGGTCAAGGAAGGGCTGGAGGTATCGGAGGTGATCGTCCAGGAGGGCGTGCCGACCATCGAAACCGTTGAAAACGGCGTCGCTGAGCCGGTGGTCTATATGGTGGACCGCTTCGTGGTGGGTGGCTTTTACCGGGTGAATGCGCAGCGAGGTCGCGATGAGAACCTCAATGCCCCGGGCGCGCATTTCGTACCACTGCCCTTTGCCGCGCCCTGCAATCTGCCGGACGCGAGTTCGAACCCGGACTGTCCGCCCAACCGTTTCTACGCCTATGGCGTCGTCGCAAGGCTGGCGCTGCTCGCCGCATCGCTCGAACTCGAGCAGACCGATCCTGCGATCAAGGGCTGACGGGTTCGGCCACTCAATTATTGTGCTCTGACACGAGGCATTTGCCATGCGCATCCTGATCGTTCTGGATCCGGTCGATTCCATCAAGACCTACAAGGATTCGACTTACGCGATGATGTGTTCGGCGCATGGCCGAGGCCACTCGATAGAAGTGTGCGAGGTCGGTCAGTTGTGGCTGGGCGATGCCCACGCCTGGGCCGATGCCAGTGTGCTCACCCTCAGTGGTCCGCAGCTTGGCGAGGTTGGCCATGATCCTCACCAGTGGTGCACGGTGGCTGACCCGATCAGCACACGCATCAGTGACTTCGATGCGGTCCTGATGCGCAAGGATCCGCCTTTCGATGCGGAGTATGTCTACGCGACCTGGTTGCTCGAGCATGCGGTTCGCGAAGGCGCGAACGTCTTCAATGAGCCGCGGGCGATTCGCGACCACGGCGAGAAATATTCGATCGCCGAGTTTGCACAATTCACCGCCGACACGATCGTGACCCGCGACCCGGTGCGCCTGCGCGCGTTCGTGCAGCGCCATGGCGAGGCGGTCTTCAAGTTGCTCGACGGGATGGGCGGGGCCTCGATCTTTCGTGCGCGGGCCGATGACCCGAACCTGTCGGTCATCATCGAGACGCTCAATCAATTCGGCGCGCGCAGTGTCATGGCGCAGCGGTTTTTGCCGGCGATCACCGAAGGCGACAAGCGCGTACTGATCATCGGCGGGCAGGTCGTGCCCTTTGCGCTCGCTCGTATCCCGAAGCTGGGCGAGGCACGTGGCAATCTGGCGGCTGGCGGAACCGGCCGTGCCCAGCCGCTGTCGGCGCGCGATCGCGAGATCGCCGAATCCCTCGCTCCAATCCTCTGGTCGCGTGGGCTGTATCTGGTCGGCCTGGACGTGATCGGCGACTGCCTCACTGAAATCAATGTGACCAGTCCGACCTGCTTTCGGGAAATCGCAACCCAGACGGGTTTCGATGTCGCCGCAATGTATATCGAGGGGCTCGAACGCGAGGTTGCGCGCCGCTCATGATCGGGATTCTGGTCATATCGCATGAGCCGCTGGGCACGGCGCTGCTGCATTGCACCCGCCACATTTTCGGGCGCCTGCCGGTTCAGCTCGCTGCGCTGGATGTGATCCCGGACGAAGACCCTGAGGCGGCCCTGCACTCGGCCAGGGAGCTGCTCAAGCGGATCAACGACGGCAGCGGTGTGATCGTCCTGACCGACATCTTTGGTGCTACGCCGGCACGTATTGCGGCGCGACTCGCCGAGCCAAATCGGGTTCGAGTGATCGCGGGCGTGAATCTGCCCATTCTGGTCAAGGCACTGACCTATCGGCGCGGCCCACTCGAAGAGGTGAGCGAGCGCCTGATGCAGGGCGTGCGCGATACCATCATGATCATCGATCCGCAGTCGCAAGGAGAGGGGTCTTGAAGCAGGGCCAGGTCACGATCGTCAACAAGTTGGGCCTGCATGCCAGACCTTCGGCTGCACTGACTCAGACCGCCACGAAATTCAAGGCTGAGGTCTGGGTTGCAAAGGGCACTCGCCGTGTCAATGGCAAGAGCATCATGGGCGTGATGATGCTGGCCGCGGCTTGCGGTGCAACCCTGACAATCGAGACCAATGGCCCCGATGAAGACGAGGCGCTGGCAGCCCTGATTGCCCTGGTGTCCGCAGGCTTCGGCGAAGGCATTGCGCCTGGCGCTGCGCCGTCCAGCTGAGAGGCGGGCACGCGACGATGTTCAGCCTGCACGGCACCGGAATCGGCGGCGGCATCATTGTCGGGCGGGCTGTCCTGCTCGAGTCTCACCGGGCCGATATGCCCCGCTACCGGGTCGATGCGGCCGTGCGTTCAGACGAGCTGGGCCGTCTTGAGCGGGCGATCGATGCGGTTCGAAATGAACTGAGCATGCTCGCCGAAAGCCTGCCGGCCGAGGCTCCCGCCGAAGCCCAGGCGCTGTTGCAGGTTCACGCCCTGATCCTGGACGACCCGACGCTCATCGAACAGGCCCGCGCGGCCATCACCGCCAAGGGGCAAAACGCCGAGTGGGCGTTCGCCTCGCAGGCCGAGCATCTGGCCGAGCAATTCGAGCAGTTCGAGGACCCGTATCTGCGAGAGCGGGGCCGCGATGTGATGCAGGTCGCCGACCGTGTTCTGAAGTCCTTGTCCGGCTCCGGGCAGGCGCTTGCGGCGCGCGCAGCCGCCCGCAGTGCAGCCCATGAAGTGCCATTGATTTTCGTGGCCGAGGACATCTCGCCCGCCGACATGCTGCAACTCAAGCGCGCTGGCGGATTCGCGATCGATCTGGGCGGTACGGCGTCCCATACCGCCATCCTGGCCCGCAGCATGAATGTTCCGGCAGTTGTCGGCCTGGACATCGGCAGCCGCATGGTGCGCGATGACGACTGGCTCGTTCTCGATGGCGAGTCCGGTGTGATCATCGTTGCACCTGACGAGTCGGTGCTGCAGGAATATCGCCATCGCATGGCGCTCGACGCGATCGAGCGCAAGCAGCTCGAGCGTCTGGTGCATGTGCCGTCGGCGACGCTGGACCGGGTGGCGATCGAGCTGCATGCAAACATCGAGCTGCCCTCTGAAGCGTCGGGCGCGCTGGAATCCGGAGCAGCCGGCATCGGGTTGTTCCGAACCGAGTTCCTGTTCATGAATCGCGAGGTGCTCCCCGATGAGGATGAGCAGTACGAGGCCTATGCCCAGACGGTGATCGCGATGAAGGGCAGGCCGGTCACCATTCGCACCATCGATGCCGGCGCCGACAAGGCGCTTGATACCGGTCATGAGGGTGCGGAGTCGGCTGTACCGCCCAATCCGGCCCTGGGCCGGCGGGCGATTCGCTTCAGCCTGGCCGAGCCCGATATCTTCTTGCAGCAATTGCGGGCAATTCTGCGCGCAGCCGAACACGGTCCAGTGCGTCTGCTGATTCCGATGCTGGCCCATGGGCATGAGGTCGATCAGACGCTTCGCCTGATTGCGCAGGCGCGGTCGCAATTGTCCGAGGGTCGCTCACGCGAGCTGCCGCCGGTTCCGGTGGGCGGCATGATCGAAGTCCCGGCTGCAGCGATCACCGCCGGACTATTCGCAAGAAGGCTGGATTTCCTGTCGATCGGCACCAACGATCTGATCCAGTACACCCTGGCGATCGACCGCGCAGACCATTCTGTGGCCACCCTCTACGACCCCTTTCATCCAGCTGTGCTCCAACTGGTTGCGCAGACAATCCGCGCAGCCGAGCGAGCCGGCAAGCCAGTGGCCGTGTGCGGCGAAATGGCCGGCGATCTGGATGCAACCGCCTTGTTGCTTGGCATGGGGCTGAGGTCTTTCTCGATGCATCCGGCCAGCCTGCTGCGCATCAAGCGTGAGATTTTGCGCTGCGATGCATCACGCCTGAAGCCGCGGGTCAGCCGCCTGTTGAATACCGATGATCCGGTGCGTTTGAGGGCGGCACTGCGCAGGCTTAGGGCCGACTGAGTCCTTGCTGCGCGCGTTGACACACGCTGGATGCGCGGCTATGGTGCTGCCTCGCGCCGATTTGTGACCAGCTTGCGGGCGCTCGATAAATACGGCTAAAGCGGTGCACCGGGTTTGATGCCCGTGCCCGACCGGCCGGCACAGCAAGCTGGTCTGGCTCATCCTAATTTCCCATGCCTGCTTCCGTCGGGGTTGTGACCCCGAAACGCCTGCGCTTCGAAGCGCCGCTTGCGCTCACCAGTGGTGCCTCGATCGCCGACTATGAACTCGTCTACGAAACGTATGGCGAACTCAATGCTGCGCGAAGCAATGCCGTGCTGGTTTGTCATGCGCTGAATGCCTCGCACCATGTCGCAGGCGTGACGCAGGACGATCCGAACGATGTCGGCTGGTGGGACAACATGGTGGGTCCGGGCAAGCCTCTCGACACCAGCCGGTTCTTCGTCGTCGGCGTCAACAACCTGGGGTCGTGTTTTGGCTCGACCGGACCGATGTCGATCAATCGGGCTACGGGCAAGCCCTATGGCCCGGACTTTCCGGTGGTCACGGTCGAGGATTGGGTTCACGCGCAAGCGCGCCTGGCCGATGCATTGGGCATCGAGCGCTTTGCAGCGGTGATGGGCGGGTCACTGGGCGGCATGCAGGCGCTGGCCTGGAGCATGCTGTATCCGGCCAGGCTTTCGCACTGCATCGCCATTGCCACAGCGCCCAAGCTGTCGGCGCAGAACATTGCGTTTAATGAGGTGGCCAGACGGGCCATCGTCACCGATCCGGACTTCCACGAAGGCCGCTTCTATGATCATGGCACCGTCCCGGCCCGAGGTCTGCAGGTGGCCCGCATGATCGGCCACATCACCTATTTGTCCGATGATGTGATGGCCGAGAAGTTCGGCCGCACGCTGCGTCGACACGCCCATGACACCGCGCTGCGCAGCGACTATCAATTTACCTTTGATGTCGAATTCGAGATCGAGTCGTATCTGCGCTATCAGGGCGAGAAGTTTTCAAAGTACTTCGATGCCAATACCTACCTGCTGATTACCCGCGCGCTGGATTACTTTGATCCGGCTCGTGATCATGGCGGCAATCTGGCTGCGGCAATGGCGCCGGCGCAGTGCGATTTTCTGCTCGCGTCCTTCAGCACCGACTGGCGTTTCGCCCCCGATCGCACCCGGGAAATCGTGGCCGCCTTGCTGGCCAATCGCCTGCGGGTGAGCTATGCAGAAATCGATGCGCCCCATGGCCACGATGCCTTCCTGCTCGACGATCCCCGCTATCACGCGCTGTTGGCCGCTTATTTCGATCGAATCGCCGCGGGCATCGGCCCAAAGACACTGGCATGATCGGGCACACCGTGAGCACACTGCGCCCCGACCTCGCCGAAATCGCCTCCTGGATCGAGCCGGGTGCCCGAGTCCTTGACCTGGGTTGCGGCGACGGGTCTTTGATCGATTTCCTGCAGCGCGCCAAGGGCTGCTCGGGTTATGGCGTCGAAATTGCCGATGAGCGGGTGATCGCCTGCGCGCGGCGTGGAGTCGATGTGATCCAGCGCGACATCGAAGCCGGGCTCGACATGTTTGCCGGCAGTCGCTTCGATGTCGTGGTGCTGTCGATGGCGATCCAGGCCACGCAACACACCGAACGCGTGCTGCGAGAAATGAGTCAGATCGGTGCGGAATGCATTGTGTCGTTTCCGAACTTCGGCCACTGGACCCATACGGTGGCGCTGCTGCGAGGCCGCATGCCGATCTCGCAGGAGATGCCCTATCGCTGGTACAACACACCGAACCTGCATTTGTCGACGCCTGCGGATTTCGAGGACCTGCTCGCCACGCTCGGCCTGCTGGTGACCCGGCGCAGTTTCATGGCGCAGGGTCGAGCCATCCACTTCATGCCCGGCTCACGCAGCACGCAAGCCATCTATCGTTTCAGGAGCCGCTGAGAAGCGACCATGTCCGAATCCCGTGAGATTCCTGCGACCCAGCGTTTTGCCTGGATTCTGGGCCTGGCAGGCCTGCTGCCTTTCGTTGCGCAGGCGCTTTTTTCCTGGTTGTCGCCGCCGTCCGAACTGACCGGCGTGCTGCGCTCGCAGGCGCACTATGCCGCCTCGATTCTCACCTTCCTGGGTGCCTTGCACTGGGGTGTGACGCTGGCCGCGCCATCGATCGTCGACGGCGCCGCCGTCACACGGATGGTCTGGAGCGTGATCCCGTCGATCTTCGCCTGGATCGTGACCCTCTACCCGATCCACGTCTCTTTGCCGCTGCTGTTTGCCGGACTGCTCGTGGCACTTGCGGTCGATTGGCTGCTGTATCGCGGCACGCCGGTGCCGAGATGGTTCCTCGGTCTGCGTCTGGTGTTGAGCGTGGGCGCACTGGCCTGCGTTGGCGCAAGCTGGATGGCGATGTCGGTTCGGCTGGCTGGTTGACCCGCTCGACCCGAACGAAGACGGGGCAGGCCTGCCCCGCCTGACTCAGTGCTTGCCGAGTCGCGCAGCGAGGCGCTGCGCCAGCGCGGGAGAAGCGAGCGAATCCAGGTAGCGCTGCTCGATGGGCGCCACCGCAGCGTGGGCGGTGGCCAGTTCGGCAAGGCTTTGCTTCATGGCCGCCATCGCTACCGGCTCGTTGGCCGCCAGTTCGGCCACCTGTTCGGCCAGCCTCGATTCAAAGGACTCGGGTGCGACGCATTCGGTCAGGAATCCGATGCGCAGCATTTCTTCTGACCCGATGGTTGCCGCGGTCAGGAAGAGCCGGGTGGCCGCGGTCAGTCCGAGCCGCTCCACATAACGGCGCATGCCGCCGGGGTAGTAGTGCAATCCAAATTTCGCTGCCGGCATGAACATCCGGCTGACATGCGTGCCCAGTCGCAGGTCGCAGCACAGGGCCAGATCGGTCGCCCCGCCATACACGCCGCCGTGAATCGCTGCGATCGTGGGCAGCGGCAAGCGCTCGATGCGGTCAAGCAGCGCCTCGAAGCTGCGTTCATCGAGCTTCTCGGTGATGGCCGACAAGGTGTAGCCCGAGCTGAAGGTCTTGGGGCCGTTGCCTGCGATGACCATGACCCGCACCTGCGGGTTGGCCTGGATCGCATCGAGATGCGACATCAGCACCGGCACATCGTCCGGGTCGATCCGGTTGTGTTGCGAGGGGCGATTCAGCCGAACGGTGGCGCAGGCGCCGTCGATGACCAGCAGGGGGGCGGTGTCGGGGGTCGATGGGTTCATGGGATGAATTGTGCCCGGGTGCGCCGGCTGGCCGCGCCGGACCTTGCCGAATCCGGACCGCAAGGCAGCGGCCTGGGTCGATTTCATGCTAGAAATCGAGGGTTAACCACCCAGGAGACTGATCATGGCCGAAGCCTACATTGTTGCCGCCGCACGGACTGCCGGTGGCCGAAAAGGGGGCCGCCTGTCCGGCTGGCATCCCGCTGACCTCTCCGCGCAAGTGCTCGATGCACTGATCGCCCGCACCGGTATCGATCCGGCATTGGTCGAAGACGTGATCATGGGCTGTGTCGGCCAGGCGGGCGAGCAGTCGGCCAATATTGCGCGCAATGCGGTGCTGGCCTCGAGCCTGCCCGAGAGCGTTCCGGGCACCTCGGTCGATCGGCAGTGCGGCTCGTCGCAGCAAGCCCTGCAATTCGCGGCTCAAGCGGTCATGTCCGGCACGATGGATGTGGTCATTGCAGCGGGCGTCGAGAGCATGAGTCGTGTGCCGATGGGCATGCCTTCGGTGCTGCCCTTCAAGAACGGCATGGGCCACTACATGAGCCCGGCGATCCGCACCAAGTACCCCGGCCCGGATTTCAGCCAGTTCATGGGCGCCGAAATGATGGTCAAGAAGTACGGTCTGACCAAGGCCGATCTGGATGCCTACGCGCTGTCCAGCCATGAGCGTGCGATTGCCGCCACCAAGGCCGGCGCCTTCACCGACGAGATCATTCCGGTGGCGGTCAAGACTGCGGATGGCAGCAGCACCGACGAGTTGCACACCATTGATGAAGGCATCCGCTTCGATGCGAGCCTGGCTGGCATCTCGGCCGTGAAGATCCTGCAGGAAGGCGGCGCCATCACCGCCGCCAACGCCAGTCAGATCTGCGACGGCTCGGCCGGCGTGATGGTGGTCAGCGAAAAGGCCCTGAAAATGCTGGGCTTGAAGCCGATGGCCCGGATCCATCACATGTCCCTGATCGGCCATGACCCGGTGATCATGCTTGAAGCGCCGCTGCCGGCCACTGAGCGTGCGCTGAAAAAGAGCGGCATGAAGATCGACGACATCGACCTCTTTGAAGTCAATGAAGCCTTTGCCTCGGTGCCGCTGGCCTGGCTCAAGGCCACCGGCGCTGATCGCAACCGCCTCAACGTCAACGGCGGCGCCATTGCGCTGGGTCACCCGCTGGGCGGCTCGGGCGCCAAGCTCATGACCACCCTGCTGTATGCGCTGCACAAGCAGAACAAGCGCTATGGCCTGCAGACCATGTGCGAAGGCGGTGGCATGGCCAATGTGACCATCGTCGAACGGCTTTGATGCGGGCTTGATCAGCGTACAACCATGGCTGGGCGCTGATGGGCTGAAGACGGCTCGTCACCGTGACACACCGACCAGGACCGGGGCTTCAGGCCCCGGTTTTTTTTCGATCACGCTCTCACGAAACCGCGCTTCACCACTGTGGCAACGCGCAGACGCGCCATAGGGTGATTTTTAGTGTGCACTGTTCGTGTACACTACATCGAGGTGACTGTTTCCGCCTCAGTCTCGCCGCAGTCAGCCGGCGTCATTTCCAAATCATCCTCTTCGCGCCCAGTCATGAAGAACATCACCCTCAGCGCCGAAGCGTCCCTGATCGAGGCTGCACGCAGCCAGGCCAGGGCTCGTCAGACCACACTCAATGAGCAGTTCCGGATCTGGCTTGCCAGCTATGCAGCGCAGCCGCCTGTCGTCGAGGATGCGCTGGCCGAGGTCGACCGCATGCGCACGTACGCACGCACGAAGGGACAGCGGTTCACGCGAGATGAAATGAATGAGCGCTGACTTCTACGACAGCAATCTCTTTGTCTACCTGTTCGACGAAACCGCGCCAGCCAAACAGCAGCGTGCCGATGAGCTGATCCGTAGGGCTCTGGCGGAACAGACAGCCTGCATCAGCTTCCAGGTGGTTCAAGAGACGCTCAATGTGCTCACGCGCAAGTTGGCGAGACCCCTGACGCCCGCAGATGCAGAGGTCTTCATGCAGCGCATCCTCGTGCCTCTGTGGACGATCATGCCTAGCTCGGATCTGTATTCACAGGCCATCGACCTGCAGGGCCGAGCCGCGATCAGTTTTTATGACGCGCTCATCGTCGCTGCCGCGTTGAAGGCGGGCTGCACACGACTGCTCAGCGAAGACCTCCAGCACGGGCAGACCTTCGGGGCTTTACGCATCGAAAATCCATTCCGAACCTAAGCCGCTCGCTGCCGCAGCCCCCAGCTGAAGGCACAGTGTGATTTTTGCGCGGTGCGCTCCTGTGTGAGCGCACGTGCCATGGCCTGATCGCCCCCTCGCAGCGCGGCTTCAATCAGCGTGCGATGAATGATGTCGCGCTGCGCATGGCTGCCGCCGAAGGCGTGGGCCTTGTAACGGACCGGCAGCAGCAGGTTCACAGTGTCGGCAAACCGGCCCTGCCCGAAGGCATCGATGGCCTGCACAATCGGCAGACCCACTTCGCGGTTCATGCGGGCGTTGGTGCCCTGGCCCGCAGCCGACGCCTGCACGGCCTTGAGCAGGTCGGCGGCCGCCCGGGTGCGTCCGGTGGCGGTGTAGGCCGCCATGGCGTGCATGTCGTTGAACGCGTAAAACCCGGCTTCATTGCTCTGCTCGTAGGTATCGGCCAACTCGTTCCAGCGCGTGCCAGCCTCGACGCCGTTCAGATGCATGCGCCAAAGCAGCGCTGTCGCGTCGAGCATCATCACTTGCACTCCGATCGGCTCGGGCCGGATGCAGCGGTCATAGAGCGCCAGGGCTTCGGCGTTGCGGCCCTGATCGAGGTTGAAGAGCGCGGTATGCCACCAG